>Ga0209172_10004114_pt1 | contig 20438 bp, 15 predicted proteins | sample LarsenN4metaG_FD_184113 | JGI IMG/M metagenome (GOLD analysis project Ga0209172, IMG submission 184113) | Hot spring sediment bacterial and archeal communities from British Columbia, Canada, to study Microbial Dark Matter (Phase II) - Larsen... ... | reverse complement strand
GCGCGGCTGCACATGGGCTCGGAAGCGGGCCTGGAGGCGGGCGGCAAGGCCGGCGAGCGACATCGTGGCGATCTTCGCATGCCCGCCCTGGCGCGCGGCTGACGCGGGCCGCCGCGGCTTGCTATAACTGGTCACTCGTCCAATAATGCGCGCATGGCGCGCCCTTCGCAGAACCTCGACCAGGCGCTGCTCGCCAGCGGACGCGTGCTGTTCCCCGAGGCCGGCTGCGCCGGCCTCGCGGTGCGCGCCGTCGCCGAGCACGCCGGCGTGACGCCGGCGATGTTCCACTACCACTTCGGCAGCAAGGACGAGTTCCTGCGCACGCTGCTGCAGCAGATGTACGAGCAGATGTGGGCCACGCTGGCCGGCAGCGCCCAAGGCGCCGGCGCGCCGCTGGACCGGCTGCGCGCCGCGCTCGCCACGATGGCGCGCTTTGCGCGCGCGCAGCGCCCGCTGCTCGCCCGCGTGCTGCTCGACGCACTGGCCGGCGAGCCGGTGGCGCTGGAGTTCGTGGCGAAGAACGCGCCGCGCCACCTGGGCCTGCTGGCCGCTCTGCTGGCCGAGGCCCGCGCAGGCGGCGCGCTCGCCGTGGCGGCGCCGCTGCAGGGCCTGGTGTTCTTGCTCGGCGCGGTGCTGATGCCGATCCTGTTCGTCTCGCGCCTGGCCGAACGCGGCGCGCTGCCGGCCCTCGGCGCCGCGGGTTTCGACGCGCAGGTGATGAGCGACGCGGCGATCGACGAGCGCATCGAGCGGGCGCTGGCCGCGCTCGCGTTGCCGCTGCCGGCGCTGTCGGCGCTGTCGCCGCTGCCGGTGCCGGTGCCGTCGCCGGCTTCGTCGCCCGCGACGCGTGGCACGCGCAAGGGGCGTCGACGAACTGGAGGACGCACATGAAGGTCGTGACCGGATGGATCACCGGCGCCGCCGCGCTCGCTGCACTCACCGCGCTCACGGGCTGCACGCCGGCCCCTGAGCCCGGCTGGTCGGGCTACGCCGAGGGCGAGTTCGTCTACGTCTCCGCGCCTTTGCCCGGCGCGCTGAGCCTGCTGGCCGTGCAGCGCGGCCAGAACGTGGCGCGTGGCGCGCCGCTGTTCGCGCTGGACGCCGAGACCGAGCACCAGGCGCGCGCCGAGGCGCAGGCCCGCCTGGCCGCGGCGCGCGCCGGGGTGGCCAACGCCGGCAAGGGGCGGCGCGGCGAGGAGATCGCGGTCACGCGGGCGCAGCTGGCGCAGGCGCGCGCCGCCGCCGCGCTGGCCGAGGCCGAGCTGGCACGGCGCGACAAGCTGGTGGCGCAGTCCTTTCTCTCGCCAGCGCAGCTCGACGACGCCCGTGCCGCCGCCGAGCAGGCGCGCGCCCGCGTCGCCGAGCTCGACGCCGCGTTGCGCGTGGCCGCACTGCCGGCGCGCAGCGACGAACGCGCCGCCGCACTGGCGGCGGCCGACGCGGCTTCGGCGGCGCTGGCGCAGAGCGCCTGGCGCGAGCAGCAGAAGCAGCAGTCGGCGCCCGCCGACGCGCTGGTCGCCGACACCTTCTTCCGCGTCGGCGAGTGGGTGGGCGCCGGCCAGCCGGTGGTGGCGCTGCTGCCGCGCGGCGGCACGCTGGCGCGCTTCTTCGTGCCCGAGGCCGAAGTGGCCACGCTGGCGCCGGGCCAACGCGTGGCGCTGTCGTGCAGCGGCTGCGGCGCGCCGATCGCCGCGCGCATCGAGCGCATCGCCACGCAGCCCGAGTACACGCCGCCGGTCATCTACTCCAACGCGCAGCGCGCGCGCCTGGTCTTCATGGTCGAGGCGCGCCCGGAGCCGGCCGACGGCGCACGCCTGCGGCCCGGCCAGCCGCTGGACGTTCGCCGCGCCGCGTCATGACCCCCGCCGCGGGCCCCGCCATCGACGTGCGCGGCCTCACCAAGCGCTACGGCGGCCGCGCCGTCGTCGACGACATCGCGCTGGCCGTGCAGCGCGGGCGCATCTGCGGCTTCCTCGGCCCCAACGGCAGCGGCAAGACCACCACCATCCGCATGCTGTGCGGCCTGCTCACGCCCGATGCCGGCAGCGGCACCTGCCTGGGGCTGGACATCCGCGCCGACGCGATGCAGATCCGCCGCCAGGTCGGCTACATGACGCAGCGCTTCGGCCTCTACGAAGACCTGTCGATCCGCGAGAACCTCGACTTCGTCGGCCGCCTGTACGAGCTGCCGCGGCGGCGCGAGGCGGTGGACCGCACGCTCGAGCGGCTGGGCCTGGCGGCGCGCCAGAAGCAGCTCGCCGGCACGCTCTCGGGCGGCTGGAAGCAGCGGCTCGCGCTTGCCGCCTGCCTGATGCACGAGCCGCAGCTGCTGCTGCTCGACGAGCCCACCGCCGGCGTCGACCCCAAGGCGCGGCGCGACTTCTGGGACCAGATCCACGCCCTGGCCGCCGACGGCATCACGGTGCTCGTGTCCACGCACTACATGGACGAGGCCGAGCGCTGCCACGAGCTGGCCTACATCGCCTACGGGCGCATGCTGGCGCGCGGCACGCAGCGCGAGATCATCGACGCCTCGGGCCTCGTGGTGTGGGCGCTGCACGGCGACGACGCCGGCGCCGCGCACGCCACGCTCGTCGAGGCGCTCAAGCAGCGGCCGGGCGTGCTCAGCGTGGCCGCGTTCGGCAACACGCTGCACGTGGCCGGGCGCGATGCGCTGGCGCTCGAGGCGGCGATCGCGCCGTGGCGCCAGCAGAGTGGCCTGCAATGGGTGCCGACGGCGGCCAACCTGGAGGACGTGTTCATCAGCCTGATCGGGCAGGCGGCCGACAACTTCGCCGTGCAGGCATCGGCATGAAGCGCTTCTCGTTCGCGCGCACGCTGGCGGTCTTCATCAAGGAGTTCCAGCAGATGCTGCGCGACCGGCTGACGTTCGCGATGGCCATCGGCGTGCCGGTGCTGCAGCTGGTGCTCTTCGGCTACGCCATCAACACCGACCCCAAGGGCCTGCCCACCGTGCTGGTGGTGCAGGACAGCGGGCCGCTGGCGCGCAGCGTCGTCGTGGCGCTGCAGAACACCGGCTACTTCAAGATCACGCACGAGCGCGCCAGCGAGGCCGAAGGCGAGGCACTGCTGGAGAGCGGCGAGGTGCAGTTCATGGTCGCCATCCCGGGCGGCTTCACGCGCGGCGTGGTGCGCGGCGTGGTGGGCGGCGAAAGGCCGGCACTGCTGGTGGCGGTGGACGCCACCGACCCCTCGGCCTCGGGCAACGCCATCGCGGCGCTCGCCCAGCTGACCGGCAGCGTGCTGGCGCGCGACCTCGTCGGCCCGCTGGCGCAGCGCCAGACCGGCGCGGCGCCCTTCGAGATCCGCGTGCACCGGCGCTACAACCCCGAGGGGCTGAGCCGCTACAACATCGTGCCGGGGCTCATCGGCACCATCCTGACGATGACGATGGTGATGCTCACGGGTCTGGCGATGACGCGCGAACGCGAGCGCGGCACGATGGAGAACCTGCTCGCCACGCCGGTCCGGCCCTTCGAGGTGATGGTGGGCAAGATCCTGCCCTACGTCGTGATCGGCTACATCCAGCTCGGCGTGATCCTGATCGCCGCGGCGCTGCTGTTCGAGGTGCCGATGGTGGGCAGCCTGACGCTGTTGCTCGCGATGATCGGCCTCTTCATGCTCGCCAACCTGGCGGTGGGCTTCACCTTCAGCACGCTGGCCCGCAACCAGCTGCAGGCGATGCAGATGACCTTCTTCTTCTTTCTGCCCTCGCTGCTGTTGTCGGGCTTCATGTTCCCGTTCCGCGGCATGCCGCAGTGGGCGCAGTGGCTGGGCGAGGCGCTGCCGCTGACGCACTTCCTGCGCATCGTGCGCGGCATCATGCTCAAGGGCAATCAGCTCGGGCAGGTGCTGCCCGAGCTGTGGCCGATGCTGTTGTTCCTGGTGCTGGCGGGTGCGGTGGCGCTCAAGCGCTACCGGCAGACGCTGGACTAGCGCACGCGCAAGCCCGGCACCGCACCGGCATGCGGCTCGAGCAGCCACAGCCCCGGCGCCGCCTTCTCGTCGGCGTGGCTGGCCGCCAGCACCATGCCCTCGCTGACGCCGAACTTCATCTTGCGCGGGGCCAGGTTGGCCACCAGCACGGTCATCTTGCCGACCAGGTCTTCGGGCTTGTAGGCCGAGGCGATGCCGCTGAAGACGTTCCGCGTTCGACCTTCGCCCGCGTCGAGCGTCAGCCGCAGCAACTTCGTGCTGCCCTCGACGCGCTCGGCGGCGACGATCTTCGCCAGCCGCAGGTCGACCTTGGCGAACTCGTCGATGCCGATGGTCGCGGCGACGGCCTCGCCGCCCGGCAGCGGCGCGGCGGCGGCCTCGGGCGGCGGTGCGGGCGCGGTCAGCAGCGCATCGAGTTGCGCCTGCTCCACGCGCTGCATCAGGTGCCGGTATTCGCCGATGCGGTGGGCGCCGAGCGAGCGCTGCGCGTCGGCCCAGGCGAGCGGCGGCACGTCGAGGAAACGCTCCACCTGCGCGGCCAGCGCGGGCAGCACCGGCTTGAGGTAGACCGTCAGCACGCGGAAGGCCTCGATGCACACGCTGCACACGTCGTGCAGCGCGGCCTGCAGCTCGGGCTTCTTGGCCAGCTCCCAGGGCTTGTGCTGGTCGACGTACTCGTTCACGCGGTCGGCCAGCAGCATCACCTCGCGCAGCGCGCGGCCGAACTCGCGCTCGTCGTACAACGTGCGCACCGTCTCGCCGTGCGCGCGCAGGCCGTCGAGCAGCGCGCGGCCCTCGACGCCGAGGTCGGCCGACAGCTTGCCGCCGAAGCGCTTGTGCAGGAAGCCGGCGGCGCGGCTCGCGATGTTGACGTACTTGCCGACCAGGTCGCTGTTGACGCGCGCCTGGAAGTCCTCGGGGTTGAAGTCCAGGTCCTCGACGCGCGCGTTGAGCTTGGCCGCGATGTAGTAGCGCAGCCACTCGGCGTTCATGCCGAGCTCCAGGTACCTGAGCGGGCTGATGCCGGTGCCGCGGCTCTTGCTCATCTTCTCGCCGCTCACCGTGAGGTGGCCGTGCACGTAGACGCGGTTGGGCGTCTTGCGCCCCGAGAAGTGCAGCATCGCCGGCCAGAAGAGGGTGTGGAAGGTGACGATGTCCTTGCCGATGAAGTGAATCTGCTCGACTTCGGGGTCGGCCAGGTAGGCGTCGAAGTCGAGGCCCTTCTTGGCGAACCAGTTCTTCAGCGAGGCGAGGTAGCCCACCGGCGCGTCGAGCCAGACGTAGAAGTACTTGCCCGGCGCGTCGGGGATCTCGATGCCGAAGTAGGGCGCGTCGCGGCTGATGTCCCAGTCGCCGAGCGCGGGCTTGCCGTCGGCATCGCGCTTGAACCACTCGCGCACCTTGTTGGCCACCTCGGTCTGCAGCTTGCCGTCCTGCGTCCACTCCTCGAGGAAGGCGACGCAGCGCGGATCGCTGAGCTTGAAGAAGAAGTGCTCGCTGGTCTTCAGCACCGGCTTGGCGCCGGAGAGCGCCGAGTACGGGTTCTTCAGCTCGGTGGGCTGGTAGACGGCGCCGCAGACCTCGCAGTTGTCGCCGTACTGGTCCTTGGCGCCGCAGTTGGGGCACTCGCCCTTGATGAAGCGGTCGGGCAGGAACATGCCCTTGTCGGGGTCGTAGAACTGCTCGATCGAGCGCACGTCGATCAGCTCGTTCCTGCGCAGCGCGCGGTAGATGTCCTTGGCGAGTGCGTGGTTCTCGGGCGCGTCGGTGCTGTGCCAGTTGTCGAACGAGATGTGGAAGCCGTCGAGGTAGCGCTGCCGGCTCGCCGCCACCTCGGCCACGAAGGCCTGCGGCGTCTGGCCCGCCTTCTCGGCGGCGATCATGATCGGCGCGCCGTGCGTGTCGTCGGCGCACACGAAGTGCACCTCGTGGCCGAGCATGCGCTGCAGCCGCACCCAGATGTCGGCCTGGATGTACTCCATCATGTGGCCGATGTGGAAGGCGGCGTTGGCGTAGGGCAGGGCGGTGGTGACGAAGAGCTTGCGGGCCATGCCCCTGATTCTAGGAGGCGGCCCCGGGGCGAATAGACTGTCGGAAGAGACAGCCACCGCGCACGCCGCGCCGAGAACACCCGCCATGCCCGTCACCGAAACCGCCCTGCTCGACGCCTTGAAGAGCGTCGTCGATCCGAACACCGGCAAGGACTTCGTCTCGACGAAGGCGCTCAGGAACCTGCGCGTCGAAGGCGGCGACGTCGCGTTCGACGTCGAACTCGGCTACCCGGGCGCGAGCCAGCACGCGGCGCTGCGCGGCGCGCTGGTGGCGGCGGCCAAGGGCGCGGGCGCGGGCAACGTCAGCATCTCGTTCCAGACCAAGGTGGTGAGCCACGCCGTGCAGCGTGGCGTGCAGCTGCTGCCCGGCGTGAAGAACATCGTCGCCGTGGCCTCGGGCAAGGGCGGCGTGGGCAAGAGCACGACCGCCGCCAACCTGGCGCTGGCGCTGGCCGCCGAGGGCGCGCGCGTGGGCATCCTCGACGCCGACATCTACGGCCCGAGCCAGCCGATGATGATGGGCCTGGCGGGCCAGCCCGAGAGCCACGACGGCAAGACCATGGAGCCGCTCGAGAACCACGGCGTGCAGGTCATCTCGATCGGCTTCATGATCCAGCCCGACCAGGCCATGATCTGGCGCGGCCCGATGGCCACCCAGGCGCTCGAGCAGCTGCTGCGCCAGACCAACTGGCGCGACCTCGACTACCTGCTCGTCGACATGCCGCCCGGCACCGGCGACATCGCGCTCACGCTCAGCCAGCGCGTGCCGCTCACCGGCGCGGTGATCGTCACCACGCCGCAGGACATCGCCCTCATCGATGCCAAGAAGGGCCTGAAGATGTTCGAGAAGGTGGGCGTGCCCATCCTCGGCATCGTCGAAAACATGGCCATGCACGTGTGCACGAAGTGCGGCCATGTCGAGCACATCTTCGGCGCCGAGGGCGGGCAGCGCATGGCCGCCGAGTACGGCGTCGACTACCTCGGCGCGCTGCCGCTGACGATGAAGATCCGCGAGCAGGCCGACAGCGGCCGCCCCACCGTGGTGGCCGAGCCCGACGGCGAGGTGGCGGGGATCTACAAGCGCATCGCGCGCACGGTGGCGGTGAAGATCGCCGCCAAGGCCAAGGACTTCAGCGCCAAGTTCCCGACCATCACGGTCAGCAAGGGCACCTGAGGCGGCGCGGCCCGCGCCTCAAGCCACCGTCTCGCTGCTCGGCAGCAGCCAGCGCTGCAGCTTGTCGCGCAGTTCGGCCTGGCTGAAGGGCTTGGGCAGGAGGTCGTTCATGCCGGCGGCGAGGCAGGCCTGGACATCGCCGTCCAGCGCGTTGGCCGTGACGGCGACGATCGGCACCTCGGCCAGCGGCGCGCCGGCCTCGCCCTGCCGGATGCGGCGCGCCGCGGCGGGGCCGTCGAGCACCGGCATCTGGTGGTCCATCAGCACCAGGTCGGCCGGCGTGCGGCGCAGCGCCTCGATGGCCAGCAGGCCGTTCTCCGCCTCCTCCACCTGCAGCCCCAGGCGGCGCAGCATCTCGCTGGCGATGACGCGGTTGACCGGGTTGTCCTCGACCAGCAGCACGCGGCCGCGCAGCGGCTCCTCGACGGCCTTGGCGGCCTGCTCGGGTGCCGCGGCCGGCGCGGCGGGCGGCAGCGCCAGCTCGAAGCGGAACACCGAGCCACGCCCGGGCGTGCTGTCCACCTCGATGCGGCCGCCCATCGCCACGACCAGCCGCTGCGAGATGGCCAGGCCCAGGCCGGTGCCGCCGCGTTCGCGCGAGGCATGGCCGTGCGCCTGGGCGAAGGGGTTGAACAGGCCGGCGAGGGCCGGCGCGTCGATGCCGATGCCGCTGTCGCGCACCTCGAAACGCAGCGCGCCCGCCGCCGCGCCGGCGCCCACGTGCAGGCTGACTTCGCCGCGGTCGGTGAACTTCAGCGCATTGCCCACCAGGTTCAGCAGCACCTGGCGCAGCCGCGCCGCGTCGCCCAGCAGCGGCCGGCGCGCCGCGGCGTCGCAGCGGCACGCCAGGCGCAGGCCCTTGTGCAGCGCCACCGCGGCGTGCAGCGAGACCACGTCGCTCGCCACCTCCTCGGGCACGAAGGCCTCGCTGCGCAAGGCGGCGCCCACGGCCTCGAGCCGCGAGAAGTCGAGCACGTCGTCGATCACCGTGCGCAGCGCGTGGCCCGAGCGCCGCGCCACCTCGATCAGGCGCCGCTGCTCGGGCGGCAGGCGGTCCGGGTTCGACAGCTCGAGGCTGCCGAGCAGGCCGGTGAGCGGCGTGCGCAGCTCGTGGCTGACCGCGGCCATGATCTGCTGGCGCGTGCGCGCGGCGGCCAGCGCCTCGTCGCGCGCATGCTCGAGCTCGCGCGTGCGCTCGGCCACGCGCTGCTCGAGCGTGGCGTTCAGCTCGGCCAGCCGGTCGCGCGAGGCCTCCGCCTCGGCCACGGCCGACTCGGTGGCATGCATCATCGCCACCAGGCCGTCGCCGAGGCGGCCGAGTTCCAGGCTGGCCTCGGTGCGGCCGCCGTCCAGGCGCGGCCCGAGTTCGTCGGCGCGGTGGCGCCGCGCCGCGAAGTCGTCGACCGCCTCGACGATGGTGTCGATGCGCTGCACGTGGCGCCGTGCCCAGCGGCCCACGGCGAGCCAGGCGAGCAGCGCGCCGCCGGCCACGCCGGCGCCGGCCAGGCCCAGCAGTTCGTCCAGCGGCAGCACCGACGGCGCGCTTCGGCGCACGTGCAGCTGGGGCCCGTCGGCCGCCCACTCGAAGTGGGTCTGCATCGTGTGCCCGTTCTGGGCCGCGCTCCCGGCACGGCGGCTGGCGTAGGTGGCCGAGACCGCCAGGTCTTCGTGCTCGCGCCAGTGCAGGCTGATGTCGGCCTCGGGGAAGGCGATGGAGCTCATCAGCGCGTTGTTGAGCGGCGTGAACAGCAGGAGTTCGCCGCGGCCCTGTGCGCCCACGCGCAGCGGCGAGGCGAGCACGCGGTACAGCAGTCCGTCCACGGGCGAGTAGGCCCAGCCCGCGCCCGGCGCGGCGGGCGGCGGATCGGCGCTGCCGCTGCGCGTGGCGTAGCGCGCCACCACGCGGCCGGCGGGGTCGCGCGCCAGCACGTGCGTGAAGGGGCTCTCGCCGCCCAGGCTGGCGAAGAAGGCGGTGAAGCGGGCCGCGGCGGCGCGCTCGTCGCCACCGTCGAGCATGCCGACGAAATCGACCTGCGCGCGCAGCAGGTCCGCCTGGCGCAGCCACTCCGACTCGACCCGCGCGACCTGGCGCTCGAAGTGCACCTGCGCCTCGCGCAGCCAGGCCTTCTCGAGCCGCTCCCGCTGCACGGTGTGCACGGTGCCGAGCACGGCCAGCAGCACCAGCAGCGCGGCCAGCGCGGTGCCGGCCAGGCGCAGGCCCAGCGCGCGGCGCAGCGGGCGTTGCGCGCTCACGGGCGGCGGCCGGCCCAGCGGTCGAACACCATGTCGGCGAGGCGCAGTCCGGCCAGCTGCGGCAGATCGGCGTTGCTGGCGCGGAAGAAGGCCTCGGTCTCGGCGAGCTGGCCGGCCGGGAAACGCCCGTCGCGGCTGTACTGGCGCGGATAGGCGCGCGCCACCGCCAGCATGGCCTCGCGTTCGGCGCCCTGCATCGCCAGCGCGTCGGCGAACTGCTCGGGCGGGCGGCTCGCGATCCACCCGAGCACGCGTTGCACCAGGCGCACTGCGGCGGCGGCCCGCTCGGGGGCCGCGTCGACCTCGTCCTTCAGCGCCACCAGCACCGCGCGCAGGAAGCCGGTGCCGGGGTTGGCGGCGGCGTCCTGAGGATCGCCGGTGGAGAAGATCCGGAAGGCCAGCCCCTCATCCTGCAGGCGCGTGGCGAAGGGCTCGTCGCACATCGAGGCGTCGACGCTGCGCGAGCGCATCGCCGCCGACTGGGTCTCCCAGCTCTGCCCGGCGGCGACGAACTTCACGCTGTCCAGGGCCACCTCGTTGCGACGGAGCAGGAACTCGGCGAGCTGGTGCGACGTGGTCTTGGCCTGGAGCGCGTTGCTGTGCACCCCGAGGGTGCGGCCCGCCAGGTCGCGCACGCGGCGGATGCTGCCGCGCAGGTCGGCGCGCACGACCAGGGTGTACAGCGGCAGGTCGTCGATGGCGGCCAGGGCCACCATGTGGGGCCCGCCGGTGAGATTGGCGCGCAGCATCGCCGGCATGCCGAACACGGCGAACTCGACGTTGCGGACGCGCAGTTCCTGGATCGCCACGCCGCCGCCGCCCACGAAACTCAGGCGCAGCGGCAGCCCGGCGTCGCGGTCGAGGCCGAGACGCTGGGCCAGCTCGAGCGGCAGGGACACGGAGTTGCGCGGCCCGGGGACGGCCAATGCAGCGGCACGCGGCGTCCGGGCCCGGGCTGGCGCGGTCAGCGCAGCGGCACCGGCCGTGGCGACAACACTCAGCAGGGCATGGCGTCGATGCATCTTGGCGCGCACACCGCGGTGCAGTGCAGTGTCCGGGCATTCTCCGCGAAACCGCCTGCCGCGGGGGTGGAACACGGCGCCATTTCGTCGCACCGCGTGCGGTCCGGCCGCCGCGTCTGCCCCGGACGCCGGCCTGCTAGGCTAGCGACATGGGCGTGATCCCGATCGTCGACGAGGCGCGGCGCCGCAAGCGCGAGCGAGCGCGCGGCCGGCCGGTCGACCCGGCGGTGCTCGGCGAGCTCAAGACCTGGCTCGGGCCGCAGCCGCCGCGGCGCGACAGGCTGATCGAGGCGCTGCACGCCATCAACGACCGCCTGCGCCAGCTGCCGGCGCCGCACCTCGTGGCGCTGGCGGCGTGGATGCGGCTGGCGCCGGCCGAGGTGTTCGAGGTGGCGAGCTTCTACCACCACTTCGAGGTCGTGAAGGAGGACGCCGCGGGCCGCATCGCGCCGGCGCCGGCGCTCACCGTGCGCGTCTGCGACGGCCTGAGTTGCGAGCTGGCCGGCGCGCGCGAGCTGCTCGAGGAACTGCCGGCGCGGCTCGGCCACGCGGTGCGCGTGATTCCGGCGCCCTGCGTCGGGCGCTGCGAGGCGGCACCGGTGGCGGTGGTGCACCAGCATCCGGTCACGCACGCCACGCCGGCCGGGGTGGAGGACGCGGTGGACGCCGGCCGCCGCACCGATGCAGTGGTGGGCCACGTCGGCCTGGACGACTACCTCGCGCGCGGCGGCTACGCGCTCTGGCGCGCCTGCGTCGAAGGCCGGCGCGACGCCGAATCCGTGATCGCCGAACTCGAGCACGCGGGCCTGCGCGGGCTGGGCGGCGCGGGTTTCCCGGCCGGGCGCAAGTGGCGCATCGTGCGCGGCATGCCCGCGCCGCGCCACCTGGCGGTGAACATCGACGAGGGCGAGCCCGGCACCTTCAAGGACCGCTGGTACCTCGAGCGTGACCCGCACCGCTTCGTCGAAGGCATGCTGGTCGCCGCCTGGGCCGCCGGCATCGACGGCATCTGGATCTACCTGCGCGACGAGTACCACGGCTGCCGCGGCCTGCTGCAGGCCGAACTCGCGCGGCTGCGCGAGCGCTTCGCCGACCTGCCGCCGATCGAGCTGCGCCGCGGCGCCGGCGCCTACATCTGCGGCGAAGAGTCGGCGATGATCGAGTCGATCGAGGGCAAGCGCGGCTGGCCGCGCCTGCGCCCGCCCTACGTGGCCGAGGTGGGGCTGTTCGGGCGGCCGACGCTCGAACACAACTTCGAGACGCTCTTCTGGGTGCGCGAGATCGTCGAGAAGGGCGGCTCGTGGTTCGCGTCGCACGGCCGGCACGGGCGCAAGGGGCTGCGCAGCTTCAGCGTCAGCGGGCGCGTGAAGAAGCCGGGCGTCAAGCTGGCGCCGGCGGGCATCACGGTGGCCGAGCTGATCGACGTGCACTGCGGCGGCATGCTCGAAGGCCACCAGCTCTACGCCTACCTGCCGGGCGGCGCCAGCGGCGGCATCCTGCCGGCCTCGCTGGCCGACGTGCCGCTCGACTTCGACACGCTGCAGCCGCACGGCTGCTTCATCGGCAGCGCGGCGATCATCGTGCTGTCTTCGCACGATGGCCAGCACGACCGGGCCGTCGACGCCGCGCGCAACCTGATGCGCTTCTTCGAGCACGAGAGCTGCGGCCAGTGCACGCCGTGCCGCGTGGGCACCGCCAAGGCGAGCGCGCTGATCGCCGGCGACCGCTGGGACCGCGCGCTGCTCGCCGAGCTCTCGCAGCTGATGCGCGACGCATCGATCTGCGGCCTCGGCCAGGCGGCGCCCAACCCGATCGACTGCGTGCTGCGCTACTTCCCGCAAGAGCTCGAGCCATGAACGCGGTGACGCGCGACGAGCGCGTGCGAACGATGGCGAGCGATCCGGCGCGCGTCGAGTTCACGCTCGACGGCCGCTCGGTGAGCGCGCGGCGCGACGAGACGATCATCGAGGTGGCGCGCCGCGAGGGCGTCGAGATCCCGCACCTGTGCTGGACCCCGGGCCTCGACCCGGCCGGCAACTGCCGCGCCTGCATGGTGGAGGTGCAGGGCGAACGCACGCTGGCCGCGGCCTGCTGCCGCCGGCCCGCGGCGGGCATGGCGGTGAGCAGCACGAGCGAGCGCGCGCGCGCAGCGCAGAAGCTGGTGATCGAGCTGCTGCAGGGCGACCTGCCCGAGCAGGCGCACACCCGCCACAACGAGGTGGACGCCTGGGCGGTGAAGCTCGGCGTCGGCAAGCCGCGTTTCGCCAGCCGCGCGCAGCCGCTGTCTGACCTCTCGCACCCGGCCATCGCCGTCAACCTCGACGCCTGCATCCAGTGCACGCGCTGCCTGCGCGCCTGCCGCGACGAACAGGCCAACGACGTGATCGGCATCGCCTACCGCGGCGCGGCGTCGAAGATCGTCTTCGACCTCGACGATGCGATGGGCGCGTCGAGCTGCGTGGCCTGCGGCGAGTGCGTGCAGGCCTGCCCCACCGGCGCGCTGATGCCCGCGCGCGAGGTGGCCTTGGCCGTGCCCGACAAGAGCGTCGATTCGGTCTGCCCGTACTGCGGCGTCGGCTGCCAGCTCACCTACCACGTCAAGGACGACCGCATCCTCTACGTGGAAGGCCGCGACGGCCCGGCCAACCGCGGCCGGCTGTGCGTGAAGGGCCGCTACGGCTTCGACTACGCGCGCCATCCCGATCGGCTCACGCAACCTCTGATCCGCCTGCCCGGCACGCCCAAGCGCGTGACCACGCCCGACGAGGCGCGCACCTGGTTCCGTGAGGCGACGTGGGACGAAGCGCTGGCGCTCGGCGGCGGCACGTTGCGCCGCCTGCGCGACGCGCACGGCCCGAAGGCGCTCGCCGGCTTCGGCTCGGCCAAGGGCAGCAACGAGGAGGCCTATCTCTTCCAGAAGCTGGTGCGCCTGGGCTTCGGCAGCAACAACGTCGACCACTGCACGCGGCTGTGCCACGCCTCGAGCGTGGCGGCGCTGCTCGAAGGCATCGGCTCGGGCGCGGTGAGCAACCCGGTGGCCGACGTCGCGTTGGCCGAGGTGGTGATCGTGATCGGCGCCAACCCGGTGGTGAACCACCCGGTGGCTGCCACCTGGATCAAGAACGCAGCGCGCCGCGGCACGAAGCTGATCGTGATCGACCCGCGGCGCAGCGAGCTCGCCCGCCACGCCACGCACTACCTGCCGTTCAAGCCCGACAGCGACGTGGCGCTGCTCAACGCGATGATGCACGTCATCGTCGAGGAGGGGCTCGTCAATCCCGGCTTCATCGCCGACCGCACCAGCGGCTACGAGGCGCTGGCGCAGAACGTGCGCGCCTACAGCCCCGAGGTGATGGCACCCGTCACCGGTATCGACGCGGCCACCGTGCGCACCGTGGCGCGGCTGTACGCGACGAGCCGCGCCTCGATGATCCTGTGGGGCATGGGCATCAGCCAGCACGTGCACGGCACCGACAACGCGCGCTGCCTGATCGCGCTGGCGCTGATGACGGGCCAGATCGGCCGCCCCGGCACCGGGCTGCACCCGCTGCGCGGCCAGAACAACGTGCAGGGCGCGAGCGACTCGGGGCTGATCCCGATGATGTACCCCGACTACCAGCGCGTGAACACGCCGGCCGCGCGCGCGCGCTTCGCCGCCGCCTGGGGTGTGAGCGAGAGCCGCCTGGACGGCGAGCCCGGCCTCACGGTGGTGGAGGTGATGCACGCCATCCTCGCCGGCAAGGTGAAGGGCATGTACATCCTGGGCGAGAACCCCGCGATGAGCGACCCGGACCTCGCCCACGCGCGCGAGGCGCTCGCCTCGCTCGACATGCTCGTCGTGCAGGACCTCTTCCTCACCGAGACGGCGTGCCTCGCGGACGTGATCCTGCCGGCCGGTGCCTTCCCCGAGAAGACCGGCAGCTTCACCAACACCGACCGCCTGGTGCAGATGGGCCGGCGCGCGCTGGGCCTGCCCGGGCAGGCGCGGCAGGACCTGTGGTGCATCGTGCAGATGGCGAAAGCCTTCGACCTCGACTGGAGCGCCTACGGCGCCACGCCCACCGACTGCGACGCCGCCGCGGCGCGGGTGTTCGACGAGATGCGCGGCGTGATGCCGAGCATCGCCGGCATCACCTGGGAACGCCTGCAGCGCGAGCACGCCGTCACCTACCCCTGCCACGAAGAGGGCGACCCGGGCGAGCCGGTGGTCTTCACCGAGCACTTCCCCACCGAGAGCGGCCGCGGCCGCTTCGTGCCGGCCGACCTGATCCCGGCCGACGAGCGGCCCGACGCCGAGTACCCGCTGGTGCTCATCACCGGCCGCCAGCTCGAGCACTGGCACACCGGCAGCATGACGCGGCGCTCCTTCGTGCTCGACGCGATCGAGCCCGAGGCGGTGTGCTTCGTGCACCCGCTCGACCTGGCGGCGCTCGGTGTCTCGCCGGGCGGCCGCGTCACGATCGAGTCGCGCCGCGGCGCGGTGAGCCTCTTCGCGCGTGCCGACGAAGGCACGCCGCAGGGCGCCGTGTTCGTCGCCTTCTGCTGGTACGAGGCGGCGGCCAACCAGCTCACCAACCCGGCGCTCGACCCGGTGGCCAAGATCCCGGAGTTCAAGTACTGCGCGGTGCGGCTGCGCCCGGCTCCCTAGTCCGCGTGTCGAAGACGACACAGCCATCGCGGAAAAGCGCAAGTCGCGACGCGCCCGCACATTGACGCGGCCGCGACGCGCGCCGAGCCTCCGTCTCCTTGACCGCGGCCAGCGGGCCGTGGGCTTCACGCGCCCGACGTAAGAGGAGACATGCCATGAGAAGTCGCCACCTGCTGTTCGGATCCGCGCTGGCGTTGACGCTGGCCGGACTGCTGGCCTTCATGCCCCAGGCCGGCGCCGACCGCGACCGCGAGCGCTTCCGCGTCGACCCCGACTGGCCCAAGCCGCTGCCCAACAACTGGCTGGTCGGCCAGGTGGCCGGCGTGGCGGTGGACCGCCACGACCGCATCTGGATCATCCAGCGCCAGAGCACGTTGACCGCCGACGAGCGCGGCAGCGACCCCGCGCCCGGCAACCCGCGACGCAGCGACTGCTGCAACCGCGCCCCGGCGGTGCTGGTGTTCGACCGCGAGGGCCAGTTCATCAAGGGCTGGGGCGGCGCCGCCGATCCGGGCTTCCTCACCACGCGCTGCACGCCGGCCATGGGCTGCGAGTGGCCGACCAACGAGCACGGCATCTACGTGGACCACATGGACTACGTGTACATCGCCGGCAACGGGGCCGGCAACCACCAGGTGCTCAAGTTCACCAGCGACGGCAACTTCGTCTACCAGATCGGCAAGGCCGGCCTGACCGGCGGCAGCAACGACACCAACGGCGGCCCCGGCGGGCGTCCGCTGCTCGGCCAGCCGGCCGACACCGAGGTGGATCCGGCGACCAACGAGCTCTACATCGCCGACGGCTACCAGAACAAGCGCGTCCTGGTGGTCGACGCGCACACCGGCCTGTACAAGCGCCACTGGGGCGCCTACGGCAACGTGCCCGACGACACCAACCCCGGCCCCTACGACCCCAACGCGCCGCTGGCGCAGCAGTTCCGCAACCCGGTGCACTGCGTGCGCATCGCGCACGACGGGCTGGTCTACGTGTGCGACCGCGTCAACAACCGCTACCAGGTCTTCCGCAAGGACGGCACCTTCGTGCGCGAGGCCTTCCTCGAGCGCGACACGCTGGGCAACGGCGCGATGTGGGACATCGACTTCTCGTCCGACCGCCAGCAGCGCGAGCTGTACAACGCCGACGGCGAGAACAACATGGTGTGGGTCTTCAACCGCTTCACCGACCGCGTGATCGACAGCTTCGGCCGCAACGGCCGCAGCGCGGGGCAGTTCCACTGGGTGCACAACCTGGCGGTGGACTCGCGCGGCAACATCTACACCGCGGAGGTCGACACCGGCAAGCGCGCGCAGAAGTTCGTGCGGCGCGACCAGGGCCATCACGGGCGTTGACGGTGATGATGCGGTGCGGGCCGGCGGCGGCCTGCGGTCGCCTCGGCAGCGCGCTGCTGCTGGCCGCGGCGCTGCTGCTGCTGGCCGTGCCCTGCGCGCTGCGCGCGCACGACACGGCCGGCGCGCTGCGCCTGCATGCCTTCGTGCAGGCCGAGCCGGCCGAGGGCCGCCTCGTGCTGCTGCTGCGCGTGCCGCTGGAACTGCTGCTCAACGTGGACCTGCCCAAGCGCGGCAACGGCTACCTCGACCTCGAACGCCTCGACGACGCCCTGCCGCGCGCCCTGGCCGCCACCACCAAGGGCGTGCTGCTGCTCGACGGCGGCACGCCGCTGGCGGTGCGGCGCAGCGAGGGCCGCATCGCGCTGCCTTCCGACCGCAGCTTCGAGAGCTTCGAACGCGCGCTCGGTGCGCTGCGCGGCCCGCGGCTGCCGGCGGCCACCGACGTCTACTGGAACCAGGGCTACTTCGACGCACTGATCGAGTACCGGCTGGAAAGCGCCGAGCCCGACCTCGCCCTCGACCTGCGCATCGCGCCCGGGCTGCGCGATCGCCTGCGCCTGGACCTGCGCTACCTGGCACCGGGCGGAGTGGTGCGGGCCTACGAGATGAGCACCGGCCAGGGCGCGCTGGCGCTCGATCCGCGCTGGCACCAGGCCGCGCTCGGCTTCACGCTTTCGGGCTTCGGGCACATCCTGGGCGGCGCCGACCACCTGCTGTTCCTGCTCGTGCTGATGCTGCCCTTCCGGCGCGCCGGCTGGCCGCTGGTCGGCGTGGTCACGGCCTTCACGCTGGCACATTCGCTGACGCTGTCGGCCGCGGCGCTCGGCTGGGTGCCGGCCGAGCCGGCCTTCGCGCCGCTGGTCGAGTGGCTGATCGCGGTGTCGATCATCGTCATGGCGCTGGACAACCTGTTCGCGCCGCGCCTGGGCATGCGCTGGCTGGCGGCGGCGCTGTTCGGCCTGGTGCACGGCTTCGGCTTCTCGTTCGCTCTCGCGCAGGAGCTGCAGTTCGCCGGCTCGCACCTCGTGCTCTCGCTGTTCGCGTTCAACGTCGGCATCGAACTCGGCCAGTTGCTGGTGCTGCTGCTCGCCTGGCCGCTGTGGGCCGCGGCGCTGGCGCGCTGGCCGGCGCACGAGCGGCTGGCGGTGGCGGTGGTCGGCGCCTTCGTCGCCCACCAGGCCTGGCACTGGGCGAGCGAGCGGCTGGCGGCCTTCGAGCGCGCCGACGGCTGGGCGCTCGCCGCGCGCTGGTGGCCGCAGGCCCTGGCGGTGCTGCTCGTGCTCGCCGCGCTGGCGCTGCTGGCCGCGGCGCTGCGGCGCGGCGGCCTCAGCCCGCGCGCCGGCAGGCGCTCGGCGTGAGACCGTAGCGGCGCTTGAAGGTGGCGCAGAAGTGCGCCGCGTTGGCGAAGCCGCAGTCGTGCGCGATGTCCTGGATCGGCGCGCTGTCGCGGCGCAGCCGCTCGCGGGCCGCGCGCAGGCGGCGCTCGGTCAGCCAGTGGTGCGGCGTGTCGCCGGTGGCGGCCTCGAAGGCGCGCAGGAAGTGGTCTTCGGACATGCCGGCCAGCGCCGCCAGCGTGGCCAGCGTGAGGTGCTCGCCGAGGTGGCCGTCGACATGCTCGAGCACCGCGCGCAGCAGGTGCGGGCGCAGCGGGGCCACGCGGCCGGCGCTGCGGCGCGGTGGGGCGGCCGTGAGTGCGGCCAGGCGGCGCAGCAGCAGATCGCCCACGCGGTCGAGCAGGTCGAAGGCGGCAAGTTGCCCGGCCGCCCGGCAGGCCTCGTGGTCGGCGGTGAGCAGGCGGAAGAAGCCGTCGAACCAGGGATCGCGCAGGTCCATCAGCGGCGCGGGCGGGGTCGGCGCCGGCCAGGCGGCGGGCGCGATGTACAGGTGCAGGTGCGACACCTCGCCCGGCGCCTCGAGCTGCCAGCGCTCGTAGGTGCCGGCCGGCAGGAAGGTGACCGAGCCGCGATGCTGCTGCGCGTGGTGGAGCCGGCCGTGCACGACCACCGTCGAGACGGCCCCGCCGTGCTCGCAGTACGACAGCAGGTGCTGCTCGAGCCGCACCGGCGCGTCCAGCCAGGCATGGCTGCGTTGCCAGTGCGCCACCGTGAAGCGTGCCGGCGGGCCGTCGGCCAGCACGTAGTCGGGCCGGGTGGCGCTGCTGCTCGCCACCAGATGCGCGGGCGATCCGGCGGGCAGGGCGGCGAACTCGATCGGCAGCATGGCGATGCGGCAGGCAGGGCCCGCAAGGCGAGGCACTGTGGGCCTGCCGCGCTCCGACGGTGAGCGGGTTTGCCCGGGTCGCCGGGGCTCAGCGGCCGCGCTGCAGGTCTTGCAGGCGCTGCAGCTCGTCCGGCGTGTTGGCGTTGAAGAACGCCTCGTGCTCGGCAAAGGCCAGGCGCAGCTCGCGCCGGCCGGCGGTGAAGCGCTCGATCCTGCGCTGGCCGCCGGCCAGGAAGGCGGCCAGCGGTGCCCGCAGCTCGCGGCTGAGCAGGCAGAACACCGGCTGCGGCTGCGCGGCGCCGGTCTCGTCGGTGGTGATCGGCATCACCACCTCGGCGCCCTGCGCCAGCGCCGCGGCGTGCAGGCGCGCCACCAGGTCGCGCGGGAAGCGCGGCGTGTCGCAGGGCACGGTGGCCAGCCACGGCGTGGTGCAGCGCTCCAGCGCGGCGAGCATGCCGGCCAGCGGGCCGGCGAAGTCGGCCTCGGCGTCGGGCACCACGGGCAGGCCGAACGCGGCATAGGCGTCGAGGTGGCGGTTGGCGTTGATCAGCAGCGGGCCGACCTGCGGCGCCAGCCGCTCGACGGCATGCTGCACCAGCGGTTTGCCGTCGAGCAGCTGCAGGCCCTTGTCGACGCCGCCCATGCGGCTGCCGCGCCCGCCGGCGAGCACCAGGCCGGTGACGTCTTCGCGCCGCGTCACCCTTGCTCGCGCGAGCGCCAGGCGACGAGCAGGCCGAGGCCGATCAGCGTGCCGCCCGCGGCGCGGTTCAGCCACAGTGCGCGGCCGCGCCGCGCGGCGCGGCTTTGCAGCAGGCGCGTGGCGGCGAACACCGCCACCACGTCGGCCAGCGTGTTGAGCAGCACGCACACGCTGCCGAGCAGCACGAACTGCCACCACGCCGCGCCCGCCGCGCTGACGAACTGCGGGATGAAGGCGAGGAAGAAGAGCGCCGTCTTGACGTTCAGCGCCTCGACGACCACGCCTTCGCGCAACGCGCGGCGCACGCCGTGCGCACGCGGCGGTGCGACGCCCGCGGCGGGCGGCGGCAGCGCGTCGACCGATGCCGTGCGCAGCGTGCGCACGCCCAGGTACACGAGATACGCCGCGCCGATCCACTTCAGGACCATGAAGGCCTCGGCCGACTGCGCCAGCAGCGCCGACAGCCCGAGTGCCGCCGCCAGCACGTGCACCAGTCCGCCGAGCCCGGTGCCGGCCGACGAGGCCAGCCCTTCGGCGCGGCCGCCGGCGGCGGTGCGCGCCACCACGTAGGCCAGGCCGGGGCCCGGCGTCACCGCGAGCAGCAGCGCGGCCCCGAAGAAGAGGGCGAAGTGGGTCGGGCTGTCCATGGCGCCGATTGTGGTTCACTTGCGCCCGTGCCGACCCCGCCCCTGCCCACGCTCAGCGACGCGCGCGCGCCGCTCACGCGCGCCCTCGACGTCGTCGACGCGCGCGGCCAGCCGCGCGCCATCCACATCCCCGAGGAGCGCGCGCTGGCGCTCTTCGTCGACCGGCGCGAGCTGGTGACGCTGATGACGCTCGGCCAGGCGCCCGAGCTGCTGGCCCTGGGCTACCTGCTCAACCAGGGCCTGATCGCCGACGCACGCGAAGTCGCCTCGGTCACGGTGGACTGGGAGGTGGGCGCAGCGGCGGTGCGCACCCACCAGGGCATCGCGCGCATCGAGCAGCGCACGGCGCGCCGCACCGTCACCACCGGCTGCGGCCAGGGCACGGTGTTCGGCGAGCTGCTCGCCGAGGTCGAGGCG
>Ga0209172_10004112_pt1 | contig 20447 bp, 22 predicted proteins | sample LarsenN4metaG_FD_184113 | JGI IMG/M metagenome (GOLD analysis project Ga0209172, IMG submission 184113) | Hot spring sediment bacterial and archeal communities from British Columbia, Canada, to study Microbial Dark Matter (Phase II) - Larsen... ... | reverse complement strand
ATGACCATCAACGCCCCCGCCAACGTGCTGCTGGCGATGTACCTCGTCGCCGCGGAGGAGGCCGGGTTCGCGCGGGACCGGCTTGGCGGGACGACGCAGACCGACATGCTCAAGGAGTTCATCGCCCAGAAGGAGTGGGTGGTCCCGCCGCGGCCTAGCATGCGGCTCATCCAGGACATGCTCGTCTTCGGCACGCGGGAGCTGCCGCGGTGGAACGTCATCAGCATCAGCGGGTATCACATCCGCGAGGCCGGCGCCACCGCGGTACAGGAGCTGGCCTTCACGCTGGCCGACGGCATCGCCTACGTGCAGGCCGGGATCGAGGCGGGCCTGGAGGTGGACGCCTTCGCCCCCCGGCTCAGCTTCTTCTTCGACTGCCACACCGACTTCTTCGAGGAGATCGCCAAGTTCCGCGCCGCGCGGCGGATGTGGGCGCGGATCATGCGCGAGCGGTTCGGCGCCCGCAACCCGCGCTCGTGGTGGTGCCGGTTCCACACGCAGACGGCCGGCGTGTCGCTGACCGCCCAGCAGCCGATGAACAACATCGTCCGGGTGACACTGCAGGCGCTGGCCGCGGTCCTGGGCGGCACGCAGTCGCTGCACACGAACTCGATGGACGAGACGTACGCGCTGCCCACGGAGGAGGCGGTGACGATCGCCCTGCGCACCCAGCAGATCATCGCCCACGAGAGCGGCGTGGCGGAGACCGCCGATCCCCTGGGCGGGTCGTACTTCGTGGAGGCCCTGACCAACCGTATGGAGGAGGAGGCGGGGCGGTACATCAGCCGCATCGATGACCTGGGCGGGATGGTGCGGGCGGTGGAGCAGGGGTTCCCCCAGCGTGAGATTGCCGAGGCGAGCTTCCGCTTCCAGCAGGCCCTCGAGCGCAAGGAGCGGATCATCGTCGGCGTCAACGACCTGGTCATGCCCGAGGAGCGCCCCATCTCTATCCTGCGCATCGACCCGGAGGTCGAGCGGCGGCAGATCGAGCGGGTGCGGCAGGTCCGCGCCCGGCGCGACGGCGCGGCGGCCCGGCGGACGGTGGACGCGCTGCGGCGGGCCGCGGAGCGCGGAGAGAACACGATGGACCGGATCGTGGATGCGGTAGGCGCGCGAGTGACGGTCGGGGAGATCTGCGACGTCTTCCGCGCCGTGTACGGCGAGTACCGGGAGCCGGCGATTATCTAGGGAGCGCGGGGGCGACGGCGGGCGGGGGGGGACTCGCCCCGGGGCGAGTTGCCCCAGCCCATCCGAGTCGCAAACAGTGATGGCAGACCCGAAGATCCGGATCATCATTGCGAAGCCGGGACTCGACGGCCACGACCGCGGCGCCAAGGTCGTGGCGCGGGCGCTGCGGGACGCCGGCTTCGAGGTGATCTACACCGGCCTGCACCAGACCCCCGAGATGATCGTCGCCGCCGCCATCCAGGAGGACGCGGACGCCATCGGCCTGTCCATCCTCTCCGGGGCGCACCTGACACTGTTCCCGCGGGTCGTGGAGCTGCTCCGCGAGCGCGGGGTGACCGATGTCGTCGTCTTCGGCGGCGGGATCGTTCCCGAAGACGACGTCGCCGCCCTCAAAGCCGCCGGCGTCGCCGAGGTGTTCACGCCGGGGACGTCGCTGGAGACCATCGTCGCCTGGGTGCGGGAGCACGTGAAGCCGCGAGGGGTTACGGCCTAGCGCCGATGCGCGCGGGACCTCTCCGGCCGGGCGAGCCCGTCCTCCTCATCGACCGCAAGCAGCGCCGCTACCTGCTCACGCTGAAGCCGGGAGCGACCGCGGATCTCCGCGGCGGCAAGCTGGCCCACGACGAGCTCATCGGGTCGGACGAGGGTCGCGCGGTGGCCACGTCCCGCGGCGAGCGGTTCCTCATGGTGCGCCCGACGCTGGCCGAGTACGTGCTCGAGATGCCGCGCGGCGCGCAGATCATCTACCCGAAGGATCTGAGCGTCATCCTCCTGGCGGCGGACATCTACCCGGGCGCGGCGGTGCTCGAGGCGGGCACGGGCTCGGGGGCGCTGACGATGGCGCTGCTTCGCGCGGTGGGGCCGTCCGGGACGGTGTACTCGTACGAGGTGCGCGAGGACTTCGCCCGCCGCGCCGCGCTGAACATCGAGCGGTACCTCGGGCCGCAGGACCGTCTCGTGGTCCGCGCGCAGGACGTCTACGACGGGATCGCGGACGGGCCGCTCGACCGCGTCGTGCTGGACGTGCCCGAGCCGTGGCGCGTCGTCCCCCACGCCGCCGCGGCGCTGCGTCCCGGCGGCATCCTGCTGTCGTATCTGCCCACGGTGCCGCAGACGGTGCAGCTGGTGGAGACCATCCGGCGTTCCGGAGAATTTGCGCTGCTCGAAACGACGGAGACGCTGCTGCGGCCGTGGAACATCGACGGCCCGAGCGTCCGGCCCGCCCACCGTATGGTGGCCCATACGGCGTTCCTCACCACAGCCCGCCGCGTCTTCACCGAAGACGGCCGGCGTGAGCACGGGGAGTTCCGAGACGGCGAGGAGTCGAAGGAACCGCAGGAGACCGTGGACGACTGACTCAGCGAAGCGGGCTCAGGAGAGGGATGACCAGCAGGCCGACCGCCCAGAGCAGCACAGCCAGCGGCAACCCGACCCGCACATAGTCGCTCATCCTGTACCCGCCGGGGCCCATTACCAGCAGGTTCACGGGATTGCTGATCGGCGTGAACGTGGTCGCCGCGGCGGCGATGACCGCCATCATGAACGCATGAGGACTGCTTCCTGTCGAGGCGGCAATCTGAACGGCGATCGGCGCCAGGAGCACCGTGGCTGCCACGGAAGGCATGATCTGATTGAGCGCCAGGCCGATGCCTAGCAAAGCGGCAAGGATGGCCAGCGGGGCTGTTCCCACGGCGCTGAGGATGCCGGAGACCATCTGCCGGGCCGTGCCCGTGACGGTGAGCGCCGTGCTCATCGGCAGCATCGCCCCGATGAAGACGAGCACGCGCCAGTCCACGGCGGTGTAGAGTTCCTCCGCGGTCAGGCACCCCGCTCCCACCACGAAGGCTGCGCCCGCGAGCGCGGCCACGGCGATGTCCACCCCCAGCAGGCTGAGGATGATCATCAGCGCGAGGGCCGCCAGCGCCCAGGCGGCCCGCTCGCGGCGCAGGGGAGCCGCCTGTTCTTTCGTCAACACCAGAAAGTCGGGGTCGCGGGCCAGCAGCCGGATGCCGTCGGTGTGGCCCTGTACCAGGAGGGCGTCGCCCAGCTGCACCGGTTGGTCGCCGAGGTAGGTACGAATCGGCCGATCAGCGCGCCAGATGGCCAGAACCGTGACCCCGTATTTCTCACGAAAATCCAGCTCTCGCAGCGTCTTTCCGAAGAGGCTGCTGCGGGGCGCAAGGATGACCTCGGCCACGCGGACATCGGCCGACTCCAGCGCCCGGAGGTCGACCTGCTTCCGCTCCTTGATGTCCGTGGCGTCGAACACGCCGGACTTCAGCAGTTCCTCAAGACGACCTTTGGCCAGGAGCCGGTCTCCGGCCGCCAGCCGTTCCGTAGGCCGTGGCGCCACGATGCGTGTGCGGGGACGGGTGATGCTGAGGACCGTGACGCCCCCGGCAGACCGGAGCGCAGACTGCTGCAACGTCTTTCCGACCAGCGAAGAGTTCGCATTGATGCGGATCTCAAAGATGCGCTCTCCCAGCCGGTAGACGTCCATGAGGGCCAGCCGGGAGGAGGATTCAGTCGGCGTCGTCGACGGCAGCCAGCGCCGTGCCAGAAGCCCCATGAAGGCCAGCCCGGCAATGAGAAAGGACACGCCAATGGGCGAGACTTCGAAGAACCCGAATTGCCGGACGTTGTTCGCTTCCAGAGTGGCAGTCGCGATGAGGTTGGTAGGGGCGGCGATGAGTGTGAGGCTGCCGCCCAGCCGCGTGCCGAGGGCCAGGGGCAGGAGGACGCGCGAAGGACTGATGCCGGCCTCGCGCGATGCGGCCATGGCGGCCGGCAGCAGCACTGCCATGGCTCCCATGCTGTTCATCACTCCGGACAGCACACCGCCGGCCCCGCAGAACAGCAGGATCAAGGCCGTTTCGTTGTCGCCGGCGAGTCGGACGATCCGGCGGCCGAGTGATGCCGCCACACCGGTCCGGTCGAGGCCCGCGCTGACGACATAGACGGCGCCCACGGTGACCAGCACGGGGGAGCCGAAGCCGAAGAAGGCCGTGCGGGCGTCCAGGATGCCGAAGAGCAGGAGGGCCAGCAGAGACAGCAGGGCGATCGCGTCGGGGCGCCACCGCCCGGTCGCGAACGCGACGACCGCGACGGCGAGGATCGCGACGGTCAGAGAGCCCGCGACCGTCACGCGAGGTTAGAGGCGCTCGATGGCCAGGGCGACCGCTTCTCCGCCCGCCAGACAGATGGAGGCCACGCCGCGCCGGGCCTCATACCGGGGCATCGCGTGCAGCAGCGTGGTGAGGATGCGCGCGCCGCTGGCGCCGATGGGATGGCCGAGGGCCACCGCGCCGCCGTGCACGTTGACGCGGTCGTAGCCCAGCCCCAGGTCGCGGCACACGCCGATGACGACCGCGGCGAACGCTTCGTTGATCTCGATGAGGTCCACATCGCGTAGCGCCCAGCCGACCTTCTCGAGCAGCCTCCGGGTGGCATGCGCGGGGGCGATCGTAAACCACTCGGGCGCCATCGCCGCGCCGGCCTGGCCCACGATACGCGCCAGCGGCGTCCACCCGCGCCGCTGCGCCGTCTCCGCGGCGGCGACCACAACCGCGGCCGCCCCGTCGCTGATGCTGCTCGCGTTCGCGGCGGTGACCGTGCCCCCCTCCTCGAAGACCGGCCGCAGCGTGGGCATCTTCTCAAAGTTCACCCGGCGGGGCTCTTCATCCTCGGTGATCACCCCCGGGGCGCCTTTGGCCTGCGGCACGTCCACGGGGACGATCTCGTCTCGCGTCTTGCCTTCGTCCATGGCGCGGATGGCCCGCGTGTAGCTCATCGCCGCGTACTCGTCCTGCTCCGCGCGGCTGATCCGGTACTCGCGGGCCAGGATCTCGGCGCAGTTCCCCATGTGGGTGTTTTGATAGGCGTCGGTCAGGCCGTCGCGGAGGATGACATCCACGATGCGGTCGTCGCCCAGACGGTACCCGGTGCGGGCCCGCTCGAGCAGGTAGGGCGCGGCGCTCATGTTCTCCATCCCGCCGGCCACGATGACGTCCGCGTCGCCGGCGGCGATGGCCTGGGCCGCGAGCATGACCGCCTTGAGCCCCGAGCCGCACATCTTGTTGACGGTGGTGGCGGGGACCGCGGTGGGCAGGCCCGCGTGCAGCGCGGCCTGCCGCGCCGGAGCCTGGCCGACGCCCGCGGTGAGGACGTTGCCCATGATGACCTCGCTGACGTCTTGGGGCGCGGCTCCGGCCCGCTTGACGGCTTCGGCGATGGCGATGGCGCCCAGGCGCGGGACGGGAAGTCCGGCCAGGCCGCCCTGAAACCGGCCCACGGGGGTCCGCGCCGCGCTGAGGATGACGACCTCACGCATCGGATTTCACCTCTGGCGGATGTCCTGGTCTCAGTCTACCGCTGCGCGCGCGGCCGCCGCAATGAAGAGCGGACCCGTCGTTTGACAGTGCCCTGAGGGGATTGCTAGACTCCAACCGACATGGATCCTTCCGCTACGGCACGGGGCGCCGGTCCCCATGCATTTTCCGTCAACGCCAAAGGCCATCTGGAGATCGGCGGCATGGATAGTTTCGAGCTTGTCCGCCAGCACGGCACGCCGCTGCACGTGCTCGATGAGGACCGGCTGCGCGCGAACTGCCGGTCGTACCGCTCCGCGCTTACCGCAGCCTGGCCGAACAGCCGCGTGCTGTTCGCCAGCAAGGCGTGCTGCGTCATGGCCACCTGCCGCCTTGCCTACGACGAAGGGCTGGGCGTCGACATCGCCTCCGGCGGAGAGCTGTACACCGCGCTGCGGGCGGGAGTGCCCGCGGACGAGCTGGTCTTCCACGGCAGCAACAAGACCGCGGATGAGATCGAGTACGGACTGCGCGCGGGCGTCGGACGGTTCGTGGTGGACAACGAGCACGAGCTGGATCTCCTCGCCGCCTACACCGCCCGGCTCGGCCTGCGCGCGGACATCCTCCTGCGTCTGACGCCGGGCATCGAGCCGCACACGCATAAGGCGATCCAGACCGGCGGCGTGGACTCCAAATTCGGCTTCGGCATCCTCGACGGTGCGGCGTACGAGGCCGTACGGCGCGCCCGGGCGATCGACCGCGTCCGCCTGCGGGGCATCCACGCCCACATCGGCTCGCAGGTGTACGATCTCGAGCCCTTCCGCCTCGAGGCCGCGGCGCTGCTGGACTTCGCGGCGCGGATCCGGGACGAGCTTGAGGTCACCACCGAGGAACTGAACCTGGGCGGCGGCCTGGGCATCCGCTACCTGACGGGAGACGAGCCGCCCTCCCGCGCGGCCTATGTCGAGGCGCTCGTGGAGGTTGTCCGCGCCAAGACCGCCCAGCACCGCCTGACCCCACCGAAGGTCTTCATCGAGCCGGGCCGCTCCATCGTGGGCGACGCGGGCGTCACGCTGTACACTGTGGGGGCGGTCAAGGCCATCCCCGGCGTGCGCACGTACGTCTCCGTCGACGGGGGGATGTACGAGAACCCGCGTCCGGCGCTGTACGGCGCGCGCTACGAGGCGGTCCTGGCCGCCCGGCCGCTGGAGCCGCGCACGCACACCGTGGCGGTGGCGGGCCGGTGCTGCGAATCGGGCGACGTCCTCATCTGGGAGGCGGCGCTGCCCGCGGTCCGCGGCGGCGACGTCCTCGCGGTCTTCTCCACCGGCGCCTACACGTACTCGATGGCGAGCAACTACAACCGGTTTCCCCGGCCCGCGGTCGTGCTGGCCGGCGGCGGGCGGAGCCGGGTGGCGGTGGAGCGCGAAACCTTCGAAGACCTCGTCCGCAAGGACGTGGCCCCCTAACGCGCGAACGGTCCAGGGGCGATGCTGGGCAGAGGGTTCGATCCCGCGCTGCTGCTCTACCTGGGGCTCGCGCTCATCGTGGCGGCCACCGTGCATGAGTACGCGCATGCCTACGTGGCCGACCGGCTGGGCGACCCGACGCCGCGGCATCAAGGCCGCCTGACCCTCAACCCGCTGGCCCACCTCGATCCGCTGGGCACCCTGCTCATCCTGCTGGCCGGCTTCGGCTGGGCGAAGCCGGTGCAGATCAACCCGGCAAACTTCCACGACTGGCGGCGCGACAGCATCGTCGTGGCGGCGGCCGGGCCGCTGGCCAACGTCACGCTGCTGTTCGCGCTGGGCGTCCCCTACAAGCTCGGGCTGCTGGACACGGTGCCGTTCGGCACGTCGGCCGTCAGCCGGCTCCTGCTCATCACCATGCAGATCAACGCGATGCTCGCCGTCTTCAACCTGATCCCGATCCCGCCGTTGGACGGATCGAAGATCCTCATGGGCCTGCTGCCGCCGGCCCAGGCCGTCTCGTATGCCCGCCTCCAGCCCTACGGCGTGCTGCTGCTCCTGCTGCTGGTGATGACGCGGACGCTGGGGCCGGTCATCGGCGGTCCCATGCGGTGGCTCATCGCCCAGGCGACGGGCACAGGCTTCTTCTGACAGGCGGTGCGATGACCTACTCCGTGAAGCTTCCGCAGTTCGAAGGACCGCTGGATCTGCTGCTCAGCCTGGCCCAGCAGGGACAGGTGGACCTCCGGGAGGTCCCGCTGGCCACGATCGCCGAGGAGTACCTCGCCACGACCGGGGAGACCTTTGACCTCGACGAGGCCACCGAGGTGCTGTGGATGCTGGCGGCGATGATCGAGATGAAATCCCGCCTGCTCGTGCCCAAGACGGAGGCGCCGGCGGAGCCCCTGGAGGCCGCGCCGGAGGCGTCGGATCTGCAGGAACGGCTGGCCCAGCAGGCGGCGGAGTACCGGGCGTACAAAGAGGTGACCTCCGCGCTCCGCGCGCTGGAAGACTACCAGAAGCAGATCTTTGCCCGCCCGCGGGGGGCCGACTCGGGCGAGGTGGTCCTGGAAGGGGTCACGCTCGAGGATCTGTTTCACGCGTTCCGGGCCGTCCTGGAGCGGGCCCGGACGCACGTCGGAGAGATCGCGGCCGAGGAGATCAAGGTCGCCGACCGGATGGAGGCCATCCTCGCGCAGTTGCACGCCTCGCCGGAGGGCGTGGCCTTTCCGGACCTGTTCGCCCGGTCGGGGAGCACGCTGGAAGTCATCGTCACCTTCCTGGCCCTGCTGGAGCTCATCAAGCAGCGGCGCGTCCGGGCGGAGCAGCCGAAGCCGTTCGCGGCCATCCTCCTCATGCCGGCGGAGGCGGCCTGATGGAGGCGGCCCTCAAGCGCGCGCTCGAGTGCGTACTGCTGGTGAGCGGCGGGCCGGTCACCCCGGAACAGATCGCCGGAACGCTGGACGTCCCGCTGGAAGTTGCCCGCGACGTGCTCGAGGAGCTGCGCCGGGACTATGAGGACCGGGGGCTGCAGATCCAGGTCCTCGCCGGCGGCTATCAGCTCTGCACGCGCCCGGAGTATTCCGCCTACGTGCAGCGCTTTCTGCACCTCGACGAGCTCGAGCCGCTGTCCCAGGCGGCGCTCGAGACCCTGGCCATCATCGCGTACCGCCAGCCGGTGACCCGGGCCGAGATCGAGGCCGTGCGCGGCGTGCGCGTGGATCATGTCCTGGACCGGCTGCTGGAACGGCACCTCATCCGCGAGGTGGGGCGGCGGCCGACGGTCGGCCGGCCGATCCTCTACGGGACCACCGAGGGATTCCTGCGGCACTTCGGTCTCCGCGATCTCCAGTCGTTGCCGCCGCTGCCCGGCGACGATCCTCGCCGGGCGCTCACCCCGCCCGCCGACGTCTCGCCCGGCGCCGACGCCTCGCACGGCTGAGATGGGCCTGCGGGTGCTGCTCGCCCTGCTGGCGCTGCTCGCCGCGCCGGGACTGCTGTACTCCGCCCCGCCGTCGCCGCAACCGCCCCCCGCCTCCTCGTCGTCGCCGCAACCGCTCTCCGCTTCCTCGGCGGTCCTGATGGATGCCCGCACCGGGCGCGTCCTCTACGCCCTGGCGCCATCGGTGCGGCGGCCGCCGGCCAGCACGACGAAGATGATGACCGCGCTGCTGGTGGCCGAGTCGCTGACACCCGGCGCCGTGATCCCGATCACCTCCCGGGCGGCGGTGGAGCGTTCGGGATCGGCCATCGGCCTCGAGCCCGGCGAGCGGTGGTCCGCCGGGGATCTGATGCGGGCGCTGCTGATGCACTCGGCAAACGACGCGGCGATCGCGCTGGCCGAGGGCGTGGCGGGAAGCGTCGAGGCGTTCGCCGCTCAGATGAATGCGCGCGCGGCCGCGCTCGGTGCGCGCGGCACGCATTTCGTGACGCCGCACGGCCGGTACGATCCCCGGCACGTGAGCACGGCGTACGACCTGGCGCTCATCGCGCGGACCGCGCTGGCGCATCCCTGGATCGCCGAGATCGTCCGCAGCCAGACCTGGCCGCTGCGCCGGGGCAAGGGGCGGCTGCTCATCAATACGAACAAGCTGCTGTGGCGCTATCCTGGGGCGGACGGCGTGAAGACGGGGTGGATCGCTGAGTCGGGCCCCACGCTGGTCGCCTCCGCCACCCGCGGCGGCTGGCAGTTGATCGTCGTCGTGCTTAACTCCCCCCAGGTCTTCACCGACGCCGCCGCGCTGCTGAACTACGGGTTCGGCGCGTTCACGCGGGTGCGGATGGGCGAGGCGGGCGACGTGGTGCAGGAGCTGGACATACGGGGAAGCCGCCGGCCGCTGCGGGCGGTGCTGGCTGACGACGCCGTCGTCGTGGTCCGGCGCGGGGCGGGCGTGACGTCGCGCGTGGAGATGCGGCCGCTGGTCGCGCCGATCGCGGCAGGGGAGGAGGTCGGCACCGTGATCTATGTGAGCGACGGCGTGGAGGTCGGCCGGAGCCGCCTGATCGCCGGAACCGACGTCCCGGCGCTGTCGCGGCTGGGCCGGCTGTGGCAGTGGCTCCGCGCGCGCCTGGGCGGGTCATGACAAGCCGGAGGCCGCTGCGGTCCATGCTCTTCGTGCCGGGGGATCAGCCCCGGATGCTGGCCAAGGCACAGACGCTGGACGCCGACGCCGTCATCCTCGACCTGGAGGACGGCGTGGCCGCGAAGGACAAACGCCGGGCGCGCGACGCGCTCGAGGGGGCGCTTCGCGGCGGCCTGCCCGTGGCCGGCACGCTCTGGGTCCGCCCGAACGCATTGGACACGGGGTGGCTGGAGGACGACCTCACCGCGTGTCTGTGGCCCGGCGTCACGGGGGTGGTCGTACCCAAGGTCCGCGCGGCGTCAGAGGTCCGGCTGGTGGACGCGCTGGTCGCCCGGGTGGCCCGCGACCGGGACCTCGGACCCGTGGACATGGCGGTGCTGATCGAGACGCCGTCCGCCGTGCTGGCCGCCGCCGAGATCGGCCGGGCGTGTACGCGTCTGGCCGCGCTCATGTTCGGGGCGGATGATCTCGCCGCCGAGATGGGGATCGCCCGCACGGAGAGCAACGACGAAGTCGCCGTGCCGCGGGCCCAGGTCGCGCTGACCGCCCATGCCCTCCGGTGCGAGGCCATCGACATCGTCTATACGCGGGTCCACGATGAGGTGGGGTTCCACCGCGAATGCGCGGAAGGCCGCCGGCTCGGCTACACGGGGAAGCAGGTCATCCACCCGGCGCAGATCGCCCCGGCGAACACCGCGTTCTCGCCCGGCGCCGACGAGATCGCCTGGGCCGCCCGCATCGTTGAGGCGTACGAGGCGGCCCCGCGCGGGGCGCTGGTAGTAGACGGCCGGATGGTGGACGCGCCCATCGTGGCACAGGCCAGGCGGGTGCTCGCGCGAGCCCGGCGCGGCGGGGCGGCGGCGCCATGAGGAAGATCCTCTACCGATCGCGGACCGACCGGTGGATCGCCGGGGTGTGCGGCGGGCTCGGAGAGTACTTCGGCGTGGATGCCAACGCCATCCGGCTGGGGTTCGTCGTCCTGGCCCTCTGGCAGGGAGTGGGATTGGTCCTCTATCTCTTGATGGCGATCATCCTGCCCGACGAGCCTGTCCGCGAGTTGGCCGTGGAGCCGGGCTTGCCGGCGCCTCCCGACGATGAGGCGGAGCGCCGCGGCCGGATGCTGGGCGCCATGCTCGTCGTGGGGGGAGCGTATCTGCTCGTCCGCAGCTCCGATCTGTTCACGACGCTGGCCGCCGAACGCGGGGCCGGCGTCCTGCTCATCCTGGGAGGGCTGGCGGTGCTGGCCCTCCGTTACCGGCCGCGAGGTTAGCCGATCCGGCCCCCGGGCTCGGCCGGACGGTCCGGGTGGAGCAGGACGATCCGCCCGCCGCGCTCGACCACCCCGAGCGTGAGGACCTCCGAGACAAAATCGGCGATCTGCTTGGGCGGGAAATTGACCACGCAGATCACCTGGCGGCCCAGCAGCTCTTCCTTCGTGTAGAAGGGCCGCACGGCGGCCGACGAGCGCCGCCGGCCGTAGGGGCCGAAGTCGATGGTCAGGCGGTACGAGGGCTTGCGCGCTTTGGGGAAGTCATCGACGGCGACGATCGTTCCCGCCCGCATCTCGATCCGCTCGAAGTCCTCCTGCGTGATCCTCACGGCTCGTCCCCGGGCGTTGCACCTTCGCCCGCAGACCGATTGCACCAGGGGGGCTCAAATCCTCTCTGCGGGATGAACCTCGCACCTGGTGCGGGTGGGATTGGCTTGGGTGAGTCACGAACGAAGACATTTGGCTCCAGGATAGTGAACGCGGTGACCACGTGACGGCTCTGATTCGGGTGGCTGGAATGGCGCGGATGGCGGCGCTCACATTTGTGCTGCTTGCCGTACTCGCTCCGCAGGGCTCAGGAGCGACCTTCCCCCGCACCGTCACGGACGCGCTTGGGCGCCGCGTCTCCGTACCCGGGCGGCCGGCGCGGATCGTCTCGGTGGCGCCCAGCGTGACCGAGGTCCTCTTCGCCTTGGGCCTGGGGCCGCGGGTGGCGGGGGTGAGCTCCGCCGACGACTATCCGCCGGCCGAAGTGCGGGGGAAACCCCGCGTCGGGGGAATGGTGCTGGACACCGAGCGCATCCTGCAACTCCGGCCCGACCTCGTGCTGGGGATGCCGAGCCTGCAGCGCGCCCAGCTGGACCGGCTCATCGCGGCGGGGCTGCCCGTCGTGGCGGTGGACGCCCGGACGCTGCCGGAGGTGTACACGCAGGTCGAGTTCATCGGGCGGTTGACGGGTACCGACGCGGACGCGACGCGGCTTGTGTCCGCATTGCGGGCGCGGGAGGCGGCCGTAGATCGCGCCGTCGGGCGGCGCTCTCCGCGGCGTGTCTACCTCGAGATCTGGCCTGAACCGTTGATCGCCGCCGGCGGGGAGACGTTCATCGACGACCTGACCCGGCGCGCGGGCGGCCGCAACGTCTTTGCCGGGCTGCGCGGGTTTCCTCAGGTCGGCGCCGAGGCGGTCATCCGCGCCGATCCCGAGGTCGTCATCCTGACGCATCCGCAGGGTCGTCCTGTCGGCGCCCGTCCGGGATGGCGGGGGATCACCGCGGTCAGGCGCAGCCGCGTGGCGCAGGTGGACGGCTCGCTGCTCTCCCGGCCCGGTCCCCGCGCGCTCGCCGGGCTGGAACTGCTCGCCCGGATCATCCATCTCGAGGCCTTCCGGTGAGGACGCCTGCCGTCCGGGTGCGCGTGGCCGGCGTGAGTTGCCGCTACGACGCGATCCCCGCGCTCGAGGAGGTGACGCTGGACGTCGGGCCGGGCGAGATGATCGGGGTCGTGGGCCCCAACGGCAGCGGAAAGACCACGCTGCTGCGGGCGGTCCACGGCCTGCTGGCTCCCGTGCGCGGCAGCGTCCTGCTCGAGGGAAAGGACCTGCGCGATCTCGGCGTGCGGGAGATCGCCTCCGCGGTTGGCGCGGTGCCCCAGCACAGCCGCGACAGCTTCGGGTTCACAGCGCGGGAGGTCGTGATGATGGGCCGGTATCCGCATCAGCGTCCTCTGGCCGGCGACACGGCCGCGGATGCCGCCGCCGTGCGGTCCGCCCTCGAGCGCACGCGCACCTGGCACCTCCGGGAACGGCCGCTCGAGGCGCTGAGCGGAGGAGAGCGGCAGCGCGTCCTGCTGGCGAGGGCGCTGGCCCAGGCTCCGCGCGTGCTCCTGCTCGACGAGCCCACCGCCCACCTGGACCTGCGGTTCCAGCTCGAGATGATGGACCTCATCGCAGACCTCAGCCGGCTCGGGCTCACCGTGATTGCCGCGCTGCACGACCTCAACCTGGCCGCGATGTACTGCCCGCGGCTCGTCTTGCTCGCCGACGGACGGATCGCCGCGGTGGGGACCCCCGAGGATGTGCTGCGCCCGGACCGGCTGCGCGCCGTCTACGGGGCCGAGGTGGCCGTGCAGGTCCATCCGCTCACGGGCCGTCCGTCGGTCACGGTGCTGCGCCGGGCGGCGGCCCAGGGGGACGGTCCGGCCTCCGAGAAGTAGGGGGCGGCATGGGGCGCGTCATCGCCATCGATGGGCCGGTGGGGGCCGGGAAGAGCACCGTCGCCCGCGCGCTAGCGCGGCGGCTCGGCTTCCGTTACGTGGACACCGGGGCGATGTACCGGTCCGTGGCGTGGGCGGCCACCCGCCGTGGCACGCCGCTCGGGGACGAGGCCGCCGTTTCCGCCCTGGCGGGCACGTTGGACATCCAGTTTGTCCCCGGTGGAGCGGGGCAGCGCGTGCTGGTGGACGGCGAGGACGCTACGGAACCCATCCGCCGTCCCGAGATGAGCGAGGCGTCATCGGTCGTCAGCGCGTATCCCGCCGTGCGGGAGGCCATGGTGGCCCTGCAGCGGCGCATGGGCGCGGCCGGAGACGTCGTCATGGAGGGGCGGGATATCGGGACCGTCGTGTTCCCCGACGCGCAGGTCAAGGTCTACCTCGACGCGTCCCTCGACGAGCGCGCCGGCCGCCGGTTCCGCGAGCTCCAGGAGCGGGGGGAGCCCGTGACGTTTGCGGAGGTCCGGCAATCGCTGGAGGAGCGGGACCACCGTGACTCGACCCGGGCGCACTCGCCCCTGCGCGTCGCGCCCGGCGCGATCGTGGTGGACAGTACCGGGAGGACCGTGGCCGACGTGGTGGAGGAGATTGTGCGCCGGATGGACCAGGCGTGAGCCTCTGGTATGAGTTCTGGAAGCGGTTCTTCTACCTCATCGCGCGCATCGCGTTCCGCCTGAAGGTCGAAGGGCGCGAGCACGAACCGCGCGCCGGCGCCCTGATCGTCGCCGGCAACCACGCCAGCCTGCTGGATCCGCCGCTGATCGGCATGTGCCTGCGCCGGCAAGGGGCGTATATGGCCAAGGACGAGCTCTTCACGGTTCCTATCGTCGGCCCGTGGCTCCGGTCCATCGGTTCGTTCCCGGTGCGCCGCGGCACGCCGGACCGGAAGGCTATCCGGCGGTCTCTGGACGTCCTGGAACGCGGGGGCGTGCTCGTGATCTTCCCCGAAGGGACCCGGAGCATGGACGGGCGGCTGCGGGATCCCGAGCCGGGCGCGGCGATGATCGCCCTGCGCACCGGGGTCCGCGTTCTCCCCGCGGCCGTCGTCAACAGCCACCGCATCCTCCCCAAGGGGGCCCGCTGGCCGCGTTTCGAGCAAGTCACAGTGCGCTTCGGGCCGGTGCTGGAGGTCCCCAGGATCGACGGCCGGCTCGACCATGCCACCATGGAGTCCTGGGGACGGCGCATCATGGCCGAGATCGAGCGGTTGCTGCCCGAAGGTCAGCGGCCCGCGGGGACGAGCACCTCGAGGGCCTGAGGCACTGTGCGGAAGACGGCCGGGACGCGCCCGACGGTCTCGCCGTCGGCGTGGATGGAGAGCGGAATGTCGCTCTCCACGCGGACCTCCGTGCCGGCGCGGTGGGAGACCTTGGGATGCCGCAGATGCGCCCCGCTGAAGACCTGGGGGAGTATGCGCAAGGTCTCCGCCTTCGTGAGGTCGCGCGCCAGGATGATCTCCAACCGGCCGTCATCGGGCCGGGCATGCGGGGCCATGTACATCCCACCCGCGTACCACGCCGTGTTCGCGGCGGCCAGGAGGAACATGGACAGCTCCACGGTGTCCCCATCGATGGTGATCCGGGCGGGGGCGCAGCGGTAGGTGATGAGCTTTTTGAGGATGCCGGCCGTATAGACGATCGTCCCCGCCACCCACTTCGGCCAGCGATTCACTTCCGCGGCGACCTCCGCGTCGAAGCCGACGCCGGAGATCGTCCCGTAGTACCGGTCGTTGACCCGGCCCACGTCCACCCGCCGGCGCTGCGCCCTGTCCAGGAGCAGCCGCGCCGCGGTCACCATGTCCTTGGGAATGCCGACCCCCCGGGCGAAGTCGTTCCCGGTCCCCCCGGGGATGACGGCCAGGGCCGGCTGGGCGGCGGCGGGCGCCGCGAGGACGCCGTTGAGGACCTCGTGGACGGTGCCGTCGCCGCCGACCACGGTGACGATCGCGTAGCCTTCCCGCGCCGCCTGCGCGGCGAGCGGGACCGCGGCGCCGGGCCGGTCCTCATAGACCTCCTCAAAGGACAGGCCGCCCGAGCGCAACATCGGCCGCAGGGTGGATTCCCAGGCCTTGCGGGCTCGGCCTCGTCCGGCGGCGGGATTGACGATGATGAAGCAGCGGGCGGACATGCGTTCACCTGCGGGCAGAGGGGGTCGAGGGGGACGCCGCGCGCGCGTCCCCCTCGCTGAGGTGAGGTTCGGGATGGCGCGTCCGACCCCTGCGTTGACACGGAGAGTGCGCATTGTATGCTAGACACGATGGAAATCGTCGTCGCCCGTCACATGGGCTTCTGCGGCGGGGTCAAACGCGCGGTGGAGATGGCCGCGAGCGCGGCGGACGGCGCCCTGGGCCCCGTCTACACGTGGGGGCCGCTCATCCACAATCCGCAGGTGGTCGCCCGGCTCGAGGCCGGAGGCGTGCGGGTGGCGGAGCAGGTGGATGAGCTGGCCGGGGAGGCCTTCGTGGTCTCCGCCTACGGCGTGGAGCACGCCGTCCTCGACGCGGCCACCTCGCGCGGGATGCGGATCATAGACGCCACGTGCCCTGTGGTCATCCGCGCGCACTCGCTGGCCTACAAGCTCGTGGACGAGGGATACCAGCTGGTCGTGGTGGGCGACCACGGGCACCCGGAGATGGTGACGCTCAAGGAAGTGCTCGGCGACCGGGTGACGATCGTGCATACGCGCGACGAAGCGGCCCAGGTCAAGCTGCGCGGCAAGATCGCGGTGATGTCGCAGACGACGCAGTCCCAGGAAAACTTCCGCCAGATCGTGGGCGACCTCAGCCTGCGCACGAAGGAGCTGCGCGTGGTCAACACGCTGTGCCCCGCCATCACCGTCCGCCAGGAAGAGGCGGAGGTGATGATCGACGCGGTGGACGCCCTCGTGATCGTCGGCGGCCACCACTCCTCCAACACCACGCGGCTGGCCGAGATCGGGCGCAGCCACGCGCGTCCCACCTATCACGTTGAGACCGCGGCCGAGCTCTCCCCGTCGTGGTTTGCGGCGGTGCGCCGCGTCGGCGTCATGTCGGGGGCGAGTACCCCCGAGTGGATCATCGCCGACGTGCTCGCCCGCCTCGAGGAGATCGGCCGAGAGGTCCCGGTCGCGGCGCCGTAAGGTGGCCGCGCGCCCTGTCGTCGCCATCGTCGGTAGGCCGAACGTCGGAAAATCCGCACTGTTCAACCGCATCGCAGGCCGGCGGCTGGCCATCGTGGAAGACCGCCCCGGCATCACGCGCGACCGGCTCTACGCCCCCGCCTCCTGGGGGACGCGGGCCTTCACGCTGGTGGATACCGGAGGCCTCGTCAGCGACGCCGCGGGCTCCATCCCCGTGCAGGTGCGCGCGCAGGCCCAGCGCGCCATCGCCGAGGCCGACGTCATCGTCCTGGTCGTGGACGTCACCGCGGGCGTGTTGCCGGAAGATCACGAGGCGGCGCAGCGCTTGCGGGAAAGCCGCCGTCCGGTCGTGCTGGCCGTGAACAAGGCGGACCGGCCGGACCATCCCGGCGTGTACGAGTTCTTCAGCCTGGGATTGGGCGACCCGCTGCCCGTCTCGGCCATCCACGGCCTCGGGATCAACGATCTTCTGGACGCCATCGTGGCCCGGCTTCCCGAACCGCTGCCGGGGCCGGAGGCCGTCGCCGCCATCCGGGTGGCGCTGGTGGGACGCCCCAACGTCGGGAAGTCCTCGCTGCTCAACGCCATCCTCGGCGAGGACCGGGTGATCGTGGATGCCCTCCCCGGGACGACCCGCGACGCCGTGGACACCCCCCTCGTCCGTGACGGGCGGACCTTTGTGCTGGTGGACACCGCGGGGCTCCGGCGCAAGGCCCGCATCGACCAGAAGGTGGAGCGCTTCAGCGCGGGCCGGTCGCTGGGGGCGATCGACCGGGCCGACGTCGCCGTGCTCGTCCTCGACGCGACGGAGCCCATCGTCGAGCAGGATCAGGAGATCGCCCGGTACACGCGGGAGCGCGGCCGCGCCCTGGTCGTGGCCGTCACCAAGTGGGATCTCGTCGCGCCGTCGCCCGAACCCCACCGCGCGGCGCTCGACCGCGTCAAAGCGGGGCTGCGCTTCGTCGGCTACGCCCCGATCGTCATGACGTCCGCGCCCCGCGGGTGGGGGATCCCCGAGCTCTTCGGGCAGATCCTCCAGGCGGCCGCCTCCCACGCCAGGCGCGTGCCGACCGGGAAGCTGAACCGCGTCATCGAGCAGGCCGAGCAGTCGCATCTCCCGCCGGCCGATCGCTACGGGCGCCAGGGAAAGATCTACTACGCCACCCAGCCCGGCGCCCAGCCGCCGACCATCGTGTTGTTCGTGAACGATCCCAGCCTGTTTCCCGATGAGTACGAGCGCTACCTCGAAGGCCGGCTCCGGCGCGCCTTTGACTTCGAGGGCACGCCGCTACGCCTGGTCTTCCGTCCCCGGCAGCGGGACCGGGAGGCGGCGCCCTCATGATCCTGCTCATCGCCGCCGCCGGCTACCTCATCGGCGCGATCCCGACCGGCCTGCTGATCATCCGGCTCCTCCGGGGCGTGGATATCCGGACCGTGGGGAGCGGCAACATCGGAGCGACCAACGTCTACCGGGTCGCGGGTCTGCCCACGGCGCTGCTCGTCCTGGTCATCGACGGGCTCAAGGGGGCCCTGCCGGTGCTCCTGGCCGGGGCGTCGGGCGCTTCGCCGTGGGCGGAGGTGCTGGCGGGCCTGGCCGCCATCGTGGGGCACAACTGGTCCGTCTTCCTGCGGTTCGCCGGCGGGAAGGGCGTCGCCACCTCGCTGGGCGTGCTGGTTGCGCTCTCGCCCGCCGCGGCCGGCGTGGCCATCCTCCTCTGGCTGGCCGTGGTCGCCGCGACCCGCTACGCGTCGCTGGCGTCCGTCCTGGCCATCGCCGCGGTCCCCGTCGTCATGCGGGTGAGGCGGGAGCCGGTGGACCATCTGCTCTTCGGCGGCCTGGCGCTGGCGTTTGTGGTGTACCGGCACCGGGCGAACCTGGCGCGCCTGCGGGCCGGCACAGAGTTGCGCATTACCGATCTTCCTCAATCCGGACTGCCCGCGGTGGGGAAGGGGCATAAGGCAGGGAAGGGGGGCTAATTGGCTGATCCGGAGTTCACGGCCGTCATGCTGGCGGTCGCGACGATCTCTCTGCTGCTGGTGGTCATCGGTCTGCGCCGCATTGTCCTCCGCCGTTTGGCCGACCGCGTGATCCGTGATCCCGAAACCGGGGTGTACACGGCGGATTTCATCCAGGAGGTCTATCAGTCGGAGCTGCGCCGGGCCGACCGGACCGGCGTGCCGTTCTCGCTGGCCATGGTCGTGCCGCACCCTCCGGCCGGCGCGGGCCCGGCGTTCCACGCGGCTGTGGCGGCATGGCTGACGGAACACCTGCGGGGAAGCGACTACGTCGGCCGCCTGCCCGACAACCGGTTCATCCTGATCCTCCCCGAGACGTGGGAGGATGACGCGCTGACCCTGGTGCAGCGCCTCAACTTCGCCTTCAAGCAGAAGCAGATGGCCGAGGCGTGGCTCGCGGCCGACGTTGGGATTGCCACCTGGCGGCCCGAAGCCACGGATGTCTGGCGGGAATCCGAGAAGCAGCTGAAGCCCTTTCCCTTGATGCCGGCGGCCGCCCAGAACTAGCCTTCCGCGGCCTCACCAGCCTCACGGGGCATCTGCACCTGCGGGTGCCGGAGTCGGCAGGGCATCCCGCCGTTCCGCCGAACCTGGGGGCATGCTCTCGAACTCCAGTCGTGCGAACACGCTCGTTCTGGCGGCGTTCCTGACGTTTGTCGTCCTCGGCGGCACGAACATGGTCGCCGTGCGCTTCAGCAACCGGGAGCTCCCGCCATTCTGGGGCGCGTCGGTACGCTTCTTTGCGGCGGTGGCGCTGCTCCTTGCCTTTGCCGCGCTCCAGCGGCTCGAGTTCCCGCGGGGCCGCGCCCTGGCGGGGGCCGTCGCCTACGGCGCGCTCGGGTTCGGCGCCGCGTACGCCTTCGGGTACGTTGGATTCCAGCGGGTGCCGGCAGGGCTGGGGGCCGTCACGCTGGCGCTGACCCCGTTGATCACGTTCGGGCTGGCCGTGATGCAGGGGCAGGAACCCTTCCGCTGGCGGCCGCTCGCGGGAGGCGCGGTGGCGCTGGTAGGCATCGCGCTCATGTTCCGCGGTGCCGTCGGCACGGCCGTGCCCGTGCTCTCGCTGCTCGCCTTGTTGGCGATGGCGACGTCGGCCGCGGAGGCGTCCATTCTCGTTAAGCGGTTTCCGCGGAGCCACCCGGTGACGACGAACGTGGTGGCCATGCTCACGGGCGCCGTCCTGCTGCTGGTTCTATCCTTGATCTTCCGGGAGCCGCGGGGCCTCCCGACGATGGGCAGCACATGGGCGGCGCTGGTCTACCTCGTCGTGCTCGGCTCGAGCGCGGCCTTCGTGCTGTTCCTCTTCGTGCTGAAGCACTGGCCGGCCTCATCGGTCGCGTATCAATTCGTCCTCTTCCCGCTGGTGGCGATCAGCTTGTCCGCGTTACTGGAGGGAGCCGCGCTTTCGCTGGCACTGCTCGCCGGCATGGGGGTGGCGCTGGCCGGCGTATACGTCGGAGCAGTAACCCACGTGCCGTTTGCGCGCACGCCGCACCGCCTGGGCACGGAACCGTGTCTCACGTGCGCAGAGTAGGGGGCGGGAGAAGGACGGAGATGCTATAATTGCGTGCGGACGTCGGGCCGTAGCGCAGCATGGTAGCGCGCCTGAATGGGGTTCAGGAGGTCCCCGGTTCAAGTCCGGGCGGCCCGACCAGTTCAACCCCCGCACCAGTCCTGATGATTCGCATGATTGCCTGTCCTGTCAGCGCCGGTGCTGCCCCCCCCAGAT
>Ga0209172_10004111_pt1 | contig 20449 bp, 18 predicted proteins | sample LarsenN4metaG_FD_184113 | JGI IMG/M metagenome (GOLD analysis project Ga0209172, IMG submission 184113) | Hot spring sediment bacterial and archeal communities from British Columbia, Canada, to study Microbial Dark Matter (Phase II) - Larsen... ... | reverse complement strand
GATGGGCGTGATCATGCCCACCGTCCAGAAGGCCGGCATCGACCCGCTGTGGTTCGGCATCTTCATCGTCATCGTGGTCGAGATGGCGCAGATCACGCCGCCGGTGGGCTTCAACCTGTTCGTGCTGCAGGGCATGACGAAGAAGGACATCGGCACCATCTCGCGCGCCGCATTTCCCTTCTTCGCGCTGATGGTGCTGATGGTGGCGCTGCTGTACGCGTTCCCGCAGCTGGCCACCTACCTGCCGCAGCAGATGCGCAGCTGAGCGCCCCGAACTGGGCATCTAAAGCGGCCCATTTCCGGCCATCGCGACGGTGGCCGCCGTCGCACCATCGCAGCAGCGGCCGTGTGCGTGCACGGTGCCGAGCCGAGGAATGCGATGACCGACCTGTCCGCCCCCCTGGAGTGGAACCTGCCCGAGGGCAGGCGCCCCGCCGAGCCCGTGCGCGAGCCGGACAAGGTCAGCCGCGAGGCCTTCGCCTGGCCCACGCCGCCCTTCGCGAGCTACCCGGCCCCGACGCCCCAGACCGACCCGCTGCCGTGCGAAATCGTCGGACTGAACGACAAGCAGACCAGCGGGCGCCTGACCTTCTTCGTGCCGGAGGAGGCGGTGGCGCACGTGCAGATCCCGCCGGCACGCACCACGCTGCCGCTGCGCTTCGACCAGTTCCGCGCGCTCACCCTGACCACGCCGCTCGCGCCGCAGGCGCTGGCGCCGCAGGAGCCTCATCCCGAGTTGGTCGGGCAGCGCAGCCCGAGCGATTACCGCATCGCCTGGACGGGCGGCGGCGAGACGCGCGGCCGCACCGTCGGGCACGTCGAGTCCGAGCAGGGCCTGTTCCTGTTCCCGCTCGCCGACGAGGCCGGCGGCGTGCGGCGCATGTTCGTGCCGCGCGCCGCGTACCAGGGTTTCGAGATCGGCCCGCGCATCGGCGAACTGCTGGTGCAGGGCAACCGCGCCACGGCGCAGCAGGTCGAGCAGGCGGTGGACGCGCAGAAGACGCTGCGCAGCCAGAAGCTCGGCGACATCCTGGTGATGCGCCAGGTGGTGACGCCCGAGCAGCTGCTGGAGGCGATCGACCGGCAGGCGAAGATGCCGATGGTGCGCATCGGCGACGCGCTGGTCTCGCTGGGCATGATCAACCCGCAGCAGCTCGAGGAGGCGCTCGCGCAGCAGCAGCAGGACCGCAGCGTGCCGCTGGGCGAACTGCTGGTGCGCATGGGCGTGGTGTCGCGCGCCGATCTGCAGGTGGCGCTGTCGCGCAAGATGGGTTACCCGCTGGTGGACCTGGAGGCCTTCCCGGCCGAGGCCGACGCGCTGCGCAAGATCCCGTTCGCTGCCGCGAACCGTCTGCGCCTGATGCCGCTGCTGATCCGCGACGGCCGGCTCGTGGCCGCGCTGGACGACCCGGCCCGCCGGCGTGCCGCCGTCGAGGAGGCCGAGTTCATCGCGCAGATGAAGGTGGTGCCGGTGCTCGCGCAGTGCCGCAAGCTCGAGGACGTGCTGCATGCCGCCTACGAGAAGATCGGCGGGCTGCAGGCCGGCCGCTTCCCCGAGCCCGAGGCGCTGCAGCCGATCGAGTTCCAGCTCACCGACACCGACAAGCTGATCGAGTCGCTCGAGCGCGAGGAATCCCAGCGCGCGGGCAGCGGCGCCGATGACGAGCAGCAGATCGAGCAGAGCGACAACTCGCTGGTGCGGCTGATCAACAACATGGTGGTCGAGGCGCACAAGGAGGGCGTCTCGGACATCCACGTCGAGAGCTACCCGGGGCGCGAGAAGCTGCGCATCCGCTTCCGCAAGGACGGCCTGCTGCGCACCTACCTGGAGCTGCCGTCGAACTACCGCAACGCCATGATCGCGCGCATCAAGATCATGTGCGACCTGGACATCAGCGAGAAGCGCAAGCCGCAGGACGGCAAGATCAACTTCGCCAAGTTCGTGCCGCAGCACCGCATCGAGCTGCGCGTGGCCACCATTCCCACCAGCGGCGGCCTGGAGGACGTGGTGATGCGCATCCTCGCCTCGGCCAAGCCGATCCCGCTGCCGCGCCTGGGGTTGTCCGAGCGCAACCTCGCCGAGCTGCAGCGCGTGGTCGAGCGGCCCCACGGCATGGTGCTGTGCGTGGGGCCCACCGGCTCGGGCAAGACCACCACGCTGCACTCCGCGCTCAGCCACATCAACGTGCCCGAACGGAAGATCTGGACCGCCGAGGACCCGGTGGAGATCACCCAGCCCGGTCTGCGCCAGGTGCAGGTGAACGCCAAGATCGGCTGGACCTTCGCCGGCGCGCTGCGTGCCTTCCTGCGTGCCGACCCGGACGTGATCATGGTGGGCGAGATCCGCGACGAGGAGACCGCGCACACCGCGGTGGAGGCCTCGCTGACCGGCCACCTGGTGCTCTCGACGCTGCACACCAACAGCGCGCCGGAGACGGTGACGCGCCTGCTCGACATGGGCATGGACCCGTTCAACTTCGCCGACTCGCTGCTCGCCGTGCTTGCCCAGCGCCTGGTGCGCCGGCTGTGCGCCGACTGCCGTACCGGCCGGCCGGCCACCGACGAGGAGATCGAGGAGCTGCTGGCCGACTACATGAGCGGCTTCGGCGAGGCCGACACGCCCGCCGCGCGCGACGCGGTGCGCCGCGAGTGGGTCCAGCGCTTCGGCCGCGACGGCCGGCTGCACCGGCACCACGCGCCCGGCTGCGAGCGCTGCGGCGGTACCGGCTTCCGCGGCCGAGCCGGCGTGCACGAGCTGATGGTGGTCTCGCGCGCGCTGCGCCGACTGATCCAGACCGGCGCGCGCGCCGAGGCGCTGCAGGAGACCGCGCTGCGCGAAGGCATGCGCACGCTGCGCCAGGACGGCATCGAGAAGGTATGGGCCGGCGTGACGACGATCGACGAGGTGCGCGCGATCAGCAACAGCTGAGCCGGGCGAACGTGCCTTGAGCCGCCGCAATGCGCGTCGTGGTACAGGCGACCAGACTGCGCCCATGACAAGGACGATCGGTTGGGGGGCCGCGCTGGCGGCCTCGCTGGTCTGGGCGTCTTCCGGCGCGCACGCGGGCGAGGCGGTGTACGACAAGCCCGCCTTCGAGCACGCCCTCGCCCAGGGCCGCGCCACCGTGGTCGCCTTCGTGACCGACTGGTGCACCACCTGCACCGTGCAGCAGCCGGTGCTGGCCGAACTGCTCGGCGAGCCGCGCTTCCGCCACCTGACCGTGTTCATCGCCGACTTCGACAAGGACGTCGAGCTGAAGAAGCGCCTGCGCGTGCCGCAGCAGAGCACGCTGGTGGTGTTCAAGAACGGCCGGGAGGTGGCGCGCGGCACCGGGCAGACGCGCAAGGAGGAGCTCGCCGCGCTGCTGTCCAAGGCGCTGTGACGCGCACGCCGGCCCGCCATGGAGTTCGGCCCCGCCAGTTTCGGCCTCGCCTACCTGGCCGGCCTGCTGTCCACGCTGTCGCCTTGCGTGCTGCCGCTGCTGCCCATCCTGGTCGCGTCGGCGCTGCAGCAGCATCGCTTCGGCCCGCTCGCGCTGGCGCTGGGGCTGAGCCTGTCCTTTACAGCGGCCGCCCTGTTCGTGGCCACGCTGGGCTTCGCGATCGACGTCGATTCGGCGCGGCTGCGCTGCGTGGGTGCCGTGCTGCTGCTGGCGTTCGGACTGGTGCTCGCCTGGCCGCGCCTGCAGGAAGCGTTCGCGCGCGCCACCGCCCGGCTGGGCCGCGCGGGCGATGCCCTCGCGTCGCGGCTGCACGTTTCCGGTTGGACGGGCCAGTTCCTGCTCGGCGCGCTGCTCGGGCTGGTGTGGGCGCCCTGCGTCGGCCCGACGCTGGGCGCGGCGACCACGCTGGCGACGCAGGGCGAGAAGCTGCCGCAGGCGGCCCTGCTGCTGCTCGTGTTCGGCCTGGGCGCGGGCACGCCGTTGCTGGCGGCGGGACGGCTTTCGCAGCGCGCCGTGCAGCGCTGGCGCGGCCCGCTCGCGGCCTTCGCGCGGCATGGGCGGCGCGTCCTGGGCGTGCTGCTCGTCGCGCTCGGCATCGCGCTGCTCGCCGGGGCGGACAAGCGCGCGGAAGCGTTCCTGCTGCGCCACCTGCCGCCCTGGCTCGGCGAGCTGATCGCGCGCTTCTGAGCCCCGCTGGCGGCTTCAGCCGCCGCCGCGCTGCATGTACAGGTCGAAGTAGCGCATGAAGGCCTGCCGCTCGGCCTGGCCGATGCCCTCGAAGTGGAAGGCGATCGCCAGCCGAGGCATGTGAAGCAGCGCGATGCGGCACGGCGGCAGCGCGCGCCAGGCCAGCTCGAGCCGGCCGGCACCGATGTCCACTTCGGCCGAATTCGGCATCAGGCGCAGCGCATGGCCGTTCACCGCACCCGGCAGCCACATCAGCAGCTCCGCCTCGGTACAGCCCATCTCCCGCCGGAAATCCGCCGGGTACTGCGCCTGCATGGCTTCAGCCCCCGGCGATGGGCGGCCAGATCGCGAGCACGTCGCCGTCCTTCAGCACGTGCGTGAGCCGCTGCTCCGGCGGCACGTAGGTGCCGTTGACCAGCACCAGGTGCACCAGCTTCTCGGGGAGCCCGAAAGGCTCGATCACCTTGGCGACCGGGCTGCCCTCGGGCAGCTCGAGCTGCAGCCGGTTGTCGTAGCGGCTCTCGGCGGGCAGGTACTGCGTGAGGCTGGCGTAGAGCTTGAAGGTGATCTTCATGTCAGTGGCGCACGGCCGTTCCGAGGCCGCTGAGCGCCCCCTCGGGGGGCTGCGAGCGCAGTGAGCTTGGGGGCGTCATTTCGGCGGGACGAGCGCACGGGCGGCCTGGCCCTGCGCGGAGGCGAGGTAAGCCTCCATCAGCAGGGTCGGATCCTGCTTGAGACGCTCCTTCCACTCGCCGAGTTTCACCTGCCCCTCCACCAGGCCGCGCATCACGCCGACGTGCTGCGTCCAGCCGATGCTGTTGCAGCCGACCATCACGTCGTCCTTGAACTGCAGGCTCAGGTGCTTGCCGGCCGCGCGGTCGGTCAGCTCGACCTGCTCGCCGCCCTCCACGCCCTGCCAGTTGCCGAAGCTGGCCGAGATCAGGCCCAGCGTGTCGAGCACGTTGATCTGCGTGACGCCCTTGAGCACGGCCTTCTTGCCGACCATGTTCATCGCCGCGACGTAGGCCTGGTCGGCCGCGTTGGGCTGGATCGCGCTGACGATGGTCTTGCCGCTGACGATGTCGAAGGCCTCGGCGCAGTCGCCGGCGGCGTAGACGTCGGGCACCGTGGTCTGCAGGTGCTCGTCGGTGAGCACGCCCACCAGGCACTTGATCGGCGAATCCTTCAGGAAGCCGATGTTCGGCTTCACGCCGGTGGCGCTGATCACGAGGTCGACCTCCAGCGTCTGGCCGCTGGAGAGCTTCACCTTCATTGCGCCGCTGCCGCCGGACGACGCGCCGCCCAGCCCCACCGCCGAGGCGAGCTTGCCCAGCAGCCCCTGCTCGCCCCCGCCGACCGCCTCGATGGCCTCGACGCGCGCGCCGGTGAAGACGCGCACGCCCTTGCCCTCGCACCAGTCCTTGATCATGCCGCCGGCGGTCGGGCCCATCATGCGCGGCACCATGCGGTCGCCCATCTCGACGACGGTGAGCTCGACGCCGCGCACGGCCAGCGCCTCCATGATGATGCAGCCGATGAAGCCGGCGCCCATCTGCAGCACGCGCGTGCCCTTGCCGGCGCGGGCCATGATGGCGCGCGCGTCCGCGAGCGTCCAGCAGCTGTGCACGTTGGGCAGGTCCATGCCGGGGATCGGCGGGCGCACCGGGCTGGATCCGGTGGCGATCAGCAGCCGGTCGTAGGGCAGCGAGCTGCCGTCCTCCAGGTGCACCTGCTTGCGCCCGGTGTCGATGCCCTTGGCGCGGCCGCGCTGGAGCTCGATGCACAGCTTGTCGAAGTGGTCGGCCGTGTGGCGCAGGTGGGTGCCCTCTTCCTGGATGTTGCCGATCAGCAGGTAGGGAATGGCCATGCGCGAGTACGGCCGCTCGGGCTCGTCGCCGACCAGGATGACGCGGTCGTTCGGGGCGTGCTTGCGGATGGTCTCCGCGGCGATCACGCCGGCCGGGCCGGCGCCGAGGATCACGTGATTCATGGGGTTCGTTCCTTCAAAGAAAGAAGGCGGTCTTGCAACCGCCTTCGTTCATCCGACGCGAGCGTGGCTCAGAGACCGAGTCGGGCCCGAGTCTCCGGCTTGAGCTGGCCGTCGGCGTCCCAGCCGCGTGCGGCGTAGTACTTCGGCAGCATCTCCGGCAGCTTGTTCACCAAGCCCTTGGCCGGGCCGGTCTTGGCCGGCTCGGTCAGCAGCCGCTTGGGCAGCGTGTCGTCCTTGGCGGTGAAGCCGGCGCGGTTGTTGAAGTCGCGCTCCATGTTCCAGATGCGCTCGCCGATCTTGGCCAAGTTCTCCAGCGTGAACTCCGGGCCGCAGGCGGCGGCGACCTGCGGTGCCACGTCGGCCAGGCCCCAGGCGAAGCTGGTGAAGATGCAGATGCCGGCCGCGTCGAAGGCCGCGGTGGCGTCCTGGAAGGCGATCACCAGCTCGGGCTTGCCCTCGGCGGTGAGCGGGTCGGTCTTGACCGGGATGCCCAGCACCTCGGAGGCCACGGTGTAGCTGCGCAGGTGGCAGGCACCGCGGTTGGAGGTGGCGTAGGTCAGGCCCATGCCCTGGATGCCGCGCGAGTCGTAGGCCGGGAACTCCTGACCCTTCACGCTCATGGAGAGCTCGGGGTGGCCGTACTTCTCGCACAGGCGCTTGGAGCCCATGCCGATTTCCTTGCCGAAGCCCTCGCCGCGGGCGGTGATCTCGGCGAAGTAGGCCAGCGCCTGCGCGCTGCCGAACTTGGCGTCGATGCCGAGCTGCTCCTTGGTGAGCACGCCCTTCTCGTAGAGCTCCATCACCGCGCCGACGGTGGCACCGAAGGAGATCGGGTCCATGCCCTGCTCGTTGCACAGCAGGTTGGCGTACTGCAGCGCCTCCAAGTCGTTGACGCCGTTGGCGGCACCCAGCGCCCAGGCCGCCTCGTACTCCAGGCCGCCGGAGGCTCCCCAATACTGCGGCTTGTTCTCCACGGTGAAGTGGCCCTGGTCCATCTTGCTGATGCGGCCGCAGGCGATCGTGCAGCCGAAGCAGGCCTGGTTGGTCACCAGGTGCTTCTTGCCGTCGGTCTTGCGCGGCGTGGCCATGGCCTCGGCCGAGATGTCCTTGGCACCCTCGAACTGCACGTCCTGGTGGTTGCGCGTGGGCAGCGCGCCGATCTCGTTGATGACGTTCATCAGCACCTGGGTGCCGTAGGTCGGCAGGCCCTGGCCCGTCACCGCGTTGTCGGCGAGGATCTTCTTCTTCTCGAAGGTGACCTTCATGAACTCCTTGGGGTCGGCCACGTTGCCGACACCCTTGGTGCCGCGCACGACCACCGCCTTCAGGTTCTTGCTGCCCATCACCGCGCCCACGCCGGAGCGGCCGGCGGCGCGGTGCAGGTCGTTCACCACCGCCGCGTAGAGCACCTGGTTCTCGCCGGCCAGGCCGATGCTCGAGACGCGTGCCAGCGGCTGCTGCAGCTGCTTCTTGAGCGTCTCTTCCGTTTCCCAGACGCTCTTGCCCCACAGGTGCGAGGCGTCGCGCAACTCGGCCACGTCGTCCTCGACGTAGAGGAAGACCGGCTTCGCGGACTTGCCCTCGAAGATGACCATGTCCCAGCCGGCCATCTTCAGCTCGGCGCCCCAGTAGCCGCCCGAGTTCGAGCAGGCGATGGCGCCGGTCAGCGGGCCCTTGGTGACGACGGTGTAGCGTCCGCCGGTGGAGGCCATCGTGCCGGTCAGCGGGCCGGTGGCCCAGATGATCTTGTTGGCCGGCGACAGCGGATCGACCTTGGGGTCGACCTCTTCGACGATGTACTTGGTGGCCAGGCCGCGCGAGCCGAGGTAGGCGCGCGCCCAGTCCATGTTGAGCGGCTCCGACTTGACGGTGCCGGCGGTCAGGTCGACGCGGAGGATCTTTCCAGCCCAGGACATGTGTGGTCTCCTCTTACGCCGCGGCGGGTTGGTTGCCGAGCTTGTCGGCCCAGGCCTGCATCTTGTTCAGGCCGGTCCAGTTGGCGTCGACGTAGGTGATCGCGCCGGTCGGGCAGGCGGTCGCGCAGGCGGGGTCGCCGCCGCACAGGTCGCACTTCTGCACCTTGCCGGTCTCCTGCACGTAGTTGATGGTGCCGAACGGGCAGCTGATCGTGCAGACCTTGCAGCCCACGCAGGTGGTCTCGTTGACGACCTTGGCGCCGGTGAGCTTGTCCAGCGTGATCGCCTCCACCGGGCAGGCGTGCAGGCACCAGGCCTCGTCGCACTGCGTGCAGGTGTAGGGCACCTTGCGGCCGGTGTGATGGAAGTCGAACACCTTGATGCGCGACTTGGCCGTGGCGTAGGTGCCGTAGTTCTCGAAGGAACAGGCCATCTCGCACTGGAGGCACCCGGTGCACTTTTCCGGATTGATGTGGAGCGTCTTCTGCATGTGGAGCTTCCTTGGTGGGTGGGCGTGATGCAGGGGCCTGCTATGCACGCACTTGCATAGCTTGCGCAGGGCGAGCACGGGGCACCATTTGGGAGAAACCCTAGGGGATGCTCCAGCGCGTCACAGCGCCGCAGCGGCCTCGCTCAGACCGGGCGCCAGGCCAGGTTGGCCTTGGCGAAGAGGGCCGCCAGCTGTCCGCTGGAAGCGAGCTGGTTGACCGCGGACTGCAGCGCCTGGGCGAGCTCGGTGGCGTCCTTCTTGACCGCCATGCCCACCGCCCAGCCGTCCTTCGGCGCGCGCGGCGACGGCAGCGGCTCGATGGCGAAGCGCTCGTCGCCGCGCAGCACCGACTGCAGCTCGGAGAGCATGCCCGCGGCGGCCGGCACCTCGCCGCGCTGCAGCGCCTGCGCCGCCTCGACGCCGTCCTTCCACTTCGTCTGCAAGGTGTCGCGCAATGCCCCGCCCTCGGCGCCGATCAGCAGCCAGCCGGCCAGCGACTGCCCCGGCACCGCCACCGGCTTGCCGGCCAGCTGGACGAGCGACTCGAGCGTGGGCAGCGCGTCGAGCCGGCGCGCGAGGGCGACGCGCTCGCGCCAGTAGGGCGCGAAGATGCTGACCTGCGGGTTGCCCTGCATCAGCGGCCGGTCCACCGGCACGTGCAGCAGCACGTCGGCCGGGCCGAAGCCGAGGTAGTGGCCGCGCCAGACCATGTGGCGCAGGTCGTCGTCCATGTTCTCGTCGGCGGTGAAGGGCAGCAGCGAGAGCTTGACGCCGAGCGACTCGGCCAGCGCGCGCGCCAGGTCCACGTCGACGCCGGCGCCCTTGACGTGGAACGGCGGCATGTCGTTGTAGACCGCCACCACGAGGCTGCCGCGGCTCTTCACCTTGTCCAGCGGCGTGGCCGAAAGCGCGCCCGGCAGCGCGGCCAGCGCCGCCGCACCGATCAGCTCGCGGCGGCGCATCACAGCGGCTTCTCGCGGCGGGTTTCCAGGTAGGCTTTGATCGACCACACCGCCTCCTGGTTGAGGATGCCCTCGAAGGGCGGCATGTAGACCGCGCCGTTGCGCACCTTGCCGCGCCGCACGCTGCCCGCGTAATAGTCATCGACGTCCTTCACGCAGGCGGCCTTCTTGCGCTCGTCCTTCAGCGTGGCGCACTCGTTGTCGAGCTTGCGCAGGTCGGGAGCGATGCCGCCGGAGATCGCCTCCAGGCCGTGGCAGCGGGCGCAGTTCTGGTTGTAGGCCGAGCTGCCGACCTTGATCGCCGCGTCGTTCCTGCGGTAAGGGTTCTCGCTGCGCCATTGGTCGCCGAGCGCGGGCAGGCTGCTGGTGTCCACCGCCTGCGGCGTGACGTCGCCGTGCGCCCAGGCGGACACCTGGAACAACGCGGCCGCGGCCAGGGCGGCGAGGTGGATTCGATGGCGGGAGCGGGTGGCGGTCATGAGCTTGTCTCCTTGGCGGCTCGTCGTGAACTGGGGCCTTCGACTGCAAGCCACATGCCAGGCAATGTTGTCTCATTCCCGAACACTCGGCATGTCAGGATCGGTGCAGTCCCTTGATGGACAATGCGCGCCGTCTGCAGGACAGTGCAGCCAGGCTGCGCGGTCGCCGCGCCGCCCCCCACAGGAGACGACCTGCTCGACCGGCAGGCAAGGGAACAGCAGTCATGCCCACGAGCCGCACTTCGGGCCCACGGGGCGCTGGCGGCGCCGACGCCGGCGCGGCCCCGCCCTTGCGCGACCCGAGCCACCTCGACCTCATCCAGCAGTCGCACGAGCGCTGTGCCGCGCTCGGCCTGACGCGCATCGAGCGGCCCGACTATGCGCCCCTGATGCGCAGCGACCTGTCCGTCGCCAGGGAGCGCAACCAGCGCCTGTTCACGCACGCCGCGCCGGTGATGGAGATGCTGCTCGAGCAGATCGTCGAGACCGAGAGCATGATCGTGCTCACCGACGCGCAGGGCACCATCCTGCACGCCGTCGGCGACAGCGACTTCCTCGAGCGTGCCGGCAAGGTGGCGCTTTCGCCGGGCGTGAACTGGGCCGAGCAGAGCAAGGGCACGAACGCCATCGGCACCGCGCTGTTCGAGGAGCGGCCGACGCTGGTCCACGCCGACGAGCATTTCATGCACGCCAACCACTTCCTCACCTGCTCGGCCGCGCCGATCTTCGACCCGCGCGGCAACATGCTGGGCGTGCTCGACGTGTCGGGCGACCACCGCAGCTACCACCAGCACACCATGGGGCTGGTGCGCATGTCGGCGCGCATGATCGAGAACCACTGGCTCTCGGACGACTGCAGCAACAACCTGCGCCTGCACTTCCACAGCCGCGCCGAGTTCATCGGCACACTGCTGGAGGGCATCATCGTCGTCGGCCCGGACGGCAAGATCCTCGGCGCCAACCGCAGCGCGCTCGACCAGCTGGCGATGACCGGCATCTCGCTGCGCGGCCACACGCTGACCACACTGTTCGGCACCACGGTGGCGGCGGTGCACGACCACTTCCGCACGCCGCTGCCGGTGCCGATGAAGCTCGGCCTGCCCAATGGGCTGCACTTCCACGCCACGGCGCGCTTCGACTGGATGTCGCGCCGTGTGTTCGGCGGCCTGCCCGAAGGCTTCGACGAGGCCACGCGCCGCGCGGAGCCGCGCGCCGAGTCACGCGGCGGCACCGCCCTCGCGGCGGACGCCGCCAAGCCACCCAGCGGCCTGCAGTTCCTGCAGACCGGCGACGCGCAGGTGGAGGCGGTGGTGCAGAAGGTACGCCGCATCATCGACCGCGACATCCCGCTGCTCATCCTCGGCGAGACCGGCACCGGCAAGGAACTGCTCGCGCGCGCCGTGCACCAGGAGTCCAACCGCGCCAAGCAGCCCTTCGTGGCAGTGAACTGCGCCTCCATCCCCGAGTCTCTGATCGAGGCCGAACTGTTCGGCTACGAGGAAGGCGCATTCACCGGCGCGAAGCGCAAGGGAGCCGTCGGCCGCATCGTGCAGGCCAACGGCGGCACGCTGTTCCTCGACGAGATCGGCGACATGCCGCTGCCGCTGCAGGCGCGCCTGCTGCGCGTGCTGCAGGAGCGCGTGGTCACGCCGCTGGGCAGCCACAAGCACATCGCGGTGGACATCGCGGTGATCGGCGCGACGCACCGCAACCTGCGCGAGATGATCGAGAGGCAGCAGTTCCGCGAGGATCTGTACTACCGCCTCAACGGCCTGGTGCTGAAGATGCCGCCGCTGCGCGAACGCAGCGACCTGGAGCTGGTGGCGCGCCGCATCCTGCAGGGCGAGTGCCCGCAGGGCAGCCCGCCGGCCATCAGCGCACCGGTGATGGAGCTGCTGCGCCGCTACCACTGGCCCGGCAACATCCGGCAGCTCGCCAACGTGCTGCGCACGGCGGCGGTGATGGCCTGCGGCGAGAGCCAGATCACCGAGGCCCACCTCTCGGACGACTTCCTCGAGGACGTGCGCCGCCTGCCGGCGCGCGCGGCGATCGCGGCGGCGCCGCCACCCGTCGCGCCGGTAGCGCCGCCCGCGGTGCCCGCGGCACCTGCGGCGGCCGCACCGCCCGCGGCGCCGCCGCCCCCCGCACCGGCGGCACCGAACCGCACGCTCGAGGAGCTCGAGATCGACATGATCCGCGCCGCGCTCGACGCGGCTGGCGGCAACATCTCGGAAGCCTCCAAGCGGCTCGGCATCAGCCGCAACACCATCTACCGGAAGCTGCGCTGGAACAAGGGCGCGTGACGCAGCCGCTCAGGGTAGACCCTGTGCCAGTGCCCGCACGCATGCTCCCCGCTGGAGCACCCGGGGCACGCCGCGAGCGTGGGCGCACGCCAGCCGCCGGCGGCATGCCTCTTGCTGCTGCAGCCGTCGCGCGTGCCGCGCGAAACGACACCCACGACGTCATGAAGCTTCTCGTGCTCGGCTCCGGTGGCCGCGCCCTGTGCCAGCTCTGCCCCGCCGGCGGCGCCGGCTCGGCGGCGCCGCGCTCCCGGCAGCCCGGGGCGGTGGCCGTGCGCGACGACCGCGGCCACTGGCTGCTGCTCGTGGCCGCGCCCGAGATCACGCGCCACCCGCTGATCGAGGCCGCAGCGCGCGAGGGCCGACTTGCCGGCGTGGTGCTGCTGGACGCCCGGCTCGAACATGCCGCGAGCCTGGCCGAGCTCAGCCGCACGAGGCCGCTGCGGCTGTACGCCACGCCGGCGGTGTTCGAGGAACTGACCGCGCGGCTGCCGCTGCTGGGCGTGCCGCCACTGGGCGGCGACCTGCGCTGGCAGCTGCTGCCCATCGCCGGCGACGTGCGCACCGCGCCGCTGCGCCTCGAGGGCATGGAGTCGCTGGAAGGCATCGCGATCGACGACGGCGGCTGGGCCGCCCCCTACTCGCCGAACCGGCGCGACCCGGTCGTCGGCGACGGCATCGCGCTGCGCATCGCGGACCGGCACAGCGGACAGAGCTTCGTCTACTCGCCCGGGCTCGGCATCGACGCCGAGCCGTGGATGCACGGCGCCGACTGCCTGCTCGTGGGCGGCGGCGCCTGCCGCATGACGAGCGACGAGGCCGCCGCGACCGAGCGCTATGCCTCGATCGGGGCCCGCCGCACCGTGCTCGTCCACCTGCCCGACTGCGACCCGCGGCTGCAGGCGGGCAGCGTCGCGCAGCGCGCGGCCGAGCACTCGGGCCTGGAGATCGCCCACGACGGCATGGAGATCGAGCTGTGAACCGCAGCGAGGTCCGTCCCCGAGGCGCGCCGGCGTTCGAGCCGATCTGGCTCGAGTGGGCGGCGCTGGCCGGCCTGTTCGCCTTCGCCACCTGGCTGCTCGGCGGGCGCGGCGTGTGGGGCCTGCTGCTCGCCTCCGACCCGACCGGCCTCACGCTCGTGATCATCGTCGTGTTCGCCACGGCGACGATCTGGTGCGGCGTGCGCGCCCGCGAGCTGCAGCGACAGCGCCGCGAGCTGGAGGCGGCGCGCGCCGGCGGCACGGCCTGCGGCTGGGCCGCCGACTACTGGGCCGCCCTGCGCGCCGCGCCGCGCGACGCGGGCGCGCCGCTGGACCTGCTGCTCGAGCGCACGCACGGCCCGCACCACACCGCCTGGTGGGTGAACGGCATCCAGCTCAAGCTCGGCCTGCTGGGCAAGGTGATCGGCTTCTCCATGCTCGCCATCGAGATCGGCCAGATCCAGAACTTCGACGCCACGCAGTCGCAGGAACTGCTGCGCAGCCTGACCACCGGGCTGGGCGTGGCGCTGCTGACGACGATGGTGGGGCTGGTGGGCAACATCCTGCTCGGCCTGCAGCTGACGAGGCTGGACCGCTACGCCGACGCGATCGTGGCCGACGCGCAGGCCCACGGCCTCGGGCTCTGAGCCATGCCGCGCAAGCGCTTTGCCCGCGAGGCGGAGGTCGATCCGTTCTACGACATGTTGTTCAACATGCTGATCGCCTTCGTCTTCTGCTTCATCATCGCGCTGCTGGCGATGAACCCGAAGGCGCTGAAGGCGGGCGACATCCCGTCCAAGGCCGAGTACATCGTCAACGTGTCCTGGCCGGACATGAACCCGAACGACGTCGACACCTGGGTGCAGGACCCGGCCGGCAACCTGGTGTGGTTCCGCGCCCGCGAGGCCGGGCTGATGCACCTGGACCGCGACGACCGCGGCATGGCCAACGACATCATCGTCGTCAACGGCAAGCAGGTGGCCAACCCCCTGAACACCGAGGTGGTGACGATCCGCGGCATCGCGCCGGGCGAGTTCACCGTCAACGTGCACTATTACGACTCGAAGGACGGCGCGCCGGTGGAGGTGACCGTCTCGGTGATCAAGGTGAACCCGCGCGCCGAGGTCGTGTTCTACGGCACCGTCACGCTCGCCCGCAAGGGCGACGAGGCCACCGCCGCCCGCTTCACCGTGCTGCCCGACGGCGCGGTGACCAACGTCAACACCCTGCCCAAGACCCTGGTGCAACGCCTATGACGACTGCCGTCGTGCTGAGTTTCGCCGCCCTCGTGCTGCTCGCGGCGCTGGCGCTGCTGTGGTCGCGCTGGCCCGCCTGGCTGAAGGGCCTGCTGGTGATCGGCGTGACCGGCTTCTACTTCTACGCCGACGACGCGCTGCACGGCATCGCCGGCCTGCCCAGCCGCGACGCGCTGCCCGAGCGCTTCGTGCTGCTGGCCGCCGTCATCGACGAGCCGAACGCGAAGAGCAAGGGCGCGCTGTACGTGTGGGTCAACGAGCTGAAGGACGGCAAGCCTGCCGCGCAGCCGCGCGCCTACCGGCTGCCCTACCAGAAGGATCTGCACGCGCTGCTCAACGAGGGCATGAAGAAGGTGCGCCAGGGCATCAGCCAGATGGGCACGGCCGAGCCGAAGTCCGGGCCCAAGGGCTTCTCGTGGCTGCGCCCGGGCAGCGACGAGCAGAACGTGAAGATCCGCGACCTGCCCGTGCCGCAGCTGCCCGAGAAATGAGCCGCGCCGTCCTGCTCGCCCTGGTCGTCGCGCTGGCCGGCTGCGCCCCGGCACGCGAGGACGCGTACTTCCCGCTCGCCCCCGGCCACCGCTGGGTCTACGACATCACCACCGAGTGGGAAAACAACGTCGTCGAGCACGAGCCGCGCGTGATCGAGACGCTCGGCCGCGAGCGCCTCGAGTCGGGCGAGGCCTGGCGCCGCCGCAGCGACAGCGGCGTCGACTACTGGCTGAGGAGCGACGCCAGCGGCATCTACCGCGTCGCCGCCAAGAGCGAGCTGCAGGACGAACCCGAGGCCGACAAGGAGCCGCGCTACGTGCTGAAGACACCGCTGGCGGTGGGCACCAGCTGGCGCAGCAGCACCACCGCCTACCTGCTGCAGCGCCGCCAGGAGTTCCCGCGCGAGATCCGCCACAGCCACCCCGCGGTGCCGATGAACTACGTGATCGAGGCGCTGGGCGAGACGCTCGAGGTGCGCGCCGGCCGCTTCGAGGACTGCCTGCGCGTCAAGGGCACGGCCGCGCTGCGCCTGTTCGCCGACCCGGTGGTGGGCTGGAAGGACATGGCGCTCGTCACCACCGAGTGGTATTGCCCGGGCGTGGGCCTGGCCAAGCTGGTGCGCGAGGAGCCGGCCGAGTCGACCTTCCTCACCGGCGGCAGGCTGACGATGGAACTCGTCGACTGGCACTGAGCGCCGCTGGCCACCAGCGGGTGGCAGTCGGCCACCCACACCACCGCGTCGCTGGGCACGACGGCATCGCAGACGTGGCGCTGGGACGCCTCGCCGTCGGGCCCGAGCCATTCGCCTTGCTCGCGCAGGTCCTGCCCCAGCGCCCCGGGACGCACGAGCACCACCGAGCCGTGCGGCACGGGCTCGGACAGCTCGCGTGCGATGGACTCCAGCAGCGAAGCCGTCTGGCGCGCGTCATCGGTGCCTTCCAGCAGCAGCGCGAACTCGTCCCTGCCGAGGCGGGCCACCGTGTCGGCCCTGCGCACCGACAGCTGCATGCGCTGGGCGAAGGCCTGCAGGACGGCGTCGCCGGCCGCGTGGCCATGCACGTCGTTGATGTGCTTGAACGCGTCGACGTCCACCCGCACCACCGCAAATCCGGCGCCGCCCTGGCGCACGCGGGCGATCGCCGCTTCGAGGCGCTCGAGGAACAGCACGCGGTTGGGCAATCCGGTCAGCGCGTCGTGCGTCGCGGTGTGGCGCAGCTGGGCCATGGCCGCGATGCGGTCGCTCACGTCGCGGCCGAGGGAGAGCAGGTGCGTGACACGTCCCGTCCTATCGGCGAGCGGGCGGATCGACTTCTCCTCGTGGTCGTGCTCGCCGTTGCGGCGCCGGTTGACCAGCACGCCGCGGAACTCGTGGCCGAACTGCAGCGTGCGCCACAGCTGCTGGTACACCTCGGGCGGCTGCAGCCCGGATTTCAGCACCGCCGGCGTGCGACCGAGCATCTCCTCGCGCGACCAGCCGGTCAGCGCCTCGAAGGCCGGGTTCACGTGCTCGATGCGGCCATGAGGATCGGTGAGCATCGCCGCATCGCTCGAACCGTGCATCAGCCACGCCACCCGCTGCGGCGCCGGCATGGCGTCGTCGGGAAAGCGGTCCCCAGCCATGGTGCCGGGCGGTCGTTCGATGCATGGCGTGCGCGGCGGTGACCACGGGGCCGGGAGACCGGTCTGCGCGGTTGGCTGCAAGACGCGGAAGACTGGCGGCGCCGGCGCAGCGCCGATTGCGCGCGCTCAACGCAGGCCCCTGGCGCTGGCCGGCGTCAGAATGGATCCATGAGCCACTCCGAATCAGCCGGCGTGTCGCGCCTGCCCCTGGCCGGCCTGCGCGTCGTCGAGTTCACCCACATGGTGATGGGGCCGACCTGCGGAATGATCCTGGCCGACCTGGGCGCCGAGGTGATCAAGGTCGAGCCGCTGGCGGGCGACGCGACGCGCCGGCTGATCGGCTCCGGCGCCGGCTTCTTCCCGATGTTCAACCGCAACAAGCGCAGCCTGGCGGTCGACGCGAAGCATCCGCAGGGCCGCGAGATCGTGCTGAAGCTCGTCGCCGGCGCCGACGTGTTCAGCGAGAACTTCAAGGCCGGCACGATGGAGGCGCTCGGCCTCGGGGCGGAATCGTTGCGGCGCCTGAACCCGCGCCTCGTGCACGTCTCGCACAAGGGCTTCCTGCCCGGGCCGTACGAGCACCGCACCGCGCTGGACGAGGTGGTGCAGATGATGGGCGGCCTCGCCTACATGACCGGCCCCGAGGGCCGCCCGCTGCGCGCCGGCGCCAGCGTGAACGACATCATGGGCGGCATGTTCGGCGCGCTCGGCGCGCTCGCCGCCCTGCTGCGTCGCCAGCACACCGGCGAGGGCGGCGAGGTGGCGAGCGCGCTGTTCGAGAACAACGTCTTCCTGGTGGCGCAGCACATGCTGCAGTACGCGGTGACGGGCCGGCCCGCCGCCCCCATGCCCGCGCGCATCAGCGCCTGGGCGGTGTACGACGTGTTCACCGCGCGGGACGGGGCGCAGATCTTCCTCGCCGCGGTGTCCGACACGCAGTGGGCGGCGATGTGCCGCGCCTTCGGCTTCGACGACCTGCTGGCCGACGCGCGGCTGGCCGGCAACAACGCGCGCGTGCAGGCGCGTGCCTGGCTGCTGCCCCTGCTGCGCGAGCGCTTCGCGCTGCACGACGCGGCCGATCTCGCGGCACGCTTCGAGGCGAACGCCCTGCCCTACGCGCCGATCACGCAGCCGCAGCAGCTGTTCGACGACCCGCACCTGCAGGCCACCGGCGGCCTCGCGCCGCTGCACGTGCCGGCCGACGCCAGCTCGGCGGCGCGCGAGTTCGACACGCGCGCCCCGCTGCTGCCGCTCGCCCTGGACGGGAAGCGCCTGCCGCTGCGCCAGGGGCCGCCGGCGATCGGCGCGGACACGCGCGCGCTGCTGGCGGAACTCGGCTACGACGCGGCGGCGACCGGCGCGCTGCTCGCGGCCGGCGTGGTGGCGGCCGGCTGAGCGGCCGCCGGCATCGCGCCTCGCGCGGGCGCGACGACCGGTCAGGCGGACGGGCGCAGCACGTCGGCCTCGGGCCGCTTCAGCAGCTCGCGCAGCAGCGGCGGCTCGAAGTGCCGCTGCACCGTGATGGCATAGAAGCTCTCCTGCAGGTCGGGCACCACGGCGTACTCGACCAGCGTGCCGCTGCGCAGCTCGTCCTGCACCACCACCGAGGGCAGCAGGGCCACGGCGCCGGCGTCGCGCGCGAGCAGGCGCAGCAGCGCCATGTCGTCCACCTCCGCGCGCACGCGGTAGCGGATGCCGAGCTGCTCGCACAGGAGGTCGAAGCCGGCGCGGATGTCGTTGTCGCGGCCGGGCAGCAGCACCGGCACCTCGGCGAGGTCGTCGGGGAACCGGAACGCCTTGCGCCGCCCGCGCGGCCGCCCGACCAGGCTGACCGGCTGGCGCGCGATGCGCCGGCAGCGCCACGGGTCCTCGGCACTGCCCTGCACGCGCCGGTTCGACAGCACCAGGTCGAGCGTGTGCACGCGCAGCCGCGCCAGCAGTTCCACCAGGCTGCCCGACTGCAGCACCAGCTCGACGTCGTCGCGGCGGATCAGCGGCGCGAGGAAGTTCTCCTGGAAGTTGCGCGACAGCGTGGCCACCGCGCCGATGCGCAGCACCTGCCGCGCCTCGCGCCGGCCTTCACGCAGCAGCGCGACCAGCTCCGCGCCGGAGGCGAAGATGGCGTCGGCATAGCCCAGCGCGAGCCGCCCCGCCTCCGTCAGCGCGAGCGAGCGGCCACGGCGCTCGAACAGCGCCTGGCCGAGCTGCTCCTCGAGCTGGCGGATCTGCGTGGACAGCGCCGACTGCGACACGTGCAGCCGCTGGGCCGCGCGCGTCAGGTGGCCTTCCTTGGCCACGGCCCAGAAGTAGTGCAGGTGGTGGTAGTTCAGGCGCATCGCGATGACCCTCACTGTTCTTTGCAATAGAACGTTTCTGCAAGAACAATGAATTTTACGGATAGAGCGCCGGTGGGCACAGTGCGGCCCGTCGCCCACCCCTGGCCCGTTCCATGATGCTGCCCCCTCTTGTCACCGAATCCGCCTCGCTGCTCGCCGCCGCCCCGGCGATCGCCACGCTGCTGGCCGCCACCGGCGCCTCCGTGGCGCGCCGCATCGACAGCGCGTGGCGCCTCGCCTCGGCCGGCGTCACGGCCGCGCTGCTGCTCGCCGCCGCGCTGGGCGCCGCGGTGGTGCTGGGCACGACGGGCGCCGGCTCGGCGCTGCGGCTGGACGGCGTCGGCGCCGTGGTGACGCTGCTGGTGGCCTTCATCGGCGCCGTCATCGTGCGCTACTCGCGCCGCTACCTCGAGGGCGAGCCGGGTGCGCTGCGCTACCCCGCCTGGCTGATGGGCACGATCGCCGCGGTGCAACTGGTGCTCGCGGCCAACCACCTGCTCGTGCTGGCACTGGTCTGGACGGCGGCGAGCCTGACGCTGCAGCGCCTGCTCGTGTTCTTCCCCGAGCGGCCCGCGGCGGTGGCGGCCGCGCACAAGAAGTTCCTCGTCAGCCGCACGGCCGACGTCGCGATGCTCGCCGCCTGCGCGCTCGCCTACGCCGCCACGGGCCAGCTGCGCATCGATGCCCTGGCGGCGCAGGCCGAGCCGCCGGCGATGCTGCAGGCCGCCGTGGTGCTGATCGCGCTGGCCGCCGTGCTCAAGTGCGCGCAACTGCCCTTCCACGGCTGGCTGATCCAGGTGATGGAGGCGCCCACGCCGGTGTCGGCGCTGCTGCACGCCGGCGTGGTCAACCTCGGCGGCGTGGTGCTGATCCGCTTCGCACCGCTGGTGGCGCAGACGCCCCCGGCGACGGCGCTGCTCGTGGTGTCGGGCGCACTCACCGCCGTGTTCGCCGCGCTCGTGATGACCACGCGCATCAGCATCAAGGTGTCGCTCGCCTGGTCGACCTGCGCGCAGATGGGCTTCATGCTGATGCAGTGCGGCCTCGGCCTGTGGGCGATGGCGCTGCTGCACCTCGTCGCGCACTCGCTCTACAAGGCGCACTGCTTCCTCGGCGCGGGCGGCGTGGTGCGGCAGGAGCTGGTGCGCCGGCTCGCGCCCGCGGCGCCGCCCGCCGGCGCAGGCGCGCTGGCGGCGGCCACGCTGGCCAGCCTCGCCGCCGTCGGCGCGGCCGCGGCGCTGTTCGGGCTGCACGAGTCGCGCCACGGCGCGCTGTGGACGCTGGCCGGCATCGCGGCGCTGGCCTTCGTGCCGCTGCTGCGTGGCGACGTCGGCGCGAATGCCCTGCGCGGCGCCGCGGCCGCCTTCGCGCTCGCCTGCGTGTACTTCGGCCTGCACGCGCTGCTCGCCGAACGCGTCGCGCCGGCCGAGGCGGTGCCCGCCGCGCCCTGGTGGGTGCTGGTGTCGGTGCTCTTCGCCGCGCTGTACGTGCTGCAGTC
>Ga0209172_10004109_pt1 | contig 20455 bp, 17 predicted proteins | sample LarsenN4metaG_FD_184113 | JGI IMG/M metagenome (GOLD analysis project Ga0209172, IMG submission 184113) | Hot spring sediment bacterial and archeal communities from British Columbia, Canada, to study Microbial Dark Matter (Phase II) - Larsen... ... | reverse complement strand
CAGCATCTCGGGCGTCACCGCGCTGTGCCTGTGGTTCTACGCCATCGGCAACCTGCCGCTGGCCACGGCCATGACGCTGAACTACATGTCGTCGGTGTGGATGGCGCTGTTCCTCGTCGGCGGCGCGATCATGCTCGGCGGCCAGCGCGTCGACGGCCGGCTGATCGCCACCATCCTCGCCGGCTTCGCCGGCGTGGCACTGATCCTGCGCCCCACCATCGAGCAGGACCAGCTCTGGCACGGCCTGATCGGGCTGCTGTCGGGCATGGTCTCGGCCACCGCCTACCTGCAGGTCACCGCGCTCGGCCGCGCCGGCGAGCCCGAGTACCGCATCGTCTTCTACTTCTCGCTCGGCGGCGTGGTGGCGGGCGCGCTGACCATGCTGTGGACCGGCGCCAGCCCGCACCGCACGATCGAGGGCCCGGCGCTGCTGCTGGCCGTGGGCCTGCTGGCCAGCGTGGCGCAGCTGATGATGACACGCGCCTACGGCACCGGCCGCACGCTGGTCAACGCCAGCCTGCAGTACCTGGGCATCGCCTTCGCGTTCGTCTACGGCGTGCTGCTGTTCGACGAGCGCATCACCTGGATGGCCATCGCGGGCATGGTGCTGATCGTTGCCGCGGGGCTGGCCGCCTCGCTGCTGCGCAGCCAGACTGCACCTGCCGATGCGCGCCAATCGACCCTGGAGAGCTGAGCCCATGACCCGTCCCTTCACCACGCTGATCTCCGCGCAGGACCTGCGCGACCTGCTGGCCGGCACGGCGCCCACGGTGGTCGTCGACTGCGGCTTCGACCTCGCCGACCCGGACGACGGCGAGTTCGCGTGGAGCGCGATGCACCTGGCCGGCTCGTTCTACCTGCACCTCGACCGCGACCTGTCCGGCGCGAAGACCGGGCTGAACGGCCGCCACCCGCTGCCCGAGCGAGTCGCCTTCGCCGCCACGCTGGGCCGGCTGGGCATCACGCCAGCCACGCAGGTGGTCGCGCTCGACCGCCAGGGCGGCCCCTACGCTTCACGCCTGTGGTGGATGCTGCGCTGGATGGGCCACGAGGCCGTGGCCGTGCTCGACGGCGGCCTCGACGCCTGGCGCGCTGCCGGCGGCGCGGTGGATGCGCAGGCGCCGGTGGCCAAGCCCGCGGCGCCCTACCCCGAGCGCGCCCCGCTGGCGGCGACCACCAGCGCCGACGCGTTGCTGGCCCAGCTCGGCCGCGTGCGCCTCGTCGACGCGCGTGCCGGCGAACGCTTCCGCGGCGAAGTCGAGCCTTTGGACAAGGTCGCAGGCCACATCCCGGGCGCCCTGCACCGCTTCTTCAAGGACAACCTCGGCAGCGACGGCCGCTTCAAGCCGGCCGAGCAGCTGCGTGCCGAGTTCGAGACGCTGCTCGGCCGCGATTCGGCGGCGCAGACCATCCACCAGTGCGGCTCGGGCGTGACGGCCTGCCATAACCTGCTGGCGATGGAGCACGCCGGACTGGTCGGCTCGCGCCTGTACGCCGGCTCGTGGAGCGAGTGGTCGGCCGATGCTTCGCGCCCGATCGCCCGGGGTTGAGACCGGCGGTTGACCACCGTCAAGCGAGCTCCTACGCTGTCGTTCGACACTGCCCCCATACGACAACGAAAGGAGCCCTGCCATGTTCAAGCGAATCCTCGTGCCCACCGACGGCTCGGACATCACCGGCAAGGCGGTCGACACCGCGATCGCCCTGGCCAAGTCGGTCGGCGCTCAGCTCTATGCGATCAGCGTGAAGGAGCCCTTCCCCTACAGCGCGATCTCGGAGATGCAGCCCACGCCGCCGCAGGAGTTCTTCGACGCGCAGGAGCGCATCGCCGCCAAGCGGCTGGCGCTGGTGACCGAGGCCGCCAAGACCGCCGGCGTGAGCTGCCAGGCGCACAGCGTCGAGGCACTGCACCCCTGGGAGGCGATCATCGACCACGCCAAGCGCATGGAGTGCGACCTCGTCGTGATGGCTTCTCACGGCCGCCGCGGCGTGACTGCGCTGCTGCTGGGCAGCGAGACGCAGAAGGTGCTGACGCACTCGACGGTGCCGGTGCTGGTGGTCCGCTAGCACGCGGCGCCGGGCGCCGCGGCGTGGTCAGACCACGCCGTGCTGCTTGAACCAGGCCACGGCGCGCCTCCAGCCGTCCTCGGCCTGCTCCTTGCGGTAGCTCGGCCGGTAGTCGGCATGGAAAGCATGCGGCGTGTCGGGGTAGAGCACCAGCTCCGATTTCGTGTTGCCCGCCGCCTTCAGCGCCGCCATCATCCTTTCGATGGTGTCGTTGGGAATGCCGCTGTCGGCCGCGCCATACAGCGCCAGCACCGCCGCCTTGACCTGCGCCGCCACGTCGAGCGCCGTCTTGTCGCCCGGGTGGTAGCTGCGCGCCACCGGGCCGTACCAGGGCACCGCCGCCTTCACCGCCGGGTTGTGCGCGGCGTACATCCAGGTGGTGCGGCCGCCCCAGCAGAAGCCGGTGATGCCCAGCCTGGACACATCGCCGCCGTTCGCCTTGGCCCAGGCCACGCTGGCGTCGAGGTCGCCCATCACCTGCGCGTCGGGCACCTTGGCGATCACCTCCGAGAGCAGCTTGGCGATCTCGCCGTAGGACTGCGCATCGCCCTGGCGCACGAACAGCTCCGGCGCGATGGCCAGGTAGCCGAGCTTGGCGAAGCGCCGTGCGACGTCGGCGATGTACTCATGCACGCCGAAGATCTCCGACGCCACGAGGATCACCGGCAGGTTGGTCTTGCCCGCCGGCTGCGCGCGGTAGGCGGGCATCTTGAAGTCGCCGACGGGGATCATCACTTCGCCGACGGTCAGGCCCTCGCTGTCGGTCTTGATCGCCTGCGCCGACACCGGCAGCACCGCGGCCGCGAAGCCGCTGCCCACCGCCGTCTGCACGAAACTGCGGCGCGACAGCGCGCGGGAAGGAGCCAGGCTGTCGATCTCCTGCTCAAGCATCGGGAACCTCCGTCGGTGTGAGTGGAGCGGCCGATTCTAGGAAGGCCGGCGAATGCCGCCACAATCGCCGCATGAACACCCTGCCAGCGCGCGGCCGCACCGACCTCGACACCCGCTGGCCCGGCCAGCTCGCCGCCATCGACATGGGCTCGAACAGCTTCCGCCTGGAGATCGCGCAGGTGGAGCAAGGCCGCTACCGGCGCGTCGATTACCTCAAGGAGACCGTGCGCCTGGGTGCCGGCCTCGATGCCAACGGCCTGCTCACCGAACAGGCGGCCGAGCGCGGCCTGGCCTGCCTGGCCCGCTTCGCCCAGCGGCTGCAGGGGTTCGCGCCGACGCAGGTGCGCGCCGTGGCCACCCAGACGCTGCGCGAGGCGCGCAACCGCGATGCCTTCCTGGCCCGTGCGCAGACCGTGCTCGGCCATCCGATCGAGGTGATCTCCGGCCGCGAGGAAGCGCGTCTCATCTACGCCGGCGTGGCGCGCCTGCAGCCTTCGGGCGCCCCGCGGCTGGTGATCGACATCGGCGGACGCTCCACCGAGATGATCCTCGGCCACGGCCGCAAGCCCTTGCATGCCGAGAGTTTCCAGGTCGGCAGCGTGAGCCTGTCGATGCGCTTCTTCGCCGAAGGCCGCCTGAGCGCCGAGGCCTTCCGTGCCGCGCAGATCGCCGCCGGCGCCGAACTCGAGGAGGCGCTGGAGCCCTTTGCCCCCGCCCACTGGCGCGAGGCGCTGGGTTCGTCGGGCACGGTGGGCGCGGTGTCGCAGCTGCTGGCCGCCAGCGGCGTGACCGACGGACGCATCACGCCGGACGGGCTGCGCTGGCTGATCGAGCGCTGCATCGCCGCCGGCCGCGTCGACCGGCTCGACCTGCCCGGCCTGAAGGAAGACCGCCGTGCAGTGATCGCCGGCGGCATCGCGATCCTGTACACGCTGGCCGCCCACTTCGGCATCGAGGCGCTGCAGCCAGCCCGCGGCGCGCTGCGCCAGGGCGTGATCTTCGACCTCGACGAGCGGCTGCACGCCACCGCCTTGCCGCAGGACGGCCACGACCTGCGCGACGCCACCGTGCGCGATCTGCAGCGGCGCTTCATGGTCGACGTGCAGCAGGCGCGGCGCGTCTCACGCATCGCGGAGACGCTGTACGAGCAGGTGCAGCCGCGCGCCGGCCGCGAGGCGCGCCGCGAGCTGCTGTGGGCCTGCGCGCTGCACGAGATGGGCATGATGGTCTCGCACCACGACCACCACCGCCACAGCGCCTACCTGCTCGCCCACGTCGACGCGCCGGGCTTCTCGCAGAGCCAGCAGCGCCGAGTGGCCGAGCTGGTGCTGGGCCAGCGCGGCGGGCTGCGCAAGGTGGAGGCCAGCCTGGTGCAGGAGACCTTCGCCTGGCAGGTGCTGTGCCTGCGCCTGGGCGTCATCAAGTGCCATGCGCGCGGCGAGGTGCGCACCGACGCGCTGGCCCTTCGCCGCGACGGCACCGAGGCGCGCGTGGAGTTCAGCGCCGACTGGGCCGCCAGCCACCCGCGCACGCACTTCCTGCTGCAGGAAGAGGTGCAGGCCTGGGCGCGCGGAGGCGTGCTGCGGCTGTCGCTCGGCCGATGAGCGCGTGATGGACGAGGCTCTGCTGGTGGTCGACAGCATCACCGAGGCGGTGGGCTGCGGCTCGGGCCGGATCGCCGTCAGCGGCTCGCACGGCGGCCTCAGCGCGGGGCGCTTCGCGCTGGAAGCGAAGGTGCGGCTGGCCGTCTTCAACGATGCCGGCGTCGGGCGCGACGAGGCGGGCATCGCCGGCCTCGCGCTGCTGCAGGATGCGGGCATCGCCGCCTGCACCGTGTCGCACGACAGTGCCCGCATCGGCGAGGCGCGCTCGACGCTGGACGACGGCGTGATCTCCCATGCGAACACAGCCGCCGAGGCCCTCGGCGCGCGCGCTGGCCTGCGGCTGCGCGAGTGGCTGGCCGGCGTGCCGCGCTGAGCCCTACAGAGCGTCGGGCCCGATCACGGTGTGCAGCACCACCTGCGCGCTGCCTTCGCGGTCGCGGCTGCGCAGCCACCACGCTGCGCCCTTCTTCACGACCAGGGCTGCGCCTGTCCGGCCAGCAGCAGCGCCGCCACCAGACCCAGCGTCGGCTGGTGGCCGACCACCAGCACCGGCTCGGCGGACTCCGGCCAGCGCACCGCCTCGAGCAGCGCCTGCGGGCTGGCCTCCGGCGCGATCGCCTCGACGGTGCGGAACTTGCGGCCCAGCGCCTTGGCGGTCTGCTGGCAACGCAGCGCCGGGCTCACGAGCACGCGCGTCGAGTGGGCGATGCGGTGGTTGAGCCAGTCGGCCATGCGCGCCGCCTGGCGCTCGCCCTTGGTCGTCAGCATGCGCTCCAGGTCCGGCAGGCCTTCGCGCTCGACGGCCTCGGCATGGCGCCACAGGATCAGGTCCATGGCGATCAGCCGCGGTAGAGCGCCATCAGCGCCTGCTGCGCGCTGATGCCGTCGGTGCCGGTGCGTTCGTAGCGGCCGTCGGGCCGTTGCCGCCAGGCGTCGCGGCCGTCGTGCAGGTAGGGCACCAGGCATTCGTCGATCACGCGCTGGCGCAGCGCGGCGTCGCGCACCGGCCAGGCCACCTCGATGCGGCGGAACATGTTGCGGCCCATCCAGTCGGCGCTGCTCAGGTAGAGCACCTCGTCGTCCTCGCTCTCGCCCCAGCGGAAGTACAGCACCCGGCTGTGCTCGAGGAAGCGCCCGACCACCGAATGCACGCGGATGCGCTCGGTGGCGCCGGGCACGCCCGGCGGCAGCATGCAGGCGCCGCGCACGATCAGGTCGATGCGGGCGCCGGCCTGCGAGGCGCGCATCAGCTTCTCGATCAGCGCGGTGTCGGTCAGCGCGTTGATCTTGGCGACGATGCGCGCCGGCCGCCCGGCGCGGGCCGATTCGGCCACGCGGTCGATCAGCTGGCCGGTGCGCCGGTGCAGCGTGAACGGCGCCTGCAGCATCGCGCGCAGCGGCTTGGTGCGGCCGAGGCTGGCGAGCTGCTGGAACACGGCGTCGGCGTCCGAGGTCAGGTCGGCATCCGCGGTGAGGTAGCCGACGTCGGTGTACAGCCGTGCCGTCTTCGGGTTGTAGTTCCCGGTGGACAGATGCGCGTAGCGGCGCAGCGAGGCCCCTTCGCGGCGAGTCACCAGCAGCAGCTTGGCATGCGTCTTCAGGCCGACGATGCCGTAGACCACCTGCGCACCCACCGCCTCCAGGCGCTCGGCCCAGTTGATGTTGGCCTCCTCGTCGAAGCGCGCCTTCAGCTCGACGACCACCATCACCTCCTTGCCGCGCCGCGCCGCATCGATCAGCGACTCCATCAGCGGCGATTCGCTGCCGGTGCGGTAGATGGTCTGCTTGATGGCCAGCACGTCCGGGTCGGCCACCGCCTCGCGCAGGAACTGCACCACCGGCTCGAACGACTCGAAGGGATGGTGCAGCAGCACGTCGCCCTGGCGCAGCCGCTCGAAGATCGATCGCTCGCGCGGCAGGCGACGCTCGGGCCAGGCCGGCTCGAAGGCGGGGAAGCGCAACGAAGCCGCGTCGGCCTGGTCGATCAGCTGGTTCAGGCGCACCAGGTTGACCGGGCCGTTGACCTTGTACAGCGCCGCCTCGGGCAGCGCGAACTGCTGCAGCAGGAACTCGCAGAGCTCGTCGGGGCAGCTGGCCACCACCTCGAGCCGGATCGCCTGGCCGAAGTGGCGCGTGGTCAGACCGGTGCGCAGCGCCTGGCGCAGGTTCTGCACGTCGCCCTCGTCGACCTCGAGGTCGGAGTCGCGCGTGACGCGGAACTGCGAGAAGGCCTCGACCTCGCGCCCCGGGAACAGCTCTTCCAGGTGGGCGCGGATCACGCTGGTCAGCAGCACGAAGGCCTGGCGGCCCGGCGCCACCTCGTCGGGCAGGCGGATCACGCGCGGCAGCACCCGCGGCACCTTGACGATGGCGATGCCGTTGGCGCGGCCGAAGGCGTCGCGCCCGCCCAGCCGCACGATGAAGTTCAGCGACTTGTTGGCCACCTGCGGGAACGGATGCGACGGATCCAGCCCCACCGGCACGAGCAGCGGCCGCACCTGCTTCTGGAAGAAGCGATCGACCCATTCGCGCTGCGCGGCGTCGCGGTCGGCGTGGTTGAGGATGACGATGCCCTGGCGCTGCAGCAGCGGCATCAGTTCGTCGTTGAAGACGGCGTACTGGTCGTCGATCAGGCGGTGCGCCTCGGCCGCCACCGCCTCCAGGTCGCGGCGCGACGCCGTGGCATCGCCGGCACGGGCCGCCTCGAGGAAGTCGGCGAAGCGCACCTCGAAGAACTCGTCCATGTTCGACGAGACGATGCACACGTAGCGCAGCCGCTCGAGCAGCGGCACGTCCTCGCGCTGGGCCTGCGCCAGCACGCGGCGGTTGAATGCCAGGATGGCGCGCTCGCGGGAGAGCAGCGGCGGCAGCGGCGCCGCCGGAGCCGGTTCGCCCGTCGGCACGGTGTCTTCGGCTGGCACGGGAGCCCGATCGTTCATCAGCGCAGTTTATGAACGAAATGCGACAGCCGCGTGACAGCGCTCAGCCGGCTTCGGTTCAGTGCGCCTGATCCCAGTTCGGCCCCACACCCACCTCGGCCAGCAGCGGCACCTTCATCTGCGGCGCCACCGAGGCCATCACGCGCGGCACGGCCTCGCGCGCCCAGTCGATCTCGGCCTCGGGCACCTCGAACACCAGTTCGTCGTGCACCTGCATGATCATCCGGGTGGCGCGGCGCTCGCGGTCGAGCAGCGCCTGCACCTCGATCATCGCCAGCTTGATCAGGTCGGCCGCGGTGCCCTGCATCGGCGCGTTGATCGCCTGGCGCTCGGCGCCGCTGCGGCGCGGGCCGTTGCCGCCGTTGATGTCGGGCAGGTAGATGCGCCGGCCGAACATGGTCTCGACGTAGCCCTTGGCCTTGGCGGAGGCCTTGGTCTCGTCCATATAGCGCTTCACGCCGGCGAAGCGCTGGAAGTAGCGCTCGATGTAGGTGGTCGCTGCGGCGCGCTCGATGCCCAGGTTCTGCGCCAGGCCGAAGGCACCCATGCCGTAGATGAGACCGAAGTTGATGGTCTTGGCGTAGCGGCGCTGCTCGGGGGTCACCTGGTCGGGCGGGATGCCGAACACCTCGCTGGCGGTGGCGCGGTGCACATCCATGCCGTCGGCGAAGGCCTTGAGCAGGCCCGGGTCCTCGCTGATGTGCGCCATGATGCGCAGCTCGATCTGCGAGTAGTCGGCCGAGAGGATCGCGTGCCCCGGCGGCGCGACGAAGGCCTCGCGCACACGACGGCCCTCGGGCGTGCGGATCGGGATGTTCTGCAGATTGGGGTCGTTGCTGGCCAGTCGCCCCGTCACCGCCACCGCCTGCGCGTAGTTGGTATGCACGCGGCCGGTGGCGGGGTTGACCATCAGCGGCAGCTTGTCGGTGTAGGTGCCCTTGAGCTTGGCGAGGCTGCGATGCTCCAGCAGCTTGGCCGGCAGCGGGTAGTCGGCGGCCAGCTCGGCGAGCACCTCCTCGTCGGTGGAGGGCGTGCCGGTGGCGGTCTTCTTCTTCACCGGCAGGCCGAGCTTGCCGAACAGGATCTCGCCGATCTGCTTGGGGCTGCCGAGGTTGAAGGGCTGGCCGGCGATCTCGTGCGCCTCGCGCTCCAGCGCCATCAGCCGCTCGGCGAGTTCCTGGCTCTGCCGCGCCAGCACCGCCGAGTCGATCAGCACGCCGTGGCGCTCGATGCGGCCGAGCACGGCCACGCTGGGCATCTCGATCTTCTCGTAGACGAACAGCGGCCCCGGCTGCTCCTGCAGCTGCGGCCACAGCGTCTCGTGCACATGAAGCGTCATGTCGCTGTCCTCGCACGAATACTCGGCGGCGCGCGCCACGTCGACCTGCGCGAACGGGATCTGGTGCGCGCCCTTGCCGCAGACGTCTTCGTAGCTCAGCCCGGAGCGGCCGAGGTGGCGCAGCGCCAGGCTCTCCAGGCCGTGCGGCTTGTGCGCCTCGAGCACGTAGCTCTGCAGCAGGGTGTCGTGCCGGTAGCCGCGCACGCTGATGCCGGCGTTGGCGAAGACGTGGGTGTCGTACTTGATGTTCTGGCCGAGCTTGGCGTGGCGCTCGCTCTCCAGCCAGGGCTTGAGTGCGGCCAGCACCTCACCGGCATCGAGCTGCGCCGGCGCGCCGGCGTAGTCGTGGCGCAGCGGGATGTAGGCCGCCTCGCCCACCGCCACCGACATCGAGATGCCGACGATGCGCGCCTTCATGCCGTCCAGCGAATCGGTCTCCGTATCGATGGCCGTCAGCAGCGCGGCCTCGATGCGCGAGAGCCAGCGCTGCAGCGCCTCGGGCGTCAGCACGGTCTCGTAGCGCTTGTCGACGCTGGCCGCAGCCTGGGTCGCAGCGGGCGCGGCCTCGCCCTCGGCGGACGGCGCGGCCGCAGCCCCCTGCCCTTCGAGGTCGCGCTTCCAGGTCTTGAAGCCGTAGCGGCCGTAGAAGTCGAGCAGGCCGTCGCGGTCGACCGGCCTGAGCGCCAGCGCGTCGAGCGAGGGAAAGCCGGGGATGTCGGCGGCGAGGTCGCAATCGGTCACCACGGTCACGAGACGGCGGCCGGTGGGCAGCCAGTCCAGCGCCTTGCGCAGGTTCTCGCCGGCCACACCCTTGATCGAGCCGGCCGCGGCGATCACGCCGTCGAGCGAGCCGTACTCGGCGATCCACTTGGCCGCCGTCTTCGGGCCGACCTTCTCCACGCCCGGCACGTTGTCGACCGCGTCGCCCATCAGCGTCAGGTAGTCGACGATGCGCTGCGGCGGCACGCCGAACTTGGCCTCGACCGCGGCCACGTCGAGCTTCTCGTTGCTCATCGTGTTGATCAGCGTGACGTGCTCGTCGACCAGCTGCGCCAGGTCCTTGTCGCCGGTGGAGATCACCACCTTGTGGCCGGTCTGCGCAGCGATGCGCGCCAGCGTGCCGATCGCGTCGTCGGCCTCGATGCCCGGCACCACCAGCACAGGCCAGCCGAGCAGCTTCACCACCTCGTGGATCGGCTCGATCTGGCGCGCCAGATCTTCCGGCATCGGCGCGCGCTGCGCCTTGTACTGCGGATACCACTCGTTGCGAAACGTGTCGCCCTTGGCGTCGAACACGCAGGCGGCATGCTCGGGGTTCACGTCCTGGATGGCGCGCTTGAGCATGGCCACCATGCCGTGGATCGCGCCGGTGGGAAAACCGTCGGGGCTGCGCAGGTCGGGCAGCGCGTGGTAGGCGCGATACAGGTAGCTCGAGCCGTCCACCAGCAGCAGGGTCTTGGTCGTCATGGCGGCATTGTGGAGCATGGGTGCCGCCTAGAATGGGCCCATGAACGCCCGTTCCGCGCTCCTGGCCCTCGCCCTCGCGGCCCCGGCCGGCCCGGCCTTCGCGCAGGCCGCGGCCACGCCCGCGCCGCCCGCGGCCGAGCCGCGCGTGCAGCACATCGTCGTCGAGGACGAGGGCAGCCGCATCGAGGAACTGCGCGTGCGCGGCGCCACGCAGCGCATCACCGTGCAGCCCAAGGTCGGCACGGCCAAGGGCTACGAGATCCTGGTCGGCGACGGCTCGCGCGACCTCGGCGAAGGCGTCAACACCTCGCGCGGCGCCGCCGGCAAGCGCGTCTGGAACGTGCTGAGCTTCTGATCGGCGCATGGCGGTCTACACCGAGGTCTCCTTCGACGAGGCAGCCGAACTGTTCGCCCGGCTCGACACCGGCGCGCTGACCGGGCTGCAGCCGATCGCCAGCGGCATCGAGAACACCAACTACTTCGCCGACACCGCCGGCGGTCGCTACGTGCTGACGTTGTTCGAGCGCCTCACGCACGATCAGCTGCCCTTCTACCTGGAGCTGATGAAGCACCTCGCCGAGCGCGGCATCCCGGTGCCGCGCCCGCACGCCGACCGCGCCGGCGCGCTGCTGCACACGCTCGCCGGCAAGCCCGCCGCGGTGGTCGATCGCCTGCGCGGCCGGCACCACCTGGCGCCCGACGCCGCGCACTGCGCGATGGTGGGCGACATGCTGGCGCGCATGCACCTGGCGGCCGCCGACTTCACGCTCGCGCAGCCCAACCTGCGCGGGCTGGCCTGGTGGGCCGAGACGGTGCCGGTCATCGAGCCCTTCGTCGGCGTCGAGCAGGCCCTGCTGCTGCGCGACGAGCTCGACTTCCAGCAGCAGCTGGCCGCCTCCGCGGCCTTCCGGGGGCTGCCGCGCGGCGCCATCCACGCCGACCTGTTCCGCGACAACGTCATGTTCGAGGCGGATGGCGACGGCCACGACCGGCTCAGCGGCTTCTTCGACTTCTATTTCGCCGGCGTCGACACGCTGCTGTTCGACCTGGGCGTGTGCCTGAACGACTGGTGCATCGACCTGGAGAGCGGCCGCCTCGCGGAGGAGCGCGCGACGGCCTTCGTGGCCGCCTACGACGCGGTGCGCCCGCTCACCGGCACCGAGCTGCGCAGCCTGCCGGCGCTGATGCGCGCCGCCGCGCTGCGCTTCTGGATTTCGCGCCTGTGGGACCTGCACCTGCCGCGCGACGCCCACCTGCTCAAGCCGCACGACCCCACGCACTTCGAGCGCGTGCTGCGTGCGCGGCGCGCGGCGCCCTGGCACTACACGCGACCATGAGACTGCAGACCGTTCCCGCCTCCGCCGGCGCCGCCTGGGTGAGGCAGGGCTGGCGTGCCTTCGGGCAGCAGCCGCTGGCCTTCAGCGGCATCTTCGCCGCGTTCCTGTTCGTGATCTTCCTGCTCACCCTGCTGCCGCTGATCGGCTCGCTGCTGCTGCTCGCGCTGCTGCCGCTGGGTTCGCTGGGCTTCATGATCGCCACGCGCGAGCAGCAGCAGGGGCGCCTGCCGCTGCCGCGCGCCTTTGTCGAGCCGCTGCGGCGGGGGCCGGCGCGCGCCCGCGCGATGGTCACGCTGGGCGTGGTGTACGCGCTGTCCAGCGTGCTCATCATCAGCCTCGCCGAGTGGGCCGACGGCGGTGCGCTCGACGAGCTGATGCAGGTGCTGGCCGAAGGCAAGGCCAGCCCGGCGGACGTCGCGCAGCGCCTCGCCGACCCGCGGCTGGAGTTCGGCCTGCTGCTGCGCTTCGGGCTTGCGGGCCTGCTGTCGATCCCGTTCTGGCACGCGCCGGCGCTGGTGCACTGGGGCGGCCAGGGCGTGGCGCAGGCACTGTTCTCCAGCACCGTGGCGATCTGGCGCAACAAGGGCGCCTTCCTCGTCTTCGGGCTCGCCTGGGCCGCGGTGGTGCTGTTCGCAGGCGCCGCCGCCAACATCGTCGCCGGCCTGCTCGGGCAGCCGCAGCTGATCGCGCTGCTGGCAATGCCGGCCTCGCTGCTGCTGTCCACCGTCTTCTACACCTCGCTGTACTTCACCTTCACCGGTTGCTTCGAGGAACGCGAGCCGCCGGCCTCCCTCCCTCCCGCAGAAAGCACCCCATGAGCACCCTCCCCCGCGTCGCCCTCGTCACCGGCGCCGGCAGCGGCATCGGCCGCGCCTGCGCCCTCGCGCTGCACCGCGCCGGCTACCACGTCGTGCTGGCCGGCCGCCGCCAGGACGCCCTCGCCGAGACCATCGCCCAGGCCGGCGGCGGTGCCGAACGGCTGCTCGCGGTGCCCACCGACGTGAGCGATCCGGCCTCGGTGAAGGCACTGTTCGCGAAGACCAGGGAGGCATTCGGACGCCTCGACGTGCTCTTCAACAACGCCGGCATGGGCGCCCCCGCGATCCCGATGGAAGACCTGAGCTACGCGCAGTGGAAGGCGGTGGTGGACGTCAACCTGACCGGCCCGTTCCTGTGCACGCAGGAGGCGATCCGCCTGATGAAGAGCCAGACGCCGCAAGGCGGGCGCATCATCAACAACGGTTCGATCTCCGCCTATGCGCCGCGCCCCTTCTCGGCACCCTACACCGCCACCAAGCACGCCATCAGCGGCCTGACGCGAAGCACCGCGCTCGACGGGCGGCGCCACAACATCGCCTGCGGCCAGATCGACATCGGCAACGCCGCCACCGAGATGACCGAGCGCATGGCCGCCGGGGTGATCCAGGCCGACGGCAGCACGAAGGTGGAGCCGCGCATGGACGTGAAGCACGTGGCCGACGCGGTGGTGCACATGGCCGGGCTGCCGCTGGACGCGAACGTGCTGTTCATGACGGTGATGGCGACGAACATGCCGTTCGTCGGTCGCGGCTGAGCCCGGGAGCCCCCTCCCGCCTCAGTGCATCCTGTCCTTGGGCGGCTTCTTGAACTGTTCCGGTGTGTAGACGTTGCCCTCCCAGTGGCCCTCGCGGGCACGGCGGATGGCATCGTCGGCCAGTTGCTGCGCCTTGCGGCGCGAACGCGGCCAGCGCCACAGGGAGATCGCCCGGGCGCGCAGGCCGTGCCAGAGTCGCACGAACCCGCGGTCGAAACGCTGCCGCCGCGCCGACCCCAGGGCCAGGCGCAGCAGCATCACCAGGCAGGACGCCAGCACGAGGCTGGCGAAGACGTTCTCGATCACGCAGGCCTCCGCATGCCGCGATTCTGGCGCCGCAGCGGGCCCGGCGCCATGAACCACTGCACGCGGCGGCGCCTCAGCTGCCGATGCGGCCGCCGTCGTCCTTGGTGATGACGATGGTCGCCGAACGCGGGCGGGCCGTCGCGCCGCCCGCGCCGTAGCCGGCGTTGCCCGGCCAGTGGCTGAGGTACTTCGAGGGATCGCCGATGTCCGCCGAGCGAATCGTCTCGCCCGGGTGCTGGATGTTGACGAACAGCGCGCGGCCGTCCGGCGTCTCGCACAGGCCGGTGATCTCGCAGTCCACCGGGCCGACCAGGAAGCGCTTGAGCGCATCGGCCGCCGGCTTGCGGCCGACGTAGGTGTCGACCTCCAGCGTCGAGCCGTCGGCCTTGGTGTAGCTCAGCCGCAGCGCCTGGCCGTCACCCACCTTGCCGGGAATGCCGGCCAGCATCATGCAGTTGGTGCGGTCGGTGTAGGCGCCGTCGTCGGTCTGGATCCAGGCCAGGCCGGTGACCGGGCTGAACCACAGGCCGTCCGGGCTGGAGAAGTCCTGGTCGTCGGTGAGCGAGGACAGGTTGACCTTCGCCGGGTCGGCATCGGCCTGCGCGCCGAACAGGTACACGTCCCAGCGGAAGCGCAGCGCGTCGGAGGCGCCGCCGTCCTCGGCCATGCGGATGATGTGGCCGTTGACGTTGCCCGGCGATCCCGGCGCGCCGCCGCCGTACGCGTCGCTGTACGAGCGCGGATTGGCCGCGTCCACCGCCATCTGCGAGCCGCTGGTCGGCTGCACCTTGCGGTTGCTGTTGTTGGTGAGCGTGTAGTAGATCTCTCCGGTCACCGGGTGCACGGCGCACCACTCGGGCCGGTCCATCTTCGTGGCGCCCACGGCGTCGGCCGCCAGGCGCGCATTGACCAGCACGTCGGCCTGGTCGGCGAAGGCGTAGCCGGCATAGCCGGCGACCGCCGGATTGGCGATGTCCAGCTCGATCCAGTCGCCGCTGCCGTCGGCGTTGAAGCGCGCCACGTACAGCCGGCCGTGGTCGAGGTACTTGTCGCCCACCGCGATGCTGTCGCGGCGCTCGGCGTCGCCCTTGCGCCAGGTGGCGGCGGAGACGAACTTGTAGATGTATTCGCCGCGCGAGTCGTCGCCCATGTAGACCGCCAGCGGGCGGCCCTCGACGACCTTGCCGAAGGCAGCACTCTCGTGCGCGAAGCGGCCCAGCGCGGTTCGCTTCTTGATGGCCGCCCGGCGGTCGTAGGGGTCGATCTCGACGATGTAGCCGAAGCCGTTCAGCTCGTTGCGGTAGTCCTCGGCGGCGCTCGCGCCCTTCACGCCGATGTCCCAGCGGGCGAAGCGGTCGTCGCTGCCGCCGCTCTCCCAGCCGTGGCGGCTGGCCGCACCCTGGCCGCGGCCGTAGCGGTTGAGCGAGACCACGCTCCTGGCGTCGCCGGCGGCGCTGCGCGCGGCGTTGTCGGTCGCCGCGCGGGTGAAGTAGCCGGCCCAGTTCTCCTCGCCGGTCAGGAAGGTGCCCCAAGGCGTCTGGCCGGTGCCGCAGTTGTTCAGCGTGCCGCGGCTGGCCGTGCCGGCGGGCGAGTACTTCGTCACCAACAGCGCATGGCCGCGCGCCGGGCCCGAAATCTCCACCGGCGTCAGCGGCGTGATGCGTCGGTTGAAGCGCGAGCTGCGCACGGTCTCGAAGCGGCCGCGCCGCGAACGCACCTCGACGACGGACACGCCGTGGATCGCCACTTCCTTGTCGACTTCGGCGACCGGGCGCGGCAGGGTGTTCGTGCCGCCGTCGACGTGCACGAAGGCCGAACTGCGTTCGCCGCTGCCCTGGCTGGTGGCCTCGTGGTTGATCACCAGCAGGCCGCGCGTCGAGCCCATGCGGTCGCGCAGCCGGCCCAGCGGGTCGAGGCCGAAATACTCCATGCCATCGTGGTGGTCGCCGGAGCGGCGCTCCATGTCCGTGTCGGTGCCGTCGTTGCGGTACTCGGGCAGGCGCGCGTCCAGCGGGTCGCCCAGCGCGAACAGCACGCTCGCGGTGTAGCCCGGCGGCACACTCACCGCGTCCGCCACGCTCTTGGGCACGGCCTGGAAATCCAGGCTGTCGATGCGGCTGCTGCGCGGGCGCAGGTGGTCGGCCTGCTTGCTGGCGTCGGCCAGCGCCGCCTCCTCGGTGGCCAGGGCGACCACATCCTCGCCACCGCCACCGCAGGCACTGAGCGAGAGCGCGCCGAGGGCGGCGCCCGCCACGCCGCCGATGCCGCCGCGCAGCACGCCGCGGCGCGACAGCCGCGCGTCGAGCACGTCGTTGAAGGAGGCGTTGCCGGAGCGGTTCAGGTCGATGTCGTCGTCGTGGCGGGTGTCGCGCGTGTCCATGTCGTCCTCGTGTTCGGGGTTGAGAGCCAAGCGCAGCCAGTCTCCGCAGGGCCGGTGACAGTGCCGTGAACGCTCCGTGACAGCCGCGTGAACCCCCGCTGGCGCGGCCACGCCGAATCGGGTCAGAATCAACCGGTGTTCCCCACCGGCGTGAAGGAAAGGCGAGACGGATGGCGAAGATCCATTTCATCGGCGGCGAGAAGGGCGGCGTCGGCAAGTCGCTGCTGGCGCGCGTGCTGGCGCAGTACCTGATCGATCACCAGATGCCCTTCCTCGGCTTCGACACCGACCGCTCGCACGGTGCGTTGATGCGCTTCTACGCCGGCTACGCCAGCCCGGTGGTGGTCGACCGCTACGAGGCGCTGGACGCGATCATGGAAGCCGCGGTGGAGCAGCCCGAGCGACGCATCCTGGTCGACCTGGCCGCGCAGACGCACGAGCCGCTGGTGCGCTGGATGGACGACTCGGGCGTGCTCAACCTCGCCGACGAGACCGGCATCGCGATCCACTACTGGCACGTGATGGACACCGGCAAGGATTCGGTGGACCTGCTGCGCAAGCTGCTCGACCGCTTCGGCACCAGCCTGAAGTACGTGCTGGTGCGCAACCAGGTGCGCGGCGCCGACTTCGCGGCGCTCGAGCAGTCCGGCGAACAGGCGCGCGCGCTCGGCCTGGGCGCGAAGATCGTCTCGGTGAAGAAGCTGCACGACAGCGCGATCCAGAAGATCGACATCAACAGCAGCAGCTTCTGGCACGCCACGCACACCGACAGCCCGATCGCGCTCGGCCTGATGGACCGCCAGCGCGTGAAGATGTGGCTGCGCGACGTCTACCGCGATCTCGACGACGTCGGCGTCTGAATCCAGCCCCCCAGTCGCTGCGCTTCGGCTCCCGAGGGGCGCCGTCCGGCCTGGGGCGGCCCGGCGCCGGACACCCCGTCAGTGCAGCTTGACGCGCGGTTCCGTGCCGCGTGTCATCAACCGGCTCATGGAGCCCAGCGCGGTGCGCCAGAAGCCGTGCAGCGCGACCTCGTGCATCTTGTAGAGCGACAGGTACATGGTGCGCGCGAACAGCCCCTCCACCCACAGGTTGCCGCCCACCAGCGCGCCCATCAGGTTGCCCACCGTGCTGTACTCGCCGAGCGACACCAGCGAGCCGAAGTCGCGGTAGCGCCAGGGCTGCAGCGGCTGGCCGTCCAGGCGCCGCCGCAGTTGCTTCACGAGGTGTGCCGCCTGCTGGTGCGCCGCCTGCGCGCGCGGCGGCACGGTCTGGCCCTCGTGGCCCAGCCAGGGCGCGGCCGCGCAGTCGCCGATCGCGAACACGTTCGGGTCGCGCGTGGTCTGCAGCGTGGGCGTGACCACGAGCTGGTTCAGCCGGTTCGTCTCGAGACCGCCCAGGCCGCTCAGGAACTCCGGCGCCTTCACGCCGGCCGCCCACACCACCAGCTCGGCCGGGATCAGCTCACCGCTGGCCAGGTGCACGCCCTCGGCGCTCACGGCCGTGACGCGCGATGCGGTGCGCACCTTCACCCCGAGCTTGGCGAGCAGTTGGTGCGCCGCGCCCGAGATGCGCTCGGGCAACGCCGGCAGGATGCGCGGGCCCGCCTCGATCAGGTTGAGCTTGATGTCGCGCTCGGGGTCGATGCGCTCCAGGTTGTAGGAGACCAGCGCGCGCGTGGCCTTGTGCAGCTCCGCGGCCAGCTCCACGCCGGTGGCCCCGGCGCCGATGATCGCCACCTGCAGCTGGCGCGGCGAGAGCGGCTCGGTCTGCATGTGGGCCCGGATGCAGGCATTGACCAGGCGGCGGTGGAAGCGCTCGGCCTGCGCGGGCGTCTCCAGGGCGATGGCGTGCTCGGCCACGCCGGGCGTGCCGAAGTCGTTGGTGAGGCTGCCCACCGCGATCACCAGCGTGTCGTAGCCGCGCGTGTAGGGCGGCGTGATCGGCTGCCCCTCTTCGTCGATCGCGGGGGCCACGATCACCTCGCGACGCTCGCGGTCCAGCCCGACCATCTCGCCCACGCGGTAGCGGAAGCCGTGCCAGTGCGACTGCGCGAGGTAGTCGGTGGCGTGCTCGTGCAGGTCGGTCACGCCGGCGGCGATCTCGTGCAGGTGCGGCTTCCAGAAATGGGTGCGCGCCTTCTCGATCAGCGTGACGTGCGCACGGCCCTTCCTGCCGAGCCGGTCGCCGAGCTGGGTCACCAGCTCCAGCCCGCCGGCGCCGCCGCCCACCACGACGATGCGGTGCGCCCCTCCCCCTCCCGTCGCCTCGGCAGTGCTGTCGGCCATCGTCCTCGCTCCTCTTCTCGTGCAGGCCATTGTGTCCGCTACCCCGGGTCTTGTCGCGCCCATAATGGCCGCAGCTCCGCCGCCGATCCATGCAGTACGTCCACGCCGCCCCCCGATGAACTCGCTCGCGCAGCGCCTGCGCCAGCGGACCTGGCCAGCCCACCGGCAGGTCGAGGCGACGGCGTTCGTGCGCGCCCTGCTGCGCGGCGCGCTCGACCGCCCGTCGTACTGCCTGCTGCTGGCCAGCCTGCACCCGATCTATGCCGCCCTGGAAGCCGCGCTGCGCCAGCACGCCGGCCACGCCCGCGTGGCGGCCGTGTACCAGCCCGCGCTGGAGCGCGAGCCTGCGCTGCGGGAGGACCTCGCCGTCCTGCACGGCGACGACTGGCGCGACACGCTGTCGCCCCAGCCGGAGGCGGTGGAGTACGCGGCGCACCTCGAGACGCTCGCCCGCGTGGCGCCGCACCTGCTGCCGGCCCACGCCTACGTGCGCTACCTCGGCGATCTCAGCGGCGGGCAGGCCGTGCAGCGTGCGGTGGCGCGCTCGCTCGGCCTGAACGGCGGGGTCGGCACGCGCTTCTACGACTTCGGGCCGCCCGGGGCGGCGGCCGCGCTGGCGCAGGGGCTGCGCGCCGGTCTGGATCGCCTCGCGCCGGCCGAGGCCGACCACGAGGCGATCGTGCAGGAGGCCGAGCAGGCCTTCGCACGCCACGCACGCCTGTTTGCCGAACTCGAGGTCGCGCGCGCGCGACTCAGCCCTGCGTGAAGCCCCGGATGCGCGCGTACAGCGCGGTGGCGCGGCGCGTGGCGGTCTCGAGCTCCTCGAGCATCGGCGCGACCGACGGCGCAGCGTTGCCGTCGGCAATGTCCATCGCCGCCAGGCTGGCGCTGGCGAGGATGGCGCTCATGAGCTCGTCGGGTTCGAGCGTGCCCGGCGCGGGTGCGGCCCGCTGCGGCGCCGCCCTGGCAATCGAAGCCTCGAGCTGCTCGCGCGCCCGCATGACGCGGCGCTGTTCGGTCCGGTCGTCGAACAGCAGGATGAAGCCGAGGATGGAGCCGTCGCGCGCCGGCACCAGCTCGGCGCGCACGCCCACCGGCGTGGCGCGGCCGTCGGCCAGCGTCAGCTCGCCGCGCCAGGCGTGGCCCTCGCCCACCAGCGAGGCGATGGCGCGCCGCGCCAGCTCGGGCTCGGCGAACAGCCGGGCCAGCGCCTCCAGGTCGCGCAGTTCGTCGCGCGTGCGACCGACCAGCGCGAGGAAGGCATCGTTCGCGAACAGCAGCCGCTGGCGTCCGTCGCACACCACCACCGCCTCGTTCGAGCTGGCCACCTTGCCGCGCACCTGCTCCAGCTGGTGCTCCGCGATCAGCAGCCGCACCGCGTTCACCTGCACGATGATGTCCACGAGCGCGGCGCCGATGGCGCGCGCCAGCGCGAGCTCGCTGCCGCTCCACGGCGAGGCGGTGCCCCGCACCATCTCGGACCAGGCGGCGAACGAACTGCGCGGCGACAGCTCCAGCGGATTCGTCGCGATCACGGCCTTGGCCGGATTGCCCGCCCAGGTGACGGTGAGCAGCTGTTCCTTGCGGAACCACATCAGGTAGTCGGGGCGGTCGCTGGCGAGCTTGGCCGCGATCACGCCGCTGGCGGTGGGTGTCAGCGCGGCCAGGGCCGGGTTCGCGCGTTCCACCGAGTCGCAGTGGAACAGGCGGTCGAAGGTTTGCGTCTGCACCCACTGCTGCAGCGCGCGCAGCTGAGGCGTGGACGGCACCTCCCCGGCGGTGAGGATCTCGTCGTCGGTGAACAGCGCCGCGCCGGTGGCGTCCAGCGGCTGCAGCAGCGTGCGCGGGTTGCGCAGCAGCGCGAAGCGCCAGTCGCCTTCGGTGGAGGTGGCCTCGACGAGCCGCTGTTCGAGGCGGCGCACCTGGATCGCCACCTGCGCATACGCGTAGTTCTCGATCGCCGCGATGCGCGTGGAGGCGACTTCGGCGAGCAGGTCGGTCGCCGCGCGCACGGCGTAGCGCAGGTTGTGGGGCCGGTAGTGGTGGCAAGCCACCAGCCCCCACAGGCGAGCCTCGCGCACGAGCGAGACCACCAGCGTGGCGGTGACGCCCATGTTGCGCAGGTACTGCAGGTGCAGCGGCGACATGCTGCGCAGCGTGCACATCGACATGTCGAGCTCGACATCCAGCCCCGGGAGGCGGCGCGGCACCAGCTCGGCGGCGCGGTAGTCGACGTCGACCAGCAGGCGCACGCGGTTGCGCAGGTA
>Ga0209172_10004106_pt1 | contig 20465 bp, 24 predicted proteins | sample LarsenN4metaG_FD_184113 | JGI IMG/M metagenome (GOLD analysis project Ga0209172, IMG submission 184113) | Hot spring sediment bacterial and archeal communities from British Columbia, Canada, to study Microbial Dark Matter (Phase II) - Larsen... ... | reverse complement strand
GCTCACCGACCTCACCGTCAAGGCCATCGGCATGTACGGCAGCGGCGTCGCGAAGTCGATCGACATGCTGGCCAACCCGCAGCAGCCGCTGCTCGGCTCGATCGACATGGCGCGCAGCGGCTACCAGGTGGTGAGCGACGTGGCCGCGCTCGCGCTGATGCCCGACGACTCGCCCACCTTGCTCAAGCGCAAGCCGGTCGGTCAGAAGGTGGTGGCGTGGGGCGAGCCGATCCCGCTGGACGCCGTGAAGGCCATCGGCAAGGCGATGGGCTGCTCGGTCAACGACGTGCTGCTGTCGTGCGTGGCCGGCGCCATCGGCCGCTGGCTGCGCGAGCAGGGCGACGATCCGTCCGGCAAGGAGATCCGCGCGATGGTGCCGGTCAACCTGCGTCCGCTCGACAAGGCCTGGCAGCTCGGCAACCGCTTCGGCCTCGCGCCGCTGGTGCTGCCGATCGGCATCGACAACCCGATCGAGCGCGTGTACGCGGTGCGCGCGCGCATGAACGAGCTCAAGGGCAGCTACCAGCCGCTGCTCGCGTTCGCGGTGCTCGCGATGTCGGGGCTGTTCATCAAGCCGGTGCAGGACGCGGTGCTCGGCATGTTCGCGAAGAAGGCGACCGCGGTCATGACCAACGTGCCGGGGCCTGCACGGCCGCTGAAGTTCTGCGGCGCGACCCTGAAGCAGACCATGTTCTGGGTGCCCGCCTCGGGCGACATCGGCGTGGGCGTGAGCATCCTGAGCTACGGCGGCGGCGTGCAGTTCGGCCTCATGACCGACCGGAAGCTGTGCGCCGATCCGCAGCGCATCATCGAGCGCTTCGCGCCGGAGTTCGAGCACCTGCTGCTGCTGGCGCTGATGCTGCCCTGGCCCGGGCAGGACTGAGTCCGGCGCCGGGCGTTCAGCGCTGCGGGCGGCGCAGCCGCCACACGGCGGCGGCCAGTACCGCGCCGACCAGCACGCCGACCGCGGCGCTGCCCCCGTCGAACGACGGCCCCGGCGGTGCGGCGGGCGGCGGTGCGGACAGCGTGGCGGGCGGCGCTGCCGGCGACGCCGCACCGCCTGCGGCGGCGAGCAGCTCGGCCGGCGCGATCTGCGTCATGCGCGTCGCCTCGGGCAGGCCGTAGACGCAGATCTCGCCGCCCGGCAAGGCGCAGAAGCGCTCGGCGGGGCAGCTCTTGAGGATGGCCTGCGGCGCGCCTTCGCCGCACTTCGCGCCGCCGGCGCTGCGCAGCACCTGCAACGTGACCTCGGGGTGCCTGGTGAGCTGCTCGGGCATGACGGACCTCCTGCCGCGCGGCGATCGCAGGCGTCGCGCGCGACTACTCCTCGAGTTCGGCCTTGGCCATCTCCACGTCGAGACGCTCCATCGCGTCCATCGGCTCGCACGCCGCGGCCTGCTCGTAGAGCTTCTCGGCCTCCTTCATCTTCTTGTCGCCCTCGAGCATGACCAGCCCGTTGGCGTACTCGACCATCGCGATCGCGCTGGTCGGGTTGAGCTTGAGCGCCTGCTGGTACATCTTGAGGCCGGTGGCGGCGTCGGCGCCCTGCGTCTTGCCGAGCAGCTTGCCCACCTTGTCGATCACCTCGGCATGGAAGGCGCCGAGCGCGATGTGCGCGTCGGCGTGCTTCGGCGCCAGCTTGATCGTGGTCTCGAGCGCCGCCTTGACCTTGCCGCCCAGTCCCTGCGCCAGCGCCTTGGCGACGCTGATGCCCTGGCTGTAGCGGCCGAGCGCGTAGGCCATCCAGTAGTGCGCGTTGGGGTTCTTCGGGTCCTCCGCGGCCTGCGCCTCGGCGCGCTCGGCGACTTCCATGAACATCGCGAGCTTGGTCTTCTCGCTCTTCTCGAGGTAGTTGGCGTAGATCGCCTGGGCCTTGTTGGCCACGGTGATGCCGGCGCCGCCGGCCTTCAGCCCCGCGTCGAACGCCTTCTGGAACTCGCCGGCGTGGAACAGCGCCCACGCGGCGAGCACCTTGTCGTCCTTCGGCAGCGGTTCGGCGTCGCCGGCGTGCAGCCGGGCCCACTTCTTCTTGAGGGTCGCCGCGTCGTAGGTGTACTCGGCGTTGTCGTAGGGAAAGGCAGTCCACTTGGCCATGGGTCGTCTCCTCGTGCTCCGTGCGGGCGGTGGTCGTGTGCGGGTCGTGAAGGTCGGGCGGTGAAGGGCAGGCTCAGGCGTGTCGGTACGGGCCGGCCAGGGTGTGCAGGTGCTGCTTCGCGGCCGTGTCGAGATACGGCATCAGCAGGCTCAGCACGTGATAGGCGCCACGCAGCAGCGCGGCGCCGGCGCTCTCGGGCTCGAGCGCGCGGCGCGGGTCGCGCACGTACTCGTAGCTCAGCCAGTAGGTCAGCACCACCACCATCGCGGTGGCCACCGGTTCCGCCTCCGACCGGTCGATGCGGATGGCCGAGCCGCGCGCCAGGCCGTCGAGCACCGACTGCACGGCGCGCTGCTTGTTCTTCAGCACGTACTGGAAGTGCGTCTCGAGGCGGCGGTTCTTGCTGAGCAGGTCGTTCAGGTCGCGGTACAGGAAGCGGTACTGCCAGATCAGCTCGAACAGCATGTGGAAGAACAGCCACGCGTCCTCGACGTTGCGCACGTTGTCGGCCGCGTGCAGCAGCTCGCCGAGCGCCCGCTCGTAGCGGTCGAACAGCGAGTTGATCAGCTCGTCCTTGGCCGGGTAGTGGTAGTACAGGTTGCCGGGGCTGATGTTCAGCTCGGCCGAGATGAGCGTGGTGCTGACGTTGGGCTCGCCGAAGCGGTTGAACAGATCGAGCGTGACCTCGAGGATGCGTTCGGCGGTGCGGCGCGGCTTCTTCGGCTGCATGCCGGCGATTCTGGCACCGCGCGCCGCCGCCGCGCGCGCTTCGGGAGCGCTCCCTACAATCGCGACTCCATGCCCGCGGCCGTCTCGTTCTCCCACGTCTGCAAGACCTACCTCGGCGCGCGCGGCGAAGTCCGCGCGCTCGACGACGTGAGCTTCGACATCGAGGCGGGCGAGTTCTTCGGCCTGCTCGGCCCGAACGGCGCCGGCAAGACCACCTTGATCAGCATCCTGGCCGGCCTGGCGCGCGCCAGCGCGGGCAAGGTGAGCGTGCTCGGCCACGACGTGGTGGCCGACTACGCCGCGGCCCGCCGCTCGCTCGGCATCGTGCCGCAGGAGCTGGTGTTCGACCCGTTCTTCAGCGTGCGCGAGACCCTGCGCATCCAGAGCGGCTACTTCGGCGTGAGCGGCAACGACGCCTGGATCGACGAGCTGCTCGAAGGCCTGGGCCTGGCCGACAAGGCCGGCGCCAACATGCGGCAGCTGTCCGGCGGCATGAAGCGGCGCGTGCTCGTGGCGCAGGCACTGGTGCACCGGCCGCCGGTGATCGTGCTCGACGAGCCGACCGCGGGGGTCGACGTGGAGCTGCGGCAGACCCTGTGGTCGTTCGTGGCGCGGCTCAACAAGCAGGGGCACACCGTGCTGCTGACCACGCACTACCTCGAGGAGGCCGAGGCGCTGTGCGGCCGCATCGCGATGCTCAAGCAGGGTCGCGTGGTGGCGCTCGACCGCACCTCCAACCTGCTGGCCGGCACGGCGCACCAGATGCTGCGCTTCAAGACCGACGACCCGCTGCCGCCCGACGTGGCCGCGCACGCGCGCGTCACCGGCCGCATCGCCCAGGTGACCGCGCGCGACGCGGGCGAGGTCGAGTCGGTGCTGGCGCGCCTGCGCGCGGCCGGCGTGCGGGTCGAAGACCTCGAGATCGGCCGCGCCGACCTGGAGGACGTGTTCCTCGAGATCATGCAGGGCGGCCACGCGCCGGCGGCGCCTGCGCCGCGCGTGGCGGAGGCGCTGCGATGACCGGCTGGCGCACCTTGTTCTACAAGGAGGTGCTGCGCTTCTGGAAGGTGAGCTTCCAGACGGTGGCGGCACCGGTGCTCACGGCGGTGCTGTACCTGCTGATCTTCGGCCACGTGCTCGAGGACGAGGTGACCGTCTACGACCAGGTCGGCTACACGAGCTTCCTGATCCCGGGGCTGGTGATGATGAGCGTGCTGCAGAACGCGTTCGCCAACAGCTCGTCGTCGCTGATCCAGAGCAAGATCACCGGCAACCTCGTCTTCCTGCTGGTGACGCCGCTGTCGCACCGCGCCTGGTTCGCCGCCTACGTGGGCGCGTCGGTGGTGCGCGGCCTGGTGGTCGGGCTCGGCGTGTTCGTGGTCACCGTGTGGTTCGCCCCGCTGCGGCTGGCCGAGCCGTGGTGGGCGGTCGTCTTCGCGCTGCTGGGCGCCGGCATGCTGGGCGCGCTCGGACTGATCGCCGGGCTGTGGGCGGAGAAGTTCGACCAGATGGCCGCCTTCCAGAACTTCATCATCATGCCGATGACGTTCCTCGCCGGCGTCTTCTACTCGGTGCACTCGCTGCCGGCGGTGTGGCAGGCGGCGAGCCACCTCAACCCGTTCTTCTACATGATCGACGGCTTCCGCCGCGGCTTCTTCGGCCAGAGCGACGTGTCGCCGTGGCTCAGCCTCGCGGTGGTGGCGGCGAGCTTCGCGCTGGTGGCCGGCATCGCCTTGCACCTGCTGCGCAGCGGCTACAAGCTGCGCGCCTAGAATCCCGCGCATGGCCGATCCCACCGCTGCCGAGGTTCGCGACTACATCGCCGCCGGGCTCGCCTGCGAGCATCTCGAGGTCGACGGCGACGGCCGCCACTTCTTCGCGACCATCGTGTCGAGCGCCTTCGAAGGCCTGCCGCGCGTGCGGCGCCATCAGCGGGTCTACGAGGCCCTGGGCGATAGAATGCGCGAGCAGATCCACGCCCTGTCGATGAAGACGCTGACGCCGGCCGAGTGGGCTCAAGCCTCGGCGACGCACCACCACCACTGAACACCGCCCGCGCCGTGCCGCGGGCGGCGGATGGCGCCGTCCGGACCGGCGCGCCGCCTCCCGCTGTGCGCGTCGTGCGCGACGCAGCCTCATGGACAAACTCCTCATCCGCGGCGGCCGCCCCTTGCAGGGCGAGGTCGCCATCTCCGGCGCGAAGAACGCCGCGCTGCCCGAGCTGTGCGCGGCGCTGCTGACCGACCAGCCGGTCACGCTCGCCAACGTGCCGAAGCTGCAGGACGTGGCCACGACCCTGAAGCTGCTGCGCAACATGGGCGTGCAGGCCGAGCGCAGCGAGCCGCAGCCCGACGTGGTGGCGATCGACGCGTCGCGCGTCGGCAAGCCCGAGGCGCCGTACGAGCTGGTGAAGACCATGCGCGCGTCGATCCTCGTGCTCGGGCCGCTGCTCGCGCGCTTCGGCCGCGCGCGCGTGTCGCTGCCCGGCGGCTGCGCGATCGGCTCGCGGCCGGTCGACCAGCACATCAAGGGTCTGCAGGCGATGGGCGCCGACATCGAGGTCGAGCACGGCTACATCGTGGCCCGCGCGAAGCGGCTGAAGGGCGCGCGCATCACGACCGACATGGTCACCGTGACCGGCACCGAGAACCTGCTGATGGCCGCGGTGCTGGCCGACGGCGAGACCGTGCTCGAGAACGCGGCGCAGGAACCGGAGGTCCCGGACCTGGCCGAGATGCTGATCGCGATGGGCGCGCGCATCGAAGGCCACGGCACCAGCCGCATCCGCGTGCAGGGGGTCGAGCGCCTGCGCGGCGCGACGCACCGCATCATCCCCGACCGCATCGAGACCGGCACCTTCCTGTGCGCCGTGGCCGCGGCCGGCGGCGACGTGACCCTGCGCGGCGCGCGCGCCGGCCACCTCGACGCGGTGATCGAGAAGCTGCGCGAGGCCGGCGCGACGGTGGAGTCCGGCGACGACTGGATCCGCATCCGCGCCGGCGGCCGGCCGAAGGCGGTGAGCTTTCGCACCAGCGAGTACCCCGCGTTCCCGACCGACATGCAGGCGCAGTTCATGGCCGTCGACTGCATCGCCGAGGGCACCTCGCGCGTCACCGAGACCATCTTCGAGAACCGCTTCATGCACGTGAACGAACTGGTGCGGCTCGGCGCTCGCATCGTGGTCGACGGCCACACCGCGGTGATCGAGGGCGTGCCCGGGCTGAGCGGCGCCACCGTGATGGCCACCGACCTGCGCGCCTCGGCCAGCCTCGTGATCGCCGGCCTCGTGGCCGACGGCGAGACGGTGGTCGACCGCATCTATCACCTCGACCGCGGCTACGACCGCATGGAAGACAAGCTGCGCCGCCTGGGCGCGGACATCGAGCGGATCAAGTGACCATGCTGACGCTCGCGCTGTCCAAGGGACGCATCTACGACGAGACCTTGCCGCTGCTGCGCGCGGCCGGCGTCGAGGTCGCCGAGGATCCCGACACCTCCCGCAAGCTCATCCTGCCCACCCACCGCGCCGACCTGCGCGTGGTGCTGGTGCGCGCGACCGACGTGCCGACCTACGTGCAGTACGGCGGCGCCGACCTCGGCGTGGCCGGCCTCGACGTGCTGCTCGAGCATGCGGCGGCGTGGGGCGAGTCCGGCGGCGCCGCGTTGTACCAGCCGCTCGACCTGCAGATCGCGCGCTGCCGCATGAGCGTGGCGGTGCGGCACGACTTCGACTACCGCGCGGCGGTGAAGCAGGGCTCGCGCATCCGCGTGGCCACCAAGTACACGCACGTCGCGCGGCAACACTTCGCCGACAAGGGCGTGCACGTCGACCTCATCAAGCTGTACGGCTCGATGGAGCTGGCGCCGCTGACCGGCCTGGCCGATGCGATCGTCGACCTCGTGTCCACCGGCGGCACGCTCAAGGCCAACAAGCTGCTCGAGGTCGAGAAGATCATGGACATCAGCGCGCGGCTGGTGGTCAACCCGGCGTCGCTCAAGCTGCAGCGCGAGCCGATGCGCCGGCTGATCGACGCCTTCGCCGCGGCCACCGACGCATGAACGCGCCCGTCGCCCTTCGCCGCCTCGACACGCGCAGCGCCGACTTCGAGGCGCAGTTCGCGCGCGTGCTGCACTGGTCGGCCGAGACCGATCGCGAGATCGAGACGCGCGTCGAGGCCATCCTCGACGACGTGCGCGCGCGCGGCGACGCCGCGGTGCTGGAGTACACGGCGCGCTTCGACCGGCTGCCGGCCGGGTCGATGGCCGCGCTGGAGTTGAAGGCCGACGACTTCGCCGCGGCGTTCGCGTCGATCACGCCCGAGCGGCGCGCCGCGCTTCAGGACGCCGCCGGGCGCATCCGCCGCTACCACGAGCGCCAGCTCGAAGCCTGCGGCCGCAGCTGGCAGTACCGCGACGAGGACGGCAGCCTGCTCGGGCAGAAGGTCACGCCGCTCGACCGCGTGGGCCTCTACGTGCCCGGCGGCAAGGCGGCCTACCCGTCGAGCCTGCTGATGAACGCGGTGCCGGCGCACGTGGCCGGCGTCGGCGAGATCGTGATGGTCGTGCCCACGCCGGGCGGCGAGCGCAACCCGCTGGTGCTGGCGGCGGCGCACGTGGCCGGCGTGAGCCGCGCCTTCACCATCGGCGGCGCGCAGGCCGTGGCCGCGCTGGCGTACGGCACGGCGACGGTGCCGAGGGTCGACAAGATCACCGGGCCCGGCAACGCCTACGTGGCCAGCGCCAAGCGGCGCGTGTTCGGGCAGGTGGGCATCGACATGATCGCGGGGCCGAGCGAGATCCTCGTGCTGGCCGACGGCACGACGCCGCCGGACTGGGTGGCGATGGACCTGTTCAGCCAGGCCGAGCACGACGAGCTCGCGCAGAGCATCCTGCTCACGCCCGACGCCGCCTATCTGGAGCGCGTGGCCGGCGAGGTCGAGCGCCTGCTGCCCGGCATGCCGCGGCGCGACGTGATCCGGGCGTCGCTCGAAGGCCGCGGCGCGCTGATCCTCACGCGCTCGATGGAGGAGGCCTGCGACATCAGCAACCGGATCGCGCCGGAACACCTGGAGGTGTCGTCGCGCGAGCCGCAGCGCTGGGAGCCGCGGCTGAAGCACGCGGGCGCGATCTTCCTCGGCGCCTTCACCAGCGAGAGCCTCGGCGACTACTGCGCCGGTCCGAACCACGTGCTGCCCACGTCGGGCACGGCCCGGTTCAGTTCGCCGCTCGGCGTCTACGACTTCCAGAAGCGAAGCAGCATCATCGAAGTGAGCGAAGCCGGCGCTCACAAGCTTGGTCCTGTCGCGGCCGAGCTGGCCTATGGCGAGGGCCTGCAGGCGCACGCGCGCGCCGCGGAGATGCGGTTCAAGCGTTGACACGAATTTCGTGCATCACGAGAATCGTGCAACACGATTCTCGTGGGAGCGAACGATGAAGAACGTCACCGTCACCATGGAAGACAAGGTCGCCGAGTGGGCACGGCTCGAGGCGGCGCGTCGCAACACCAGCGTCTCGCGGCTGATCGGCGAGCTGCTGGCCGAGAAGATGCGGCACGACGACGCCTACGAGCGGGCGATGCGCGAGGCGCTCGAGTTCAAGAGCTGGGGCTCGACGGACGGCCGCTATCCCAAGCGCGAAGAGATCTACACGCGAGGCTCGCGGTGACCGCCGTCTTCGTCGACACGAACGTCTTGCTGTACTGCTTCGACGATCGCGACGTCGGCAAGCGCGACCGGGCCCGGCAATGGGTCGCCGCCTGCTGGCGATCGCGCGCCGGGCGCATCAGCACGCAGGTGCTGAACGAGTTCTACGGCCACGCGCGGCGCAGGTTCACGACGGCCATCTCGGCCGGCGACGCGCGCGCCGAGGTGCGCAAGTACCAGGCGTGGCGGCCGTGGGCCATCGATCACCCGACGGTCGAGGCGGCCTGGGCCGTCGAGAGCCGCTACGGGCTGAACTACTGGGACGCGCTCATCGTCGCGGCCGCCCAGCAGCAGGGCTGTACCTTGCTGCTGAGCGAGGACCTGCCGCACGAGCAGCAGATCGACGGCGTGCAGATCCTCAACCCCTTCCTCGTCGGGCCCGAGCGGCTCGAGGAGGCGGCCTCGTGAGCGCCGCCGGAGCGCTGCGCGGCGCGGCGGCCGCACCATCCGGCCTGTCCGATCGCATGGCGCGCACCGTGCGGCAGGACGTGCAGTCGATGCACGCCTACGCCGTGCAGCCGAGCGCCGGGCTGATCAAGCTCGACGCGATGGAGAACCCGTTCCGCCTGCCGCCGGCGCTGCAGCGCGAGCTCGGCGAGCGCCTGGGCCGCGTGGCGATCAACCGCTATCCCACCGACTGCATCGCCCGCGTGATCGAGGCGTTGTCGGCGCACGTGCAGTTGCCGGCCGGCTGCCGGCTGATGCTCGGCAACGGTTCCGACGAGCTGATCTCGCTGCTCGCGATGGCCTGCGACGTGCCGGGCGCCGCCATCGTCGCGCCGCTGCCGGGCTTCGTGATGTACGAGATGTCGGCGAAGCTGCAGGGGCTCGGCTTCGTCGGCGTGCCGCTCACGCCCGACTTCCAGCTCGACACGGACGCCATGCTCGATGCGATCGCCACGCACCGGCCGGCGCTCACGTGGATCGCGTACCCCAACAACCCGACGGCCAACCTCTTCGACGACGCGGCGATCGATCGCATCGTGCAGGTCGTGGGCGCGCAGGGCTGCGGCTTCGTGGTGATCGACGAGGCCTACCAGCCGTTCGCCTCGCGCAGCTGGCTGCAGCGCATGGCCGCGCACGAGCACGTGCTGGTGATGCGCACGCTCAGCAAGTTCGGCCTGGCCGGCGTGCGGCTGGGTTACCTGTGCGGACGCGCGGCCCTGGTCGACGAGATCGACAAGGTGCGGCCGCCGTACAACGTGAGCGTGCTCAACGCCGAGGCCACCTTGTTCGCGATCGAGCATGCCGACGAGTTCGGGCGCCAGGCCGCGATCATCCGCGCCGAGCGCGAGCGGCTGCAGGCGGCGCTGCGCGCCATGCCCGGCGTGCAGCCGTTCCCGAGCGAGGCCAACATGATCCTCGTGCGCGTGCCCGACTCCCGGCGCGTCTTCGAGGGCATGAAGTCGCGCGGCGTGCTGGTCAAGCACGTCGCGGGGCTGCACCCGCTGCTGGCGCAGTGCCTGCGCCTGACCGTCGGCACGCCCGACGAGAACACCCTGATGCTCGATGCCCTGAGGGCCAGCCTATGACCACGACCACCCGCGTCGCCGAGGTGCGCCGCGACACCAAGGAAACGCAGATCCGCGTGCGGGTCGACCTCGACGGCCGCGGCGACGCGAAGCTCGCCACCGGCATCGGCTTCTTCGACCACATGCTCGACCAGATCGCGCGCCACGGGCTGATCGACCTCGAGATCGACGCGAAGGGCGACCTGCACATCGACGGCCACCACACGGTCGAGGACGTCGGCATCACGTTCGGCCAGGCCGTCGCCAAGGCCGCGGGCGACAAGGCCGGCATCCGCCGCTACGGCCACGCCTACGTGCCGCTGGACGAGGCGCTGTCGCGCGTGGTGGTCGACTTCTCCGGCCGCCCCGGGCTGCACATGGACGTGCGCTTCAAGGCCGGCATGATCGGCGGCTTCGACACGCAGCTCGCCTACGAGTTCTTCCAGGGCTTCGCCAACCACGCGCTGGTCACGCTGCACATCGACAACCTCAAGGGCGACAACGCGCACCACCAGTGCGAGACCGTCTTCAAGGCCTTCGCGCGCGCGCTGCGCATGGCGCTGGAACTCGATCCGCGCAGCGCCGGCGTGGTGCCGTCGACCAAGGGCACGCTCTGAGGCCATGAAGCGCCTCGTCGCCGTCGTCGACTACGGCATGGGCAACCTGCGTTCGGTGTCGCAGGCCGTGCTGCACGTCGCCGTTGGCCGCGACGTCGAGGTGCGCGTGACCTCGAACCCCGACGACGTGCGTGCGGCCGAGCGCATCGTGCTGCCCGGCCAGGGCGCCATGCGCGACTGCATGCGCGAACTCGCCGGCTCCGGCCTGCGCGACGCGGTGCTCGAGGCCGCCGCCGCCAAGCCGCTGATGGGCGTGTGCGTGGGCATGCAGATGCTGCTCGAGCACAGCGAGGAACAGGACACGCCCGGCCTCGCGCTGCTGCCGGGCCGCTGCCTGCGCTTTCGGCTCGAGGGCCGGCGCCAGGACGACGGCAGCCGCTACAAGGTGCCGCAGATGGGCTGGAACCGCGTGCACCAGGCGCAGCCGCACGCGCTGTGGGCCGGCGTGCCCGACGGTGCGTGGTTCTACTTCGTGCACAGCTTCTACGCCGTGCCGTCGGAGCCGCGCCACAGCGTCGGCGAAACCGAGTACGGCGTTCGCTTTACCAGTGCCATCGCGCGCGATAACATTTTTGCGACCCAGTTCCACCCCGAGAAGAGCGCCGCCCACGGACTCGCCCTGTATCGGAACTTCCTCGACTGGAAGCCCTGACGCACCGCGACTGCGCCTTCTCGCCCCTGCGCCTTCCCTCCTGCTTCCTTCCCGAAGCCATGCTGCTGATCCCGGCGATCGACCTGAAAGACGGCAAGTGCGTGCGCCTGAAACAAGGCGACATGAAGGCCTCCACCACCTTCGGCGACGACCCGGCCGCGATGGCGCGGCGCTGGCTCGACGCCGGCGCGCGGCGGCTGCACCTGGTGGACCTGAACGGCGCCTTTGCCGGCAAGCCGGTCAACGAGGCGGCCGTGAAGGCCATCCTCGCCGAGGTGGGCGACGAGATCCCGGTGCAGATCGGCGGCGGCATCCGCGACCTCGACACCATCGAGCGCTACCTCGACGACGGACTGAGCTACGTGATCATCGGCACGGCCGCGGTCAAGAGCCCCGGCTTCCTGAAGGACGCGTGCAGCGCCTTCGGCGGCCACATCATCGTCGGCCTCGACGCCCGCGACGGCAAGGTCGCCACCGACGGCTGGAGCAAGCTCACCGGCCACGAGGTGATCGACCTCGCGAGGAAATTCGAGGACTACGGCGTCGAAGGCGTGATCTACACCGACATCGGCCGCGACGGCATGCTCACCGGCATCAACATCGAGGCCACCGTGAAGCTCGCGCAGGCGCTCAGCGTGCCGGTGTTCGCGTCGGGCGGACTGGCCGGCCTCGCCGACATCGAGAAGCTCTGCGCGGTCGAGAGCGAAGGCGTCGAAGGCGTGATCTGCGGCCGCTCCATCTACAGCGGCGACCTCGACTTCACCGCGGCGCAGAAGCGCGCCGACGAACTCAACGGCGAGCCTTGAGCTGACCGAAGCGAGCGCGCCGCCGAGAGTCGCGTCATGGCCGCACGGGCGTGCTGCTGTCGATCCGAATCGAGCCGTAGAGACGGCTCGTCGATCCTTCGAGGAAGAAGTCGGCATCGAGGCGCGTGATCTGGCCCGACCCGTCGCGGGCGAAGTCGCGCAGATCCATGGTCCAGCGTTCCCACGAATCCGCGAGACTGCTGCCTGCGAAGTGAAGGAAGTGCGGCATAGTGTTGCGGTTGCCCTCGTAGCGCCCCGGCTGCACCGGGACTCCCTGTGAGTCGCCGAACGTGATCCACCATCGCGTGCCGTCGGCCTCGCGCAAGTTCACTTGCAGTGCGTGGCTGCCGACATTCGGGAACGACCAGACCGCGTCGTCGCCGAATACGCGGACGCGACCATCCCCGAAGTAGGACCCGGGCGCGCTGCGGAAGTACAGGATGCGCTGCCCCGACGGGATCGGAACCAGCGGCGCAGTCATGCGCGCGACGTCCTGTTCACCGCGCGTGTTGGTCACGGTGACTTCGAGGTCGACGGCCGTTGCCGACGATGGCCAGCCCGATAGCAGGCGAATGCGCGGGGCCGCGCTGTCCGGCGCGTCGATCGCGACCTGCGGGCCGCCGACCTGTCGCCACGCGTAGCTCGCGATGGTGGCCTCGTCGTCGGCCGACGACGAGGCATCGACGACGAAGCTGTCTGTCGAGCCGGTCGGCAGCCCGGACGGGAGTCCCGCGATGGCTCTGAGTCCCGACCGCGTGAAGTATCCGGCGCTGACCACGCCGGTGCGACCGAGCGAGTCGCGCAACGAGACGAGTACCGGAAAGGGAGCCAATGGGGCGTCGATGCTGACGACTTCGTAGCGTCGCCCGGGCTGCAACTGCTGACTGGCGCTCAAGGTGATGCGTGTGCCCTCGACCGTGACGGCAAGCGGCACCAGCAGCGGCCCCCAGTCCGCGTCGGGCCCTCTCGACGACGGGTCGGCATCGCCACGCCGCAGCGCGAGCGGAGGCAGCGACGCGGGATCGACTGGCATCGACATGTGCCAGGTGATCGAGGGCTGCAGCGGGAGCCGCACGGGCGGTGCGCTCGCGTCCTGGATCAGGCGGAAGTCCGGCAGCTGCACGCCGAACGACGGATAGACGTTCGTTGTCCAGAGGTTCGGTGGCGCGGCGCCTTCGGCCCAGAACACGTAGCCGGCCAGCGCCGTCGTCCAGTCGAGCTGATCGGTCGCGTCGGCGGTGCCGTTGCCGTCGGCATCGACGAGCACCGTGGCGATGATGCGCGCCGGCAGTCCCTGCGCACGCAGTTCGGCCGATGTGTCTCGCGCGCCGATCAATCTGACGCGGCCCGTGTCGGGGACCGCGCCCGCCCAGCCCGTCAGGGCTTCCTCGGTCGTCACCTCGACCAGTCCGCCGAGCGTGCCGCTCGCATGCTGCACTTCGGCCCGCCACTCATAGCGCGCGGTGCGCAGATCCAGGGCCTTGCGGATGTCGAACCGTCGAAGCCGCTCCTCGACCGTCGTGCGACCGGCGCGCTGGCCGACGACAAGGGCCGCACGGTCGACCGCACTGACCCTCATGGCAGAGTCGAGCCGTGCCGCGTACGCGTCGAAGCGAAACTCGCCGCCGACGATGATGTCGGCCGTGGCACCCGGCTCGCTGAGCCGCAGGCCCGAGCCGAACGACACGCGACCCGCCACGCCGTCGGACCGAGCCGACGTCTCGACCTCGATCACCAGGTCGCCGCTGGCGACACCGACCACCCACGGCAGCCAACAGTTCGTGTAGCGCAGTCGCAGCACGTCTCCGGCCGTCACCCCGCCGGAGGCATCGCGATCGTCCAGGGTCCCTTCGCGCAGGCCGCCGCTCGGGCACGGTCGTGCCGTACCGGCGGGCATGGTCCGTCGAGCCTCGGCGACTTCCTCCCGCGCCGCGTGCCCGAGCATCAGGGCACTCTCGGCGAGGCCGAGGGTCAGCGCCATCGCCTGCGGTCCGCTCGCCGCCGTGATCGCGAGCGGTACCTCGGGCCCGCTCGGGGCCGTCTCCGCGTCTGCAGATCCGCCGCCGCCGCACCCGTTCAGCAGTACGAGCGCGGCGCATGCCAGAGCGGCACGACATCGGGTCGACATCATGGTTCCTCCCTTTCCTTGTGCCGACATCGTAGCCGGGCGGTGCGCGGTGCGCAGTCATGAGAACCTCGGATGACACCCGCCGCGCGAGCCTTGCCGCCGCCGGCCGTGATAATCGTCGCATGCTCGCCAAGCGCATCATCCCCTGCCTCGACGTGACCGGCGGCCGCGTGGTCAAGGGCGTCAACTTCGTCGAGCTGCGCGATGCCGGCGATCCGGTGGAGGTCGCCGCGCGCTACAACGAGCAGGGCGCCGACGAGCTGACCTTCCTCGACATCACGGCCACGTCCGACGAGCGCGACCTGATCCTGCACATGATCGAGGCGGTGGCCTCGCAGGTGTTCATCCCGCTCACGGTCGGTGGCGGCGTGCGCACGGTCGACGACGTGCGGCGGCTGCTCAACGCCGGAGCCGACAAGGTCAGCTTCAACTCCACCGCGGTGGCGAATCCGCAGGTCATCCGCGACGCGTCGGACAAGTACGGCGCGCAGTGCATCGTGGTGGCCATCGACGCCAAACGCCGCGACGGCGGCGCGCCCGGCTGGGACGTGTACACGCACGGCGGCCGGCGCCCCACCGGCCTCGACGCGGTGCAGTGGGCCGTGCGCATGGCCGACCACGGTGCCGGCGAGATCCTGCTGACCAGCATGGACCGCGACGGCACGAAGTCGGGCTTCGACCTCGAGCTCACGCGCGCCGTGGCCGACGCCGTGCCCGTGCCGGTGATCGCCTCGGGCGGCGTCGGCACCCTCGAGCACCTGTGCGACGGCATCACCGTCGGCGGCGCCGACGCGGTGCTCGCGGCGAGCATCTTCCATTACGGTCAGCACACGGTCGGCGAGGCCAAGGCGCTGATGGCCGCGCGCGGCATCCCCGTGCGCTCATGACGCGCGGCGCGCCGCCGCGCGAGGTGCGCATCGTCGGCGGCTGCTGGAAGCGGTCGAAGCTGCCGGTCGCCGACCGCCCCGGCCTGCGGCCCACGCCCGACCGCGTGCGCGAGACCTTGTTCAACTGGCTCGGGCAGGACCTCGCCGGCTGGCGCGTGCTCGATGCCTTCGCCGGCAGCGGCGCGCTCGGTTTCGAGGCGGCCTCGCGCGGTGCGGCCTCGGTGCTGCTGCTCGAGCGCGACCCGGCGCTCGTGCGCAGCCTGCGCGAGTCGGCCGCGCGGCTGAAGGCCGACCCGCAGCGCCTGCGCGTCGAGGCGGCCGACGCGTTGCGCTGGATGCGCGCGGCGCCGCCCGCGGCGCTCGACCTCGTGTTCGTCGACCCGCCGTTCGACGCGGGCCTGCACGCTGCGGCCGTCGAGGCGGCCGTGCCGCTGCTCGTGCCCGGCGGCTTCGTCTACGTCGAGTCCGCGCAGCCGATCGCGCCGCCGCCGGGTCTCGAGCCGTACCGCGCCGCACGCGCCGGCGCCGTCCACTTCGCGCTGTGGCGCCGGCTCGTATCATCGCCACACCCCGCCGCCGGAGACGAGCCGTGACCTCCGTGACCCGCCTGACCGCCGTCTATCCCGGCACCTTCGACCCGATGACCCTCGGCCACGAGGACCTGATGCGGCGCGCGGCGCGCCTGTTCGAGCGGCTCATCGTCGCGGTGGCCGCCGGGCACCACAAGCGCACCATGTTCACCATCGCCGAACGGCTGGACATCGCGCGCGAGATCGTCGCGCCCTACGGCAATGTCGAGGTCATGGCCTTTCGCGGGCTGCTGCGCGACTTCGTGGTCGAGCAAGGCGGCAAGGTGGTCGTGCGGGGGCTGCGCGCGGTGAGCGACTTCGAGTACGAGTTCCAGATGGCCGGCATGAACCGCCAGCTCATGCCCGAGGTCGAGACGGTGTTCCTGACGCCCAGCGACCAGTACCAGTTCGTCAGCGGTACCTTCGTGCGCGAGATTGCCATGCTCGGCGGCGATGTCTCCAAGTTCGTGGCACCGTCGGTGCTGCATCGACTGAAGGAGCGGGTCGGCCAGCCCGAGTGAGTGCGCCATGGCGCTGATGATCACCGACGAGTGCATCAACTGCGATGTCTGCGAGCCCGAGTGCCCCAACCAGGCGATCTCGATGGGCCCGGAGATCTACGTCATCGACCCGGCGAAGTGCACCGAGTGCGTGGGCCACTTCGACGAGCCGCAGTGCGTGCAGGTGTGCCCGGTGTCGTGCATTCCGCTGAACCCGCAGCACGTCGAGACGAAGGCGATGCTGTGGGCCAAGTACCGGCGGTTGACGGGCCACGACGCGGCGGCCGGCGCCGTCGACCCCGGCGCGCCGCCGCCCGCGCCGCCCGGGTCGGGCGAGGCTCGTTGAGCTTTCCATCGTGCGCGACGGGAACATCGTCCGCGACGGCAACATCGTCCGTTCGGGCTCGGCCCGAAACGGTGGTCAAGGTGTCGTCGCCTTTGGAGTGCTCATCGGCGGGCCGGGCAGGGATGAGTGAGGCATAGGCCCCGCCTCGCGATGCCGGTCGTTCGCCTGACGCGGCGACTTCAGTCGCTCCAGCGTCAACGCGACTTCAGTCGCTCCAGCGTCAATGCGACTTCAGTCGCTCTTCTTCAGCGCGCTCTTCTTGCCCGCCGGGCCGCTCGCGGCCGCGGCCGGCGCGGCGGCCGGGCCGATGCGCACCGGCTGTGCGTTGCGTCGCGCGTCGGCGGCTTCCTTGGCCTCGCGTTCGCGCTGCATCTGCTCGGCGAGCTGCGCGTCGCGGCGGGCGCGGTCGGCTGCCGCGGCGCGGTCGGCTTCGCTCGGGTGCGCTGCGGCGTTCGGCGCGCCGTGGCTGGCCGGGGCGGCCGGGGCGGTACTGGCCGGCTTCGCGTCGCGGCAGGGCTGCTGGGACAGCTCGCGCCCGTCGGGCCCGCAGCGATAGATCTTCTGCGGCTGCGCCGACACGGCCGTGGCGGCGGCCAGCGCCGCGATCGACGCGACGGCGCGGGCGAGGAGGCGGGCAGAGCTCATGCTGCGGGTGGCGTTGACGGTGCCGTGGGGGCGGGCGGGACCGACGGTTTCGGGGGCTTGGGCGGCCTGGGTTTCGTGTGCAGCGCCATCGTCGCACGCGTCATGTCGCCGGCGAGCAGCAGCGGCAACGAATCGAGCGAGCGCGTGATGCAGTCGTCGATCGCGTCGCGGTGTTCGCGCGACGGCTTGCGCAGCACGTAGTCGACCACCTCGGCCTTCACGCCCGGGTGGCCGATGCCCAGCCGCAGCCGCCAGAAGTCGGGGCTGCCGAGCTGCGCCTGCATGTCCTTCAGGCCGTTGTGGCCGGCGGCGCTGCCGCCTTGCTTGAGCTTCATCTGCCCCGGCGGCAGGTCGAGTTCGTCGTGCGCGACCAGGATCTCGGCCGGCGCGATCTTGAAGAAGCGCGCCAGCGCCGCGACCGACTTGCCCGACAGGTTCATGTAGGTCATCGGCTCGAGCAGCCACAACGGACCGCCGTCGGCCGCGGCGCGATTCACGCGCGCGGCCAGGCCGAAGTACGAGCGCTCGGGCTGCAGGCTCGCGCCGAGCTTGCGCGCCACGGCGTCGATCCACCAGAAGCCGGCGTTGTGCCGGGTGTGCTCGTATTCGGGGCCCGGGTTGCCGAGGCCGACCAGCAGTTTCAGCATGGCCGCGATTATCGCGACCGTGCCGGCGCGGCTCTCAAGTCGATGTGGCTCCGCCACTCGACTTGAACCCCCGCGGGGGGCGGGCCGGCAGGGCCGGCCCTGGGGGCGCTCACGGCGAGCGCTGCAGGTGCTCGAGGATGCGGCGGCGCATCGCCGCATCGGGCAGCGGGCCGTGCAGCGCGCCCATGTTCTGCGTCATGTGCGCCGGGTCGGTGGTGGCCGGGATCGCGCAGACGACGCCCGGCCGCGCGACGATCCACTTCAGCAGCACCTGTGCCCACGCATCGCAGCCGAGCTCGCGCGCCCAGCCCGGCAGCGGCAGGCGGTTGGCGCGGTCGACCAGCGCGCCGCCGTCGAACGGCCGGTTCGCGACCACGGCGATGCCGCGCCCGGCCGCCTCGTCGATCACGCGCTCGGCGCTGGTGTCGGCGGGGCTGTAGGTGATCTGGATGAAGTCCAGCGGCTCGCGGCGCATCACGTCGAGCATCTCGTCGTGGCGCCGGCCGTGCGACGTCGTCACGCCGATGTAGCGCACCTGCCCGCGCTCCTTCAGCGCGCGCAAGGTCTTCAGGTGCGCGCTCCACTGGAGCAGGTTGTGCACGTACAGCAGATCGAGCCGCGGCAGGCGCCACAGGCGCAGCGACTCGGCGGCCTGCTCGGGGCCCTGGCGCTCGAATGGCGTCCACACCTTCGTGGCGGAGAACACGCGCCCGGCGTGCCCGCGCGTGGCGAGCAGGTCGCCGACCACGCGTTCGGCGCGGCCGTACATCGGCGAGGAGTCGATCATCCCGCCGCCGCCGGCCAGCAGCGCGTCGATCACCAGGCCGCGCCGCGCGCGTTCGGCCGCCGCGTCGCCGATGTCGAAGGTGAGCCAGGTGCCGAGACCGACGGCCGGGATCGTCTCGCCGCGCCCCTTGGGAATGGCGCGCCGCAGCGGCCCGTCGCCGGCGGCGCGTGCGGGCGCGGACGCGATCGTCGTGGCGAGCGCCCCCGCCGCGGCGCAGAGGGAGGCGATGGCGCGACGCCGGTCCATGTCGGCTCAGACGCACGCGGCGGCGCGAAGTTCGGGTGCCCGAAGCGACGAAGCCCCGCCGAGGCGGGGCTTCGCGATTGCGAGACGGGCCGCGATCAGCGCTTGTTCTGCTTCTCGTCCTTCTTGCCCTTGGACGGGGCAGGGGCCGGCGCCACGACGACCGGCTCCGGCGCGGCCTCTTCCTCGGCCTTGGGCAGCGTGACGGCGACGATCACCGGGTTCAGCGTGCCGTGCTTCACCGCCTTGATGCCCTCGGGCAGCTTCAGATCGCTGGCGTGCAGCGACTGGCCCTTCTCGAGGTGGCCGAGGTCGATGGTCACGAACTCGGGCAGCTGCGAGGCCAGGCACTCGATCTCGATCTCGGTGGTCACGTGGCTCACGAGGCACTTGTCGGTCTTGACCGCCGGCGAGTTCTCCTCGTTCTGGAAGTGCAGCGGCACCTTCTTGCGGATGCGCGTGGCGGCGTCGATGCGCTGGAAGTCGACGTGCATGACCTGCTGCTTCCACGCGTGCATCTGGAAGTCGCGCAGCAGCACCTTCTGCGTCTGGCCGGCCAGTTCCATATCGAGGATCGACGAGTGGAACGCCTCCCTCTTCAGCGCGAAGTACAGCGCGTTGTGGTCGAGCTCGATGAGCTTCGGCTCACCCGATCCGTAGACGATGCCCGGCACCTTGCCGGCGTTGCGCAGGCGGCGGCTCGCTCCGGTCCCCTGCTGCGTGCGCTCGAAAGCGACGAATTTCATGACACTCTCCAAAGTGCGCGGGCCCGCGACCAGGCTCCGCATGAAAAGGCGGGCCGACGGCCCGCCACCAAGAAGGGACCGCCTTCGGCGGGCCCGCTCTGCGACTCAAAAGTTATTGTTCTGCTCCGCGAACAGCGAAGTGACCGACTCGCCGTCGGAAATGCGGCGGATCGTCTCCGCGAACAGGAAGGCCACCGACAGCTGGCGGATCTTCCTGCAGGCCTTCGCCTCGTCGCGCAGCGGGATGGTGTTGGTGATCACCACCTCGTCGAGCTGGCTGCCGGCGATGCGATCGACGGCCGGCCCGGAGAACACGGGGTGGGTGCAGTACGCGAACACGCGCTTCGCGCCGCGCTCCTTCAGCACCTTGGCCGCCTGCACCAGCGTGCCCGCGGTGTCGATCATGTCGTCCATGATCACGCAGTTGCGGCCCTCGATCTCGCCGATCACGTGCATCACCTCGGCCACGCCGGCCTTGGGACGGCGCTTGTCGATGATGGCGAGGTCGCAGCCGAGCTGCTTGGCCAGCGCGCGCGCGCGGACCACGCCGCCCACGTCGGGCGACACGACCACCAGGTCGTCGTAGCTCTTGCTCTTCAGGTCGGACAGCAGCACCGGCGACGCGTAGATGTTGTCGACCGGGATGTCGAAGAAGCCCTGGATCTGGTCGGCGTGCAGGTCCATCGTCAGCACGCGCTCGACGCCCACGCGGTCGAGCAGGTTGGCCACGACCTTGGCGCTGATCGGCACGCGGGTCGAACGCGGGCGGCGGTCCTGGCGCGCGTAGCCGAAGTACGGGATCACGGCCGTGATGCGGCGCGCGCTCGCGCGGCGCAGCGCATCGACCATGATGAA
>Ga0209172_10004105_pt1 | contig 20470 bp, 21 predicted proteins | sample LarsenN4metaG_FD_184113 | JGI IMG/M metagenome (GOLD analysis project Ga0209172, IMG submission 184113) | Hot spring sediment bacterial and archeal communities from British Columbia, Canada, to study Microbial Dark Matter (Phase II) - Larsen... ... | reverse complement strand
TTCGTTGGTCGATGGGTGTGGCTCGCACCCCTCATCTACCACGGCGGGAGCCCTCTTCGTGCGGCATTCCCCAACCTCCCGGCGATCCCGAGCGCACGTCTTCACCTCGACCCCTGCGAAATCGAGGTTCAACGGACTCGCGTCACCGACGCGGTGGTCCATGGTCAGACCGATGCCGCCGCAGCGCGGACGGTGCCCCGCGCCACGTCCGGCGTCTCGCCCACACGAACGGGAGCCGTCGGGCCTCGAGCTGCCCAGGGCGCGATCGATGTCGACGGGCCTGCGACGGCCCCGTGAGTCCGAATGCCGGAGCGCGCCGGCCATGCCGGCGCGCTCCTCGATCGGCGTTCAGCGGACGGACGCTAGGACTCCGACGAACCGCGGTGCCGCCGGAAGTGGCGACCGCGCTCGCCGCCCATCTGCTTCATCTTCTCGCGCTGCTCCACGGTGAGGATCGGCGCGATCTCGCGCAGCGTGCGGACGCGCATCTCGACCGACTGGCTGAGGAGCTGCTGGACCTGCATCTGCTTGGCCTCGATCGCGGCCGGATCCGCGTTGTCGAGGACGAGCGCCCGTAGCTCCGCCCGAGCCTGGCGCAGCGCCTGGTAGTGCTGCCTCCTGGCGTCGGCGTCGCGCTGGTGGATCTGGCGGATCTGCTGGGCCTGGTCGTCCGTCAGGCCGAGCCGCTGCTGGAGCTTCGACTCCCACCGGTGATGTCGTTTCTCTGCCGGCGGGCCACCCGCCGGCTGGGCGACGGCGACCGCGGCGGCCCCGACGGTCGCGACGACCAGGAGCGTGGCAACCCAGAACGAACGCGCTCTCTTCATCGAGCCGGTCCTCCCCCTGGGCGAACGGTGTCTCGCTGCCGGGCGCCATGCCCGGGCTCTGTCACGTTGGACGACCGGGAGGTCGGCGACGTTTACACGCCCGTCAGGCCGTCGGGCGGTGCACCCACCCGTACCGGACGTTGCTCCGCATCCCGCCCTGGGCGACGTACTCCTCCCGGATGGCCGCGATCCGGTCCCCGGTGATCTCGCCGAGCGCGGCCCGGACGTTGACGCGGTAGAGCCGCGCCGCGTTGCCGCCGAAGATCGCGCTCTTGACGATGCCGTCGGCGGGGCCCAGCGGCGCGAAGCCGTGGCGGCGCTGCATGTCCTCGGGGATCTCGAGCCGCCGCAGCGCCTCGATCTGCCACTGCGGCGAGCCGTACCAGACGGAGTCGGTGCCCCACAGCACGCGGTCGGCGCCGAGGCCGCGCACGAGCGTGCCGAGGAGCGCGGCGGCGAACCTGGGATTCGCGACGGCCGAGTTCGCGAAGGCGGTGCCGATCTCCGCGTAGACGTTCCGCACGCCGAGCTTCGCGGGGATCTCGGCGAGGTCGGTCGCCCACTTGATGCGGCCGGTCTGCTCGAACTCCGCGAGCGCGGCGTCGGGAGGCTCGAGGAACGCGCGGAGCGCCGAGTGATAGATGACGAAGTTCACCCGCGGCCAGTCCTTCGCCGCCTTGCCGAGGTCCGAGACCGTGGCGTGCTCCCAGACGCCGGGCCAGGACTTCTCGTAGTCGGCGGGGAGCAGCCCCTTGTGGATGCACACGGTCTCGATCCCCGCCTTCACGATCTTCTCGTAGAACGGGTAGACGAGCTTCTCGTCGTCGAGACGCCAGTACGAGCCGAGCTTCGAGGGAAACAGCGGGTCGCCGATCGTGTAGCCCTTCCACGAGTCGGGCTTCAGCGTGGCGATCGCGCGGTCCACCCGGTCCATCCAGCCGGAGCGCCTCGGGGTGAACACCGCGTGCGAGAGGAGCCGCCGCGAGCCCGCGATGCGGTTGATGGCGGCGCGGGCGGCGGCGATCTGGTCGTTGCTCAGGAGGTCCCAGCTCGAGTCGTCGAACGGCGCCCCGGAGAGCAGGGCCACCTTCGTGTCGCTGTCGACGAACACCTCCTTCACGTAGTTCTCGAACTTGAAGCGCGCCAGGTCGTTCTCGCCGGCGAGCGCGGGGTTCCAGTGCTTCTTGGCGTACTGCGCCAGCGTGAGCAGGCCGTCCTGCTTGAAGTCGTCGCGCACGAAGTGCGTCTGCACGTCGACGATGAGCTGGCCGGCGAGGGCGTCGGCGCGGGCGCCCGCCACGCCGGGCTCGGCGGCCTCCGCGCGGGTGACGTCGAAGACGGGGCCGAAGACGTCGTTCATCGCGAGGAACGCGGCCGCCATGCCGGCGGCGCTGGCGAGGAACTCGCGGCGCCCCAGGCCGTGGCGCGGCGCGAGGTCGTCGGCGAGCTCCGCGACGCGCGCCTCGACGCGCCGCTGCTCGGGCGTCTGCGGGAGCGGGTTGAACTCGCCGTTGGACACGATCTGGGTGGGGACGGGAGACCGGAACGCGGTCTCGGCGGGGGCGGTGCGCTGCATCTCGTCGGGGCTCAGGTAGTGCGGCATGGCCACCTCCTTGACGCTGGGCGCCGCGCGTGCGGCGCGGCCCAAGCGTCACGGAGTCGGCCCCGGGTGTCAAGCGCGGTCACGCGCCGCGCGCCGCCGCCTCCACGTCGAGGTCGCCGTGCTCCACGGCGCGCTCCGCCCAGGCGCGCGCGTCGTCCGGGCGCCCCGTCCTGCCGCAGACGAGCGCCAGGTCGCGGCAGAGCCGCGCCACGGGCAGCGCGAGCGCGCGCCACCGCGCCGCGGCCGCGTCGAACGCGCGGCGCTGCGCGTCGTCGTCGAGCACGGCGGCCTGCCGGTCGACCCACGCGCACGGATCGTCGCGCTGCTCCCACGCGCGCAGGAGGTCGCGCTCGGCCTCGGCCCAGCGCCCGAGCCGCGCGAGGCTGGCCCCCCGCCAGTAGACGGGCAGCGCGATCGGCAGCAGCTCCTCGAGCCGCGTGGCGGCGTCGCACGCGCTCTGCCAGTCCTCCGCCTGCATCGCGTCGGTGTACGGCCCGACGAGCGCCTCGGCGTCGGCGAGCCGGCGGAGCAAGTGCTCGGCCTCCGAGCGTCGCCGGCGCTCGGCGGCCGGCTCGCCGGCGTGCCTCCTGAGGTCGTCAAGGGCGGCGGCGAACCTCGCGAGCGCGTCCGGCTGCGCGGCGAGGAACGTCACGGCCGGCCGGGCGCCCGGCCGCAGCTCGAGGCGCCCGTAGACGCTGATGGGCACGTGGCGGTGGACGGCCCCCGGGCCGCCCTCGCCGTCGCGCTCGACGAACTGGGTCGTGCGGCTCTCGATCTCGACCTCGGGGTAGGGCACCGCCGTCACGCCGTCGCGCCCGTAGAGCACGAGCCGGTCGGGGAAGAACCACAGCGTCCCGGCGACGGTCGGCAGCGCGGGGACGAGCACGTTGCTGGCGACGCTCGGCGGGAGCCCGATCGACGGCCGCACCGCGCGACGGTCGAGCGCCCGGCTCGTGGCGGCGTGGTACTTCGGGTCGTCGGCCTCGCCGCGCGTCGTCACCTGCCACATCGCCGCGTCCGCCAGCGCCGCGAACGACTCGACGAGCGCCTCCCAGCGCCGGCGGTCGTCGGCGTCGAAGCGGTACTGGAGGGCGACCGTGCCCAGGCGGCGCTCGAGCCACCAGCCCGCGCCGAGGAGGCCGAGCGCGACCACGTCGGCGGCGCCCCACGCGAGCGCCGAGGCCGGACGGCCGGCGAACGCCAGGGCTGCCGGCGGCAGCGCCACCGCGAGGGCGGCGCCGGCGGCGAGGGTCAGCCAGCGGGGCTGGCGGCGCGCGCGCTCGAGCGCCGAGAGCACGTCGTCGGCCGTCGCGCCCGGCTGCGCGGGCCGGCCGCGGCCGCCGTGGTCGTCGGCGCCCCGGCGGCGGTAGTAGACGCCGCCGACGCCCAGGTGGACGCAGTTCAGGAGGAGAGGGGGAAGCGACGGCGTCCAGCGAAGCGACCGGGACATGGACGGGAACTACGGAGCCTGGGCTTCTCTGCCGCGGTCGGTCCTCGCCGGCGCGGCGGGCTCGTCGCGCGCCCCTGCGGGCTCCGCCGGCGCGACCGGTGCCGCCGGTGCCGCGGGAGCGATCGCCTCGACCCGCTCGGCCTGCACGGCGGGCGGGCGCGGAGCCGGGAGGCTGTCGCGCTGGGGCGGCGGGGCGGCGGGAGGCTGGACCGAGGCGGCGGGGGCTGGCGCCGTCACGGCGTCGGGCGCGTGCGCCGGCGGCGCCGCAGGCCGCGCGCGCGGCTCCTCGCGCGCCGCGGGCGCCCGTGGCCGGGGCCGCCTGACGACGGGGCGCGCGGGCTGCCGCGCGGGCTCCGGGGCGGCGGTCCTCTCGGGCTCGAACGTCGGGGACGCCGCCGTCGGCTCCCGGTCGCCGGAGAAGTAGGGCGCGACGTAGAACGCGAGGACGTGCACCAGCGCCAGGAGGCCGAGCGCGAGCATCGCCCGTGCGAACCGCCCGGAGCGCGTCTGGAGAGGCTCCCCCTCGTGGGCGCGACTCACGACTCGACCAGGATAGCCAGGGCCGGGGCCGCCCACGGAGCGAAAAAACCGGCTACGCCCCCAGGAGCTCCTCGGCGATGCGCTTGACCTCCGCGGCCTCCACCTGCCCCTTGTGGGTCCTCATCACGTCACCCACAAGCCGGCCGACCTGCCGGACGTCGGTGACCCCGAGGGCGTCCAGCCGCTCCCGGACGAGGGCCCGGATCGCGGCCTCGTCCAGGCCGCGGGGCAGGTAGCGCTCCAGGAACTCGATCTCGAAGCGGAGCTGCGCCGCCTGGGCGGCCCCGCGCTCGCCGGCCCGCTCGAACTCGCCGAGCGCCTTCTGGAGCTGCTTCCGGTACGAGGCCACGACGTCGCGCACGAGCTCGTCGTCGACCTGCCCCGTGAACCCCTTGGCGGTGCGCCGCTCCTGGATGCGGGTCTTGACCATGCGGACGACGTCGGCCGTGCGGGCGTCCTTCTCGAGCATCGCGCGCTTCAGCGTGTCGTTCAGGTCCTGCTCGAGTCCCATGCGCTCCTCCCCGACCAATGGTATCCCTGATGCGCGGCGATGAGAGCCGGACGGGGAGCGCGATGAGGGCGGGGACGCGCCGGCGGCTGGGCCTCTGGGCGCGGATCGTCGTGGCCAGCATGACGATCGGCGCCGTCTACGGGGCGCTGGCGGCGATCGCGACGGGGGGCGCGTCGCCCCTCGTCGGCGCCCTGGTCGGCCTCATCCAGGGCGCCGTCGTGAGCTCGGTCGTGGGCGGCGTCGAGGCCTTCGCCCAGCCGACGTGGCCGCTCCGTGTCCTGGAGCGCGCGCCCTTCCTCGTCACGGTCGCGGTCAAGGCCCTGATCTACGGCTCGGTCATCGTGCTGGTCGTCGGGGGCGAGCTGGGCGTGCGGCTCGTGGGCGTGCGGCCGGTGCAGGGGCTGCTCGACAGCCCCCTCGCCCCGCTCTCGATCGCGATGTCGTTCGCGCTCACGTTCGCGTTCATCTTCCTCCTGCAGGTGAGCCGCATCGTGGGCGGGCGGACGCTGCGCGACGTGGTGCTGGGCCGCTATCACCGCCCCCGGGTGGAGGACCGCTTCTTCCTCTTCGTCGACATCGCGGGGTCGACGTCGATCGCCGAGCGCCTCGGCCCCGACGCCGTGCACCGCTTCCTGGGCCACGTGTTCAGGGTCGCGTCGGCCCCGATCGACGACCACCGCGGCGAGGTCTACCAGTACGTCGGCGACGAGATCGTGGTCACGTGGACGGCCGACGAGGGCCGGCGGGGCGCCGCGGCGCTCCGGTGCTTCTTCGCGATGGAGCGGGCGCTCGCGGGCGCCGCGCGAGACTTCCAGCGCGACTTCCGCCACGTGCCGGTCGTCCGCGGGGCGCTGCACGCCGGCCGCGTCGTCTCCGGCGAGGTCGGCGGCACCAGGCGCGCGATCGTCTTCCACGGCGACGTCATGAACACGGCGGCGCGGCTCGAGCAGGCGTCACGGGAGCTGAACCGGCGCTTCGTCGTCTCGGCCGACGCGCTGGAGCGCCTGCCGCCCGTCGACGGCCTCGGCCTCGAGGACCTCGGGCCGCAGCGGCTGCGCGGGCGCGACGCGCCGGTGCGGGTCTTCGGCGCGGCCGCGGCCTGAGCGCGGGCGCCCCTCAGCGCACGGGGCCGGCAACCGGCGGGGCGGGAGCCTTCCGCGGCAGGTAGCGGCCGGAGCCCGGCTTCTGCTCCAGCTCCCCCGCGGCGTTCAGGAGCGTCTGGCCCCGCAGCAGCGACATCCACGCGCGGCCCTTGACCCGCCAGCCCTCGTACGGGGTGTAGCCGGCGATGCCGAGGTGCTGCGAGCGCTCGATCGTCCACTCGGGCTCCGGATCCCAGATCGTCAGGTCGGCGTCGGCGCCCACGCGGACGGCGCCCTTCCGCGGCCAGAGGCCGAAGATCCGCGCCGGGTTCTCGGCCATCACGCGGGCGAGCCAGGTGAGGGGCAGCCCGCGGCGGACGACGCCCTCGCTGTACGCGAGGGGCACGAGCGTCTCGAGCGACGGCGCGCCGAAGGGGACGGGGCGGCCCTGCTCGTCGACGAAGATGTTGCGGCGCCCCGGCTCCTTGGCCGCGGGGGCGCGCGGCGCGTGGTCGCTGGCGAGCGTCGCCACGAAGCCCTGCTCGGTGCCGCGCCAGAGCGCCTCGTGGTCCCCGCCGCCGGCCGGCCGCAGCGGCGGGCCGATCTTGGCGAACGGTCCCCAGCGCTCCATCTCGCGCTCGCTGAGGAGCAGGTACTGCGGGCAGGTCTCGGTCCACACCCGCTGGCCCTCGGCCTGGGCGCGGACGATCCGCTCGAGGCCGAGCCGCGTCGAGAGGTGGACGACGTAGACGGGGCAGCCGGTGAGGCGGCCGATGAGCGCCGCGCGGTTGATGGCCTCCTCCTCGGCCCAGTCGGGACACGTCGCCGGGAAGTCCATCGGCGCCGTGCGGCCCTCGGCGATCGCCCTGTCCTCGAGATAGCAGAGGATGTCGCCGTTCTCGCAGTGGAGCTGGCAGATCCCGCCCAGCGCCGCCAGCCGCTCCATCGTCTGGCAGATGAAGAGGTCCGACACCATGCGCTTGCCGCGCTTCTTGTACGTCATGAAGAGCTTGATCGACGTGACGCCGAGGCGGACGGCCTCGGCGAGCCCCTCGAGCAGGCGCGGCTCGTGGTCGAGGATGAAGTGCAGGCCGAAGTCGAGGACCGAGACCGACTCGGCCTCCTCGCGCAGGCGGTGGACGGCCGCGGGCAGCGTCTCGCCCGCGTCGGGCACGACGAACGGCAGCAGCGTCGTGAGCCCGGTGCGAGCGGCGGCGAGCGACGCCGTCTTCCAGTCGTCGTACTCGGGACCGACGTGCAGGTGACAGTCGATCAGCCCGGGGAACACGTACTTGCCCGTCGCGTCGATCACGCGGTCGGCGGGCGGCAGCAGCGCCTCGGGGCCGAGCGCGACGATCCGGCCGCCCCGGATCGCCACCGCGACGTCGAGGACGTCGGTCGCGGTGACGACCTGGCCGCCGCGGACGATCAGGTCGACGGCGCGCGCCGTCACCGGTGCGTCTCCTTCTCGGTGACGGGCTGGAGCAGCAGGCCGTAGTGCTGCGGCTGGCGGCGGCCGAGGAAGTTCCAGCGCCGGCGGACCGGCGTCATCTGGTCCAGGTCGATCCGCGCCACCACCAGCTCGTCGCCCGTCGTCGCCGCCCGCGCCAGGACCTGGCCCTGCGGGCTCACGACGCACGAGCCGCCGATCAGCTCGACGCCGTCCTCGACGCCGGCCTTCGCCACGCCGACGACGAAGCAGGCGTTGGCGTAGGCGCCCGAGCGGAGGCAGAGGTCGTTGAGGTCGAGCGCCAGCGGGGACAGCGGCGTGTTGTAGCCGATCAGGATGATCTCGGCGCCCTGCAGCGCCAGGCATCGGTAGGACTCGGGATAGCGGCGGTCCTGGCAGATCGCGATCCCGACGCGCGCGCCGGCGCAGTCGAAGACCCGGTAGCCCGTGTCGCCGTGGGCGAAGTAGTACGGCTCGTGGACCTGGGCGAAGCCGTCCGGGGCCTTCGTGCCGGGAAGGTGGATCTTCCTGAAGGTGCCGCACAGCCGGCCGTCGCGGTCGGTCAGCAGCGCCGTGTTGTAATAGCGGCCCTCCGCCTTCTCGCAGAAGCCGACGTGCACGGCCACGCGCGCCTGCGCGGCGCGGCGGAGCAGCGCCTCGAGCGCCTTGGGCGGCACCTCGGTCTCGAAGAACTGGTCGTAGTCCGGGCGGATGCGCTTGGGGAAGTACGTCGTCAGCGCCATCTCCGGGTACGCGATCAGCTCGGCGCCGGCGCTGACGGCCTGCTCGAGCAGGGCCCCCATCCGCTCGACGATCTCCTCGCGCGGCGTGCCCTCGTTGTTGGGTCCCATCTGGGCTGCGGCGACCGTGAGCTGGCGTGGCATCGGCGTCTCCTTGGCCGCCCGGCGGCCGGCGGCGTCCTCGGGTCGCTGATACCGCAATCGCCCCGCCCGGGCAAGCGGGCGATCGCCCCCGGAGGAACCGTCAGCGAAGCGGCGGTCGGCGCCTCGAAACGGGTGTTACCGGACGCGCCGGGACGGAGCTTCCCCGACGCCGCCGGCCGGCACGCCGGGGCGGCGAGCGCCCCCGGCGCGGCGTCACGCGCGGCGTGCAGGCGGAGGGCGGCGCGGGCTCAGGCCCCGCGCCGTCCCGCCGCCGTCTGCGCCAGCACGAAGTCGAAGCGCGCGCGCCGCCGGTCGCCGCCGTCGAGGGCGACGACCAGCGCAGGGTCGAAGATCCGGTCGCGGCGGTTCGCCGGCTCGCCGGGGAAGTAGAGCTGCGTGGTGAGCACGCGCCCGCCCGGCGCCTGGACCTTCACGTGGAAGTGCCGGGTGCGGCCAGGATAGACGCCCGGGACGATGGTCTCGAGCGTGTAGCGCCCCTCCGCGTCGGTCAGCTGGTGGCCGCGCAGCCGGTAGCCCGACAGATCGTACTCGCCGTCGTCGTCGGCGTGCCAGAAGTCGACCAGCGCTCGGGCGACCGGCGTGCAGTCGGTGAGGAGCACGCGGCCGGCGAGCGTCATCGGGGTCCCCTTCGTGCCCGGCTCGACCAGCGACGCGCGGAGGGGCGACTCGGGCTTGAAGTACGGGCCCTCGGTCTGGGGCGCCGTCGGCCCGGCGCCCTCGCCGCACGACGGGGTCGGCCGCATCCCCCGGGCGGCGGCCGCCGCCGGCCAGCCGGCCCCGAGCGCGAGGCCGGCCTTCAGCGCCAGCGAGAGCCGCAGGAAGTCGCGTCGCGAGCGGTCCACCATCGGCCCATCTCCTTCACCGGCCCCTCCGCGAGCCGGGCGACCAGCGGTAGGGGTTGGCCCGGACCGAGACGTCGTTGATGCCGAGATCCACCATCCGGGTGGTGCCCTCCGCGACCGCGTCGGCGATCGACGTGAAGGTGCGCGAGGACTCCTCGACGATCTCGCCGGCATGGTTCGTGATTCGCCACCGCCAGCCGGGCTGGCGGGGAGTCGAGACGGCGCACACGTTCATGGGGCGGACTACCAGCGCTGGGGGCGCCGGCCCGCGCCACCGTCGCGACGGCCGCCGCCGCTCCGGTCGGAGGGCTTGGCGATCTCGACCTTGATCTTCCGGCCGTCGACGTCCTGCCCGTTGAGACGGGAAACCGCCTCCTGGGCCTGTTCGGCCGTCTCCATCTCGACGAAGCCGAACCCCCGGGAGCGCCCGGTGTCGCGGTCGGTGACGACCGTGGCGGACTCGACGCTGCCGGCCGCCGAGAACACCTCGCGCAGACGGTCGCTGGAGGTCGAGAAGGAGAGACCGCCGACGAAAAGTTTGTGCGCCATGGCACGTACCCCGAAGATCTTCCGCGTGGGTAATCGCGCCCCGATGGCGGAAGATACGCCGGAGACGCGGCCGCGGGACCGCCGGATCCCGGAGCGGGATCGGCTCCCGGGGAGGCCGCTCCAGTGTACGCGAGATCGGCGGCCGGCGCCGGAGATCGCAAGGAGGGCTCTCGTGCTGACGCTGACGCGGTCGGCGCTCGCGGTCGTCGCCTGGTGGACGGTCCTCGCGCCGGGGACGGTGACGGCCGCCGCCGACGTGGCGACGGCCGCCCGGGTCGTCCTGGCGGTCCTCGCCGACCAGCGGGTCGACGGCGTCGACGCCGGCGACATCGAGGTCGCGGTGGTCGACGGCGTGGCGACGCTCCGGGGCCGCGTGGCGAGCGATGAGGGCCGCGGCGCCGCCGAGGCGGCGGCGCGCGGCGTCGAGGGCGTCCGGGCCGTGCGCAACGAGCTGGTGGTGGCGCCGGGCGGCGCCGTGCCCGACCTGGGAACCGACGAGCTGCTCGCGCGGGCCGTCGTCGAGGCGTTCCAGGTCGACGCCGTGCTCGCCGGCGCGCCCATCGCCGTCACCGTCGAGGGCGGCGTCGTGCGGCTCACCGGCGACGTCGCCGACGTCGTCGCCGCGGCGCGCGCCTCGCGCGTCGCCCGGCAGGTGGTCGGCGTCCGGGCAGTCCGCAACGCGCTGCGCTCCCGCCGCGCGGGGCCCGACGGCGCCGTCCCCGGAAGGGCGACCGTGCAACCGGGCGCGCAGGAACGGTAATCGGTTTCGGCGGGCGCGCCGCCGGGGGGCCGCTCGCCGCCCGGCGGCGGCGTGGCGCGCCGGGGGCTTCCACCGCGCCCGGCGCGCGGGCGGCGTGGCACCGCGCTTGCGACGCACCGGGGGCATGGCCGCCCGCGTGGCGTTGCTCGCGGCCTGGGCCGTGCTGCTGTCCGCCTGCGCCGTCACCCGCGAGGCGCGCTTCGGCCAGCTGGGCGGCGACGAGCCGCTCCTGACGCTCGTCGTCACCACGGACCGGAGCCTCGTCGAGCGCGAGTGCGCCGCCGTCCCGTCCGCGTGGCCGCGCTACGGCTGCATGCTGTCCCGCCCCGCGGTCGCTCGCGACGGGGCGCGCGTCCGCGCGGTCAAGGTGGTCCGGTACGCCGATCGGCTGCCGTCCGAGCTGACGTTCGAGATCGACGCCCACGAGCTGTGCCATGCGGTCGCGGCGCTGCAGCCCATCGACGACCCCTGTCACGTGGGCAACGAGGGCCTCCTCAGGTCGATCACCGGTCGCTGATCCCGGCGCCCCGGGCCGCCGCGCCCGGCCCCGCCGAAGACACGAGGGCCGCCGCGGGACCGGATGCTATGTTCGGTTCCAGTGATCCTCCACCTGATCTTCCTGCTCTCGGGAGCGGCGGGACTCATCTACCAGGTGGTCTGGGTCCGCGAGTTCGGCAACGTCTTCGGCAACACCATCCACTCCGCCTCGCTGGTCATCGCCGTCTTCATGCTCGGGCTCGGCGCCGGCGGCGCGCTCGCCGGGGCGTGGGCCGACCGGCGCTGGGCGCAGCGCGGATCGCTGCTGGAGGCCTACGGGCGGGTGGAGCTGGCGATCGCGGGGCTGGGCTTCGTGATCTCGCTCCTGCTGCCGCGGCTCGAGGCGCTGTCCGCCGGCGTCTCCTGGTACACGGCCGGCCCCCACGGCTGGCACGTGCTCTCGACGGCGTCGTACCTCGCGCGCTACGCGGTCGCCGTGGCGCTGCTGACGCCCGTGACGCTCCTGATGGGCGCGACGCTCACGCTGCTGATCCGCCACGTCGTCCAGCGCGACCTCGGGGCGGCGGGCTGGCGCATCGGCGCGCTCTACGGCGCCAACACGGCGGGCGCGGCCGCCGGGTGCTTCTTCACCGACCACGCGTTCATCCCGAACGTGGGGCTCTTCGGCACCCAGATGATCGCGGTGCTCTTCAACCTGGTCGCCGCCGCCGGCGCGCTGAGGCTCGCGGCGGCCCGCGAGCCGGCCGGCGCCGCCCAGGCGGCGGGGCCGGCCATCGCGACCGCCGATGGGACGCCTCCCGCGGTCGCCGCCTCCCGGCGGCTCGTCGCGCTCGCGATCCTCATGTCCGGGGTCGCCGCGATGGGGATGGAGATCGTCTGGTTCCGCCACCTCACCGCGCTCGTCGGCAGCTACCGCACCGTGCTGTCGCTGATCCTCACGGTGATCCTCGTCGGGATCTGGCTCGGGTCGATGGCCGGCGGCTGGCTCGCGCGGCGCGTCGGCCGCCCCGCGCTCCTCTACCTGCTCTCGCAGGCGCTCTTCGTCGCGTCCACGCTGGCCGGTCTGGCGCGCGCCGACATCAAGGTGGTCCTCGAGGAGCAGGTGCAGGCGTACCTGCCGTTCCTCTTCTCCGAGGGGCTGCGCCGGGACCTGCTGCTGCTGGGCCTGACGCTCAAGGTGGTCGTCCGGGAGCTGGCCGTGCCCGCGCTGCTCATGGGGTTCGCCTACCCGCTCGCCAACGCGACCGTCCAGGACGCCGAGCCTGCCGTCGGCCGCCGCGCCGGGGCGCTCTACCTGGCGAACACCGTCGGCGCCGTGGCCGGCGCGCTCGTGACGGGCTTCCTCCTGCTGCCCGCGCTCGGCATGCAGCGGACGGTGACCGTGCTCGCCGGCGTCGCGGCCCTCGGCCTGCTGCCGCTGTACGCGGCGGCGCGGCGCGCGGCGGCGCCCGCCGGCCGCACGCGGCCGGTCACGGCGGCGTTCGCCCTGTCGGGGGCGGCCGCGGCCGTCGCCATCGGCGCCTGGGTCGCGCTCCCCCCCGACCACCTCGTCACGCGGACCCACCACCTGCGGCCGAACGAGACCCGGCTGACGGTGAGCGAGGGGCTCACGGAGATCGTCGCGGTGACGGCGCTGCCGGGCGAGGGCCGGACGCTGGTGACCAACGGCCACTCGATGTCCGGGACCTCGATGATCAGCCAGCGGTACATGCGGGCCTTCGCCCATCTGCCGCTGCTCCAGATGGACGCGCCGGAGCGGGCGCTCGTGATCTGCTTCGGCGTCGGCAACACCGCCCACGCCGCCACGCTCCATCCGGGCCTCCGCCGCGTGGAGGTCGTCGACACCTCGAGGCAGGTGCTCGAGCACGCCGCCTGGTTCGCCGACGCCAACCGCGACGTGCTGCGCGACCCGAAGGTCGCCGTGTACGTCAACGACGGCCGCCAGCACCTGCGCATGCAACCGGCCGGCACGTACGACATGATCACCCTCGAGCCGCCCCCGATCGCGTTCGCGGGCATGGCGTCGCTCTACTCCCGCGAGTTCTACGCGCTGGCGCGGAGCCGGCTCAGGCCCGGCGGCTACCTGACGCAGTGGCTGCCCGCCTACCAGGTCCCGGGCCACGTCGCGATGTCGATGGTGCGGGCGTTCGTCGAGGTGTTCCCGGAGTCGGTCCTCCTCTCCGGCGCCATGAGCGAGCTGATCCTCATGGGCGTGAACGGCCCCTCGATCGAGCTGGATCCCGGGCGCGTCCAGGCGCGGCTGGCGGCGCGGCCGGCCGTCGCCGAGGACCTGCGGCGCGTGAGTCTCGGCACCCTCACCGAGATCGTCGGCACGTTCGGCGGCGCCGCGCCGACCCTCGTGGCCGCCACGGAGCCCTACCAGCCGATCACCGACGACCTGCCGCTGAACGAGTACGCGATCGCCTCGCGGCTCAGCGACAACCAGATCCCGCGCGCGCTGTTCGACGTCCGCCGCATCACGGCGTGGTGCCCGCGCTGCTTCGTGGCGGGCCAGCCGCGGCCGGGGCTCGAGGACCTGCCGGCCTGGCTCGACATCTTCGGCCGCCTCTACCACGACGCGTCCTTCCGCGAGCACTACTGGCCGTACCGGCCGCCGGGCACCGCCGGCGGCATCCAGGTGCGCTTCGACGACTCGACGCGCCGGATGATCGCGTCGAGCCCGTACCTCAGGACGATCTTCCGGAGCCCGCCCGCGCGACCTTGACGCCCGGGGGCGGCGGCATTAAGGTGCCTCCGCCATGACGACCCTCGCCGGCGACCACCTGCTGTACGAGCGCGACGGCCGCGCCGCCTTCCTCACGTTCAACCGCCCCGACGCCCGCAACGCGATGACGTTCGAGATGTACGAGGGGCTCCACGACGTCTGCGAGCGCGTCGACGAGGACCCCGACCTCCGCGTGCTGGTGCTGCGCGGGGCGGGCGACCGCGCCTTCGCCAGCGGCACCGACATCCGCCAGTTCCTCGCGTTCGAGACGCGCGAGCACGCGCTCGAGTACGAGGGCCGGATCACCCGCGTGCTGGCCCGGCTCCACGGGATGGCCAAGCCGACGGTCGCGATGGTGCAGGGGGACGCGGTCGGCGGCGGGCTCTTCATGGCGCTGGCGTGCGACCTCCGCATCGTCGCCGACCACGCGCGGTTCGGCGCGCCGGTCGCGCGGACGCTCGGCAACTGCACGGCGCCGTTCTCGTTCACGCTGCTCGCCTCGACGATCGGCCCCGTGCGGGCGCGGAACATCCTGCTGACGGCGCGCCTCGTCGGCGCCGAGGAGGCGCGGGCGATCGGCCTGGCCGACGAGGTCCACCCGGCGGCGGCGCTGGAGGCGCGGGTGCGGGAGCTGGCGCGGCACCTCACGGAGCTGGCCCCGCTCACGCTCGCCGCCGTCAAGGAGGCGACGCGCCGGGTGACCGCGCCGGCGGCGCTGCGGGACGCCGAGGACATCATCCTGTCGTGCTACCTGAGCGAGGACTTCAAGGAGGGCGTGCGCGCCTTCCTCGACAAGCGCAAGCCCGACTGGAAGGGGCGCTGAGCGACAGCGGAGGAGGACCACCGATGGCGAGGATGCGGAGCGGGGCGATGGCGCTCGCGGCGCTGGTGCTCGTCGCGGCCGCGGCGGAGCGCGCCGGGGCGCAGGGGACGTATCCGGCGCGGACGATCGAGGTCGTCGTGCCGTACGCGCCCGGCGGCGGCACCGACACCCTCATGCGGACGATCGTCTCGATCATCGAGGAGAACAAGTGGTCGCCCCGGCCGATCAACGTCGTCAACCGGGCCGGCGGCAGCGGCGCCGTCGGCTACACGTACCTGATCGGCAAGCGCGGCGACTCCCACGTCGTGGCCGGCGCCACGCCGACGGTCGTGTCCGGCAAGATCGAGGGGCGGCTCAAGGGCGACCATCGCGACGCGATGACGATCCTGATGATCGTCGCGATCGACGAGCTGATGCTCTCGGTCCGCTCCGAGTCGCCGTACCAGACCATCGAGCAGTTCGTGAAGGCGGCGAAGGAGCGGCCGGGCCAGCTCAGCGTCGCCGGCACGTCGACCAACGGCGAGGACCACATCTTCACGTACCTGTTCGAGCAGGCGGCCGGGATCAAGGTCAAGTACGTGCCCTTCAACTCGGGCGGCGAGGTGACCGCGGCCCTCATGGGCGGCCACGTCGACGCCGGCGTGATGAACCCGAACGAGATCGCCGCCCAGGTCGAGGCCAGGAAGGCGCGGAACCTGGCCGTCGCCGCGCGCAAGCGCCTGAAGGACGCCCCCGACCTGCCGACGTTCGCCGAGAAGGGCTGGGAGTTCTTCTGGGAGCAGTTCCGCGGCGTCGTCGGCCCCGCCGACATGGCCCCCGAGGCCGTGAAGTGGTGGCAGGACACGCTGCGCAAGGTCACCGAGACGAAGCGCTGGCAGGAGGGCTACATCAAGCGCAACCTGCTGACGCCGACGGCGTGGGTCGGCGAGGAGGCCAACCAGTACCTGGACGGCCTCCGCGGCAAGTACGAGAAGGCGCTCCACGACCTCGGGGCCCTGAAGAAGCGTTGAGGCGGGCCGACCGCGCGGCCGGCGCCGGCCTCCTGCTGCTCGGCGCCGGCTTCGCCGGCGTCGCCTGGCAGCGCCATCCCTACGCGGGGCCGAGCGGTCCCGGCTCCGGCTTCCTGCCGTTCTGGCTGGGCGTCACGCTCGCCGTGCTGGCGGCGCTGCTGCTGGCGCGGGCGCTCCGCGCGCGCGATCCGGGCCCGCCGTGGCTGCCGGCCGGGCGCGGCCTCCGCCGCCTCCTGGTCGTGGTGGCCGGCGCCGCCGCCTTCATCGCGCTGCTGCCCGTCGCCGGCATGACGCTCGGCACGGCGCTGTTCCTGCTGCTGATCCTCCGCGGGGTGGAGCGCTACGGCTGGGCCTTCTCGGCCGCGATCGGCGCGGGCGTCGCCGGCCTCGACTGGCTCGTCTTCACCTACTGGCTCCGCGTGCCCTTCCCCGTCGGCGTGCTCGGCTTCTGACCGCGGTGGACGTCCTCGCCAACCTGGGCCTCGGCTTCTCGATCGCGCTGACGCCGTTCAACGTCGCGATGGCGCTCGTCGGCGTGATCGTCGGCACGGCGATCGGCGCGCTGCCCGGCGTGGGCCCCGCCTCCGGCGTCGCGCTCCTGCTGCCGCTGACCTTCGGCATGCCGCCGACCTCGGGCATCATCATGCTCGCCGGCATCTACTACGGCGCGATGTACGGCGGCACGATCACGTCGGTGCTCATCAACACGCCCGGCGAGTCGGCGTCGGTGGTGACGTGCATCGACGGCTACCAGATGGCGCTCCAGGGCCGCGCCGGGCCCGCGCTCGGCATCGCCGCCATCGGCTCCTTCGTCGCCGGGACGCTCGGCGTCGCGCTGCTGATGCTGATGGCGCCGACGCTGGCGCGCTGGGCGCTCAGCTTCGGGCCGCCGGAGACGTTCGCGCTGATGCTGCTCGGGCTCACGACCGTCACGGGGCTCACGGGCGGCGATCCCCTCAAGGGCTACATCAGCATGGTGCTCGGGCTGATGCTGTCCATGGTGGGGCTCGACATCATCTCGGGCGACGAGCGCTACACCGCCGGCCTCCCCGACATGCTCGACGGCATCGACTTCCTGCCCGTCGCCATCGGCCTGTTCGGCATGGGAGAGGTGCTGGCGGGCGCCGAGGCGGCGCGCGACGTGCGGATCCTCGAGGGACGCTACGGCGTCCGCGACGTGCTGCCGCGGGCGGCCGATTGGGTCCGCAGCCGCTGGGCGATTCTCCGGGGCAGCGCCATCGGCTTCTTCATCGGCATCCTGCCCGGCGCCGGCGCGACGATCGCGTCGTTCCTCTCGTACACGGTGGAGCGGCGGCTCTCGCGGCACCCGGAGGAGTTCGGCCGCGGCGCCATCGAGGGCGTCGCCGGGCCCGAGGCCGCCAACAACGCCGCGTCGGCGGGCGCGCTCGTGCCGCTGCTCACGCTCGGCATCCCGGGCTCCGGCACGACGGCCGTCATGCTGGGCGGGCTCATGATGTGGGGCCTCCGCCCCGGCCCGCTCCTGTTCGAGAAGAACCCCGACTTCGTCTGGGGCCTGATCGCGTCGATGTACGTCGGCAACGTGCTGCTGGTCGTGCTGAACATCGCCTTCATCCCGGCCTTCGTCCGGCTGCTGCGCATCCCGTACGCGGTCCTCATGCCGCTGATCATCGTCTTCTGCGTCACCGGCGCCTACTCGCTGAGCTACAAGGTCTGGGACGTCGGCCAGATGCTGGTGTTCGGCGTGCTCGGCTACGCGATGAGGAAGCTCGGCTACTCGCCGGCCGCGCTGACGCTGGCGCTGGTGCTGGGGCCGCTCGCCGAGCGCGCGCTCAGGCAGTCGCTCATCCTCTCCGACGCCGGCGTCGGCATCTTCTTCACCCGCCCCATCGCCGCGGTGCTGACGTCGCTGGCGGCCCTGTCCGTGGCCGTCGCCGTGGCGCCTCCGGCGATCGCGGCCCTGCGGCGCCGCCGGGCCGCCGCGGTGTCCCGACGCCCGGCGGGCGCGCCGCCCGGCTCGCCGGCGTGAGGGGCTCCGGGCCGTCCCGCTCGCTGCCGATCACACGGCTACGGCGCCGGCTGCCCGGCGGACCGACAGATACAGATGAGGGACATCGAGCGCGCCCGCAAGGTCCTGGAGGAGTGGAGGCGGACCACCCGCAGCCGCGCCCCGCTCGACGACCGCCTCGCCGGGACCATCGCCGACCTCGTCGCCCGCGAGCGCGAGGCCTGCGCCCGCGTGGCCGACGTGCTGAAGCAGCCGTCGATCGCCGACGCCATCCGCGCCCGGGCCGCCGGCGGCGGCCCGCGCCGGACCGAGAGCGGCGCCGAGCGGCTCGTCAGGACGTTCTTCCGGCTGCACCCGAACGCTTACTACTGCGCCCAGTGCCTCGCCGGCGAGCTGAAGGCGACGCTCCGGGAGACGCAGAACGCCACGGACACCCTCACGCGCTCTCCCGACTTCGAGTATGTCCACTTCTGGTGCTCGGGATGCGCGCGGAGCCAGGCCGTCATCCGGTGGATCAAGGCCGAAGCGGCGTCGACCGCCTCCCGGGAGCCTGCCGCGGGCGCGCGGGCTCGGGACCCGCGCCGGGACGGCTTCCTGCTCTAGCGGGGCCTGTCCGGCCCGGCCCCGCTGTCGCCGCTCGACTTCCATCGCGCGTGGACCGACAATGTGGCCGCCGCGCCGCGCGCTCCGGACCGGGCCGCCGCGGGGCCGGGGCCGCTGCGGCCCCGAGATCGATCCTGGGGGCGCCATGAACGACGTCAACCGCCAGATCGTCCTCAAGAGCCGTCCCGTCGGCGTCCCGAAGCCCGGCGACTTCGCCCTGGTCGAGGCGCCGCGGCCGGAGCCGGGGCCGGGCGAGGTGCTCCGCCGCACGATCTACCTCTCGCTCGATCCCTACATGCGCGGCCGGATCAGCGAGGCGCGCTCCTACGCGAAGCCGGTGGAGCCGGGGCAGGTCATGGTCGGCGGCACCGTGAGCCAGGTGATCGAGTCGCGCCACGACGGGTTCGCCCCCGGGGACCTCGTCGTCGGCTACGACGGCTGGCAGGAATACGCGGTCTCGGACGGCGCCGGGCTCCGGAAGCTCGATCCGAAGCAGGCCCCGATCTCGACGGCGCTCGGTGTCCTCGGGATGCCGGGGATGACCGCGTACGTCGGGCTGCTCGACATCGGCAAGCCGGCGCCGGGAGAGACCGTCGTGGTGTCCGCGGCCTCGGGCGCGGTCGGCTCGGCGGTGGGGCAGATCGCGAAGATCAAGGGCTGCCGGGTGGTCGGCGTCGCCGGCGCCCGGGAGAAGTGCGACCACGTGGTGCGCGAGCTGGGATTCGACGCCTGCGTGAGCCACCACGAGCGCGACCTCGCGGGCGCGCTCGCCGCCGCCTGCCCGCGCGGCATCGACGTCTACTTCGAGAACGTCGGCGGCAAGGTGCTCGACGCGGTGCTGCGCCTGATCAACGTCAACGCCCGCATCCCGCTCTGCGGCCTCATCGCGCAGTACAACGCCACGGAGCCGCCCGCGGGCCCGAACCTCCGGCCGCTGCTGTTCAACCGGGCGCTCGTCAAGGGCTTCATCATCTCGGACCATCTCGACCGCATGCCCGCCTTCCTCGCCGACTGCACGCGCTGGGTGCAGGAGGGACGGCTGAAGTACCGCGAGGACATCGTCGAGGGGCTGCCGGCGGCGCCGGAGGCGTTCATCGGGCTGCTCGAGGGCCGCAACTTCGGCAAGATGCTGGTCCGCGTCTCCCCCGATCCGACGCGCTGATGAGTCTCGCGGAATCGATGCGTCGTGTCGTCGTCGTGTTCCGCGAGCCTCGCTAGGTGAAGCTCGGCGTCCAGCTCCCGCACTTCGGCCGCCTCGCGTCCGCCGGCGGCACGTCGAGGATCGCCCGGGACGCGGCGGCGCTGGGCTTCGACTCCGTCTGGGTCGGCGACCACGTCGTCTATCCGGCCGTCCTCGCCGAGCGCTTCGGCGAGACGTTCCTCGAGGCCGTCACGACGCTGGCGTGCGTCGCCGCCGCGGTCCCGCGCGTCGGGCTGGGGACGGCCGTGCTCGTGCTCCCGTACCACCACCCGGTCAGGCTCGCCAGGCAGCTCGCCACCATCGCCGCCTTCGCCGGCGACCGCCTCGTGGTCGGCGTCGGCGCCGGCTGGCTCGAGGAGGAGCACCGGGCGCTCGGCGCGCCGTGGCGGGAGCGCGGCGCGTACACCGACGAGTCGATCCGCGTGATGCGCGCGCTGTGGACCGAGGACCGGCCGCGCTTCGACGGCCGGTGGGTCACGCTCCCCGAGGTGGTGTTCGGGCCGCGCCCGGCGGCGCCGCCGCCGCTCTGGGTGGGCGGCAACTCGTCGCGCGCGCTGAGACGCGCGGCGCTGCTCGGCGACGGCTGGCTCCCCATCTGGCATGCTCCCACGGGGCGGGGCTTCACGCCGGAGGCGCTCCGCGCGCGCGCCGCGGAGATGGCGGAGATGCGGGCGCGGGCCGGGCGCCCCGGCCGGGGCGAGGTCGCCGCGCTCATGCCGCTGGCGATCACCGAGCGCGCGCGCCCCGGCCCGTCCCAGCCGCTCGTCGGGCCCGCGGAGGCGATCGTCGAGATGCTCGGCCGCTATCGCGAGGCGGGCCTCGGCCACGTCGTCCTCAGCCCGTACTACGGCGTGGATCCGGCGCTCGCGCCCGTGAACCTGGCGCGCGTCGTGGCGCTCCTCGAGCGCTTCGCCCGCGACGTGGCCCCGAAGCTGTGAGATACCGTGACGCGTGTCAAGCGCTTTCTTCATGGGTGAGCCTCGTGACCGACGGGCAGCGGGACGAAGGGGCGGCGGTGAATGGCGACGCTGTAGACGGCGTGGAGGAGCTTCCGCATCGCGGCGATCAAGGCGACCTTGGGCAGCTTGCCCCGCGCGATGAGGC
>Ga0209172_10004102_pt1 | contig 20493 bp, 19 predicted proteins | sample LarsenN4metaG_FD_184113 | JGI IMG/M metagenome (GOLD analysis project Ga0209172, IMG submission 184113) | Hot spring sediment bacterial and archeal communities from British Columbia, Canada, to study Microbial Dark Matter (Phase II) - Larsen... ... | reverse complement strand
GCTCGCCCTTGGCAACAGCGGGATTTTTGTAAACGCGGAATTAAAAACCCATGCACCTGAAAAGTTGCCAATGTCGGTTTCGACGATTCCCTTTTCCGGTTTCAAACCAGTAATATTGGCTGTAATGCGCTGAATATTAGGGCTTTTTGCCAACTCCAATTTTGCCCAATTGTAAAAATCAAGCCCTCGAATCATGTAGTAGCGATAGGGCGCGATATCGAGCGTAGTGTCAAAGTTTTCTCCGAAAAACAGGCATTTGTCCCAGGTTCTGAAGACGACGGGAGGCAGATTTTTTATCTCCTCGTCGGTTGCCCAAAAACACCAGGTACGGTCGTTTTTTACCTTTTCATCGCGGTCAATCAGCAGGATTTTCTTTTCCCTGAACTGCGGTCGCCGCCCCAATTCGAGTGCAAGCGTGAGGCCGGAAAGGCCCGAGCCGGCCAGAATAATATCCCAGGTTTCGTTTGCCATTTGTGTCTGCCAAAATGCCTTTTTCTAAAAATGGTTCAACAGGTTGAAAGAAATTTCTGATTTTTGCCAGTCATTTTTCTCTTTTGTAAGAAATTCAAAATCAAAAATTTATGTTTCAAAATGGCCTTTTGAAAATAAGCCGTGCCTTACCGGTTTTTTGCACAGCAGTCATTTTGCTAACGGGCTGTATGCGTTCTACGTCGCTGACGGTTCTGCAACCCGCGCAGTTCAAAGTGCCCGAACACATCTCCAAAGTCGCCGTGGTAGATCGCAGCAAACCTTCCAATGGCTGGCTCAATGTGCTGGAAGGTCTTTTCACCGGCGAAGCGATTGGTCAGGACCGCCGCAGCCGCGAAGAAGCAGTGAAAGGGCTCTCGCTTGCGCTCACCCGTACGCCGCGTTTCAGTTTGGTCAGTACCGGCATCGAAATGACAGGCAGCAAAGCAGGCGTCAATCTTCCTCCCCCACTCGACTGGGCTGAAATCGAACGCATTTGCGGCCAATACAGCGCGGATGCCGTAGCAACCATCGAGTCATTCGACTCCGACAATTCTATCAATACACGTCGGGTGGAAAATCGCAAGAAGGACAAAAATGGCAAATATTATACAGAAATTCGCTACGAATCACGGCAACGGACGGGCGTACGCATCGGGTGGCGGCTGTACGACCCGAAAACGAAAGTTATTATGGACGAATTTGTCACTGATGACTACCTCGAACGCAACGCTTCCGGCAATACCGAACGAGAGGCGGTCGGGAGACTGCCTTCACAGGTGTCGGTGACGCGCGACGTAGCCTACAATGTCGGGCTGGAATACGGCGCGCGCATCGCGCCGACCTATGTCCGGGTACACCGGCGATATTATCCCAAAGGGAAAAGTTTCAAAGAACAAATGCAACAGGCCACTCGCTACGCGCAATCCGGCGATTGGGATCGTGCGGCTGCAATTTGGAAAGACGTGGAAGCGCGATCTGGCGGAGACAAAAAAACGGCTGGCCGGGCAGCCTACAATATGGCTGTTGCAGCCGAAAAAAACGGCAGTCTCGACATCGCCCTCGAATGGGCCAAAAAAGCATGGAACGATTATGGGGATAAAAAAGCGCGGCGCTACATGGATGTCATCCGGCAGCGTCAAAACGACGCCCGAAAAGTAGAATACCAAATGCCGGGCAAACGGGTGTAAAGATTTTGAGGCTTTCGGGAGGCGATATTTTTCTGCCGCCGACAGCCCGATATCCGGAATCCAACAGTTATGGAAAACACAGAAAGTCAATCGTTTAAATACTTGTCAGGCGGGCTCACGGAGGATTTCGTGAAGCGGCGTTTCGTGCCGTTTTTGAAAAATTTCTACAAACATCGCTACGAACCGCCTGCCGAATCTATCCAGGTAAATCTCGACAACGTAGGGGAAGGCGGCCTCGTGGCCGACATCGTGATGACTTTCCGCAAAAATGACGATTCGCCTTTCGTGTGCGCTTGCGAGGCTACCTCGCGCGACAAAACCGGAGAGGTAAAATTCGCCCTGAACCTCGTTTATTTTTTGTGGGATGCCGCCGCTTTCGGCGCCTTTTTCTCGGCAATCGTGTACGCGTTTTTCTACGAAACCAACTTCCTCTGGCTACTCGATTTGCATCTCGTCGGCAATCTGGGACTCATCATCGGCACTTTTACCATCGGCTTTTTCGGTTGGTATTTTACTATGCAAGGCTGGCGAAAATACCGCTACATCTACGCCATCGAACAGTTCAAACGCTACGGCGCCGACGAGCAATGGGTCGCGCTCGCCGACGACGTTTTCCCCTCCCCCAACGATCCCTATTTAGTCGAATTGAAAAACCAGTGCGTTTACAACGGCTTCGGACTGGCGCTCGTGCCTGAGGAAGGCGAAGTCAGGGTGTTGAACGCGCCGTCGCGCATCGGAACCTTCGGCGAAGACCGGAGAATGGTACATTGGGTGACGCGCTCGCAGTGGTACCAAAAAATGACCGGTATGACCACGATGGGCAATCTACGCCCGCCAGACATCGTACAAACTTCCTGGATAAAAATAAAAAACTGGGTCGAATACCTTGTTTTTCAACCTTTTAAAAAATACGTCTGGAGTATTTTGAGCAAACCGTTCGGGCAAACCGTCTCGGTGTACAACCGTTTTATGAGCGGGCAGACCGTTCAAAAATGGGTGTTCGCACTCGCCACGCTGGCCATTGTGCCCATGTCGGTGGACGTGCTGACACATAAGGAAGAAGACGTGGCCGATTTGGAAAAACTGCAAAACTGGCGTGGCGGCGCCAATCCCGAGGATCAGCCCGGTTATCTGCTCGACGGCCCGCCGATTCCCTACGACGGCAAACCGACCGGCGTTCCCAAGCAATACCCGATTGCCAAAAACGCCCCTGAAACGGAAATTCCGACCATTGACCTGAGCGGCAGCGACGAAGAGGAAGTGCCCACAATCAATCTTTCCGGCGATGATGAAGAGGAAGAAGAAAAGCCTGTCAAAAAAGCCACAAAACCCGCTACCAAACCCAAACCTGCCGCCAAACCGGCTGACCCCTGCGCCAAATTGGCCGGGAAAAAAGGCTGGCTCATCCAGGACAATGCCTACAGTTCTCAGGATTACGCAGCGGCACGAGCAGCAGCGCTGCGGGCAAAAGGAATTGCAGCACAATCCATCGCCCGCAGTTGTTTCGATGTCGGCGGAAGCGGCTACATCGTCTGGCTCGGGAACATTCAAACTTCGGAAGAAGCCGCTAAAAAAGCCGCTGCCGACCTCGAAAAAACACTGCAACAAAAAGGTTTGCGGAAAGGAAAATTATTAGTGCGGAAAATTTGATGCTTGCCTAATTCGCTGATAATCTGTGTTTTTCAAACAAAAATCCGTTTCTGAAAAAGTTGTCATGCTCGCCGCGCTCGGCTTGTTAGGCGGGGTGTTGCTCTCTTGGCCACTTTGGAATGAGGCATCGCGTTATCTGTTCCCTACCTTGCCCGTTTGGGGCGAAGCAGTAGCACCGCTTGGCAACCGGGAGAGCGCGCAACCGTTCAGCGGTTGGGATAGTTGGGCCAAGTCATTGGGGTTGGTTGGGCTGCTGGTTTTCACTTTTGCCTTTCCCGGTAAAAAATTATTGCCCGCCCTCTCGAGCGTTGCGTTACTCTGCCTTTGCTCACTCGACATTAATCGTTTGCAACCCTGGGTTTGGTTTTATTTGCTCGTTTTCAGCGTCATTATTTTTGGAAAAAAAGAAAACGAGATCCCGAAAATCAACGCCCTCCGTTGGCTACTCGCAGGCGTTTATTTTTGGAGTGGGTTCAACAAACTCACCCCTTATTTTGCCGAAGATAACTTTGCCTGGTTCTGCGGAGCGTTCGATTTTACAAAACCTTTTGGTCAATATCCCGCCATCGGCTACGCCGTCGCTCTCTTTGAAATGTCGTTCGCAGCAGGTTTGCTTTGGGAAAAAACGCGACCTTACTTCCGCTGGATAGTCGTTGGTTTTCACGGAGTTATCATCCTTTTGCTACTAAAACTCGACTGGAACTGGGTCGTGATTCCCTGGAATCTCGCAATGGCAGGCATGGTGTGGGTGCTTAACTCTACCACTGACGCTGCTCTCGGATTGACACGGAGAAACAGCATAACACTCGGGTTCACCTGGCTCGCCCCGATCCTCTACTTTTTCAACCTCTGGCCTTACACGCTCTCCTGGCAGATGTATTCCAACACCCAGCCGGAGGCGACTTATTACCGCGATAAAAGCCCGATGTTCGCGACGATTGAAGAGGAGGAAATTTGGGATAAATATGCATTCGACGACGACCCTAAACTACTGCTCGACGATTGGGCAATGGATGAATTGAAAGTGCCCGCTTTCGCTGCCAGGCGAACTTTTTACCAAATGGGAAATTACCTTATCAAGTCCTGCAACGATGACAAAGGTGTTTATATCCTGACCGTCAACCGCCGGGACAAATCGGCAGAGAAAATGGAAAAAATTCCCTGTCGCGAATTTAAAAAATGACTTTTCAGACCTCAATGATGAAATAACAACATGACAAAAAATTCCCTGCTCTGGAAAATAACGCCACCCGGCGGGCCGGATTCTTACCTCTTCGGCACTATGCACGTGCGCGACCTGCGTGCGTTCGGCTGGTTGGAAACAGCCCAAAAACACATCGCTGCATGTGAAGTATTTGCGACCGAATTCGACTTTTCCGACGCCGACCAAACGGCTTTAGCCCAGGCATTGAGGCTTCCGAACGACGCTACTTTGGACACATTTTTGAAACCCGGCGTTTGGAAAAACCTTGAAATGTATTGCCGCAAAAAACTCGGTGTCCCCGCCGAAACGATGCGCCGCCAACATCCGATGACGGTGATGACTGTCCTCTCCACCGCCTCGCTCCTCGACGAATCAGCGCACTCGCTGGACGAGACTTTGTGGCACCACGCCCGCGACCTGGGAAAAATCACCACCGGCGTCGAGACTTTTGCCGACCAACTCGAAACGCTTCGCAAAATTCCGTTCGAACAGCATCTGAAAAGCCTGACCTGGCTTTTGAAAAACTACGGCCAACAAAAACGCCGCCTTAAAAAGATGATGAACTGGTATGCGCGGGGCGAAATCCAGCAGCTCTACAAAGCCGCGAAAAAGGACGCGAAAGGGATGCGCCGCATCCTGCTCTACGAACGCAACGCCCTGATGGTCAAACGTTTTGAGGAAATTGCCAGCCGACAATCGCTGTTTTGTGCCGTTGGCGCCGGGCATTTGGCAGGCGGAAAAGGCATGTTGCGAATGCTCAAAAAGGCAGGTTTTAAAGTCAAGCCAGTTCAACTCGACTAACTTTTTGCGCCATGATTGCCCTGTTTCCTATCGCCTATTTGCCGCCTGTGTCCTGGTGTGTCGCCGCCTGGAATCAGCAAAAAATCGCGATAGAAGCGCACGAACATTACCAAAAAGGCTCTCTGCGCAACCGTTGCTACATCGCCGGCCCCAACGGCGTACAACGCCTCAGCATCCCGCTCCTGAAAGGCAAACACCAGCAAACGCCCATCCGCGAAGTCCGTATCGCGAGCGAACAAGACTGGCAGCGGCAACACTGGCGCAGCATCCGGACGGCCTATGGCAACGCTCCATTCTTCGAACATTACGCCGATGAACTCGCGCCTTTTTTTGAACGTCGTTACACATTCCTGTTCGACTACAATCTTGATTTACTGATCTTTATTTTGCAAAAAAAATTGGGCTGGCGCGGGGAAATCACCTTCAGCGAAACCTGGTTTCCCCCGGGAGAATGGCCACACGGGCCTGATTTGCGCGATGTGTTTTCCGGTGAATCGGACAAATGGCCGGAGGAATTTCAGCCACTTCCCTACCCGCAGGTCTTCGCTGAACGGTTCGGTTTTTTACCCAACTTGTCGGTGCTGGATTTGCTGTTTTGCTGCGGGAAAACAGGAAGGGAAGTGCTCCAGTAACTTTTCTGCGTCAGCGTAACGAGATTTTGCCAAACGCCTTCGTTCTTGCAGGCATTTTTCAACAACACAAAAAAACTACAAAACATGACCTCGCTTGAAATTGTCCGGGCTTACTACGACGCCTTCAACCGGCAGGACTGGGAAAAAATGCTCTCTTTGCTCGACCCGGAAATTCGGCACGACGCCAACCAGGGCGATTCGTACACAGGTTTGGTACACTTCCGCGCATTCCTGCAACACATGGACGAATGCTACGAAGAACGCCTCAGCGACATGGTGTTCATGAGCGACGACACGGGCAATCGTATCGCCTGTGAGTTCGTCGTCAGTGGCATTTACAAAAAAACGGACAGCGACCTGCCACCTGCTACGGGGCAAAAATACGTGTTGCCTGCCGGCGCTTTTCTGGAAGTCGCCAACGGAAAAATCCGGCGCGTCACCACCTACTACAATCTGCCGCTTTGGATAAAGTTGATTTCGCAATGAGCCTCACGTTTGTCCGCAAAGTCGGGTCACAATTCGAGGAAGTGTTCGACTCGCTGGCCGCGCTGCGCATCGCAGTGTTCCGGGATTTTCCCTACCTCTACGAAGGCACGCTGGACTATGAACGCTCTTACCTGCAAACCTACGCCCGCTCCGAACGGTCTTTTTTATTTGCCGTGTATGACGGCGACCAGATGGTGGGGGCCACGACCTGCATTCCTCTGACCGACGAGACGACAGAGGTCCAGCAACCATTCATCGAGGTGGGTTTCGATTTGTCTGAAGTTTTTTATTTCGGAGAAAGCATTTTGCTGCCCGAATATCGGGGGTTGGGGCTCGGCAACCGCTTTTTCGATGCGCGCGAAGCACACACGGCGAGTTTTGGAACCTATCGTTACACTTGTTTCTGTGCAGTCATTCGCCCCGACAATCATCCGTTGCGTCCGGCGGATTATCGCCCGCTCGACGCATTTTGGACAAAACGCGGCTACCGGAAAGAGCCGAGTTTGCAAAGCCGGTTTTCCTGGCCGGACATCGGCGCCACCGAATCTACCCCGAAACAAATGATTTATTGGCTGCGAACTCTCGAAAACGCGACTTCTTGACAGGCAATTTTTTTAAAACTTTCAGTCTGACATGACCCTCACACTTGCCGCGGCGCAATATCCGATTACCGAATTCAGCGATTTTGCTCAATGGAAACGCCACACGGCGCAGTGGGTCGGGGACGCGGCGCGGCGCGGCGCGCGCCTACTGGTGTTCCCGGAGTACGGTTCGATGGAGTTGGCGAGCCTGCTGACAGTTGGGGAAAAAGCCGATTTGCGGAAGCAGGTTGGCGGCTTGAGCCGTTTGCAGGATGATTTTCAGGAGATTTTTGCCGAACTCGCCCGCCAGTGGGAGGCGACGATTGTGGCGCCCAGTTTTCCTGTGATGGAGGCTGAAAAAATGGTCAACCGCGCCTACATTTTTGGCCCCAAAGGGCTGGCTGGTTTTCAGGATAAATTTTTCATGACCCGTTTTGAAAATGAAGAATGGGGTGTACAATCAGGTCAGCAAACGTTAAAAATCTTTGAGGCTGAATGGGGAATTTTCGGTGTGCAAATTTGCTACGACGTGGAATTTCCGCTGGGCACTGCCCTGATGTGCGCTGCTGGCGCAGAATTAATCGTCGCGCCGAGTTGCACGGAAACCATTCGGGGCGCAACGCGCGTACACGTCGGTGCGCGGGCACGGGCTTTGGAAAATCAATGCTTCGTCGCGGTAGCCCAGACCGTCGGCGACGCCTCCTGGTCGCCTGCCGTGGACATCAATTACGGTCAGGCCGCCGTGTACACCACACCCGACAAGGGCTTGCCGGAAGAGGGCATCGTCGCACTCATGCAGCCACAAAAACCGGGCTGGTTGGTGCAGGAAATTGATTTTGAGAAAATAAAAAATGTGAGAACGGCCGGCCAGGTCTTCAATTTCCGGGATAATCAAGGCATCAATTATGGCCTTGCGGAAAAAGAGATTCAGGTAGTGAGGGAAATTATTTGAGTCAGTTTTTCACCACAAACTCATCCAGATTAAAAACCGCGTTTGCCACCAGAGTATTCGGCAAATAAGTTGTGGCTTGGATAAATAGCATTTAAACTTGTATTTTTGTATCAAAAGTAGCCGCTCATGTCAACTCAAGAATTAAAAATCACTATAAACGAACTTGTCAATAGAACCGACGACCCGGAAATCCTGCTCAGCATTCATGTGTTGCTGAAAAAATTGCTTTCGACAAAATCCGATACCAATATCGCCGGATATGCACCAAGCGGCGCTCCGATTTCCAAAGAAGAATTGATTGCCTCCATTCTGGAAGCTGACCTCGACATTCAAAAAGGCAACGGCATTTCTTTATCTGACATGAAAAAGAAATATGGCGTCCAATGAATTTGCCCTTTGATCTCTCTTTTTCCAGACAGTTCGACCAAGACTTGGAAGAAATTCTGGATTATCTCCTGAAAGAGGCATCCGAAGTTGCTGCGAAAAAAGTACGCGACGAAGTTTTCAAAGCCGTAGAAACACTCGTTGACCATCCTGAGCGCTATCCATCAGAACCACTTTTGGCCAAGCACGGCAATTATCGAGTCATCAGATTGCGCAAAGTTCCTTATGAAATTTTTTACCGATTTACGGGAACGGAGATCTTTGTCATTCGCATCATTCATTCAAGCAGGGATTTGAAACGAATTTTCCGACAGTTCAAGCCCTAGTTTTTCACCACAAACTCATCCAGATTAAACACTGCGTTTGCCACCAGCGCCAGAGCCGCCGTTTCAGGCGAATCGCGGTGCGGGTCGCAGCCTGTCATTTCGCTGCGAGCGGCGGGATTTCGGCGATAAGTTTGCAAAGCGGTGGCATAGAGTTTTTTCAAACTTGCCAGCTTCGGCGCGGAAATCGGCTGCCCGATGGCTTTTTCGTAGAGGTCGGAAATTTGTTCTTCAACCGTTTTCCCCTCGTTTTTCTCACTGATTTTCAAGGCAAAATGCCGCGCCGCTTCCACATAGACGGAGTCGTTGAGCGTCACCAAAGCCTGCAAAGGCGTGTTTGTGCGGATGCGCCGCGCCACACATACTTCCCGCGCTACGCCGTCGAACGTGAGCATGGAAGGATAGGGGCTGCTGCGTTTCCAATAGGTGTAAATGGCGCGGCGATACTGGTCTTCCCCCTTGCTTTGTTGCCACGAACCACCGTTCCAGGGGGACGACCACACACCCGCAGGCTGGAAAGGATATACGCCGGAACCGTACATTTTTTCGCTGAGCAATCCGCTCACACGCAAAGCCTGGTCGCGGAGTTGTTCGGCGTTCAGGCGAACGCGGGGGCTGCGAGCGTAGAGGCGGTTGTCGGGGTCGCGTTCGAGCAATTCGGGTGAGGTTTTCGACGACTGGCGATAGGTGGCAGAAAGAGCGATTTCGCGGAGCAGGCGTTTCATGCTCCATTGATAATCATGGGAAAAATTCCAGGCCAGCCAGTCCAGCAACTCCGGGTGCGTGGGCGCGATGCCCTGCGAGCCGAAGTCTTCCAACGTTTCCACCAGGCCCCGCCCAAACATTTGTTCCCAAAGCCGATTGGCCATGACGCGGGCGGTCAACGGATGATTTTTGTCAGTCAGCCATTTGGCAAGACCAAGCCGGTTATTTGGCGCATTTTCAGGCAGTTGAGGGAAAATACGCGGCACGCCCGGCTCCACTTTCTGGCCTTTCACGAGCCAGTTGCCGCGTTCAAAAACCTGCGTCTCCCGTGTCATATCCCTCGGATTTTCGAGCATAATGGGCGTAAATGCCGATTCCGCCCGAACGAGTTGCCAAAAATCCGCCTCCGCTTTTTTGTCTTTTGCCGGGAAAATTTCCGTGAAATGAAACCAGTCGAAACTCATGCCCGCGTCTTCGGTCTTTTTCAAATTCGGGTTTTCGTAAAAAAACCACAAATCGTGAACGCCGCCAACAGGTTGAAAATCAGTGGGAATAATCTCGCGTTTGCCCTTCGTGTTTTTCACGGAAGTTGAAAAAAGCACGGGGCCGTCAGGTTTGTCAAGCCGAACCGTCCAGCGTCCGCCGTTCAGATTCGTCCAGTAGCGCCAGATGAGGCGGTTTTTCCCTTCCAAATTTATATTTTTCAAACGGCACACGGCGCGGTTGCGCATGGTGAGCCATTTGGTGTCGTAGAGTTCGCAATTAGTGAACGAATCCGTCGCAATGCCGTACATCGCAGGCTGCCAGGTTTTGATAAAGAGTTGAATTTCAGCGGCTTTCTCAGGCGAAACATGACCTGTAAGCCAGCCTTTCAGTTCCAAAAATTTCAGGCTGTCGGCGGCTTGGGAGAAGTGTCGAAGCGCCGGATAATCCTCCCAGGTGTCCTCGTCGCGGGTGTTGTTGAAAAACGCCATGAAGCGGTAATAATCCTCGTGGCGAAATGGCTCATAGGGATGGCCGTGACACTGGGTACAGGCAAAAGTCGTCCCCATCGTGGCCTCCCAGGTCGTGTTCACGCGGTCTATCACGGCGGCCACGCGGAACTCCTCGTTGTCGGTGCCGCCCTCGTCGTTGGTCATCGTGTTGCGGTGGAATCCGGTGGCAATGTATTGAGCGTCAGAGGGGTTGGGCAAAAGGTCGCCCGCGAGTTGTTCGGTCAGAAACTGGTCGTAGGGCATATCGGCGTTGAAAGCGCGGATGAGCCAGTCGCGGTAACGCCAGATGAAACGCGCCGCGTCGCGCTCGTAGCCCTTCGTGTCGGCGTAGCGGGCGAGGTCGAGCCAGACGGAAGCCCAGCGTTCGCCGAAACGCGGCGAGGCGAGCAGAGAATCCACCAGACGCTCGTAAGCCGTTGACGATGTGTCGTTTAAAAATCGTTCGGCCAACGAATCGGGGGCGGGCATTCCGATTAAATCGAGGCTGACGCGGCGCAACAGCGTTCGTTTGTCGGCTTCTTCGGAGGGTTTCAACCCTTCTTTTTTTAACCGGTCAAGGATGAACCAGTCGAGGTCGTTTTTGACCCAATCGTTTTTTTCCGGCGGCACAAGGCCGAAAAGTCGCCGTTGCGTTTTTGGCACAACAGGTTGTTGCACAGGTTTGTACGCCCAATGCGGCCCCCATTCAGCGCCTTGTTTTATCCAGTTTTTTAAAATAGAAATTTCCTCGCTCGAAAGCGGCTCTTCCTGGTAAGGCATTCGTTCTTCAGGGTCGTGGCTTTCGAGGCGGCGGACAAATTCGCTCTCGTCGGGCTTGCCGGGCACTATTGCAGATAAACCCGATTCGGTTGGCGCGAGCGCGTCTTCCCGCGTCATCAGGCTGAATCCGGCTTTCCGTTTCACGCCGCCGTGACAGGCGATGCACTTTTTGTTGAGGATGGGTTTTACCTGCGTGTTGTAGTCTATTCGGTTGGTTTTCAGGAGGGAAGGCAATAGAAAAAGTGTTGCCGCAAGGATGGCGACGGCAAGGAATGTTTTTCGGGAAAATGAAATTGGATACCCCTGGAGGTTCACGATTTTTATTTTTGATGGTAAAAATACGTTGTCGTGTGTACTTCTGCACATGTCCGACATCTTTTGCCCGTTCACTCCTAAATCATTCGTTCTCAGAAACTTTTGCAGGTCAAGATCGAGTGCAACCCGACGCTGTCCGTCTCGAAACCAAAAAGAAATCGAGGTAGAGTTGGCAGAAAAAGGCGGCGGGAAGTACAGCGTGGATTTCGGAAAATTGGAATGGCAAGTCCAGATTCCGGCAGGGCAGACGAAAAAAATCCGCTTCACGTAATCGGTGAAATATCCGAAAGGGAAAGCCGTCGGGACGTTTAGGCAGTGACGCCGGCCCAGGAGCAAATCGGGCAGTTTTCCATTTTGTGACTGCGCGCCGGACAATACTGGCGGCCAAAATAGATGATTTGCAAATGCAGTTTATTCCAGGAATTTTCCGGGAAAATCGCCTTCAAATCGCGCTCGGTTTGCTCCACATTTTTGCCAGAAGTCAAACCCCAGCGCGTCGCCAGGCGGTGAATGTGTGTGTCCACCGGAAATGCCGGATGACCGAATGCCTGCGACATCACGACGGAAGCGGTTTTGTGACCTACGCCGGGCAGTTTTTCCAATTCCTCAAAACTTTCCGGCACGTGGCCGCCGTGTTTTTCGACAATGATTTTTGACAACCCGCTGATTGCCTTCGACTTGGCAGGCGAAAGGCCGCAAGGTTTGATGATTTCGCGGATTTCCTCGACGGGCAGTTGGGCCATGTCAGCCGGGTTGTCGGCACGAGCGAAAAGGGAAGGTGTGATTTGATTCACGCGCTCGTCGGTGCATTGGGCAGAGAGAACGACAGCGACGAGCAGGGTGTAAGCGTCCTCGTGTTGGAGCGGGATGGGCGTTTCAGGGTAAAGGGAGTCAAGAATTTCCTGAATGCGCGCGGCTTTGGTTTTCATTTTGGGGGCGATGCGAGTCGAGGTTTCCGTTTTTTTCGCCATTTCATAGAAAAATCGGCCCCTTGCCTTGCAAGGCAAGGGGCCGAATCATTTTAAATTTTCACAAAAGTCGTCTCGGTCGTCGTCACGATTCCGTTCTGATTCAGATCGTACTTGACGCGAAGTTTAGAATTTGTGAGTTCGATAATTTCAGCAGTGAAATTGTCGTCAATTCCCGAAACGGTTATCTCTGTTTCGTCCTGATTGAACGACCAGGTACCCACTTCTTGCTGAGGGTCATTGGCGTTGCACTTTTCATCGGCTTCGTCGCTGATGAGTGTACCGTCCGCTTTGAATTCGATTTCATTGTCCGTGTCGCAGTCTGGCAACTGCCCGTACACGTCCACCGTTTGCTCCATGCCATTGAAAGTAAATTTGGCAACGGAGGCGGAGAGTTTCCACTTGCCGTTGGTGAGTTTATCGGTGTTTGAGCCACTGTTGTCGTCGTCTTTGTCGCAGGCAGCAAAAGACAACGCGAGGAGGGCAAGCAGGAAAAAAATCGGTTTTTTCATAGAATCTGTGTGTTTTTGAATGAAAGAATGAGTTTAGTGCCGGAAATGGCGAATGCCCGTCATAACCATCGCCATCCCGTTTTTATTGCAGGCGTCCACAGAGTCCTGGTCTTTGACCGAGCCGCCGGGCTGAATGACTGCCGTGATACCAGCCTCGTGCGCGATTTCGACACAATCGGGAAAAGGGAAAAAAGCGTCGGAAGCCATGACCGCGCCATTCAGGTCAAAACCGAAGGATTTTGCCTTGGCGATGGCTTGCCGGAGCGCGTCCACACGACTCGGCTGGCCGCAGCCCATGCCAATGAGTTGGCGTTCTTTCACGAGGGCGATGGCGTTTGATTTGAGGTGTTTCACACACTTGACGGCAAAGATGAGTTCGCCGACTTCTTTGGGCGTGGGTTTGCGTTCGGTCACGGTTTTCAAGTCCGCTTCGGTTTCGGTTTTGAGGTCGGTGTCTTGCTCCACTACACCGTTCAGCAAGCTGCGGAATGAGCGTTTCGGGACATCGAAAGTTTTGATTTTCAATAAAATGCGCTGGTCTTTCTTTTTCAAAAGTTCCAGTGCCTCCGGTTCGAAGTCGGGCGCGATGAGGACTTCGTAAAAGAGTTTGTTGATTTCCTGCGCGGTCGCGAGGTCAATTTTTGCATTCGTAATAAAAATACCTCCGAAGGCCGAAGTTGTGTCGCAAGCGAGCGCAGCCTGCCAGGCTTCCAGCACCGTCATCCGGCGCGCCACGCCGCAGGCGTTGGTGTGTTTCAAAATAGCGAAACAGGGTTTGCCGACCTGGAATTCGCGCATGAGTTGCACCGCCGCGTCTATGTCCACGAGGTTGTTGTAGGAAATGGCTTTGCCGCCGATTTTGTCAAAAATCTTTTCAAAATCGCCGAAAAACACACCGTTTTGATGTGGATTCTCGCCATAACGAAGAATGTCGGAACGGTGAATCGAGTGTTTGAACGAAATGTCCGTCGTGCCTTCGTTGAACCAGTTGAAGATGGCGATGTCGTAATTGGAAGTAACTTTGAACGCGCGGCGGGCAAATTCGCGGCGGTTGTAGGCCGAAAACTCGCCGTTTTGTTCGTTCAGGAGGTCAAGGAACATTTTGTACTCCTCTTTGGAGCCGACCACGACGACATCTTTCCAGTTTTTAGCCGCTGCGCGGATAAGCGACACGCCGCCGATGTCAATTTTTTCGATGATTTCCGCCGGGTCGTTGGAAGTAGCGACCGTATCTTCGAAGGGGTATAAATCCACGATAACGCAGTCAATTTCAGGAATTTTGTATTCCTCCAGCTGCGCCAGGTGCGCGGGCTCGCGGCGGGCGAGCAAGCCGCCAAAAACGGCTGGGTGCAGGGTTTTTACCCGTCCGTCAAGGATGCTCGGATAGCCGGTGAGCGATTCGACGGACGTCACGGGGATGCCAAGTTTTTCAATGTAGGACTGGGTGCCGCCGGTGCTAAAGAGTTGAACGTCAAGTTCGTGTAAGCGGCGAATGATGGGTTCGAGGCCGTCTTTGGAATAAACGGAAATGAGGGCTGAGCGAATTTGCATACGAGTTTAAAGTGCGCGTTTCGAGGTCGAAAACAGGTTTTTGAAAAAGAAGGCGCAAAGGTAATCGGGCGCTGCTGTTTGCAGGCAGTATTTGAAAAGCGTTTGCTTCGGTTCGATGTTTTTTCCGGGAAAACAAAAACTGTCGCTGCCGCCGCTTCGTAGGTTTTGGGAAATTCAACTAAATTTTCCCTCAATGAAAAACAAACTTGCACTATTCGCTCTACTTCTTTGCCCGTTTTTGTTTTTACCCGCCGCAGCCTTGGCGGAGGCAGGCGAACACAACGGCTCCATCAACGGCCAAATTATTGAAAATGCCACAGGCCTCGAACTCGCCGGCGCCGTCGTCCGCATCGAACCGGGCGGCCAATACACGACCTCCAACACACTCGGCTTCTTCAGTTTCAGCAACCTCGCAGCAGGCGAATACACTCTGACAATCAATTATGTAGGCTTTGAAACAAAGGTAGTTGCAAATGTAAACGTCCGCGATTCCGAGACTACTACCCTGCGTATTGACCTGTCGCCCGCGCCTATTAACCTGCAAGATGTGGAAATCAAAACCGCCGTCAGTCAGCCTTTTCAAAACATCAGCGCGCTCGACATTCGTACCCGACCGATCACGACTTCGCAGGATATTTTGCGTCTCGTACCCGGCCTTTTTATCGCCCAACATGCCGGCGGCGGCAAAGCCGAACAGATGTTCCTGCGCGGCTTCGACATTGATCATGGCACCGACATTAATCTTTCGGTGGATGGTTTGCCGGTCAATATGGTGAGCCACGCGCACGGTCAGGGTTACGCCGATTTGCACTTCATCATCCCCGAAATCATTGGTAATGTGGAGTTTAAAAAAGGCCCTTACTATGCCGACGCCGGCAATTTTACTACTGCCGGGCTTGTCCGTTTCAAAACTGCCGATGCCCTGGACAAAAGTTTTCTGAAAGTCGAGGCGGGGCAATTCGCCACCGCGCGCGCCGTCGGCGCCTTCAATTTGCTGGGAAAAAACGCCGCCCGTCGCAACCAACACGCTTATATCGCCTCCGAAACGTTCTACTCCGACGGCTATTTCGATAGCCCGCAAGCCTTTCGCCGCCTCAATTTATTCGGAAAATACAGTGCCTTGCTCGACGACGAACAACGCATCACGATTTCCGCCTCGGCTTTTCAAAGCAAATGGAACGCTTCCGGTCAAATCCCCGAACGCGCCGTCTCAAGCGGTCAGATTGGCCGTTTTGGCGCCATCGACGACAACGAAGGCGGCATCACAAGTCGTTACAATTTCAACTTCGAGCATATTAAAAATCTGAAAAACAACAGTTTATTTAAAAACCAACTTTACTATTCCGACTACGCTTTTGAACTTTATTCCAATTTCACTTTTTTCCTCGAAGAGCCTGAAAATGGCGATGAAATCCGTCAAAAAGAACGCCGTCGTATCTTCGGCTACAACGGCGCATTCCAGAAAGAAGGCGAACTCGGCGGAAAACGGCTGGCTTCTGAAATCGGCATTTTCTTTCGCAACGACGACATTAACGACAATGAACTCTCGCGCACCCGCCAGCGCCAGTTTACCCAGTACCCCATCGCACTCGGCGACGTAAATGAAACGAATACAGGCGCTTATGCTTCCGCAAGTTGGGAACTTGTGCCACGCCTTACGCTCAACGCGGGCGCTCGTTTCGACCTTTTTCAATTTTCCTACGAAAACAAACTCGATTCTGTCTACGACCCCAAACAGGTAACTGCTTCCATTTTCAGCCCGAAACTCAATCTTTTTTATGACCTCTCGAACTCAGTGCGCCTCTACGTCAACAGCGGCTATGGCTTCCACTCCAACGATGCGCGCGTCGTCGTTCCGCAGGATGGCCGGGAGATTTTACCGAAGGCGCTGGGCGTGGACGTGGGTGCGATTTTCAAACCAACACCCACGCTGCTTTTTAATGTGGCGGGTTGGTATCTTGCACTGGATCAGGAGTTTGTGTACGTCGGTGATGCCGGCATCGTCGAGCCGGGCGGCAAAACGACTCGCTTCGGCGCTGACTTTTCTGCCCGGCTGCAAGTGTTCCGCCACCTCTTTGTGGACGCCGACGTGACCTACTCCCACGCCCGCTCCACCGGCGAACCCGAAGGCGCACAATTCATCCCGCTCGCGCCGCAATGGACTGGCACCGGTGGTTTGAGTTGGGATAAAGGCAAAGGATTGTTTGGCAGTTTGCGCTTCCGCTACCTCGGCGATCGCCCGGCCAACGAAAACAACAACCTCGTCGCCGACGGTTATTTTTTGTTCGATGCCGTGGCCGGCTGGAAGAAAAACAATGTGGAAATCGGTTTTTCCGCTCAAAATCTGCTGAATTCGGAATGGAAAGAAGCCCAATTTGAGACCGAATCGCGCTTGCAAAACGAGTCAGAATCCGTATCGGAAATTCACTACACCCCCGGTGTGCCCTTTTTTATCAGGGGTTTCGTGACCTATAGTTTTTGACAGATGAATTGAGATTAGTGCATAATGAGACCTGGCGAGGCTTGCTTCGCCGGGTCTTTTTCATTTTTTTTAAAAATAAAAACCGGGAGGCGATGGCGCTCGTAAGTCTTGAAAACAAATTTTTCAAAAATGAAATCAGTTATGCACCGCTCAACACTCCTTCAAATGCTGCTCGCAGCAGGCTTTTTTTTATCTGCCTGTACCCAAAATGACAAGCCTCAAACCGTCAGAGCCAGCCTGACTCCCGCACAAATCGCCGCATCCATTCCCGCCCTGCTCGAACGCCACGAAGCCATCCGCAATGGCAAAGAATGGGACGATGTCCAGAATTTTTATGGCGCACAGCGTCAGGCAATCATCGCCGACCAAAACGCTTTGGAGCCCCGCCTCAAACTCGCCGAACTGTATATTCAGGAAGCGCGCGTCACCGGCGAACATCCGCATTACTACCCTGCCGCGTTACAGATGCTGGAAGAAGTATTGACCAGAATCCCGCAAGAAGATGTTTCCAAATTAAAAATTGACCAAAAAGACTTGTTATTCAGAGCGTTGGCTGCCAAAGCGAGCGTCCAACTTTCCCTGCACGATTTCCCGAACGCACTCGTAACAGCCAATCAAGCCGTCGCCCTCAACCCGCACAATGCACAGATTTATGGAGCTTTGGTGGACGCTCATGTCGAACTTGGCGATTATCAAAAAGCCGTCGAAATGGCCGACAAAATGGTGAGTATCCGTCCTGATTTGCGCTCTTATTCGCGCGTGTCGTACCTCCGCGAAATTCATGGCGACGTACCCGGCGCCATCGAGGCGCTCGATATGGCCATCAAAGCGGGGCTTCCCGGACAAGAAGCGACTGCCTGGGCGCGACTGACGCTCGGACACATTCATCAGACCTACGGCGACTGGAAAAAAGCGGAATTGCAGTACCAGATGATCCTGGCCGAACGCCCGGACTACCCCTTCGCTATCGCTGCATTAGCTGAAGTTGAAATACACAAGAAGAATTACTCCGAAGCCGAATCTCTTTTGAAAAAAGCCTGTGGCATTATTCCCGAAGTCGGTTTTTATGAAAGTTTGGCAAAGGTTTACAAAGAAACCGGGCGCACAGCGGAACACGAGGCGCTCCTCCCGGAAATCCTGCAAATGATGCAGGAGGACATGGACAAGGGCCACAACATGAGCATCGAACTGGCCGCTTTTTACTCAGAATTACAGCCCGATTATGACAAAGCGCTACAATACGCGTCGGGTGAGTACGAAAAACGCCCGCTCAACATAGACGTCAATCGTTTGCTGGCGAAAATTTATTTACTCAAAAAAGACAAGGAAAAAGCGAAAGAACACTTAGCCAAAGCCTCTGCCACCCGGTCGAAACATCCCGAATTACTGGAACTGAAAAAAATGTTGGAAGGTTAATTTGGCGAAACGAATGCGGTCGCCTTACATTTGCGACCCATTCGGATAGGTGGGTGAGTGGCTGAAACCACCGGTTTGCTAAACCGACGTACGGGGTAACTCGTACCGCGGGTTCGAATCCCGCCCTATCCGCAGTGTTTTCGCCCGCTCCAACGGGCATTTTTTCGGGGCGTAGCGCAGCCCGGTAGCGCACCTGCTTTGGGAGCAGGGGGTCCCAGGTTCGAATCCTGGTGCCCCGACAGAGAGCCACTTCACAGTGGCTTTTTTGTTTTATATCTTGCCTCCACATTTCGTATCTACGTTTCTCCATACAACTACCAATCGTGGGTTTGGGAACTCACCGGTCCAAATTGGAATTATTCCCCGTCGAATTTTCAAATACACCTTTATCAATTAAGCATGGAAGAATCCAAACAGGAAGAACCCCGGAAAAATATCGTCCTTAAGAAGCCGCCGGTCTTATTCAAAAAAACCCAAAAGGTAGTGGCATCCGATAAGCCTTTTCTTAAAAACGCATGAGACGAATCATCTTTGCACTTTTTTGCCCTTTGCTGTTCTGCAACAGCCTCTTTGCCCAAAACTTCGAGTCCGAAATCCGAACCTTCGAGCGCCAGGATTCCATCGAAAAAACCGCCAAAGGCCAAATCCTGCTTTACGGCAGTTCGACCATGCGGCTTTGGAAAACCTGTAAAAAAGACCTCGAAGGTTACAAAATCGCCAACCGGGGTTTCGGCGGCTCGCAGATGTCGGACGCCGTGCACTACTTCAACCGCGTCGTGCTGCCCCTCGCGCCGTCGTGGATTTTACTCTACGAAGGTGACAACGACATCAGCAACGGCAAAAAATCGCCCGAACAAGTGCTCAAGGATTTTGAGACTTTTATGCAGTTGGTGGAGCAAAAACTGCCCAACACCAAAGTCGCCGTTTTTAGCCTTCGCCCCAGCATCGCCCGCCAGCACCTGATGCCCCAACAGCGCCAGGTGAACAAAATGCTCAAAAAATATTGCCGAAAAAGCCGGAAACGCGTCTATTTTGTTGACGTGTACGACCTGCTGCTCACGCCCGATGGAAAACCCAACCCTGACTACTTAGACCCCGACAAACTTCACCTCAACGCCAAAGGCTACGAAGTGTGGGCAAAAGTGACACGCGATTTTTTGAAAAAACAAGGTTTGTAAAATGCCACGCATCGCCTTCAAAATGAAACTCCATCCCGGACAAGAAGCCGAGTACCGACGTCGCCACGACGCACTTTGGCCGGAACTCAAAACCCTCCTGAAAGAAACCGGCATCGCCGACTATTCCATTTTTTTGGATGAAAAAACGCTTGATTTGTTCGGCGTTTTGAACATCGAAAACCCGGCGCGGCTCGACGATTTGCCCCAACATCCCGTCATGCAACGCTGGTGGACCTACATGGCCGACATCATGGAAACCAACCCCGACAACTCGCCCCTCAGCCAGCCGCTCCGGGAAGTTTTTTATTTGCCTTGATGCGACCCGAACTTTCCGAAAGTTGTGTAACTTTCGGAAAGTTGACAACTTCGACAATTCGTTGCAACATATTGACAACCATGAAGAAAGCATCTACCCTCCTGCTCTTTTGCCTCGCCCTTTTCAGCCTTTCCGCTCAAAATTTCCTCGTCACAAACCTCACTTGCGAACACCGCACAAACCCCATCGGGCTCGACGCGAAACAGCCGCGTTTTAGTTGGAAAATCAAAACCGAACAGCGGCGCGGCTGGCAACAAACAGCCTGGCAGATTCAGGTCTCGCTCGATGCTGATTTTTCCGAAAAAAACCTCGTTTGGGATTCCGGCAAAGTCGAATCCGACGCCTCCGTTTTGCAAACCTATAAAGGCGCCGCGCTGAAATCCGGCGCCCGCTACTGGTGGCGCGTCCGGGTCTGGGATGAAAAAGGAAAAGAATCCGGCTGGAGCGGCAACGCCTTCTGGGACACAGCCCTGCTCTCGCCCGCCGACTGGAAAGCCGCGTGGGTTGAGCCGGAATCCGAAGCCGCGCCGCCGCGCTATTCGCCCGCGTGGATGCTCCGCAAAGAATTTTCAACGACAAAAGACATCGCGTTTGCCCACGCCTACGTGAGCGCGCACGGCCTCTA
>Ga0209172_10004100_pt1 | contig 20497 bp, 28 predicted proteins | sample LarsenN4metaG_FD_184113 | JGI IMG/M metagenome (GOLD analysis project Ga0209172, IMG submission 184113) | Hot spring sediment bacterial and archeal communities from British Columbia, Canada, to study Microbial Dark Matter (Phase II) - Larsen... ... | reverse complement strand
GAGTAAGCCAATCCGGGATTTGATTAACTTAGTTTCAGAGTTCATAATCTGACTTTTTGGGGTTAACAATTAAAGTGTCGTTACTTAAAGTTAATCCCAACTGTCAGATTAAGTCTTAACTAATACATTTTATTGCTTCTTCAATCTCAGCATCTCCCTCATCATCTCTTGGTTTACGGTAATCCTGTTTTAGTTTGTTTTCCAGTTCCGTTTTGTCTTTGCTATTACGGTAAACAAGAAAGCCTATAAATAGGAAAGCTGCAATTCCAATAATGATAATGACGGGCCAATTCATATAGATAGTATAAGTAAAACTAAATATATTTTACCCCTTTGGAATTAATTTTCGGAAGCCTGTTGAGGAAGAAAGAGAAAAGCCCCTTCTGCTTAAATAAAATTGATGTTAAGCATTTCAGAAACAGAAGCGGATCCAAAAGGAAAAGTATTTTCCTTTAATAAAGAAAATGATTAAACAGTAACCGGCTTAAGCAAAAGTCAGCGATTGGCATGTATCTCTTTTTTTCAATGCTGAAATGCACTCCTCAGCTTAGTGCTGGGGCCTCGGTGGCTTCAACAGGTTTTGTGGTTGTTGGTTTCTTTTTCAATTTTTTTGCTTTACCGGTTTGTTTGGCTGCAGCCTTTGCGATATCTGCTGCAAATAACTTGCTTGCTTTTTTGAGGTGAGCATTAAATTTCTTTTCCTTCAGATCGGCCTTATACCCGGCAAGCGCTTCCGACAGCTTTTCAAAAACTGCTTTTTGTATTTCTTTTTTTGAGGATTTTTTTGTCCGTTCTTGTTTACCCATACCATTTACTTTAGGTTGGTAAAATTAATAGAAACTTAATATTGCCAATGTTAAGTTTTTTGAAGGAAGCCGCACCCGGAAGGTATTTGAGTGCAAAAAATGAACAAATGATTTACTAACTTTAAACATGAGCATAAGCGTTTTTAAAACAAAGTGGTAATGAAAAAGCTGTTTTTCATACTGTTGCAGATAGTTATTGGAACTGCGGCATTATTTGCACAGACTACAACCTTGCAGGAGCGGTTGGGATACTCAAAGGAAACCAAACTGCTGATTATACATGCCGACGACCTTGGGGTGGCACATTCTGAGAATGCAGCCAGTACAACTGCTATGGAGAAAGGAGTGGTGAACTCAGCCAGCATCATGGTGCCCTGTCCCTGGTTTCCCGAAATTGCTGCTTATGCCCGTCGCCGGCCGGCCGCCGATTTTGGTTTGCATCTTACACTGACAAGTGAATGGAAGCATCTAAAGTGGGGACCCGTAAGTCTTCGGGACAAAGTACCCGGTCTTATCAACAAAAATGGATTTTTCTATGAATCGGTTGATTCTTTGTACAAAACGGCTACAGTGGCCGAAGTGGAAATGGAACTTCGGGCACAGATAGAAAGAGCAAAGCAATTTGGCATTGATCCTACGCACCTGGATTCACACATGGGAGCATTATTTGGCCGGTCCGATTTTTTAAAAGTATTGATTAACCTGGGCCGGGAATACAAAATACCCGTTATGCTTGGTAAATTTTTCTTTCAGGCATTGGGGGTTAATGTTGATTCGGTTGTGAACAACAGAGACGTGCTGCTGGATATGATCTACATCGCCAGCCCGGAAGATTATAAAAAAGGAATGAAAGAATACTATACCCGTGTATTAAAATCCGTTCAGCCGGGTGTAAATTGCCTTATCTTGCATGCTGCATATGATAACGATGAAATGCGGGCCGTTACTATAGATCATCCGGATTACGGATCTGCCTGGCGCCAGGCGGATTTTGATTTTTTTACCAGTGAAGAATGCCGGCAGCTGCTGAAAGATCAAAGCATTAAACTTATTACGTGGCGGGAAATCAGGGATAAACTTTTGCGGTAGCAGCGAATGTGAAATTTATACGTTTGCAAACCACAAACTATTCATACAGAATGTGGCATAATATTTTGTGCTAATCTTTCGTTTAAGAAATTAATCTGTCCTTATATAAACCAGTTAAATTTTACCCGATGAATGCTTTGACTCCCAATCCGCCGGAAGATCATAAAAGATATAAACCCGTACTGGCCACCTCCGTAGTCACTATTCTTACAGTGGTTGTTTTTTTCGGATTTCAGTATGCTGCAGAAAAGAAGGTACTTAAAAATAGCTTACCAGACGATGCTAAACTGACCGTGGCAAAAGTTGACTCGGTTTCGAACCAGCTTGATACAAAGTTGTATGATCAGCACATTATCCGCATGGCAAATGGCGATTCTACAGGACGATGGCCGGTGAAGCATGCATATCCGTTGCCCGGCGCTATTTTGCCATTCAAAACCATTGTGGCTTATTACGGAAATCTGTATTCAAAGCAAATGGGTATTTTAGGAGAGTTGCCCCGAAACGAAATGCTGAATCATCTGCAAAAAAAGGCAGAGGAATGGCAGCAGGCCGATTCGGCAATTGAAGTTCAACCGGCACTGCACTACATAGCCGTAACCGCCCAATCGGCTCCGGGAAAAGGAGGTAAATACCGGCTGCGGATGCCTTTTCACCAGATAGATTCGGTACTCAGCATGGCAAAACAAATCAATGCAATTGTTTTCCTTGACATACAGGTGGGGCTCAGTACGCTGCAGGAAGAAATTCCACAATTAAAAAAATATCTGTCGATGCCGGAAGTGCATCTGGGGATCGACCCGGAATTTTCAATGAAAGGAGGGGAAGTTCCCGGAAAAGTCATCGGATCTTTTGACGCGGCTGATATTAACTATGCTGCTGATTACCTGGCACAATTGGTAAAGGAAAATAACCTGCCTCCAAAAATTCTTGTAGTGCATCGGTTTACACAGGCAATGGTTAAGCAATATACACAAATCAAAACGCGGCCCGAAGTGCAACTGGTAATGCATATGGATGGCTGGGGTCATCCGGCCAAAAAGAAGAATACCTACCGGCAATACATTTATAAAGAGCCCGTCCAGTTTGCAGGATTTAAAGTATTCTATAAAAATGATCTTAAAAATGAAGGCCGCTTGCTTACACCGCAAGAATTACTTGCTTTGACACCCAGGCCGGTGTATATTCAATACCAGTAATCTTTTGAGAGAAATGTTATAAAGCAAAAGGGCGGCACCTGCCGCCCTTCTTTTGCATGCCAGGTTATTGCTTATAACTTATTTACAACTACATCCTGCACCAGCCGTGTATTGCGGGTTACTTCATATACCGAAGTCTTATTGGTCTTTTTCGAAATTACTTCGAATTTAAGCTCATCCATTTCTACTTCGTCCGTATTCAGGCGGAATCTTTTGGTAATCTTTTCGCCTTTTACTTTTTCGGAGTACAATACGTTTCCGTAAATGTCTCTGACGCTGATAATGAACTCCTCTATTTCAGTATTGTTCAAATCCAGTTGAAAAACCGGCTGATTTTTTTCGTTTCCGATGTATTTTAACTCAATCGGGTTTCCAATTGTGCTGTCGCTGGCAAATACGGACGGGCCGGTTAGCGATGCAAGTGCTGTTGCCATAACAATAACCCCTGTTTTCATCTTTTTCATTGTCTGTTTCATAAAGTGAATTTTAAAGTTTAATAATTCAATTCTGGTTTTTAATACATAAAACTTTTAATCAGGCTGCAATCGTTACGACAAGCAAGTGAAAGAATATGGAGCGGAATCGTTTTGAGGTGTTTCCTCTTTTCAGCAGTCGTTTTGTTTTGAATTGCAGTGTAAAACTAGGGTCAGGGAAATCTTTGTCCAAATCAAATAAAAGCCAATTTTACCATCTTTAAACCGCTAACAAAAAGTGAAAACCCTTGTCCGACAAGGGTTTTCGGGTTTATAAAAATTGATGCCCAGCGGTTATGGTGTCGCGAAAATTATTTTCTGAGTATTATTTTCAGCGATTGATCATTATGCACGATTGCTACCCAGTTTTGATATACGGGTTGTTCAGGCTTTTTTTCGTTCGTCTTTCCTGGTACAGTTTCGGCTGCATCCAGAAGTGCCTTCAGATATTTTTCAGTTTCTGCTTTTGTCATGGTTACCATGCTGCCCGAACCCTCGAAATAGAAATGGGTACTGATAAACTTTTTTACATGCATTCTGGATTGCCTCGGCAGGTGGTACTGCAGCTTCCAGAAGTCGTTACTTCCGGACTCTTTAATTGCTTTTTGCACTCTTGCAGGTCCGCAATTGTAGGCTGCAATTACAAGTAACCAGTCGTTAAATATCTCATACAGATCTTTGAGATAGCGGGCTGCAGCTCTGGTACTTTTGTACTTGTATTTTCTTTCATCTGTTTTGCCGCTTACTTTCAAACCCATCAGGCGGGCTGTAGAAGGCATAAACTGCCATAAGCCTACCGCTCCCACATTGGAAACTGCATTGGTGCTGAGTTGCGACTCTATAACGGCCAGGTATTTTAATTCGACCGGTATATTATACTCTTCAAATACTTTATCAAACGTAGAAAAATAGCTTGTACTTTTCTGCTTCATTTTTTCAAGCAGTTCTTTATTCCTTTCCAGATAATTGATGGTGAATTCTTCGGCCTCCGGACGAAGGTCAATAATTAAATTTTGTGAAGTTAAAGATGCGGAACTATCGGTCAGACTCTTCATCAACCCTGCTGAGTCAATGCTATAATTTTTTGCTGCAGCATCGGCCTGTGTCAATAATGAACACAGGGTAATTACACACATCTTCCATAGAATTTTCTTAAACATTTTTCTTTTTTTCGTGAAAAAATACCGCAGGATAGGATCTTAAAATTACACCGGGCTATTACCCGAAAAGATCAGGTACACTTACAAGCCGGGGTACGGATAATCTGGTTTTTCATTGCCCTGTAGTTGTACATTTTTGTTGGGACTTGCAACAGCAAAAATAGTTTACAGTATGCGGATTTCACAGTTAAAAGAGACGTAAAATCCCTATGACAGATTTAAACAAATGGTTATCACCTGAATAAGTTTTCCACTGAAAAAAAGGCATGTAAATTCTACGAATAGCATGTGTTTTTTGATGAAAAACGACCTGGTTTTTATACCTGTGTCATATAGTGGCAATCGGAATTTTGTAATACATTTTATATACGAATCAATCATAAAAAGGGTTATAGATTAATAGACGTTTTTTTTTGAATCATCATTAATGTTATTTGATATAATAATGCAGCGTTTATATTCAATAATGAACAATTGTGAGCCTGGTGCATTTAGTAAATATTGCTGAAAAATCATAGATTTATCTTTTAAAATCAAAACTGCATATGAAGAAAATCCTATTGCTGGGTGCAGTAACTGCCATGGTTGTTATTGCAGCCTGTTCAAAAAAAACAATTCCTCAAACATCGCAAACTGCTGAAGCGGAGAAAAAAAGTTCAGCTGTAAGCTACGCAGGCCAGGTAAAACAATTAATAGAAAGTAAATGTAGCCCCTGTCATATACCTTCCAAAGGCGGAAATAAAGCGGCATTGGATAATTTTGATAATGCCAGGAAGTTTGCCGATGATATTATCAGGCGTATTAACCTGAATCCCGATGAAAGGGGATTTATGCCCTTCCGGAATGCAAAATTATCTGCTGAGGAAATAGCGGTTTTTACCAAATGGAAAGAAGAAGGGTTGAGCGAGAATTAAATCCAATTACCACAATTTTAGGCGAAAAGAAAGGATAAAGGAGGAAAAGCATGTTACCTGTTAAAGCGTACGCAGCCTTTAGCGCATCGGCACCGCTGGTGCCATTTAGTTTTGAAAGAAGAGATCCGCTTCCTTCTGATGTGCAGATAGAGATCTTGTTTTGTGGTGTTTGCCACAGCGATATTCACCAGGTGCGAAATGAATGGAACGATTCTATATACCCGATGGTACCCGGGCATGAAATTGTGGGAAGGGTTACACGAACCGGCAGTCAGGTAAAAAAAATTAAAGCAGGAGACCTGGCGGCGGTGGGGGTAATGATTGACTCATGTCGGAAATGTACCAATTGTTTGAACTATGCCGAACAGTATTGTGCGGAAGGCATGACGGGTACATACAATGCTATTGAACGTGACGGTAAAACTATTGCACAGGGAGGCTACAGTACACAGATAGTAACCGATGAAAGATTTGTTTTTAACGTTTCTTCCGGCCTTGAACCGGCAGGGGTAGCACCCCTGCTGTGTGCTGGAATTACCACCTATTCTCCGCTTCGGTATGCCGGTGTAGGAAAAGGTACAAAGGTCGGTGTCATTGGTCTGGGCGGGTTAGGGCACATGGGTGTAAAATTTGCTGCCTCCTTTGGTGCCGAAGTAACGATGATCAGTACGTCTCCATCCAAAAAAGCGGATGCGCAAAAACTGGGAGCACATAATTTCCTTTTGCAAACTGACCGGGCGCAAATGAAAAAATACGAAAGCTATTTTGATGTGTTGCTGAATACCGTTTCTGCAAATCATGACTACCAACAGTACCTGGATCTTTTAGGATACGAAGGCAGAATGATGGTTGTGGGCATACCAGCCGAGTATCCACGCATAAAACCCGGAGCGCTTCTTAAAAACCGAAGAAGCATCACCGGTTCAATGATTGGAGGAACCAAAGAAACCCAGGAAATGCTGGATTATTGCGCCAGGCACAGAATTACAGCCGATGTGGAAGTTATTCCAATACAACAGATCAATGAGGCTTATGAAAGAATGCTGAAAAATGATGTACGTTACCGGTTTGTGATCGATTTAAACTCATTGCGTAATTGAAAGGCCTGAGCGCACCTGATATTATAAAAAGATTCGGAATGGAACCTCATCCCGAAGGAGGTTATTTTAAAGAGACATACCGCTCGTCCGAATTCATATTGAAAGAACATTTACCCCACCGCTTTGGGGATAAAAGGAGATTTTCAACCGCCATCTATTTTTTGCTGACTTCGGAAAGCTTTTCCGCTTTTCATAAAATTAAGAGCGATGAAGTTTGGCATTTTTATGCAGGCGGCAGCCTTCTCATACATATTCTGCATATCAACGGAAGTTATGAGCTGATCAAACTGGGAAATAAGATGGAGGCGGGAGAGGTTTTTCAGTGTGTGGTGCCTGCCGGCAGTTGGTTTGCTTCCGAATGTGCAGAAGGCAGTAATTTCAGCTTTGTTGGTTGTACGGTATCACCCGGCTTTGATTTTGCCGATTTTGAACTGGCCATTGGAGATCAATTGATCAGAAAATATCCCGACTTTACCGGCTTGATTCGTAAGCTAACAAGATAAAAACAGTTATCTCCGGCTAAAAAAAGAAAAGGGATCAGTGATGATCCCTTTTTCAAATTGGTGTTGTGTTACCAGCGATTGTTGCCTGCAAAAGAACGGCTCCTGTTGTTGGTTCTTTCCTCGCGGGGTTTGGCTTCGGCTACTTTAATAGCACGACCGTCAACCATGGCGCCATCCAGGTCTTTAATGGCTTTTTGAGCGGCTTCCGTATCGGGCATTTCCACAAAACCGAACCCGCGGCTGCGCTGAGTAAATTTGTCGGTAATTACTTTTGACGAGGATACCTCGCCATACTCTTCAAAATACGATCTTAAGTCTTCATCTTGTACGTTGAAGCTCAGATTAGAAACATAAATGTTCATTAATCACATTTAAAAATTAATAAATACTTGAGAAAACTGCAGTGTAAAGAAGACTAACTATTAGCAGGATTTGCGTAGCAGATTAAGTTCATTCAATTACTAAATGCCGTAGAACTCAAATTAACGGTGCAAATATATACCGATTAGCGCATCATTTATTCTTTTTTAAAAATATATCTGCAAAATTGCCGTTATCTGCTGATAAAAAAGCGGTTCTGGCTTTTGGTTTTAAGATAAAATTTACATATTTGTACTCTTTGAAAAAAATCCAGCCCGCTGCATGTAATAACTGATGTAAAACCAGACGTACGGATTAAACGTACGTTGAAGCCGGAAAAATCACCATGAATCTGAACAAAGCCATTGCATCCCACAGGATTCTTCTTGCCTCTGTCTTTACGCTGGGCATTGTTGTTATAACCGCCCGGTTGTTCATTTCTGCAAAAGCAAAACCCGAAAAAGAAATTGTCCGTACGCAGGCTGTTAGTGTATCACAGGGTACTCGATTTGGCCTGCCGCTTGATTCATTCAACATTGTTGAAGAAACGATTAAACGGGGCGAATTTCTTGCCGATATTCTTGCTGAATATGGAATTGATAATACCACCGCATTAAAACTTGCTGATAAAGCAAAGAACATCTTCAGTGTAAAGGATCTGATGGCAGGAAAAAATTATACAGTGTTTTGTTCGAAAGATTCTTTGCAGAAAGCACAGTATTTCATTTACCAGCCTAATGCGATTGATTATGTGGTGTATGATCTTCGTGATTCATTGAATGTATATAAAGGGAAAAGAGCCGTAACCTCAAAAACCCGGACTTTAACGGGTGTTATCAGCAGTTCGTTGTACGAAACATTCGAAGCACAAAATGCCGACCCGGTACTGGCGGTAAAACTCGCCAATATATTTGCCTGGACCATCGATTTTTATTCGATCCAAAAAGGTGATTCTTTCCATATTATGTATGAACAGCGCTACATTAAAGGAGAACCCATTGAGGCAGGCGATGTGAAAGCAGCTGTATTTACACACAAAGGGGAAACGTTTTATGCCTATTATTTTCAGCCCGACAGTCTTGCTTCGGGTGAATATTATAATGAAGAAGGCAAAAGCCTGCGCCGGGCATTTTTGAAAGCGCCATTGAAGTTCAGCCGTATCAGTTCAAGATTTACAATGCGCCGGTTTCATCCTGTTCAAAAAAGGTGGAAAGCTCATCTGGGTACCGATTATGCTGCCCCGCAGGGTACGCCAATCATTGCTACTGCCAGCGGCACTGTAACCGAGTCAAGATATACCCGTAATAACGGACACTATGTAAAAATCAGGCACAATGGTACCTATACCACCCAATATCTGCATATGAGCCGCAGGGGTGTAAAGCCCGGCCAGCACGTAAACCAGGGACAGGTGATAGGTTATGTTGGCAGCACGGGCCTGGCCACGGGTCCGCATGTATGCTACCGCTTCTGGAAAGGCGGAAGACAGGTAGATCCACTAAAAGAAAAATTTCCTCCAGCCTCACCGGTACAAGAAGAGTACATGCCTGTGTTCAAACAATTAGTCGAGTCCAACAATGCCATTATGGGTATAGGGCTCAGGCAACCGCTCTTTTATTAGAGCGGGAAAAAGAAGACAAATGTTGTTTATTTTTATAGCAGGCAATAACATTCTGCAGCTTCATGGTCGAGTTTACTGCAACACTTCTAAAGTTTAACCAACAGGGTGAAAAAAGCGGCTGGACTTATATTGAAATACCTGCTGAAATAGCCCATCAGCTAAAGCCGGAAAATAAAAAGTCATTCAGGGTAAAAGGCAAACTGGATCATTATAATATCCGGCAGGTGGCGCTGCTGCCTGTGGGGGGAGGAAACTTTATCATGGCCGTTAATGCCGTAATGCGCAAAGGCATTGGCAAAAGAAAGGGTGCCATGATCAATGTGCAGCTTGCACCCGATAACGAACCCCTTAAATTATCTACTGAATTTATCGACTGCCTGGCCGATGAGCCTGATGCATTAAAGTTTTTTAATCAATTAACAAAGGGCCACCAGAATTATTTCAGTAAATGGATTGACAGTGCTAAAACAGAAATCACAAAAACAAAAAGGATTGTCCTGGCGGTTAATGCATTGTCAAGAAAATTGGGGTTTGGAGAAATGCTGCGTGAACAAAAGACAAGGAAAAGTGATACCGGTGTGTAAAAAACAAAAGCCCGGTGACTATGTTTTTCAATAATTTTGACGAAGACTCGCCTGTTTTTTAAGATATCCATTAAATGGTGACGGATGATGAAATACGATTTCTGGAAAAAGCCATTGATCTTTCGCTGAAAGGGATGAAAGAAGGTAAGGGCGGCCCCTTCGGTTGTGTCATTGTTTTAAATGATAAAATTATTGGCGAAGGGTATAATAAAGTAACGGCCATCAATGATCCCACAGCACATGCCGAAATTGTTGCTATACGGAATGCCTGCCGCCGGCTGGGGTCTTATCAGTTAAACGGCTGCGATATTTACTCAAGTTGTGAACCTTGCCCCATGTGCCTGGGAGCCATTTACTGGGCACGGCCGGAGCGGGTTATTTATGCCAATACAAGAAAAGACGCTGCCGCCATCGAATTTGATGATGATTTTATTTATCACGAAATAAGCATCAGTAATTCAGAGCGGAAAATTTCTTTTATCCATCAGCCCCACCTCAAGGCAAAAGAGGTATTTGATATCTGGAAAGCAATGGATAACAGGCAGAAGTACTGACATTTTTTTGGCCGTTTTTGGAAATAATTATCACAACTGCGAAGCGCCACATCGTTTCACAAAAAAAAGCAGAAATATGGGGCATATTCCTAACGGGAAGTTTTTTTATTGCATTTGAAATGATCAGGAACCGGTCATTTTATAGATGACGAAATAGGAAATAATAAGCAGAAGTAAAATAATAAGAACCGCTGCGTAAATCCACGGGTTATCTTTGTAGCGCAACCGGTCTCTGAATCTTTTTTTCTTTTCCAGCTTTTTTTTCAGGTCCTTATTGAGCTGGTCTACCAGCTGAGAAATTTTTTCTTTGTTTTTAACCTGTTGTAACCCTTCGAGTGCGTCGGATTCAAAATCATGATCAAGCAGTTTTTTTTCCAGTTCATGTTTTTGTTCTTCTGAAAGCTTTCCCTCCAGGTAAAGCAATAATGTTTCCTGTTCTACTGTTGCGGACAGATGGGATAATATGTCTTTCAGATTGCCGGCCATACGTTACGGACTTCTTCTATCTTGATTTATTTTCTTTTCAATCAGAATTTTCAGATTTCTCTTGCCGTTTTGTATATAACTTTTCACCTGCATGGTTGTATATCCTGTCTGGTTGCTGATCTGCTGGTAGCTTTTTTTTTCCAGGTAAAACAAAGTTACGCATACCTGCTGCTCGGTGCTGAGTTCTTTCAGGGCCTCGGCCATTTTTTCCAGCGTTTTCTCATTCTCGAGCAAAAAATTTTTGTCCGCTTCTTCTGCCGGGGCCGATAAGTTTTTTTCAGTGAGGGGGGCCGGCGCTTTGGCATGTTCATCACGAATCTTCATCAGGCAGTGGTTTTTGGCCACCATGTATATCCAGCTTTTGAAATAATCCACTTTGTATTTATTCAATTCGGTAACGGCTTTCAGGAAAATCTGCTGTACACTGTCTTTTGCGTCTTCTTCGTTTTTCAAATATTTCATACAAACGCCCAGCAAGAGCAGGGTGTAGCGTTTCAGCAAAATTCCCAGCCATTCATTATCGCGGCTGTTGTAAAAACGCTGCAGCAGTTCCTGGTCGGTTGCGTTATGATAATTTTCCTGTCTCAATGCCGTGGATGATCCTTTGATGCAAGAAAATAAAAAATTCACAACAAATGTTGAAAAAGCATGTTAATCTGACTGCCGGTCAGTTAAGAGTCCAGAGGTGGAAGGTCATGCTTATCCGGTAGCCCTTTCCGGAAATTTTTTCCCAGTGTATAGTAAGGGAAGGCGAATATTGCTGCGACGGATACATCGTGCAGGTTTCAGATCGTTTTTTCTTTTTGCTGCCGCCTTCCTGTTCAAACTCAACAAAGCCAAAAAAAAATCTCAGTTCTTTTACAATGCGGTTAAAATCTTTTCTGCTGTAATGAAGGTTTTCTTTTTCAGGTTCATAATCCCAGAATACCGTATAACGGTACGATGAGTCGGGGGTGGAGGGGTTATCGGGGTTGAATACCGGGTAACGGCCGAAGATTACAAAAAATGAGTCGGAAGGAATGCGGGCATTTTTAAAAAGAGAAGAACGAAAGCAGAAAAGATTTTCTTTTTGCCATTCTTGTGTGTACTGTTCGGGATCGGATTGCAATTGCGGATGCGCCTGCAAAGCCTTTCGGATGGCTGCGGCCTCTTTTATAAAAGGGCTTACCGGAAAGTAATAACTCACCTGCTCCGCCATTTGTTTTTCCTGCGCTATCAGCGAAGGAGTTATAGGCAACCCTAAACGGACAGGTATGAAAAATTCAGCACTTATTTTATTGACCGTACACAGCCCGCCTGATTTATTTAGTGGCACATTAAATTCTTCATCTATTTTTCTTAATTTTAAATTCACTATATGCGACACATCAAATTCCTTATCCCTCTTTCTATTGTTTTAATCTTCTTTGCCTGCCGCAAAGATTTTTCAATTGAAAAAAACAACAACAACCAGCAACGAACAGACAATGAACTGGCCCGATATACAAAAAGCGGTGTACCGACAATTCTAGGTAAAGAAATTCCTAACTACTATTCGGTTAATAACATAGCCAAGGCTATTGCCAAGATAAAAGGCATTCCGTATCAGGGCTCTTCTGGTTCCAATGCCCGTACTACAATAAATGTAGGCGGACTTCAGGTAGATGCCAATTTCAAGTACATCCGCTTTCTGCCTGCAGATGAAAACCAACTAATGGACCTCATTGATGCAGGCCTTGATCTCTATGAAGAACCGCTGCACTTTGAAGTTGACCAATTAGGGGAAACCTATCATGACCCGTCTTTACCAGATTCTGTAATAACCTGGATGTACACAGTAGTACCTATTGACTACCAGCTTCCAGCTAACATACAGACAGAACTCCTTTCTGAAGTATTTCTATTCAATACCGAATTGGAAGAACTGGAAGAAGATGAATTTGAAGACAGCGACCCGGAACCCGGTAATCCTTATTACTGCAACACACAGCCGGATATTAATATTCGTATCATGCCCTGCAAATACAGCAGGCGCAGCCAATTGATGAATGATGCCTGCTAGTGGCTTGTAAATAATAATATTGACCCGCAAACATTGGAAGATGAGGCAATGAATACGGCAGGCTATGTTGAACAAGCTGATGCAAGAAAATGTTCCAAAAGGTATCCGCAGGGCCGAATAACAGTTGAAGACAATAACCTTAGGACGAATGTTCCTGTTAAGGGATTGATGGTGAAAGCCAGAAACTTTTTGAAAATAAAACGTACTTACACGGATATAAATGGCAATTTCAGGATAAGTAAAAAATACAGAAAAGCAACCATAGTTGTAAAATGGAGAAACAGACTTGCAACTACACGAGGTATAGACAACTGGTGGAAGTTTTATGACATTTTCTTTCCAATAAAATTCAGAATCGGCCAGTTTGAGTGCGGGGCATTAGATAATATTACCTTTAACTTCCCCTTCACTGCCGACCACAGAAGCTTGTGGAATGAACGTTTCGCAGCCTCACATTTCCTCAACAGCCTTTGGGAAACTTATGAAAGTACAAGAACAGATAATATCAACAACCCTCCAAATAAACTAAGGGTTTATCTTGTTGCCCGCTGGTTTAATGGTGCTGCTTTTACGCCGATGTTTTCGCAGGTGTATGGCAGAGGTTTCCCAATAGAGGAATTTATGAACCTGCTGCAACTGAAATTGGGCAGAGCCATAAAAGGGGCATTAAAAAAACTATTGCTTAAAAATGCTCCTGATATTTTTATTCCGACGTTCACTGATAGATTCGGAGCAAGGCAGTCTGAATTTCCAGACCAGCGTACCAATACCAGCTATCACGAATTAGGCCATGCCATACATTTTGCCCAGGTAAGCGGCGATTACTGGAAACGGAATACTTACCCCGCTTATGGTTATAACCTTGTAGCTTATGGCGGTGACTATGGGCCGAAGAACGGCCCGTTTGCTCCCTTCGTAGGAGTTACTGAAATGTGGGGGTTCTATTTTGGAAATACATTAACCGCAAGAAAATACGAACAAATCTGGAATACCACAGGTAACAATGCGGCATTTACAATTTGGCGAACCAATGCCAATCAACTCGAAAACAATATTCCCGATGATAATATAAATGTTGCATTTGCGAATGACAGAAGTTTAAGCTGGATACCCTTTGGTTATATTCATGATATGACCGATAATGGCGAAAATGCTGCACTTACCGGGGTAAATGATGCGGTAAACACATATACATTAAACGGTGCATTCCGCGGCATGCAATTTAACGTAACGGATGTTTGCGGTTATATGGAGGAAGTGCTGAGAAGAAACGGTTTTTCGCAAGATTTACAAATGCGATTGATGATGGACAGCTACCGCTGGCAGTGCTGGGCGCCATAATAACAATTATTCATCCCTGTCCCCGATTTCGGGGACAGGGATTTCTTATAAATTATATTTTATGAAACAAATAATTATTGCTATCATCGGCTTGATATTGGTTGGTGCATCTTGTGAAAAGTACCATCCAGAAGATATTCGCATAGTATGGCCTATAATGCCGGTAAGTATCACTCCAATGAAAGACACCTTTAACGTAAACGACACATTAGCTTTTGAGATAGATATTCCTGAAACACTGCGTGACTCCCTTTCAGGACAATTAATAACCTGTAAGAATTTTAATTTTTCGTCTTTTCTTGACTTTCATAAATTAGTATATCCTGATAAAAATTTAGGTCAGCAACCAAGTAACGGGTCAGATTACACAACAATAAATACAGGAGTTGGGACAATTCAATCCCCTCCGTCAGCATCGTTTGCAAACTGGAATCTTCAATATTCAGGTATAAGATATAGAATAAAGGCTAAATTGATTGTCAAACAAATTGGGATAATGGCTATTACTCCAATTTATTCAAGTCCACAACAAACTCAAAGTGCCACAATGGGAACAAACGGCAACGGTGAAACCATCTATGCATCGTTTGATAAAATCAAATATTTTATAAATAACGGGCAAACAAATTTCCATATTTATAAGCAACATTGTAAACCATCGTCGGCATATACTGATGAACAAAACTGGCTGGAAAACACCGGGACATTTACGTTTGTAGTACGGTAATATGAAAAGAACACTTTTATTTTTTGTAATATCATTAATTGTATTATCCGGTTGTTCAGTCATTGCCCAAACAACTGAACAACCGGATTTGACTTATGTTATCGTTGCAAGCAGAAATGGTATTGAGCAAGAGTATAAAACCGGAACACGGTTTTTAATAAAATTTAAAAGCGACTCATCAATACAAAAAACAAGAGGTTTTTTTGCAGGAGTATCAGAAGGGAAAATAGTGATGCTCCCAAAGAAAACATCAAATGAAGTAGTGCTAATTCCGCCAGACAGTGTTTTGCTTTTAAGAAGAATCAGACCCACACAGAGAATTGGTTATGCCGCTACAGGAATTACATTGATAGGAGTCGGGGCTGCCGTGCTTAACAGAGCCGCAAATACTTCCGGCAGTACTGGCGCAGCGGTATTGGTTATACCTGTTATAGGCGCTGGTGTTTACTTTTTATGTGTAATTCCTATCACCTTAGTTATTGAAAAATTGTATGAAAAGAAAAAAACAAACGGCTGGACATTTTCAATTAGGCAGCAATAACGAAAGGATCGAAGGAGGGTATGCCTATAACAAGCGGCTTGCTGCTATGCTGGCTGACGAATAAATCCTCATCTTTTGTTCACTATCAGCAGGGGTTCGGTCGGACGTAATACTATTAGGCTTTAGTTCTTAACTTCATCATCAGTAATTTTATTGGGCTTCAGTTCCGGGCGGGACGTTAGAAAATTCCAGCACAGCAGCAAGCCCTCAACGATGTGAGCATCAGAACAATTATGCAAATACCTGCCGGGTTCATTTCAAAAAACGCTTTTCAGCCACCGGATAAAGGCGGCATCCCAGCCCAGCATTTTGAAGGCTGTATAAAAAAGTATTAACGCAAAAATTCTTTTCAGGGTTTGCTGCGGAAGAGATATGGCCAGTTTGCTTCCAAAATAAGCCCCGATAGTAAAGCCAACAGCCAGCAGGCCAATTACCCTTATATCCATGGGGGTGCCCGATTTGCGGCACTCCTGGTAATAGTATAACGAAGCGAGAATAACAACAGGTAAAGTAAGCACACCCAGCGAAGTGCCCTGTGCCTGGTATTGGTTATAATTCATAAAAAAGATAAGAGCGGGAACCATAATGATGCCGCCGCCGATGCCCACCAGCCCGCTCAGCAGCCCGGCCGATAGACCGATGGCGGCTATCAGCAGTATTGTTTCGCTATTCATTTTTTCAGAGTTGTTTTGCATAATTATTAATTTCTGAACTCGCTTAGGTAATGCCGGATCGCTTCTTCAATGATCTTCAGCGCTGCAGCCTTATCCTGGAAATTGTCAATTTCTACTTTTTTATTTTCAAGCACTTTATACTGCTCGAAATAATTTTTAAGCTCCAGCAGAAAATGCTGCGGTAGTTCTTCAATATTTTTATAATGATTTACCGAAGGATCTTTGGCTGCTACTGCTATAATCTTGTCATCCTGCTTTCCGGTGTCAATCATTTGCATATTGCCAATTACCGTAGCTTCTACCAGGCAAAGCGGCTGTATGGATTGAGAACAGAGCACCAGTATATCCAGCGGATCGTTATCCTCACCCAGTGTTTGCGGAATGAAACCATAGTTGATGGGGTAATGAAAAGAAGAATAGATTACCCGGTCCAGTTTTAGCAAACCGGTCTGTTTATCAATTTCGTATTTTGCTCTCGACCCTTTTGGAATTTCGATAATGGCATTCACAATACGGGGGGCGCCATCCCCATAATGAACCCCGTGCCACGGGTGATTAACGGTGATCATGATTTACTATTTAATCAGCTTAATACCGGTATATGTAGCAGCTAGGCCGGTGATAATGCTTATTACAATATAAAAAAACATCAAACCGGTCTTCTGTTCTTTTATTAAACTGATGCTTTCAATCGATAGTGCGGAAAAAGTAGTAAACCCGCCGCAAAGCCCCGTCATCAGCAACAGCCTTACCGGCTCAGAAAAATATTCATGGCGTGCTGCCAGCCCCCAAAAAATGCCGATCAGCAGACAGCCGGAAATATTGACGGCAAAAGTACCCCAGGGAAAACCACCGGCCTGATGCATTTGTATCCAGCGGGAACACAGGTACCTCAATATACTTCCTGCGCCACCGCCCAATGCTACCAGCAGTATGTTCTTTATCATTTCAGGCTGTCGGTTTTGTGCTGTAACTTATGTAATGTGTCTTCAGCATGTTCAAACAGATATTTTAAATCCACCAGCCACCGGTTGCCCGTCTTTACTATCTTCAGCGTATCGGGATCGTTTTTAAAGGAATTGGAATAAATCAGTATTGTAGTAGAATCATTTATTCTTTTGTTGTCGTGTATACGTATGCTTGCGTTTTTATATTTCAGAAGGGTATCGCGGGCTTGCCTGGGGAAAGATCTTTCATAAGCATTAAAGTACTGTAAATTGACAGAATCTTCGAGCAGAAATTTTCTGGCGGTTTCCATATTGCCATCAAGCGATGCGCGGATGAAATTTCGTCCGGCGTCAAGATCATTCTCTGCAATGGCAGGTTCTGAAGCGGTCTTGTCGTTGTTGTTGCAGGCGTACAGCAATACAAACAGGAACGAAACAGGTATTAGTTTATTCATTCCTGCAAATTAATGATTAATCCGGAGTATACGGTTTATGGTGTTTCCGGTTTTTCGGTGTTTCCTTCTTTCTTCGGCGGGGCCGGCGGATGTGGGTCTTCCTTTCTTTCTTTTTCGTATGCTCTCAAAATTTGCTTTACAAGCCGGTGACGCACTACATCGTCTTCGTCCAGTTCAATATGGGCAATACCTTCGATATTTTTTAAAATACGGACAGCAGTTTGCAAACCGCTTCGCTGATTGCGGGGCAGATCCACCTGTGTTATGTCGCCGGTAATGATGGCTTTTGCGTTGGCGCCAATGCGGGTCAGAAACATTTTTAACTGCAGGTCGGTGGCATTTTGCGCTTCATCCAGAATAATGAAAGCATTGTCGAGGGTGCGGCCGCGCATATAAGCCAGCGGCGCAATCTCAATTGTTCTTGTACTCATGTAATAACCCAGCTTATCGGCCGGTATCATATCATCCAGCGCATCATACAGAGGGCGCAGATACGGGTCTATTTTTTCTTTCAGATCACCGGGTAAAAAACCCAGGCTTTCTCCGGCCTCCACTGCGGGGCGGGTAAGAATTATTTTTTTAACCGCTTTATTTTTCAAGGCTCGTACAGCAAGAGCTACCGCCGTATAGGTTTTACCGGTACCGGCCGGGCCAATGGCAAAAACCACATCATTTTTTTCGGCCTGCTGCACCAGCTTTTTCTGATTGCCCGTTCGGGCACGAACAGTTTTTCCGTTCGGGCCAAAAACAAGAACATCGTTGGGATGGCGGTCTACAAAATGATCAACCGTTTCGGCATCATCGCCGCCGAGTATCTGCTCAAAATAGTTTTCACTCATGTGCCCGTTGCGCTCCAGATACTGCACAATGAGTTCAATCTTTTCCCGGGCAGATTCCACCTGTTCAGGCGATCCGCTGAGTTTTAACTGAGTGCCCCGGGAAAGAATTTTGAGCAGGGGAAATTTTTTTTTCAGAATGTCGAGCTTGCCGTTATTTACTCCGAAGAACTCGATAGGGTTTACGGTTTCGAGGTTGATGATCGTGTCTGTCAATTCACTTCAGTTTTTATTTTCATAATCCCGGTGAAGGGTACTTTGATTTCAGCAATTCACCGGTTTTACCACAGCGCCTGCAGGATTAAAGGCGATTTACGTTTCACTATAAAAATAGCGGATATAGATTATCATTTCCTAAAGTTAATTATTAACAGATGTGAATAGAAATTTTTGTTCGAAAATTTTGGTTAATAGTTTAGAATAATTATTTCTTTAATGCACTTCCGTTTAAAAACACCTTTGTCGTATACAGAAAATCAAACCTGTAAAAAGAAGCCGGCAGCCCGGTCAGTAATACAAAAATGAATATGGTAAGAAGAAAAACTATTTCAGGCGCACTTCAATAATTTCGTCTGTTTCATTTAACGAAGCGGGATTGATGTAAATAAAAACGCCTTCCTCCAGTTGTTTCCATTTTAGTAAATGCCCGGAAGAAAAAGACCGGACATCGCCAATCTTTTGTTTTATGCCGGGCACCAGCACAAAATTTTGCGACGGTGTTTTTAATATATGCACGTATAACTTTTTATCTTTTGCCGTCACACATCCCCAGTCCTGCACGGGAATAATATTTCCCCTTGTGCCGTAAATGCTTTCGCCGTTTTTCTGCATCCATTCTCCTACTTTGGTCAGCGTGTCAATGAATTCTTGTTGAATTTTTCCATCGGCCTGCGGACCAACGTTTAACAAGAAGTTCGCATTATGTCCTGCTGCTTTCACCAGGTAATGAATGATTCCCTTTACGGATTTGTAGCTTTTATCGTTGATATTAAATCCCCAGGAGTTATTGATGGTTTCGCAGGTTTCCAGCGGCACTTCGGCGCTGATGCCGCCGCTGTTCCAGCCATGCGAGTTGCCTCCGGGCAAATCTTTTTCAAACATCTGGTAATCTTCGCCCGGCTTGATGTCTGTGTGATGATTATTGCCAATCATTACATCGGGCCGCAACTGATGTATCAGGCCATAAATTTCATCGTAATGCCAGTTGGCATTCTTTCTTTCCCAGTCACCATCGAACCAGATGCCGCTGACCACATCACCATAATTGGTGAGCAATTCAGTTAGTTGCGCTTTCATAAAACGGATATAACCATCCCAGTCCGTATCTTCAGGTTTGCCATCAATTATTTTTTTCCCAAAGCCATAATCCTTCCTGCCCCAGTCGAGCAGGGAATAATAAAAATTCAGCTTCAAACCTTCTTCTTGACAAGCCTGCGCCAGTTCTTTCAGCGGATCTTTCTTATACGGTGTGGCATCTATGATGTCGTAATCGGTGGCTTTGGTGTCAAACATGCTGAACCCGTCGTGATGACGGGAAGTAATGGTGATGTATTTCATCCCGGAGGCCTTGGCTATCTGCACCCATTCCCTGGCATTGAAAGAATGGGGATAAAACGCATTGGCGATGCGCTTGTATTTTTCATAAGGAATCTTCTGGGTATACATCACCCATTCACCATCGCCCAGCAGGCTGTAAATACCCCAGTGAATAAACATGCCGAATTTACGGTCCTGAAAATCTTTCCGGTTCTGCAGGTTTTCTGCCGCGGGCCTGTAATCTGCCTGTGTAAAAGCAAAGAAAGAGAAGAACAGAAGCAGGAAGAAAGAAATAAATTTATTCATGATTCTTGTTTTGGCTGCATGTAAGTTAGGCAAAATGATCAAATGACATGTAATAGCTAGTATTTAATCTGACAGTGTAGGATTCTTTGTTTTTAGTTTTCTCGGGTATGGATTAAATGTAATAGCTAGTATTTAATCTGACAGTGTAGGATTCTTTGTTTTTAGTTTTCTCGGGTATGGATTAAAAAAATCAGGCTGCTGGAACTACATTGTTCAGCAGCTTTTGTTTTGCTAAGATAACAGA
>Ga0209172_10004098_pt1 | contig 20509 bp, 16 predicted proteins | sample LarsenN4metaG_FD_184113 | JGI IMG/M metagenome (GOLD analysis project Ga0209172, IMG submission 184113) | Hot spring sediment bacterial and archeal communities from British Columbia, Canada, to study Microbial Dark Matter (Phase II) - Larsen... ... | reverse complement strand
GCTAAGAGAAGCGGCGAGCGGTGCGACCGCAGACTAAAGCGCTGAACGACTCGTCACCGCTTTGTTTTGAGCTTGCATGGGAAAAGCGGCGAGCGGTGCGACCGCAAACCAAAGCGCTGACAAGTCACTCCAAATATACCTTTGGAGTGCGGCGACTTGTCGCCGCTTTGTTTTAAGATTGGCTAAGAGAAGCGGAGCGGTGCGACCGCAGACTAAAGCGCTGACAAGTCACTCCAAATATACCTTTGGAGTGCGGCGACTTGTCGCCGCTTTGTTTTAAGATTGGCTAAGAGAAGCGGCGAGCGGTGCGACCGCAAACCAAAGCGCTGACAAGTCACTCCAAATATACCTTTGGAGTGCGGCGACTTGTCGCCGCTTTGTTTTAAGATTGGCTAAGAGAAGCGGCGAGCGGTGCGACCGCAGACTAAAGCGCTGAACGACTCGTCACCGCTTTGTTTTGAGCTTGCATGGGAAAAGCGGCGAGCGGTGCGACCGCAAACCAAAGCGCTGACAAGTCAGCGCACTCCAAATCTGCGCTAATCAAAGAATGGGAACAGCCTCTTGATTTCAGCTTTGTCAGGACGGCGACCATACTCGCAAATCTCAAATGCCTCGGCGAATTGAACCTTTGCTGCCCGATCTTTGCCGTACCATTCTTCCAGCTCTTTGCGAAAACGATTGGCTGTGCCACGATCTCTGCTGGCAAGGTCCCCACGAACCTTCTCCCGCCGCTCCTGCTGTTTGGCAGGATCTGTGGGCACTAGATCAACGGAGCCAAGCGCGCCCCCTTCGTAAAACTGCGATTCCATGCCCATCAATCCATCGAGCTTCTTGTCTATAACCGAGTCGATTGCAACTACAATATCGGCGCGGAAAGGGTTGGGCCTCTCGAACCGGTCGGAATAGTAGAGGAAGACCGGATTCGATTCGAGAGGGGGGACATGGGGCAAGAAATAAGGCACTGCTACCATGTAGGCCGCGTCTTGCACTAATACTCCGGTGTAACGATGATCGGGATGGTAGTCATTGGGTCGGGGCCCCATGACAATATCTGCCTTCCACTCGCGGATCAATCGGGTAATAGTTTTACGATTCTCCAGAGACGGCACCAGCTCGCCATCATGAATATCGAGCACCTCAACAGTAGCGCCAAATATCTTTGCTGCCCGCTCAACTTCGGCCTTGCGTCGCTGCGCCAGCGGGCCGCCTGCTTCTTTCCAGTGGCCTATATCGCCATTGGTGACGGCGACAAGCTTCACCTCGTGTCCTTTCGCTGCCCACATTGTGGCAACGCCCCCCGCTTTCAATTCGGCGTCATCGGGATGCGCGCCAAAACAGATGATCCGCAGCTTGTCTTGCGCACCGGACACAGCAACGGCTGACAGAAGCAGGAAGGTCAAAAGAATCAGATGCAGAAATGACAATCGTCTCATAATACGCCCCCTCGCAAATTACTCAAACCGAATATTACCGGAAGATTTCAATTAGCCATTCAGGACTTGAATTTGGGTTCTGACCAACTTGACGAGGCTGATCCTATCAAATAATCTCTATTTGTCAACCAGGAACAATCTTCGCCCCGTTGCGGAAAGTATCAATATTACGAGTGGCTGGCACGGAGATGCCCAGGCATTGAATCAATCACTTATACTGTTTGGAGTTGGGCTACGAACCCATCTTGGTCCCAACTCAGGTTATGGCGCCCGGAGCTGCTTCCCGTATGATCCGACTCTCAAACCAAAAACGGTATTAAAGGGTTGGTTCGGGCGCCAAGCGCCCTCAAAACATCTCTTACTTTAATCTATTTTGCGGGCGCTTGGCGCCCGAAGCATTTGCGCCCGATCTAATATCGTTAGGAGCTGGGTTACGAACTCATTTTGCTCCCAGCCCGGGTCAGAAGGCAGAAAGCAGAAGGTAGTGAATGATACCGTTTGGTGTCGGGTTACGAACCCACTTTTGACCAAGCCCAAGTCGTAAGTCGCCCAGGGCTGCTTCCCGCATGGTCCGATTTCAAACCAAAAACGGTATTACAGACGTTGAATCAGTCGCGCTATGCCTGTAAGTTGAGTCTTTCCGCAACGGAGAATCTTCGTTGCCGCAGGGCCCCGCCCCTTTTTGGGTGAGGCTCAGATCAAAGCAGAGACTGTTGAATGAACAACATTGAAAACAGCTACCGAGCAGACGCTTTGGCTCTCTCTGCTTTCTGGCAGTTTGCGCATATTCCGAAGATGCGGTGGCTGTGGTGAAGAGGTTTGAACTTGTAGCGGCGCACTATCTCGTCTTGCATATTTTCGATTACTTCGCTGTAGAACTCTATTAGCGCCCCGCATTGAGTGCAGATCAGATGGTCGTGATGCTTGTGCTTGTAATTGTGTTCGTAAAGAGTGCGGCCATCGTGGAATTCCAGCTCGCGCGCAAGACCGCAATCTTTCAATAGCTTCAGCGTTCGATATACGGTGGTGAAGCCAACAGATTGGTCTTTCGCTTTGACAAGCGTGTAGAGGTCCTCGCTCGACACGTGCCCCTCAGCCTTGAGGAATACATCAAGGATAAGGTCACGCTGCGCTGTTCGCTTCAGACCTTCCCGTTTCAGATGTTCGTGGAATATATTCTCTTCCTCGCGTTTCATTTGCCCGCCCCTGTTCTCTACAATTATACACCAGTCGATAAGCCTGGCAACGTCTGGTGACACAAACCCTGCTAATATCCGGCGCTGAATCAGCCATTTCATTAGAGTTCTTACCGCCCAGAAAGAATCATCCGGCACAAGGAAACGGACGCAGGAGATGAACATTTCCTTGTCACTAACACGTTGAGTTGCTACACTCTCGTCAGTTTCTCTCAGAAGTTAGCGAATATTGGAGGAAGTAACAGTGAGTCGCAGAGCTTATACCCTTACAATCATAATCGCGCTGCTGATTGCAGTATCTGTATTTGCTCAGTCATCAAGTCAGCACTTTGGCAAGGCTTTCACCAATGCCAGTCTCGTTGAGCTGGCCGAAGTAATGTCACAGGTTGAAAGGTATGCAGGCAAACCGATCAAGATCGAAGGCAAGATTGAAGATGTCTGCCAGAATAAAGGCTGCTGGCTGATCGTGACCGACGGCGAGCGCCAGATGCGCGTCACGTTCAAAGACTACGGCTTCTTTGTGCCTAAAGATTCTGCCGGCAAGAAGGTCATCCTTGAAGGGCTGGTCGAGAAGAAGACGCTGAGCCAGGAGCAGGCCCGACATTATATGGAAGAGTCTAAAAGCAAGATAGCTCCATCCACCATCAAGGGGCCCCAGGAAGTTATTACAATGGTGGCGACAGGTGTTGAGATAAACAATGACAAATAAAATTGGTAGAACCTGTATTACTTTTTGTTCCATCATCTGCTTAGTTTTGTCGGTCAGTCAATTCGAGTCAAAAGCGGTGCAGACGGTCGCTTACATTACAGTCGCCGCCGGGCCGCTGGAGCGTCACGAGACAGTAGTCTCCTTCGCGTTGCCCCAGGAGCTGAAAGCAAAAGCATACAGCTTGCGCGATGGATCGGGCCAGATCATTCCGCTGCAAATCGATGCCGATCGCCAAGCCACTTTTGCGCTGCCCCAGTTGAAGGCCGGCGCGACAAAGACGTATCGGCTGGAAGAGCTGAAATCCGGCGCTGCACCTGCATCTGAGGGCGTTCAGGTGATCCGCGAAGGCAACAGACTAATGATCAGCCTCGCCGGTCGCCGGGTGCTCGACTATCAGGCTCAAGGCGAGCTGCCGCGCCCGGATATTAAACCGATATTCAAGCGCGGCGGTTACATTCATCCCGTGTTCACGCCTTCGGGCCGCATCATCACCGATGATTACCCGCCCAATCATCTGCATCATCACGGCATCTGGTTCGCCTGGACCAGGACCGAATTTGAAGGACGAAAACCCGATTTCTGGAATATGGGCGATGGCACCGGCACAGTGGAATTTGAAGCCATTGACCAGACCTGGAGCGGAGATGTTCACGGCGGCTTCAAAGCGCGCCACCGGCATCTGGATCTGAGCGCCCCCAGCGCAAAAACAGTATTGAACGAAGTCTGGGAGGTTAAGGTGTACCGTGTAGGGCAGGGGCCGAAGCGTTACTCGCTGTTTGATCTGGTCTCGACACAAGAGTGCGCTACTGCCAGCCCGCTCATTCTGCCTGAGTATCGCTATGGTGGAATGGGGTTTCGCGGCCACCGCCAGTGGGACGGCAAAGACAATGCATTCTTTTTGACTTCAGAAGGAAAAGATCGCACCAGCGGTCACGGCACGCGCGCCCGCTGGTGCCATATCGGCGGTCGAGTTGATGGGCAGCTTGCCGGGATCGCCATTCTCTGCCATCCCGATAATTTTCGCGCCCCGCAGCCGATGCGGATTCATCCTGATGAACCGTTCTTCAATTTCGCGCCATCGCAGATGGGGCAGTGGGAGATTGCTCCCGGCAAAGCCTATATCTCCCGTTACCGATACGTTGTCGCCGATGGGCCCCCTGAGAAGACCGAACTGGATCGGCTTTGGAATGATTACGCCAATCCGCCGCGCGTTTCAATTGCGCTCAAATGAACCCGGTTCAATATACTTCTGGTTAGATCGGGCGTGCCGGTTGATCCTTTTTCAGTTGCAGATCGCGGCCGGCGCGCCAAACAGTTCGATTCACATTACCAATGCATTTGAATGTGCCGGTGTGATAGTAATCTCACTCTCGGCTTGAAGATGATTGCGCATAGTGCCGACCATCTTGGCGACAGCAAGAAATTGCTCCTGGGTCAGAGTGAGCATAGTGTTGCCAATTACAAGATGGATACAGCCGGCCTGACAACGGAAGCATCGGCAAGGAAAAGTTGGTTCATGGTTGTGTTCGCGCATAATTCTCCTTTCTATTCGGGCGCCCGTGCGCCCTCGAAACAAGTTAAAAAACAGACCTGTTTTGAGGGCGCACAGGCGCCCGAACTCGGTGTAATCTTCTTCTCGAGGTCTATATCTATTATCCTATGCGCCCTCTGTGTCTGTGTGGCCTATTCTGTTGTACCAACATTTAGAAATGGAACTTCACCCCGCCATGCGCCAGTCGCGGTATGCTCGGCAATATCCCTCGCACTCGATCAACAATGAACGTCCTGTCGAGCAGATTCTTAATCGACACAAAGAAGGTCACACGCTTGGTCTCAAATTTGTGGCTGTAATTGACCGTTGCGTTCCAGATGGTGTAGCCCGGTATTAACCCCCGCTGGCCATCAGGCGTGGGAGCGACGGTATTGAGATCATCGCCAAATTGATCGCTCACATAGACCGCCTCAAGCAGTGTGTCTATTCCCAAATTGTTCGAGTAGCCCACGCTGAAGTTCATCAGATGTTCCGGAGCATAAGGCAACCGGTTGCCGGTGATCCTCACATTCCCAAATCCGCTTATATTGCTCAATCGCGCCCCGGTAAACTTCGCAGTAGGTAGATAGGTATATGCTGTGCGCAGGTAAAAGTTATGTGGGGACCTGAGAATGGTTCCGCTATCAATCCGCGTGGTCAATTCCGCGCCTTGCTGCAATGTTTCGCCGCCATTGGTCAGAGTGGCCCCCACACCGCCGGCAACGCTGGCAGGTATGATCTGGTTCTCATAATCCATTCGGAAGTAAGTAGCTTCAAGCCTCACTCCTCGATATGGCAGGCTGCGCAATCCCAGCTCATAGTTCCAGCTCAATTCCGGGTCAAGGTCTATATGGCCGCCGCTATTGCTGATGATGTCCTCAGTTCGAGGCGGAGCGAAACCGCGATGCGCTCCGCCGAAGAGGGTGACCGTTTCTACCGGGCTGTAGGAGATGCCCAGGCCGGGGACCACCTGCGTGAGGTTGGTCCTGCCGGTAACTCCGGCGCCGGCGTTGGCGAGCCTGTTTGTGCGCTCATACCTCACGTGCTCGATTCTGATCCCCGGCGTGATTGCTACGCCTCCTATCCGTAAGCGGTTCTGTATGAATGTGGAGTATGCTTGATTCTTACGCTCATTGTCTTCAACAATAACGCCGGTGCGAGCGTTTGGCGCGTTGCCATTCTCCTGGCGGCGATTTTGATGCTCATAGTGCAAGCGCACGCCAAAATCGGTCTCATTCCTTATGCCGAACAGATGATGACTGGCGCGCAGGCGCGGCTCCAGGCCCCAGGTGTAGTACTCGCGCAATCTGCCTTCATTGCCGCAAGTAGTATTGAGATTGGCCATCCCTGCGCAAGCCGGGTCGGCAGAATCATTGGGCCGCTGACCGGAATTGCTAGATTGCCGCCACCAGTGCCGCTTGAAAAGTGTGCCGTAGAAGTTCGTAGTGAGAGCTAAACTGTTATTTATCACATAAGCATGAGTAGCCGAGGCCCCCAGGCGGTCGCCAAAGAAGAAATCGTTCCTGAATGGATTCTGGCGCGGATTGGCGCGGAATTCATCTTCTGTCAATCCTGAATAAGTAACATTGGAATCTTCGCCGTAGTAGTTGGCCTTCAGCGTCAGCGCCTGCCTCAGCCCAATTCCTGTGACTGATTTGAAGTTGAAATCGTTGATGCCGGTTCGTATATTCTCGCGGGCGCCTTCGCCTTGCTTGCGGGTGAAGTCAAGGACCAGACCGGTGTTGCCCCAGGTGCCCCCAAAATTGGCATGGCCGTTAAAGTAATCGCGACTGCCGCCTATGAGCGTTAGGTAGCCTGAAGTCCTCTCTGGCGGCGGAGGGGTGATATAGTTGATTACCCCGCTGACAGTCACCGGCCCGTAAAGGATCTGCCCCGACCCTTTGAGCACCTCGATAGTCTCAAATCGATCAATAGGCGGATGGTAGTAAGAGGCGTTGTCGCCGTAGGGGGCATAGGTCAGAGGAATGCCATCTTCTAATAACAATATCTTAGTAGAGCGAGTCGGATTGACGCCGCGAATGGCAATATGAGGGCGGGTGCCGAACCCTTCATCATCGCGCACGTAAACGCCGGGCACTTTGCGCAGAGCTTCGGCGAAATTGAAGATGCGGCTGGTATCCAGCGTCCTTCTATCAATAACATCCACCGAGCCGGGTATATGTTTGATAGCTTCAGGGGTATTGGCAATTTGAGTGGATGAGATAACCATCTCTTCGGCGAGGGCGCTGGGATGGAGCGTAAATTCAACGCTGCGCTTCTCGCCGGCGGAGAGAGAGAGTTCCTTAGTCAGCGTGGAAAATCCCTCGCCGGTTACGGTGAGCTTATACTCGCCTCCTATGAGGCCATCGAATGTGAAGTTGCCGTTTTCGTCCGTCTTTGTTATGCGCTCGAACGCGGCCGGCTGTTGCCAGAGCCTTACAACTGCGCCGGCGACGGAGGCGCCCGTTTGATCGAGCACGCGCCCGGAAACGGACGAAAGGTTTGTCGCAACGGCGACGTCTGGAGTAGACGGCGCAAACATTAATAAACTAACCGTCAGAATCAATACCCTGTTCATGGAGCCTCCTGGAATTATTAGTTGTTAAATGATCGAATCTTATCTATCGGCACAATCGAAATGAAATTGAAAACAGTTTTCAATTTCAAGCGCGGAGTATAAGCGAGAACCGGCAGGATGTCAAATGATTTTTTTCTGAAGAGTTTTCCATGTCATCAGGCGATGGCGCGAGAGAAGCTCGGTAGCCAGGTCAACCGGTCGCATGCGGCTGCAATTCTCTCCGGCTCATCATTGGCTCGATTTAGCAGCGCCAGACCACAGGGGTCAGATAGTCGAATGACTTGCTGGATGCGCCAGCAAGAATCGGCAGAACTGCTTAAGTGTGGAGCGGATGCGGCGTCTTCACGGCCATCAAATCTGCGCCCTTGCCTTTAACGGCGACTTCGTTGATACTTTTCTCCCATGAAAAAATTCATCCTTTGCATCTCCGTTTTCTGCCTGCTCTTGCCTGCGGTCGCACTTACTCAGGGCGTTGACTACATCAAGGCCAATTACACCAAGTACGAATACCTTATCCCGATGCGCGATGGAGTGAGGCTGTTCACCGCCGTCTATGTGCCCAAAGATCGCTCCAGAACTTATCCCATCATGCTCACTCGCACGCCGTACAGCGTTGCTCCCTACGGCGTCGATCAATACAGAGCATCGCTGGGGCCATCGGAGCTGTTTGCTAAAGATGGTTTCATCTTCGCCTACCAGGACGTTCGCGGGCGCTACATGTCAGAAGGCGAATGGGTGGAAGTCAGGCCGCACAAGCCCGCCAAGCAGGGCCCTCGTGACATCGATGAGAGCAGCGATACCTATGACACAATCGACTGGCTGGTCAAAAACATCCCCAACAATAACGGCAGAGTGGGCATGTGGGGGATCTCCTATCCCGGATTTTACACTGCTGCTGGAATCATCGATGCGCACCCGGCGCTGAAAGTCGCTTCCCCACAGGCGCCCATAGCAGATTACTTCCTGGGCGACGATTCGTTCCACAACGGCGCTTTTTTCCTGGCAGCGAATTTCGGATTCTATGCCAATTTCTACCCGCGCAAAGGCGGCCCTGCCCCGCCTTCGCCGAGCGTCCCATTCGACTACCGGACGCCCGATGGATATGACTTCTTCCTGCGATTGGGGCCCCTGTCGAATGCCAATGCGCTCTACTTCAAAGGCGAAAACCCTTACTGGGATATGAACCTGATCCATACAACTTATGACGACTTCTGGAAGAGCCGAAGTATCTGGCGACACTTGAAAGATATTAAGCCGGCGATCATGACCGTAGGCGGATGGTTTGATGCTGAAGACCTGGCCGGGCCGCTCCGTGTCTATTCTGCAATTGAGAAGAACAGTCCCGGCATATTCAATATGCTGGTGATGGGGCCGTGGGCCCACGGGGGCTGGGCGCGCGGAGATGGCGAGCAGTTGGGCAATCTCCATTTCGCATCGAAGACTGCCGTCTTCTATCGCGAGCAGATCGAATTCCCTTTCTTTGCTCATTACCTCAAAGACAGGGCCGATCCGAAACTTCCCGAAGCTTATGTCTTCGGGACCGGCATAAATGAATGGCGAGCTTATGATAAGTGGCCCCCAGCATCGGCAACCAGGAGAACGCTCTACTTCAGAGCCGATGGGAAACTTTCATTCGATCCGCCGTCAGAGGCCGGCTCGCAGATTTTCGATGAATATATCAGCGATCCTAACAAGCCGGTGCCCTACCTCGGTTACACGGCGATGGGGATGACGCGCGATTATATGACCGAGGATCAACGCTTCGCCGCCACTCGCCCCGATGTGCTGGTCTACGAGACCGAGCCGCTCGCAAGCGACATTACAGTAACCGGCCCGATCACTGTGAACCTGTTCGTCTCAACCAGCGGCACCGACTCTGATTTTGTAGTGAAGCTGATCGATGTCTACCCCAACGATTACCCTAACCCGCCCGCTGCCCCTGGCGCGCAGTCGCCTCCTCCGCCCAACGCAGTCAAGATGGGTGGCTATCAGCAACTGGTGCGAGGCGAGCCGCTGCGTGGCAAGTTCCGCAACAGCTTTGAAAAGCCGGAGCCGTTCGAGCCGGGTAAGGTTGCTCGGATAGAGTTCTCAATGCCTGATGTTCATCACACTTTCCGCAAGGGGCACCGGATCATGGTGCAGGTACAAAGTAGCTGGTTCCCGCTGGTGGATCGCAATCCGCAGAAGTTTATGGACATCCCAAAAGCAACTGCGGCAGATTTTCAAAAAGCCACGCAGCGGGTCTATCGATCAAGCAGCTTTGCTTCGTCTGTAACTGTTCTGGTCGAAGCGCCAACGCGCCTCAGTATGAGAATTAAACTGGCAAACCAAACGAGTGACGAATGATGCTTCTGATCCGCTGACAGCATTTCAGCGTCTCTTTTGCTTCCGAGCGAGTGGCCGAACTGCCTGGTTACCGATAGTCAACTGCAAAAACGGTCAGCACATCCAGGTCGGGCCTGAGCGTGGCCCAGGTTGGCTCTACCGGCAGAACCAAATTGATGAAGATACGCCAGATCGCGCGTTTTGCCGAATGCAATTCCGGCTTCCTGAAGTCGAGCTTCAAGATATTTCTCTGCACACTGCTGGGCATGGAAACAGGCAGCGTCCGTATTTGGATTCTTTCGGGCGCGAACTTCACGTTGGGTCGAAGCCCAATCACCTTCGGCTTTATGTATCCACTCACCTGCGATCGGCTTCCGTAATGACCTTCCCACGCTCCGTAATCTTGCGTATGAAGAAATCGCCCATCTCTAACCTCTCTTTGATCTGTTCCGACGTGCGAACCAGCCCGTTCAACAGGCAAAGGCGTATTGATCTGACTACGAATTTTTATTGCCTGTTGAACGGGCCTCTCGTCGAACGGCATGACTACCAGCAGGTCAACATCTGAGTCCGGCCCTGGCCTGCCGTAGGCGTGCGATCCGAATAGAACTATTTTCTGCGGATGGAAAGCGTTGATGACCTGTTTGCATAAGTCGTGAATGTATTCCTCTGTAGTCATAACCATCTTCCCATTGAGCGCGTCCGGCTGTTCGATCATTATGTTTCAAGCGTGCGAGTGTACCGAGAGCCTCTATTTACGACAGTATAGCTCATTACTCAATGATTATGCGCACCTTTTTGTATCGGGATCGAAAACGCGACAACAATGGGAAGCTCATTGGACAATTGCGCAAGCATCCTGGCGCTTGCACAATCGTTGATATAAACTCACCGGCTATGATAACAGCCTTCTATTTGCTCGCCGGGATGGCTATCATTCAAGGGATCGTTTCTCTTGCCGAGGGGCTCAAATACTTCAGGTACATAAAACAGTCGCTCTCTTCTCTGCTCAATGAGTACCTTCCCGCAGTAACGCTGATTGTCCCCTGCAAAGGCGTTGATGAATCATTTGAAAAGAACCTTTCCGCTCTGCTTGCGCAGGACTATCCGAAGTATTCAACTATACTGGTAACCGAGAGCGAACAGGACCCCGCTTATTTAGCTCTTGAGGAGAAGCGCCAACAGACTGAAGTTTGTTGGACAAATACCAGGTTGATAGTTGCGGGCAAGAGCTGCGACCGCGGCCAGAAGGTGCATAATCTCCTGGCAGCTATAGATCAAATCGATCCTGAATCTGAAGTGCTTGTATTTGCAGACTCTGACGGGCGGCCTCGCTATGATTGGCTGCGCCATTTAGTCGCTCCACTGGCGGATAACGAAGTGGGGGCCACGACCGGATATCGGTGGTACTTGCCAGTAGAAGGAAGTTTTGCCTCAGTCCTGCGTTCCACCTGGAATGGATCGGTAGCGACGGCTCTGGGGGGCCACAAACGCAACTTCGCCTGGGGCGGCTCGATGGCTATCAGACGAAAGACCTTCGATGAAGCGAACGTAAGAGAATATTGGCAGGGGGCATTGAGCGATGATTATGCGCTGACTCGCGCCGTTAACGATTCGGGCAAGTATGTGAGATTCGTCCCTCAATGTATGATCATTTCAGAAGATGATTGCAGTTTTCGAGAGATGCTGGAATTCACTACTCGACAGATAATCATCACTCGCGTCTACAGCTCAGGGCTATGGAAGATCGCTCTGCTATCCAACGCGCTCTTTGCCGTCAGCTTCTTTGGGGGACTGCTAATCATGCTATTGAACCTGATCTACGGCAGAGACTTCGCAATAACTGCTCTACCGGTTGGATTGATCTATCTGCTCGGCGCGGGAAAAGGATGGCTGAGAATGAGAGCTATGGAAACGATTATGCCTGAGCACAGGAAGAGAATCCGCCGCTACTGGTGGGCTTACTGTCTGTTGTTCCCTGTGGTATCACTGCTATTTCTCTACAATCTAATAGTTTCGGCAACAACACGCCGCATCAGTTGGCGCGGAATCTGTTACGAGCTGAAGTCCCCTGGAGAGACTGTGGTCTTGAAAGATGGAAAGCAGAAGGCAGCAAGAAGAAAGCAGTGAGTGGCTTGCTTCCCAAATCGAAACACGCGACTGTGGGACGGTGGAAAAGAACGCGGACGGACACAGATCGAACGGATAGTCGCGGATCAGATCAGCGTCTATTTGTCGTATCCGCATCCGTCTGCGTTCTATCTCTGCTGCGACTTTAGTGGCTCGTCTGTTCCAATCTCTGACGCTTCCGATTTTATAGGTCTTAAGAAAAATCTTTCTTCAGTTCGGGCGCTAAGCGCCCTCAAAACAAGTTTATTTTTAGAATTGTTTTGGCCATGCTGTGGAAGAGACATCTTGATTAGCAGGGGCCTCCTCAAAACAAGTTTATTTTTAGAATTGTTTTGAGCCGGGTATGCTAAAAGGTCTCAGTACTTCATCCGGCCTCTCAAAACAAGTTTATTTTTAGAATTGTTTTGAGCCGGGTATGCTGAAAGGTCCCAGTACTTCATCCGGCCTCTCAAAATAAGTTTATTTTTAGAATTGTTTTGAGCCGGGTATGCTGAAAGGTCCCAGTACTTCATCCGGCCTCTCAAAATAAGTTTATTTTTAGAATTGTTTTGCGGGCGCAAGAACTTCGGGCGTCGGGCGCCCGCAAAACCGCCCGAAGTATTTGGCCCTCAAAATCGCCCGAGCCTGCGGCAACCTTTTTCTTAAGGCCTATAGTACAAATGTGGCCTGAGTAATATCCAGTGCTCTTAATCAGCAAAGCGCCGCTGCCTTTGTGATACCGACCGCTCCAGCTCAAGGAGCCTTCTCTTCATATCTATCCCCCCGCCGTAGCCGGTAAGCGAGCCATTTGCGCCGATGACTCGATGGCAGGGGATGATAATCGGAATGGGATTCAATCCGTTGGCAGCGCCAACAGCGCGGCAGGCATTTGCATTGCCGATTGCTATCGCTATATCAAGGTAAGAGCGAGTGGAACCGAAAGGGATCGTGCCGACCTCCTTCCAGACTCGCTTCTGAAAATCGCTGCCCCGCACATCCAGCGCCGATCTGAACTCTTCCAGCTCGCCTGATAGATAGGAGCCAAGCTCCTCGCAGATCAATCTATGCTCATACCTATCATCATCTTGAACCAGATCGGCATCGGGAAACATCCTCTTAAGCCAGGCGAAGAATGATCCAGCATCTTCGCTCGGCAGATGTATCTTGCATATCCCGCGTTCCGTTGAGCCGATATAAAACCGCCCAAGGGGAGAATCAAAAGTCGTATAGTACACTCTCTCAACCATAAAATCTCTACCTGCCCTTTCCAGAAAGACTCGCGCAAGCTACAATGCAAATTCTGAGTTCCTGCAAAACGTTTCGCATGATCTGCCAGACGTAATATAAAAAAAGAGACTAAGCCTTGACAACAGTATTTGACTCGCTTAATAATCCCCCCTTTGGAATTTCAATCTATTTAATTTAAACGGTGATCATACCTGGCCGCTGTTACTTGCTCTATTATGCAGATTGGCTGCGCGCTTCTTACTTCTCTTCCCCAAGAGCCGTTACTGTTCCTTGTCTGGCCGCAGGCAGGCTTTCGGCCGATTAGCCAGTCTACTGCCCGCAGCAACAGAAGCGCAGTGGAAAGATCAACCCGATTGAGGAGACCGGATGAAATCGCGACTTTTCGATACAAAGAGTCCCGACAAGTTGATCAGCGAAGCTGAGGCGCCGGAGCGCAAGATGAAACGCGCTCTAACATCTTTTGATCTGACTGCTCTGGGAATAGGAGCGATAATCGGCGCTGGCATCTTCGCTCTCACCGGCACCGCTGCTGCCGGACAGAGCTTCAAGAGCGGGATCGAAACTCCGATTATTAATTACATCATCTCCTGGGTAACCGGCGATCCGCTTCAGCTTGGCAGAGCCGGAGCAGGCCCGGCGATCATCCTTTCGTTTATCGTCGCGGCAATTGCCTGCGCATTCGCTGCTCTCTGCTATGCCGAGATGGCTTCAATGATTCCCATATCAGGCAGCGCCTACACCTATTCTTATGCTACACTGGGCGAACTGATAGCCTGGATCATCGGCTGGGATCTGATACTGGAATATGCAGTAGGCAATATTGCTGTGGCAGTAAGCTGGTCCGATTTCTTCATCAGGATGCTCAATAATTTGACCGGCATCAAACTGCCGCTCTGGCTGGTCAAAGATCATGCGACGGCCAGCGCCTGGGTGGAGAAGGCCGAGAAGCTGGCCCTCAATCAGCAAGGGCAGCTTCCATTGACAGGCCAGGAGATAGAAGAGTTCTCTCAGGCAGCGCAGAATCTGATCAACTATTCCAGCTCCCATCTGCCCAGCCTCTTCGGCCAGACTATCTCTTTCAATTTGCCGGCGCTGTTGATAGTTGCTCTGCTGACCGTTCTGCTTGTCATCGGCATTCGTGAAAGCGCGCGGTTTAACACTGCGGCGGTGATAATCAAGGTATCGGTTATTGTCTTCTTCATCGCGCTGGGCGCATTTTATGTCAGCCCGAACAACTGGCAGCCATTCATGCCCAATGGATTTGCCGGGGTGATGGGCGGCGCAGCGATAGTCTTCTTCGCCTTTATTGGCTTCGATGCTGTCTCGACAACCGCTGAAGAGACGCGCAATCCGCAGCGAGATATTCCCATCGGAATGATCGCTTCGCTTGTCATCTGCACCTTGCTCTATGTCGCCGTTTCAGGCGTGTTGACCGGAATGAAGAAGTACACGGCGTTTGTCGATGATGCGGCGGCAATGGCTACCGCGATTGAGGTAACAGGCAAGCCCTGGCTACAAGCATTGATCAGCGCAGGCGCGCTGGCAGGCACAACCTCTGTGCTGCTTGTCTTTCAGCTCGGCCAGCCGCGAATATTTATGGCAATGGCGCGAGATGGGCTGCTGCCACAATACTTTGCTCGCATTCACCCGCACTTCCGCACTCCTCATATCACAACCATCTGGACAGGAGTGTTTGTCGGGGTCATAGCGGCGATAATAGATATCGGCTCAGCAGCAGAACTGACCAACATTGGCACTCTATTCGCTTTCTGTCTGGTCTGCGCAGGCGTGATTGCCCTGAGAAGATCATCGCCAGCGCAGCCGCGTCCCTTCAGATGCCCGGCAGTCCCCCTGGTGCCACTCTTGGGAATACTGTTCTGCTTCGCGCTGATGCTGAGCTTGCCTGGGTTGACCTGGCTGCGCTTCCTTATCTGGCTTGCGGCTGGACTGGTGATCTACTTCTTTTACGGGTACAGGCACAGCGAGCTGGCAAAAGAGAGACGCTCGCAAAGAACGACTGGAAATTGACACAAAAGACCATAGTTTAACAACAAGCTGCTGCGCGCTCGCGCAGGCAGCATCGGGATAAACCTATTGAGACAGGCAACCGAAACCTGTCCTACATGGAGGAACTTAAACCAAATGGAAATCTCGTTAATTCTCGGCATCAGCATCTTCGCCCTGCTGTTTGCAGTCTATCTAACATTCAACGTATTGAAACACGACACCGGGACGAGCGAAATGCAGGTAATTTCCAATGCCATCAAAGAGGGCGCTGAAGCTTTCCTGGCGCGCCAGTACAAAACAATTGCATTGCTGAGCATTGTACTAGCAGTAATCATCTTTGCATTTTACGCTCTGCGCTCCGAGCCGCCCGCTGTTCATTCGACTCCACCGACGGCCTCGACGACTCAGCAACCTGGTTTGCCGCCTTCGCAACCGATGGCGCCGCCTGCAGGCACACAGCCCCCCTCGGTGCATATCTCTTCGCTCGAGCTGGCAATCTACACAACCGTCTCGTTCCTGTTCGGGGCCCTCTGTTCGGGCATTGCCGGCTTCATCGGGATGTTCGTCTCGATCAGATCGAACATTCGCACTGCTTCGGCTGCGCGCTTTAGCCTCAATCGCGCGCTTCAGATCTCGCTGCGCGGCGGCGCAGTATCCGGCCTGTTCGTCGTTGCAATGAGCTTGCTCGGCGTTGGCGGCCTCTATGCAGTTTTGCGCGCAATCGATATGCCGCCCGATCGCATTCCATTTCTCATTGTCGGCTACGGATTCGGCGCCTCGTTTGTGGCGCTGTTCGCTCAGCTTGGCGGGGGCATCTACACCAAGGCGGCGGACGTAGGCGCCGATCTGGTGGGCAAAGTGGAGGCGGGCATCCCTGAAGACGATCCGCGCAATCCGGCAGTGGTGGCCGATCTCGTCGGCGACAATGTGGGGGACTGCGCCGGACGCGGAGCAGACCTGTTTGAATCGACTGCGGCAGAGAACATCGGCGCAATGATTCTGGGAGTGGCCCTCTATCAGAGCGGCTATTTCGGAGTCGGAGTCATACTCTTCCCGCTTGTCGTGCGCGCATTCGGTCTGCTGGCCTCGATTGTCGGCGTCATGGTTGTGCGCACTCGTGAAGATGGGGACCCGATGGCTGCGCTCAATCGCGGCTACTATGTGACAAGCGTGCTGGCGACCGCAGGATTTGCTATCGGTTCATACTGGCTGCTGCAACCGACCGCAGCTCATCTCGCAGCCAATCCCAATCTGTCCGATGCCTGGCTCTATTTCTTCGGCTGCGGCGTGATCGGCATTCTCACAAGTATTGCCTTCGTCTATATCACTCAATACTACACCGAATACAAATACAGACCGGTCAAGGCCATTGCCGAAGCGTCCCAGACCGGCCCGGCAACAAACATCATCACCGGGATGGCCGTAGCTATGGAGTGCACTGCTCTGCCTGTGCTTGTCATCTCAGCCGCGATCATCGGCTCATACTACCTGGGCAATATCAGCGGAATTCCCCATGCCGGTCTGTTTGGAACCGCTGTAGCAACGATGGGCATGCTGGGCACAGCGGCTTATATTCTGGCGATGGACACATTCGGCCCGATCACCGACAATGCCGGCGGCATTGTCGAGATGAGCCAGCAGCCGGAAGAGATCCGCCGCAAGACCGATCGCCTTGACGCCGTAGGCAATACCACCAAGGCGCTCACTAAAGGATATGCTATCGGATCGGCGGCTCTGGCAGCGTTTCTTCTCTTCTCCGCCTATCTTGATGAAGTGCGCCTTTACACCGGACGATCAATAGGCGTTGATATTGCCAAGCCTGAAGTCTGGGTCGGCGCGCTGCTCGGCGCAATGCTGGTATTTCTCTTCTCTGCTCTGGCCATTCGCGCGGTAGGCAAGGCGGCTTATTACGTCATCAACGATGTGCGCGCGCAATTCAAAGAGAAGCCAGGAATTCTGGAAGGCACGGACAAACCCGACTATGCTCGCTGCGTTGATATTGTAACCAGAGGCGCGCTCAAGGAGATGGTGCTGCCGGGCATCCTCGCCGTGGGAATGCCTGTTGCCGTCGGCGTCGTCTTTCGCATGTTCAACAAGCCTGGGGACCCGGTGGCCGCCGAAGCAGTGGCAGCATTGCTGATGGTGGGAACGATCTCTGGAATCCTGGTGGCGACTCTGCTCAATAACGGCGGCGGCGCATGGGATAACGCCAAGAAGTATGTCGAGACCGGGATGTACGGCGGCAAGCGAAGCGATACCCACAAAGCCACAGTAGTTGGCGACACGGTTGGGGACCCATTCAAAGACACTGCTGGCCCATCGCTGCATGTACTGATAAAACTACTGAGCACGATCACGCTGGTGCTGGCTCCGCTGTTCATTTAGGTGGCTTTAAAATGCGGATTACGGGTTGAGACCTAAATTTGGAGTGCGCTGACTTGTCAGCGCTTTGGTTTGCGGGCCTGGAGTGCGCTGACTTGTCAGCGCTTTAGTCTAAATTTGGAGTGCGCTGACTTGTCAGCGCTTTAGTCTAAATTTGGAGTGCGCTGACTTGTCAGCGCTTTGGTTTGCGGGCCTGGAGTGCGCTGACTTGTCAGCGCTTTAGTCTAAATTTGGAGTGCGCTGACTTGTCAGCGCTTTAGTCTAAATTTGGAGTGCGCTGACTTGTCAGCGCTTTGGTTTGCGGGCCTGGAGTGCGCTGACTTGTCAGCGCTTTGGTTTGCAGGCCGCACTGCTCGCCGCTTCTCTTACCCAATCTTAAAACAAAGCGGCGACAAGTTGCCGCACTCCAAAAGCTTTGACAGGGACACCACTTACCATCCGGCGGCGATGCTAAACGCAAGAGAATAAACCTCAAGTCCGGCATACCTGTTGACGATAACTAGCGAGAAAGGATGGGCAGATTTCGCCAATTGTAATGATTACTTTGACCAGGCTAAATGACACGCGCTTCATGCTTAATTGCGAGTTGATCGAGATGATTGAGCTGACGCCGGATACGGTTATATCGCTTATCAATGGCGATAAGATTATGGTGACTGAATCCCCAGAAGAGATCGTTGAACGGATTCTCCAATTCAAACGCGCTATTCACTGCCCGGAAGAGCTTCACCGGGGGGCTCGTCAACTTCATTTAATAGGATGATGAGAGCTTTTTCATTGGGAGGGCTGCGGAAGAGATGCGATTGGATTTAGGCACGATACTGGGCCTGGTAGTGGGCGTTGGCGGGATATTGCTCGGGCAGGCACTAGAGGGGGGCCATATCGGCTCGATCATACAGCCGACTGCCGCCTTCATCGTCTTCGGGGGCACTATCGGAGCGGCGCTCGTCAGCTTCCCTCTGAGCGTCTCAATCGGCGCTATCAAAGGATTCACCCAGGTCTTCAGTCATAAGGGAGCCGACCCGGCCAAACTTATCGCTGAAATCGTCGGCTACGCCACCAAAGCGCGCAGACAAGGGTTAATCTCGCTCGATAGCGACGCATCAAAAGCGGCTGATCCATTCTTGAAGAAAGCCCTGCAACTGGCAGTCGATGGGACCGATCCTAAAGTCCTGAGAGAGACTATGGAGATACAGCTTGCCACATCTGAGCATCACGGCGAGATGAACGCCAAATTCTTCGAGGCGTGCGGAGGCTACGCGCCGACAATCGGAGTCGTTGGCGCTGTGCTCGGATTGATACATGTGATGGAGAATCTCTCCGAACCGAGCAAACTGGGAGCAGGAATAGCCGTCGCCTTCGTCGCTACTGTTTATGGAGTGGCCTCAGCTAACCTCTTCTTCCTCCCCGCTGCAAACAAGCTCAAGCTGATGAATCAAGAAGAGACCAAGATCAAAGAGATGATCCTCGAAGGCATTATCTCAATTCAACAGGGCGAGAATCCCAAGGTGATAGAGCAGAAACTGAAAGGGTACCTACCCGATCACAAGGGGCACAAGGGAACCGAGTCGGAGAAAGGGGCAAAGAAAGCCCGCGCAGCAGCATAACAACTGCTTCCAGCGCGAAAGTAGAACCGAATTATGAGAAAGAAAAAGAAGGCTGAAGAGCATGTCAACCATGAGCGATGGGTAGTCTCCTACGCCGATTTTATAACTCTACTGTTTGCATTCTTCGTCGTCCTCTACGCCATCTCCCAGGTCGATGCCAAGAAGATGTCTCACCTGATCACCTCAATGCAATCGGCTTTCAATACCAAAGTCTTCCCATCGGGAAGCGCCAGGCTATCATTGCAAACCGGTGGGGGGACCCCTCCTGATCCGCACGTCCTGGACCTTGATACCTACCCCACCAAACGGTTAATCGATCCCAAGATGGCGGAGATTGAACGGAGCATCGTCTTGACCATCGGCGATGACGAACTCAAAGATAAAGTTCAGATCATAGAAGAAGAGCGCGGGCTGGTGGTGAGACTGGCGGAGACCGGTTTCTTCGATCCCGGCAAAGCTATGTTCAAACCGCGATCTGAAGCGCTCCTGTTGAAAATAGGAGAGAGCCTGCGCAATATCCCCAACCAAGTTCGCATTGAAGGGCATACTGACAATACGCCAATCAACACGCCTGAATTCCCCTCTAACTGGGTACTCTCCACCGCCCGAGCAACATCTATTCTGAACCTGTTTATCAACAAAATCGGAATGGACCAGGAGCGATTGGCAATCGCCGGCTACGGCGAGTTTCGCCCCATTGATAGCAATAGCACCGTAGAAGGGCGCAGCCGCAACCGTCGAGTGGACATCGTTGTGCTCAATATTGACGCGGGCGCTAAAGAGAATCCCAGGTTGAAAAGCGCAGATATACAGCTTCAACCGGCTAAAATACCCGATCCGCCGAAAAAGACCAGTAACTGAATCTTCACTACACCATATAACGCTCAAACCACACCAATTCGTGTAGAGCCGCTGCTTCTTAACAGGAGGTAAGGAGACAGAGAGCGAGATGGTCTTCGTGATCGCCGGTCGAAAGCGCCGTAAATACTGGCTCGGCAGCCGGGCAGCGAAGCGCAATCACCAAGCCTGAACTCAATAGAGCGGGGAACAATAATTGCCCCTTTACTGGCCGGGTACTGTCATCTAGAATCAACAACTATAGACTTTGAGAAAAAGATTGCAGTAGGTTCGGGCGGTTTTGAGGGTGCCCGTGAACTTCGGGCGTCGGGCGCCCGCAAAACCGCCCGAAGTTCTTGCGCCCTCAAAACAGTTCAAAAATAAAATTGTTTTGAGGGCGCTTGGCGCCCGAACCGAAGAAGGATTTTTCTTAAAACCTATAGAGCGATCTGAGGAGTCTTTCAGACGGCTCATGCGACGCACGGAAATGATGAAAATGCGATGTACAGCAAGGCGGTCAGGTTGTTGATAGTGCGCGACAGGCAGC
>Ga0209172_10004093_pt1 | contig 20544 bp, 16 predicted proteins | sample LarsenN4metaG_FD_184113 | JGI IMG/M metagenome (GOLD analysis project Ga0209172, IMG submission 184113) | Hot spring sediment bacterial and archeal communities from British Columbia, Canada, to study Microbial Dark Matter (Phase II) - Larsen... ... | reverse complement strand
TTTTCCTGACGAATATGCAACCCGGATTTGTCATTTCGAGTGTCAATGGCGACCGTGTGGCGACCGCATCGGAGACGATAGAGGCGATTAAAAACGCCTACAACAGCCTGGTGCTCGACGGCTATTATGAGGGCGAGCCGGATTTGTACTCGTATCGTTTCAAAAAAGAAGAGTGAGTTTTATTGATCGGGTTTGAGTGGTTTGAGGCGTTTGAAATTGTTTGAGTTGCTGTGTTTCAATCCGCCGTATTTTTCGTTCAAGAGAACTTTTTGCGACAATAAGTTTTGAAAATCAATACTTTGCAACGAATTCACATTTTGGGTGCGCCGGGTTCGGGCGTCACAACATTGGGAAAAGCCCTGGCCGAACGGCTGGGCTTTTCGCATTTTGACACAGACGATTATTACTGGTTCACCGGCGACCCGCTTCCTTTCAAACGAAAACGGAATCCCGAACACCGGCGACAACTTTTGAAAAATGATTTGGAAAAATCGGAATCCTGGGTGCTTTCCGGCGCCCTGTGTGGCTGGGGTGATGTTTTTATTCCAAAATTTGAACTGGTCGTGTATCTCTGGTTGCCGGTGGCGGTTCGGATGGCGCGTATCCGGGAGCGGGAAGCCCGGCGTTACGGGGCAGAGCGGGTGTCGCCGGGTGGCGATTTGAATTCCGTTTTTGAAAAATTCTTGTCCTGGGCAGCGGACTATGACGCTGAAAATGGACGTACAAGAAGCCGGGCAGCCGAATTGCGCTGGCTGGCGCAATTAGACTGCCCGGTATTGAAAATAGAGGAGGAGATGCCTGTAGAAGATTCGATAAACTTTGTTTTTCAAGCAATTATATCCTGAAATTCATGGTCGCTTTACAAATTTGCCGCTCCAAACTTGCCCGTTCTGTCCCTTGACTTCCCAAAAATACACTCCGGCTGCCAAGCCAGCCAGGTCAACTTTAATGCTCCTGGCTTGTGTATCAGTATTTCCACTTCGCATTGTACGCCCAAACGCATCGAAGACGGACCAAACCGAATAGTTCTCAAACGGCAAATCAGATGCGATGTTGATTTCGGTCGTAGCAGGATTTGGATAGACGAATGCCTTTGAGAGGGCCACTGGCGGCGGATTCAGTATGCTCGACAACTCACACAGCGTGTCCACGCAGCCGTCGTTGTCCACTTTGATGAGCCAGCCGTAAGTCTTAGCAGGGCTGGGGATATATTTGTCATAACGGCAAGCCCACACAGTACTCCCACTCGGCAACACAACTACGCCGCCGGGGTCAACCAGGCCGTTGATTGCTTCTTCTGGATTGAGGCAAGTACACCAAAGGCTGTCTCCTTGGTCAGAGATTTTATATAGGCAGGCTTTAAAAACAGAATTACCATTTGATTGAATAGAGTCTAACTTCCACCACCCCGTTGCCACCCAGTTCCCGTCGGGCGTGGCTTCCAAATCCCCGGCGCTATTCCAATAACTGCTGACCGGGCTGAGGGTTCGTTCCCACAAGAGGTTAAAGACGCTATCGCGCCGCACGATTTTGATGTGCGAGACATAGGTTTCTACCGGGTCGGGCACAGGGTTGGGCTCGTTGGTGGGTGTAAGGTAAATCCACCCGCCGTCAGCGGTTTTGTGCAGGCCGTAAACAGCGCCCTCTTGGTCATCGGGGCCGTACCAGTTCCATTTTATATTTCCCAAAGAGTCAATGGCGTAAATCCTGCTTTTTGTCCAGTTTGCGGGAGCGTTGTAATGAGCGTATTTGCCCCCTCCAATGACAAAAGTGTTGTCGTCTGTTTTGATGAAACTGCGCATTTTGTCGCCGTCCGCTGCCGTGCCATAGGTTTCGCTCCAGATTTGATTGCCCGCCGGACCTATGCGTTTTACAAAATTGTCGTGGGTGTAATCATATCTTTGGGCATGCCCCCCTACCCTCCATCGGTGAGTTGGATGAGGTGACGAGGATACATGGTGTAAGTATTTTTCAAGCTGTAAAATTTATTCGACACCACCTCTCCGACGTGGTTGAATTTTGTAAGATAAGCAGTGCGGTCGTAAAACAAATTGCCAACTACTGCATAACCTTCGTCGTTCAGTCTTATAATATCATATCCTGGGTCTGCCATCATATGGTCATGCTGCGTATGAAAGAAGTACTTATTGAAAATACTACCAAAGGTGTCCAAAAGGGCGAGGGTAATCCCTATATATGGCAAAGAAGAATCTGTGAATGCCGCACCATAAACTGCGAGCGTATCTCCTGTGAGGGTGATATTGGAAAAGTGAGTGCCGTATTCGTCACTAAAAGAATACAAGCGATTGAACCCCCCACCTTGACAGCAGACTGTTTTGGCGCAAACGGCAAAAGCAATCAAAAAAAAACTTGTTTCATGGCAAAACGGTTAAGCCCGAGTGTCTCGCACTGACGACACGGCAGAGCCAATAGAAGGTTGAAAGAAAACTTAGTGGCTGATGAAAATTTTGCCAGATGTGAAAGCCTGGCCGTTCACACTTGCTGTGTAAAAATACAGCCCCGAAAGGGCTTTTTCTGTGAGCCAAACAGCCTGTTGGTTTTCAACAGAAATTACCCCATGCCACAGTTGGTAAATCAGGTTTATGATAAAATCGGTTTTAGGTATCTGGACGATGGAAATTAGACATTGGACTTTTGACCAAGAGATTGATTTCCAGCATCTATTGTCATTTGTCCAATGTCAAATAGTTCTGTCCATCTACTTATTCCTTTTTCTTCAACTTATCAGCCTCTTCTTTCAAGCGGCGCAATTCGTCTTCCGCTTTTTTTACTTCTGCCTGGAGTTGAGTTAGTTTCTGTGTTTCAGTGACTTGCTTTTGTTTGGCCTCTTCTGCCTTTTGCGTTTCGGCGGCTTGCCGCTGCTTGGCTTCTTCCGCTTTTTTGTTTTCGGCAGCGATGATTTGACCCGCCTCATTTTTGGTTTTGGCGATTTCGGCGGCAGCTTGTGCCTTTATGTTGGCGACTTCTTTCGCTTCTTCATCGCGGGTTTGGGCGATAGTGGCGGCTGTTTCCTGCCGGGTTTTCTGGACCGTTTCTGCCGCTTCTTTTTGTGCCAAAGCGATTTCTTCGGTTGTTTTTTTGCGTGCTTCAGCGGCTTCGGCGGCGTAGAGTTTGCGTTTGTCTTCGGCGTCTTTCCGTGCTGCGGCTACATCGGCGGCGGCTTGTGTGCGCGCTTCGTTGACTTCTTTGCGGGAGCGTTCCTGGGCGTCGGCGACTTCTTTTGCAAAAGCGGCTTTTTTGTCGTCGGCTTCTTTTTTGGCCAGTGCGGTGGCTTCGATAGATTGTTGTTTGACGGCGGCGACTTCTTTGGCGGCGTTTTCGCGAGCGGTAGCGATGAGTTCGGCGGCTTCCTGTTTGGCTTTGCCTACAGACTCGGCGCTGAGTTGTTTTTCGCGGGCGGCTGTTTCGCGGGCGGTTTTTACTTCATTGGCGGCCTGTTGGTTGGCGGCGGCAATTTCAGCGGCGGCTTTTTCGCGGGCTGTGGCGACATCCGCGGCGAGTTTTTGCCGCTGGGAGGCGCTGTTTTCGCGGGCGACCCGAATGCTGTCGGCCTCGGCGGTTTTGGCGGCGAGGACGGCCTGCGCACTCTGGCGCTTGGCTTCGGCGACGGCGTTGGCGCTTTCCTGCTGGGCGCGGACGGCGGCTTCACGGGCTGCGGCTATTTCCTGTGCTGCTTTTTCTTTGGCGGCAGCGATTTCGGCAGCGGCTTTTTCGCGCGAAATGGCGACGTCGTTGGCAGTGGCGTTGACTGTTTCCTGTTGTTTCTTTTTAGCCTCGGCTACGGAGGCGGCGGCTTCCGCCTGGATTTGTTTGATGCGTTCGTCGGCGGTTTGTTTGGAAGTGGCGACCTCGTCGGCGTATTGTTTTTGTACCTGGTCGGCTTTGGAATTGGCTTCCTGCACTTTGGCGCGGGCTTCTTCCTGGGCTTTGGCGACTTCCTGGGCAGCGCGGTCTCGGGCTTTCTGGACTTCTTCGGCGCTTTGCTGTTTGACTTTGTTCTCCTGCTCTTTGGCGGCGGCGATGGATTTGGCGAGTTCAGCCTGGATGCGGGCAATTTCTTCTTCGGCTTTTTTCTTGGAATTGGCTACCTCAAGGGCAATGGAGTCGCGCTGGGCTTTGCTGCGGGATTGTGCGTCGGCGATGGCTTTTCGTTCCTCTTCCTGGACTTGCTGGACGGTCTGCGCGGCTTTTTGTTTGCTTTCGGCGACATCTTTGGCGATGTTGCTTTTTTCGTCGTCGGCCTGTTTTTGTTGATTGGCGACTTCGCTGCGGATACGGCTGATTTCTTCGGAGGCGCGTTTGCGGGCCTCGGCGACTTCGGTGGCGGAGGCTTCTTTTTGTTTGGCTACGTTTTCCTTGATTTCGGCAAGTTCGTTAGCGGAATTTTGCTGGAGGAGGGCTTTTTCCTCGGCAGCCTTGCGGCGATTTTCGGCGAGTTCGGCGGCGAGACGTTGTTTTTCAAGGACGTTGTTTTCCCGAATTTTTGCCATTTCATTGGCGGCGTCTTCGCGGACTTTCAAAATCTGTTCGGCGGCAGTTTTTTTGGAAGTTACTACATCCTCTGTGGTTTTATCCTGTTCGGTTTTGGCGCGTTCGCGGGCATCGGCGATAATACGGGAATTTTCTTCGCGGATGCGTTTGAGTTCGTCGTCGGCATTGGCGCGGGCGGTGGCAATTTCGTCGGCGTATTGAAGTTTGGCCTGGTCGAGTTTCTCCTTGACGGCTGCGACTTCTTTGGCAGCGGCTTCGCGGGCTTTTTGTACTTCTTCGGCGGAGGCAAGCCGGGCTTTTTGGATTTCTTCACCGGCGTGACGACGGGCTTCTTCTACGTTAGTGTTGATTTTTGTGACAGCCGAATCGGCTTTCGAGCGGGTCTGCGCGATGTAGGTCTGCGCTTCGCCTTTGGCTTTTTCAATCTCTGCGAGGCTGCTTTTGCGGGCTTCGAGCACTTCGTTGGCGTATTCGAGTTTTTTCTGATTGGCGGCTTCGCGGGCTGCTGCTACTTCCTGCTGCAACTGAAGTTTGATGGCGTCGGCGCGTTCTTTTTCTAACTGGATTTCCTTGCGCAGGTTTTCTTTGGTTTTTTCCAGTTCGGCGCGCAGGTTGGTGACTTCGTTGTCGCTGGCAGGGCCGCCTCCGGTACCGGTAGTGTTGGGCTTGCCGGTCGTTTTGGCGCCGGAAGTGTTGGGAGTGGCGGCGGATTTATTGGGAATAGTGACTGCCGCGCCGGGCGTATCTTTCACTGCGCCCTGGTCGAGGGCTGCGAAAAAACAACTGGCAAGTGCCTTGAATTCGCTCTGGCGATTGAGGTTGATGGTAAATTTGTACTTCTGGCGATCCACGAAGTTGATAAAATTGATGCCGGTAATGGTGGATTCGGAAAGCCAGCGAAGGGCATCGAGGTCGAGCCGGAGGTTGTTGCGGTGGGTGGGGACATTGCCGCCGACCACTTCGTCCATGCCGATAAATTTGTAGGCTTGTTCTTTGCCGGCCGCGTCTACAAAAACGACTTGGTCGTCCTGGTTAAATTCGATGCCGCCGACAGAGGTAAAACGGGCAAAAATGCCTTTTTCGTCGGTGAAAAATTCGACACCATAATTATAGCTGCCGCGCACTACTACCGTGAGGGAGGAGGTGCGGGCCAACTGGACGCCGGAAATTTTTTTGTTTTCGATCAGGAGCGCGCCACAGTCCTGTGCATGGGCAAGATGAACGAAGGCGGCGAGGAATATGGGGATCAGCGTACGGATGAGAGTGTGCATAAACTGATAGGGCTTAGACGATAAAGCGAAGTGAACGTTGACGCGGCAATTTAGATTTTTTCCGGCAAGGAAAAAAAGATGCCTCGTTTTCAGGCGGGGGAGCCCAAACTTTTGGCCTTAAAAGGTCTGTTTTGACAAAATATTTTTCTGAAAACAAATTTTAGCGTTTTCAAAACACGAAAGCAAATTGGTCAAGGGCGCTGATAAATTTCCATCCATACGCCGGCGTGCTTCCATTTTTTCAGTAAAATCCAGTCGCGTTGCAAAATCAGGTAATCGGTTTCCGTGAGGTCGTTGAAAACATTTGACGCTACAACGTATTCGTTGCGCAAAAAGTCTTTTTCAGCGAAATGACTCAGGTCGCCGTTGAGGGACAGGTTTTCGCCGGTGTTCAGCGCCGGGAAAAAGGAGCCGACTTTTTGGAAATCAATATTGTTTTTTTGAAAAAAAACGACTGCCTCGGTACGAAGTGCATGGTAGGGCAAATGTGCCAGCGTCGCGTCCCAGCCCATCGAAATGCCACGTGGGTAAATCCACCAATTACCCAGCGCCAAAACCGTGATCAGCGCGCTGAAAAGCCATTCTTTTCCAAATTTCAGTAGCGGTAAGGCATTTGCCAACAGGTGAAAAACGAGAAAATGAAGCGCCAGAAAACCCGGTAAAAAGTAGCGGTGTGCCGAGATGTTTTTAAAAAATAAGGCCGATGGCGAGAGGAAAATAACAAGACAACCCAGAAGCAGCAAAAGGTCGAGTATGGCAGGGTTCGCGTTTTTGAAAGGCCGGTTTTTCCAAATGAGCCAGCCCAGCAAGAGCCACTCGAATACGCGCCCGAAATCGAGCCAGCGCCAGCCGATGACGAGGAAATTTCTGAACAATTCTGCTCCCTCGACGCGCTCGAATGCGGGCGACCATGGGGAATTCGGGTGAAATCCTGACCAACCCGTAGTCGTCCGGTGCCACCAAAGAAACCACGCAGCAAACGCAAAACCGGGCAGGAAAAACAACGCACTTTTTATCAACCTGCACACCCATGCCCTGTTTTTTGTCTTGTCTCTGCGGAAAAACAAAAGAAGTTGCCATGCAAATAATGCTCCTGCCGTCATCATGCCGCGCATACTGACCAGGCAAAGCAGCAAAATACCGATGGTTGTGAAAAATTTATTTTTCCCCAAAATGCCTTCCACAGCGAGCAAAAAACCACAGGCCAGCACAACGTCCGGGCTCACAAGTACGCTTTGCCCGGCCATGACCGGATCAATCAAAACAAGCGGGATGAGCCAGAAAGCCCATTTTTCACCCCCCAGGCGGAATCCCAGGTGGTACAAAAGCCAGACGTTCAAGAGTAAAAAAGGCAGCATTGCCCAGTGGCTGACGGGCAGTGTTTTTCCAAAAAATGACCAAACGTGCGCGAGGTAGTATCCAAAAACCGGCGGGTGACCGCTGTCAATTTCTTCCGGAAGCGGGAGCCAGTGCAGGCTGTTTTCGTAAAAATAATGGGCGTGTTTGGATGCCAGTTGCACCGTATCCCAGAAAAAAGGGTCATGCTGTGCCGACCATGTGAGGCCGACCATGCAGGCAAAAAAAGGCAGCAACCGGAAAAATGATTTTGAAATGGCGACGAAGATTTTGCGGCGAAATTAGTGGAGTTTCGCACCGATGAGCCGCAGAAATTCGCTTCTCGTTTCTTCGTTTCGGAACTCACCCGTGAATGCCGAGGTCGTCGTCACGGAATTTTGTTTTTGCACCCCGCGCATCATCATACAAAGGTGTTTCGCTTCGATTACGACCGCTACGCCGAGTGGTTGCAAGGTCTCCTGAATCACGTCGCGCACTTCCAGTGTGAGGCGTTCCTGCACTTGCAGGCGCCGGGCGAAAACATCCACCACGCGGGGTATTTTACTCAGGCCGACAATGTAACCGTTGGGAATGTAAGCAACGTGGGCTTTCCCGAAAAAAGGCAGCATGTGGTGTTCGCACAGCGAGTACATCTCGATGTCTTTCACGATGACCATCTCGCTGTAATCCTCTTTGAACATAGCCGAACGAAGAATGGCGGCAGCGTCCTGTTTGTAGCCCTGCGTCAGGAATTGCATCGCCTTGGCAGCGCGTTCGGGTGTTTTCAGTATCCCTTCACGGGACACGTCTTCACCCAAACCCGACAACATTTCGTGGTAGCCTTCCTTAAGCACTTGGGTGAGCATTTCGTCGTAGTGGTCTGATTTCCGGTAAGCCATTTTGATTGTTGATTCGTTGAGTTGGCTATCTGGTTATTTGATGTTTTGGATGTGATTGCTTGAAAATCAACACATAACCCAATAACCAAATCAACAAATAACCAACATTACTCGCCATAATATTCGGCGTAAATCGTCTCGGTTTCCCAGAGTTTGATGGCATGAAGCCGGCAGGAGTATGATTCGAGGGCTTTCTCCAACCTTTGCCAGATGAGGATAACAAGGTTTTCGGTCGTTGGTTGCATGCCTTTCGGGATAAAATCCACGTCGAGATTCAGGTTGCTGTGGTCGAGGTGATCAGTCACATGTTCCTTGATAATAAGGCTGAGTTGCTTCACATCCATGATAAAACCCGTGACAGGATCAGGTCTTCCTTTCACTGTGACGTGGAGGTTGTAGTTGTGGCCATGCCAGTTTTTGTTGGAGCATTTGCCGAATACCGCGCGGTTCTGTTCTTCAGTCCAGTCTTCCACCCAAAGCTTGTGGGCAGCGTTGAATCGTTCGATTCGGGTAATGTAAACCATTTAAAAAATCCCTTCTTTGTCTTTTTATTGCGGGCGCAAAGGTAAGCGTAAAACCGATTTCGCCCACGTCGTCGTCGAAGTCGTTTGGAAGTCACCAAACCGCTGCTTCATCCGCAGGGTTTCCGGTTTTATCTAAAAAATTAAAACCTCCCGCGCGGTTCGCGGTTTTTTGCCAACACCTCATTTTTAAAAATCCCTGTGACCTTGAAACCTGATTTTTCGCCATGAAGACCCGGCGTTTGCTCGACAATATTTACCGTTTTCTCAACCAGCGGCCTGTGTATCACGGACTGTTCTGGATGATGTTGTTCGGCATCATGCTGTGTTCGAATTACAGTAAAAATCACGATTGGCAGGCGGCATTGGTGGACGAATCCATCCACCTGTTGTTCTATGCTTTTCTGGTTTATGTGAATCTTTTCTACCTGATTCCCAATTATTTGGCGCGGCACGGCTTCATTTATTTCGGCCTCGTACTGGCGATGTGCGCTATCGTGACGCCTATTATTGTACTGGTTTTTTATCTCAAATATTTCGATCAGCCGTTTTACCGGGCCAATATCGTCGGGAGTCAGTTTGTGCTGTTTTTGGGCAATCTTTTTGTCACGATTCTCTCCACCGTGCTGCGCGTTATCATGGATTGGTGGAATTATCAGACCGAAAAACAAACCTTGTTAACCCAAAGCATGCAGTCCGAACTGCGTTTTTTGAAAAGCCAGATTAACCCGCATTTTTTGTTCAATACGCTCAACAACCTCTACGCGCTAACCCTCAAAAAAAGCGATAAAGCCCCTGAAATCGTACTGAAACTCAGCGAAATCATGCGGTATATGCTCTACGAATGCAACGAGCGCCGCGTATTGCTGAGCAAGGAAATCCAGTACATCCACAACTACCTCGACCTCGAACGGCTGCGCCAGCCAAAAGAGGCCGACATCAGTTTCACAACGGAAGGCAACATCAGCGAGCAACTGGTAGCGCCTTTGTTGTTCGTACCGTTTTTGGAAAATAGTTTCAAACACGGCCTTAACACCCATATTCAGGGTGGAGGTTTTGTCCGACTCAAGTTGTCTGTGTCTGGCGACGACCTCGAATTTTTTATCGAAAACAGTAAAGCCGAACGCATACCCCGGCAGGATCACCCCCGCAGCGGCGGCATCGGACTGACCAACGTCCGGCAAAGACTTCAGTTGCTTTACCCTGAAAATCACACACTTATCGTACAGGATGAACCCCATCGTTACGCCGTGACCTTGTACCTGAAAATGATTTAATAGCAGGTGTTGGACGCTGGACGCTGGACTTTGGACTATTGCTCAAAATCCGGCCTTCAAAAAAATTTTTGCCATTCTGCCGGGACAATCTACCTTAGGCCAACTATTTTCAAGCTCAAATCCTGAGTGCTGTAAACCACTAAAACAATTTTTCCGAAACCGAATCCGCAATCGAAACCCAACTGCTCATGCTCAATGTACTCATTGTTGACGACGAACCCCTCGCACTCGATGTGCTCGAAACTTATATCGGCCAAATGGCTGAGCTTCGGCTTGTAAAGCGTTGCAGCAACGCGCTCGAAGCCAATGAAGCACTGAAAGCCAACGATATAGACTTGATGTTCCTCGACATCCAGATGCCGCAACTCACGGGCATTGATTTCGTAAAAACGCTTTCAAAACCCCCAATGGTCGTGTTTACGACCGCTTATCCGAACTATGCGATACAGGGCTTCGACCTTAATGCGCTCGATTATTTGCTCAAGCCTATTTCGCTCGAGCGCTTCGTGAAAGCAGTGAATAAAGCGGTGGAACATGCCGACATGACCCAGCGTGACAACTCCTCCAATCACCACGACACGCAGGAGTTTTTCTTTGTAAAAGCCGACAAAAAACTCGTAAAGGTCAATTTTGACGACATCATCTATATTGAAGGACTGAAAGATTACGTCATCATTCGCCTTATACAGGGGCGCGTCATTACGCTTCAGACAATGAAAAGCCTTGAAGACAAACTTCCTGCCGGGCGATTCAAACGAATCCACCGCTCCTACATCGTGGCCATGGACAAAATCACAGCCATCGAAGGCAACATGGTGGAGGTATTGGAAAAAGACAAGGTCAAGTTGTTGCCTATCGGCAAAAACTATCGCGATGACTTGCTCGAACTCATTGACAAAAACAGGCTATAATGCTGAGCATTTTTTGTTAAAAACACTTTTTTTGCTTTCTCTAATTGAAAAAATACCCTATTTTGCGGCAGTTGTAATGGCACGGTTTTCCGGCAGAAAAAAAACTATCAGCAGCCTCACCCCACACTAACCCTTATCGCAGAGAGAATTTATGCAATTTGGAACCCATCAATCGCAAACACCACAGGAAAGCGGCGAATTCAAACGCTGGAAATTCCGCGAACTAAAAATCTACGCTTCCACGGAATGGCTCGCCGACAATAAGAAGAAATATCGCCAGGTTTTTGATCGCCTCGAAACTACCTACATCTACGCCGAACTTTCTTTTTACAATAAATATTTCGACATCGAAGATTGGGAAGTGAATGTGGAGTTGCGCTGCTATGCCGTAAAAAAACAGCGAAAAGAAATATGCAACCTGCCTTTTCGCCGTAAAGTGAGCAAATACGACCCGGTCGGCTACATTCGGGAGGGTTGGGGCAACAAGCAAGAAGGCGTTTTTTGGAAAAAAGGCGCCTATTACTGGGAAGCCTGGATCGAGGGCGAAAAAGTAGCAACCAAATACTTTTACGTCGAAGATGCCGGACGCCCCATCTCTAAAACAGACAACCCCTACTGCCAAATCACTTCGCTGCGTATGTATGAGGGGCCTTACGATGACACGCCCGAATTCGAGCGCGGCTACATGAAGCGCTTCAACAGCGAAGAAACCCGCTACATTTATGCCGAAGTCATGCTCAAAAACCTGCTTGCGAGCAAACAATGGCAATGCGAACTTTTCATAAAATTTTACAACGACGCCCGCGAACTTAAAGGACAGGTCGTGCGCCTGCACCGCGTCGAAAAAGGCGACGATGGTGTAAAAATCACCGCAGGGTGGGGTAGCAACGTCAAAGGCTCGTGGCGCAACGACCGCTACACCGCCGAAATCGTGTTCATGGACCAACTCCTTGCTGTCATGCCTTTCGAGGTTGGCGCCGACTGGGAAGAAGGTATCAATGGGGTGTGGTTGCCGGATAAAGGACAACATATTTTCCTGCAACCGGAAGAAGAAGATGTCGAATCCTTTGAAGAAGTTTTGCAAAAATTAGACGCGCTCATCGGGTTGACAGAAATCAAAAACAAAGTCCGCGAACACGCCCAATATATTCAGTTTCTTCAACTTAGAAAAGAAAAAGGTTTCTCCGAAAAAGACGGTATCAACGTACACTCCGTCTTTAGCGGCAATCCCGGCACAGGCAAAACGACTGTCGCCAAAATGATGGGCAGGTTGTATAAAAAAATGGGCTTGCTCTCCAAAGGCCACGTCCACGAAGTGGATCGCACCGACCTTGTCGGCGAATACATCGGCCAGACGGCGCCCAAAGTCAAGGATGCCATAGAAATGGCGCGCGGCGGCGTACTTTTTATAGATGAAGCCTATGCGCTGGCACGCAGCACCGAAGATTCCAAAGATTTTGGCCGCGAAGTCATCGAGATTTTGGTCAAGGAAATGTCCAACGGCCCCGGCGATTTGGCCATTATCGTAGCGGGTTATCCGAAGGAAATGAAAACTTTTCTGGACAGCAATCCGGGTTTGCGCAGCCGTTTCAAACTTACCTTCGAGTTTCCCGACTATTTGCCGCAGGAACTCATTCAAATTTCTGAATACGCCGCCCGCGAAAAAGAAGTTTTGCTCGCCGCCGAAGCGAAAGACCTTGTGGCCGAGCTCATTACGGAAGCCTACCGCAGTCGCGACCGCGCTTTCGGCAATGCCCGTTTCGTCCATGATTTGATTGATAAAGCCAAAATTCAACTCGGTTTGCGGCTCATGTCGCACCCCAACGTGCGCGAATTGCCAGCCGAGTCGTTGAAAATAATTCTGCGCGACGACGTGGAAAAAGTACGCGTCGCCCGTAAACGTATTTTGCCGCACATTCCGGTGGATGAGTCGCTGCTTCAGCAGGCTTTGCACGAACTCGACAGCCTCATCGGGATGCAAAATGTCAAAAAAGACATTCGCGAACTTGTTCACCTTGTTCGTTATTACCGCGAAACAGGGCGCGATGTGCTGGGGCGTTTCTTCCTGCACACCGTGTTCGTCGGCAACCCCGGCACGGGCAAAACGACTGTCGCACGCATCCTGACCAAGATTTACAAAGCCCTCGGCGTACTCGAACGCGGACACATGATTGAGACTGATCGTCAGGGACTTGTCGCGGGTTTCGTTGGCCAGACTGCCATCAAAACCGCCGAGCGCGTGGACGAAGCCATGGGCGGCGTGTTATTTATAGACGAAGCCTACGCGCTCACTTCGCCTGGTCGCAGCGCCCACGCTGACTTTGGCGACGAGGCGATTCAGACTCTTTTGAAACGGATGGAAGACAAACGTGGCGAGTTTTTCGTGTTCGTTGCTGGTTATCCTGAAAATATGGACAATTTCCTTAAGGCCAACCCGGGCCTTGCCAGCCGTTTTGACAAAATTCTGCGGTTTGAGGATTATTCGCCGGAAGAACTGCTCGAGATTGCCTTGTTTATGTTCCAACACGAAAATTACCGCGTTGAGGAAGACGCTCGCGAACATTTGGGTAAATACATGGCGTTCCTGCACCAGTTCCGCGACAAATATTTCGGCAATGCCCGAACGGTGCGCCAGGTTGTGTTGGAAGCCATTAAAAATCAAAACCTTAGAGTGGCGGCAGCCAAACTCAAAGAAGAGCCGGAGATTCATACCATCACACTCGACGACGTGGCCACTTTTACTTTCGACAAAGACAAACTGAATTTGTTTGTGCGGAAGGGGATTGGTTTTGGGAAATGAAAAACTATTCGTCCGAAAGCGGGTTTTGAATTTTTATGAAAAAACTCGTCGTTGCTATCACCGGATCCTCTGGCTCTATCTATGCTAAAGTATTGCTGGACAAACTGTCAGGACTTCAACACCAACTGGATGCGGTCGGGGTTGTTTTGTCAGATAACGCCAAAGTAAACTGGGAACTCGAAATCGGTCCGGTAGATTTTGCGCGTTATCCTTTTAAGTTTTACGAGAAAAACGACTTCTACGCGCCCTTCGCTTCCGGCTCTGCGAAGTACGATACAATGATCGTTTGTCCCTGTTCGATGGGGACGCTGGCGCGCGTCGCTACGGGTATCAGCAACGACCTCGTGACCCGTGCCGCTGATGTCGTTTTGAAAGAACGCCGGCGACTCATCCTTGTCACCCGTGATACGCCGTTGAGCCTGATTCACATCAACAACATGAAAACCGTGACCGAAGCGGGCGGTATTATTTGCCCGGCCACCCCATCATTTTATTCCAAACCCGTTGATTTGGAAGCCATCGCGGCGACAGTGGTGGACCGGGTGCTGGATTTAGCAGGACTGGATTTGAAAAGTTATCGCTGGGGGGAAGAATAAAAAATGCCTCGTTTGCGAACAGCAAACGAGGCATCGAATTCATTTTCAGGTGTTTAGCACCTTGTTATTGTTTGTCCAGTTCTTTTTTGATGGCTTTTTTCTCGGATTTCTTTGCCTTGCGCTCCGACTTTTCTGCTGCTTTTCTTGCCTTTTTCTCTTCGCGTTTAGCCTGCTTTTTCGCCTGAATTTCGTCGTATTTGGCGGCTTGTTCGGGCGTCAGCACTGACTTGCGGGCCTTGATGTGCTCCTCGCGAAGTTTGGCTGCCTCTTCTTTGTTAGCGGCGCGTTTGGCCTTCACTTTGGTGGCGTGCTCTTCATCAATCTGTTTGAACTTTGCCTTTTGTTCCTCCGTAAGGTTCAGTTCTTTGGCAAGTTCATCATTGTTTTGATGGTAACGCGCCTTCACTTTTTCCTGTGCTGGTCGGGTAGTAGGCGCAGGTTGATCGGTTTGAGCGTTGAGGGCAGCCGCAAGAAAAAATGCCAATATGGCGATGGGGAGCGATTTCAAAAAAACGTGCATTTTCATGTCAAAAGTAATTTCTGGGTTTATGTGCCAGAAAACGATTCTTTGACTTCGAAAATGAGCGAGGGTTTCAAAAATGCGACTTTAAATTCGTGTTAAAATGCGATGTCACAATCGCGCTACCACTGTCTTGTTTCCTTTAACGTGCTGATTCATAACGACTTCAATCTTCGCATCGAGCGGTAAGAACAAGTCCACCCGTGAGCCGAATTTGATGAAGCCCATGTCGCCACCCTGTTTCACCTGGTCGCCTTCGTTGATGTACCACTTGATGCGCTTGGCGAGTGCGCCGGCGATTTGGCGCATGAGGATTTCGCCCTCACCGAAATTATAGACTACCGTCGTGCGTTCGTTCTCCGTGCTGCTTTTCGGGTGCCAGGCCACAAGGTATTTGCCGGGGTGGTATTTGAAATAATTGACCACGCCGCTCACAGGATTGCGGTTGACGTGGACGTTGAACGGCGACATAAAAATCGAAACCTGGAGCCGTTTTTCTTTGAAATATTCAGGTTCGAAGACTTCTTCGATGACACACACACGCCCGTCGGCGGGAGCATACACGAGGTTGTTGTCGGCTGTCAAAACTTCGCGCACGGGGTTTCTAAAAAATTGAAGCACAATAAGATAAAAGACAACTGACAATATCAGCAAGGGCCAAAATGCTACCGGCGCCAATTTCCAGACGGCAACATTCACGACAATTAGCGCCAGCGCCAACACCGTCAGCATTGTATGGCCTTCTTTGTGGATTCGCAACAACATTTTTTATCGAATGGGTGAGTAAAGGATTGTTTCGGCAGCAAAATTAGAGAATTTCCAACCCTTGCTTTTCTGAATTTCTACCTTTGCCGCTCAAAAATCACTCATTCACCCAATCACGCATTTTTTACCATGAAAGTAGCAGTTGTCGGCGCCACCGGTTTGGTCGGCTCGAAAATGTTGCAAGTGCTCGAAGAGCGCAATTTCCCGGTTACAAAATTGTTTCCCGTTGCCAGCGAGCGCTCGGTGGGTAAAACCATCAAGTTCAAAGGCAAGCGATATAAAATCATCAGCATGGACGCGGCTGTGGGCAAACGCCCCGACGTTGCCATCTTTTCTGCTGGCGGCAGTGTGTCCAAAGAATGGGCGCCCCGTTTTGCAGAAAAAGGAACGGTCGTCATCGACAACTCCTCAGCCTGGCGCATGGACCCTGAAAAGAAACTCGTGGTCCCGGAAGTGAACGCGGGCGTTTTGACAAAGAAGGATAAAATTATCGCCAACCCAAACTGCTCCACCATTCAAATGGTCGTGGCGCTCAAGCCTTTGCACGACAAATACAAAATCAAACGCATCGTCGTCAGCACTTACCAGAGCGTGACCGGCACCGGCGTAAAGGCCGTAAATCAGTTGATGAGCGAGCGCAAAGGCAAGCCCGGCGAACGCGCCTATCCGTACCAGATTGACCTGAATCTGCTGCCGCACATTGATGTTTTCACCGAAAATGGCTACACGAAAGAGGAGATGAAAATGGTGAACGAGACCAAAAAAATCATGGGCGACGATTCGATTCGGGTGACGGCCACGACCGTGCGCGTGCCGGTCATCGGCGGTCACTCGGAGTCAGTAAACGTAGAATTCGAACACGATTTCGACCTCGACGAAGTGCGTGATATCCTGACCAAAGCCCCTGGCGTGATTGTGCAGGACAATGTAAAGGAATTGCAATACCCGATGCCCCTGTTTGCCCACGACAAAGACGAGGTGTTCGTAGGTCGCCTGCGCCGCGACGAAAGCCAGCCTAACACACTGAACATGTGGGTTGTGTCCGACAATCTGCGCAAAGGCGCAGCCACGAATGCCGTTCAAATCGCCGAGTACTTGCTCGCGCAAGGGATTTTGAAATTAAAAATGAAAAAAACTGCGGCATCCATTTAATTTTGCCGCCCGAATCACTACACATGCCGGATGACGCACTTTTTTGAAGAAAAAAGATAGCCTCCTTCGCTTCGTACCGTCAACTGTTAACCGAATTTTGAATGAAGAACAAAGTAGTAGTTTGGGGAACCAACGCCGAGAATGAAAAAGTCCTGATTGCACTGGAACTGAAAGCAGATGCCAACAAAGTGATGCTCTACACGTTCCCGGAAAGCATTGCCACCGATGAATTTGTCGCTAAAATGATGAATGAATGGCGTGATGGCAAACCCGTCGAATTCCCGGAAAACCACACGGCGCTCGAACGTGAACTTAGCGTTACCGAAAATTTGCTCCCCGACGACCTCAAAGTAGATCGTGGCGACGTCGTCCAGCGCGCGCAAACCGAGTGGCATTTCGCCGTTTTATCCACCAAACTACACGCTGCATACCAGCAGGAATTGGCCGAATTCAAGGAAAAAATCGAGGCGCTCTCGTCTTTCGACAACAAAGTCTGGCAAAATCTCAAGGCCTTTTGGGATAAAGTACAAATCCAGAGCCGCGAGCGCAATCTTTTCCGCGAACACGCCGACAGCCTGCGCGACAACATCAACCAGTTGTTCGAAGACCTTAAAAAAATTCGGACGCGGGTCAACAGCGAATTCAGTTCTGCTTCGCAAGGCATTTTTGAAGAATTCAGCAAAGCCCTCGACGACATCGAAGCCCGTATCGCCGCAGGCGGTTCCAAACTCAACACCGTCTTCGACGAACTCAAACAAATGCAGCGCCGCTACCGCGATTCGCAGATGACCAACGAGCATCGCAACCAATTGTGGGAGCGCATAGACGGCGCTTTCAAAAAAGCCAAAGCGCGCAAATTTGGCGCTACTGCCAACGAAGGCACCCTCGTCGAGCGCCACGAACGCCGCCTGGTTGGACTTAATGAAGCTGCCAAACGTATGGAAGACAGCGTCCGCCGCGACGAAGACGAACTGGCCTTCCAACGCAAAAAAGTCAATGCCAGCGAAGGTCAACTCGAAGCCCAGATTCGGATGGCCAAAATCAAAATGATCGAAGAACGACTGGCCTCCAAACGCGACAAACTCGCCGAAATCAACCAGACCCGCGCAGATGTAGAACGTCAGGCAAACTCCGCTAAAGAAAAAGAAACCCGTCGCGCTGAAAAAGACGCCGAAAAGAAAAAAATCGAGGCAGCCAAAGAAGCCGCAAAATCCGAAATCGCGGCTCAAATTAAAACGAAAAACGAGCCGACAGCGCCCACCGAACAAGCAGGCGAATTCTTCGAAGCTGCAGCTACCGTTCTCGGCGACGTGCTGATGGATGCCCTCGATACTGCCAAAGCCGTCGCATCGGTCGCAGTGGAAAAAGCCGATGATATCCTGGAAGATGTGGCGAAAAAGTCAGGCGAAGTGCTGGATAAAGCCATCGCCAAAGCCGATGAAGTGCTCGAAAGCCTGAAAAAAGACGAAGATTCCGCAGTGGAAAAAGACGGCATCATTGACGACGTAGTACACAAATCCGCTGAAGAACTGGAGAGCGCCAAAGGCATCATCGACGACGTCGTGCACAAATCTGCAGAAGAATCTGCCGACGAACTGGAAAGCGCCAAAGGCATCATTGACGATGTCGTGCACAAATCTGCAGAAGAATCTGCCGACGAACTGGAAAGCGCCAAGGGCATCATTGACGACATCGTACATAAATCCGTTGCAGACAAAACGACTGAAAAGGGCGACGCCTGATTCGGATTTTTGACAAATAAAATGAACGCCCGATGTGCTCGCTGCGCATCGGGCGTTCGTCTTTTCAAGCCAGGGGGTTACTCTTCATTTTCAAAATAAACCTTGTAAAACTTCTTGCCTTTGTCTTCGTCGAAGCCCCGCTCGATCAAATCGCGCCGCCCATGCACGTAGATGTGGAAGTTTTTGTCTAATTTTAAAACACTCTTAAATACCTTGAATTCCTTTTTCACCGCCTGGTTGCTGATGTCGAACTTGTCTTCCAGCGGCACGGCGTAAGCCTTCGCGTATTGGTCGCGAAATTCCTTAAAAGCCTCTTGTTGTTCCGTTTCAGGGAACAGACTTTCAGCAAAATCATCTAACTCAAAGTGCTCATTATCTTTGAAATAGTCGCCCGAACGGTTGAGCAAATCAATCGTGTCCGTGCGGTCGAGACCGAATTTGAAAGGCGCTTTCTGAGTGATGAATTCGCTCGACAAACTGATGTAATGCCGCGTGTTGAAGTAATTATCCTCGATGGGGCGCAAGCGCAAAAATTCATCTTTCCAGAACGAACGCTCGTCTTTTTTGGAGACCGTATCTGCCGCGCAAATCCGGTAACCTTCCGCCTCGTCGAGGTTGAAAATCAGCGCCGCGACTTCGGGTTTGCCGCCCACCGGAATTCCTTCGAGCACATTGAGCGCGAAAGATTCTGCCGTGCGTTCCGTTTTCAGGTAAGGGTCTTTCGACTGGATTTTCCAAAAACCGATGGCATTGACCGGCTCATTTTGCAGCATCAAATCTTCAAAATAGGCCACAAAAAACTCGCCACCCTGCACTTTCGGGTTATCGCAGTGTTCGTAAAGTATTTGAGCCAATTTACCCGCTTCTTCCGAAAGCGTTTCAGGATTTTGAAAAACGGACATACACGCCTGGTAAATCGCGTGATTGCTCACATCCTCTTCGTGGTGGAAATAGAAAAATTCCTCCGTTTTTTCAAAAGGCTTCAAAAACGCCGAAATGAGCATTTCTTCGGCCACATCGTGCAAAGGAATCAGGGTTTGTTTGGGGATGACCACACCTTCGTAGCGGTTTTTGTTGCCGACCCAAGTGGCGGCAAAACGGACAAGCCGGGTTGCAGAAAAATCGAGCATCAGGAGTTATTCGTTATGAGATATGAGCGATGAGTGTTGAACTTTGCGCCGGCAAAAGTAACAAACCCTCTCACGTCTCACCACTCAATCCTCACTTCTGAAGATCGCCGTCAACACCCGTTTCCTCCTGCCCGGCCGCCTCGAAGGTTTCGGGTGGTACACGCATGAAATCATGCGGCGCATTGTGGCGCGTCACCCTGAGGATGAGTTTGTTTTTTTGTTCGACCGGCCTTTCGATGCCCAATTTATTTATGGCAAAAATGTCACCCCCATCGTGTTGTCGCCGCGTGCGCGCTTTGCGCCGCAGTTTTATGCCTGGTTCGAGTGGGCTGTTCCGCGCGCTTTGAAGAAATATCGCGCCGACGTATTTTTTTCGCCCGACGCCATGTGCAGCCTGTCGGCAAAAACGCCGACTGTGATGACCTGTCACGACCTCGTGCCGCTGCACCATCCGATACAAATTCCCCTGATTCACCGCCATTATCTCCTCCATTTTTTGCCCAAACACCTTCGCCGCGCCGACCATGTTCTCACTGTTTCAAACTATGTTCAGCGAGATATTTCCCAAACTTGCGGCATTCCCCTGGAGAAAATTTCAGCCGTGCACAACGGCTGCAGGGAAGGTTTTTTGCCACTTCAAGATTCTGAAAAACAGCAGGTTAGACAAGAGTTCGCGTCGGGGCAAGAGTATTTTTTATACACCGGCGCCATTCACCCGCGCAAAAATATTGCCCGCCTGATTCGGGCTTTCGACCAGTTTAAAATTAAAACGGCTTCGCCTGTAAAACTCCTGCTTGCCGGGCGTCTTGCCTGGAAAACTGACGAAGTAAAATCTGCTTTCGAGCAAGCCCGAAACCGCACCGATATTCATTTTCTCGGGCATCTTTCCGACGGAGATTTGCCTCGCGTTATGGCTTCCGCGCTGGCTTTTACCTACGTGTCCATGAGCGAGGGCTTCGGCCTGCCACTGCTGGAAGCCATGCATGCGGAAGTGCCGGTACTTGCGGCCAACACGACATCGCTGCCCGAAGTAGCCGGCGATGCGGCGTTGCTGGTGGACCCGCTTTCCGAAACGGCTATCACTGAAGCGCTTGAAAAACTCTGGAAGGATGA
>Ga0209172_10004092_pt1 | contig 20545 bp, 15 predicted proteins | sample LarsenN4metaG_FD_184113 | JGI IMG/M metagenome (GOLD analysis project Ga0209172, IMG submission 184113) | Hot spring sediment bacterial and archeal communities from British Columbia, Canada, to study Microbial Dark Matter (Phase II) - Larsen... ... | reverse complement strand
GGGCACGCAGTTATCCAGAACTTGCCAAAGCCATTGATGAAGCGTTCTCCCAAGTGTCACTAAGTGACCTAAGAAATTGGTTCTCTCATTGTTGTTACTGTGCCTCACTAGAGTGAAAAACGCTATAATTTGTTTCTACTAAAGGAATAGCAGCGAGATGAGTCAGGTATTAATTTACTTTACTTTTTCAAATCAAATGCTTTCAAACTTGGAGTTTGATAAGTGGAAAACTTGATCCCAAGCTGTTTAAAGGCGATAAGGCTGCTTTAACCCTCTAAATCTAGAGATTCAAACAATTTTAATCAAACTTTATCTAAAGAAAAGATAAGATTCTTTTCACTTCTGGCTTAAAATCCTCAGTTAACTGTTGACTCTAAATCTGTAAAGCTATACTAATTTCATGGATTACGATCGCGTCCTGTATTCAACAAATAATTCAATCTCTTGCCCTCCTCAAAAGAGATTGGCTAAAGCCCCTACATTCAGGCTCTAATTCTGATTTTTTCAGATTTTTTTAGGGTCTGATTTCAATTCACTCGTATTACTTTCATATATCAAAAAGGTGCAGGATATTAGTAAGGATTCTACTTACGCCGCTCCTTTTCTAGAGTGCATTCCAATGCTTCACTGACATACCTCAAGTGCTGTCTCTATGTTTCAGTCATAGCAGCAATTCGTTTCATTTATTTAATGGAAGCGAGATTTGCGCTTCTTCTAAAAATGAATGGTTCACCCTTTCTGGCTGGTTTGCAACTGTTGAAGAATGGTCAGCGATCGCTGAAGTTTTCGAAGCTTAAACCTCAGTCTGCTCGACACTCACTTTCAAATGTTGATCGAGGCCAACTTTTATTAGGGCATACATTACCTGACTTATTAGATATGGAATATGCCCCCGCACTCAATCATCAGGCATTGAATGAGTGGCGAAATCATCAGTGGCAATCGCTTTCAACCCAAACTTTACGGCAAGATGCGGAGGAAATTGCTCTAGGGTTGTTAGCACTGGGTTGCAAAAAGGGCGATCGCATTCCACTCGTGATGCACAGCAATGTCGATTTTTGTCGGGTAGACCTGGGGTGCTTACTAGCCGGGTTAGTGGATGTGCCGATTGACTTGACTCAGACAATCGAAAATATCCTATTTATTCTTAACCACACGCAAGCGAAGGTCATGGTGGTTGCTAACCTTGATCTGTTGGAGCAGCTAGTTCCTTACCTGTGGGAAGCCTCAACCTTACAGCACATTATTGTAGCTGAAGTGCCGTCAGACTGGGCAGATCGGCGGACTACCCTGATGCGACAAGCTGAGGCTCCGACTGTTACAGAGTTCGCCCAGGAAGTGCCGACAGCGTGGGAATGTTTGCATATTCCCCAATTCCTGCGTGAAGGTCACAGCGATCGCCATCCGGCTCACATGGTGCCACCTTGCATTCAGCTTGTGACTTTGGCAGAAGTGCAAAGACGAGGCCAACCTGGGTGGAATGTTGAAACGGTGGCTGCATTACGAGCGGCGATCGCTCCCACCGATCTCGCTACGATCATTTACATCGCCAGCGAAACGCAACGACCAAAGGGGGTGATGTTGAGCCATGAAAATATCTCTGCGAATGCGTTGACTGCGTTTAGCAGCTATCCCAACTTGAAAACAGGGGCAGAGGAAGTCGCATTATTATTTTTGCCCTTGACCCATATCTTCGCGCGGGTGTTTCTCTATGGACACTTAGCCTATGGTCACACAGTCTATCTATCAGACCCCAATCATTTATTGAAACACCTGCGGCAGGTGCAACCCACGTTCATGATTACGGTGCCGCGTTTGCTTGAAAAGGTGTATGAGCGCGTGCTAGAAAGCGGTTCTCATTTGAAGGGGGTTGATCGTCAAGTCTTCGATTGGGCACTCAGTCTTGCTCAGCGATATAAGGTCGGGCAACCAATTTCCAGATTATATGCCCTGCAATTGCAACTCGCAGATCGCCTCGTTTTTTCTAAGTGGCGAGCCAGTTTTGGCGATCGCCTCAAAGCTCTGATTTCTGGCGGAGCCGCTCTGCGCCCAGAACTTGTCAACCTGTTTACAGCCGCAGGTTTGCCTGTGCTTCAGGGGTATGGGCTGACCGAGACGGGTGGTGTTGTCTGCTACAACCGAGGTGTTGCCAATCGCGCGGGGACAGTTGGGTGGCCGATTGCCGGGGTAGAATTTGCCCTCGCTCAGGATCACGAAATCCTGATTCGAGCGCCCTTTGTGATGCAAGGTTATTTTCAGGATTCAGAGGCAACTCAGACGGCATTTGATGCAGATGGATGGTTCCACACAGGCGACCTGGGTTCCATTGATGCCGACGGTTTCTTGACCATTACCGGGGTAAAGAAATCTCTATTCAAATTGTCAACCGGAAAATATGTTTCATCCCAGCCTTTGGAAGCAGCAGTAATGGAATCCCACCTGGTAAAAGCCGCGATCGCCGTTGGTGCCAATCATAAGTTCTGCGGCATGCTGATCTTTCCAAATTTGGAAGCATTAGCGGCGATCGCCAAAACGGCTGGACTCAGCACCGAAGCCCCTGACTGGTGGCAGCATCCTGCCCTGCTGATGTACTACCAGTTAGCCATTGATGCGGCAAACTGTCACCTCCCCTACTGGTCAACCGTGCGCCAGTTTCAACTGCTTGATTCAACGCACAACCCCCAACCAACTTTAGAGAATGGCGGACGTTTACCAAATGGGCAGATCAATCGAACCTGGGTGACAGAACAGTACGCAGCGGAGATTCAGGCTCTTTATAGTGATTCCCTTACTCAATTGGCGATCGCCGATTTAGAAGCTTTATCCTCTAACGTTACTCTAACTGCCACATGCCCTATCAATGCTAAATCTCTGCTAAATCATTGAGAGTGAATATAAAAATCTGAATTGTTGTTAAAAATTCATCCATCTATCTTGCAGTAAGACATTCAACTAAAAATATTTTTCTTCCCTCAAATTAGTCCCTGTTTGAATACTTCGCGACCACTCAATCTTCCCCATTACTGCATTCTCTCGATCACCTCAGACTCCACTTCATACGAGGAATCCATCATGCAAAAACCTTTTCAGACTGTCGCCGTTCTTGGAGCCGGAATCATGGGTAGCCAAATTGCAGCCCATCTCGCCAATGCTGGACTTTCGGTTCACCTGCTGGACTTGCCTGCTCACGACGGTAACAAGAATGCTGGGGTCGAAGACGCTTTCAAAAAAGCACTCAAGCTGTCACCGCCTATTTTCTACAGTTCCAAAATGGTGCAACGGGTCACCCTGGGTAACTATGACGAGCATTTTGATCGCCTCGCCAAAGTTGATTGGGTGATTGAAGCGGTGGTCGAAAATCTAGCGATTAAGCAAGACCTGATGGCGCGAGTCGAACGGGTGGTGGGCAAGGACACTGTGATTTCTACAAACACCAGCGGCTTATCGGTCGCCGCGATCGCCCAGGGTCGTTCTCAGAGTTTCCGCAAACGCTTTTTGGGCACCCACTTCTTCAATCCACCTCGCTATCTAAAACTGCTGGAACTGATTCCAACGGCTGATACTGACCCGGAGGTATTAGCGCACATGGCGGAATTTGGCCGAATGCGGCTGGGCAAAGGCATTGTAATTGCCAAGGATACCCCCAACTTCATTGCGAACCGGATCGGTGTCTTTGTCTCAATGGTCGGCATCAAAGCTTTTACAGAAGGGGATTACACGATTGAAGAAATTGATGCCTTAACAGGCCCGCTTGTCGGACGTCCCAAATCGGCAACGTTTCGCACAGCGGATCTGGTCGGGTTAGATACATTGCTGTACGTCGCGGATAATCTGTCTCCTGCGATTCCTCAAGATGAGCAACGGGAAGTGTTTCAAGTCCCGCAGTTGATGCGAACCCTGGTCGAAACAGGTACGTTGGGAGCCAAGAGCGGACAGGGCTTTTACAAGAAGGTGAAGGGCGAGATTTTGTCGCTCAATCCTGTAACTTTTACCTATGAATCACCTAAACCGCTGAAACTGGGCAATTTGGATGCGATTAAGAAGCTCCCAATGTTGCCTGAACGGTTGCGGAAGTTGTATGGCGATCGCAGTCGTGCGGGTGAGTTTTTCCGAAAATTGATCCTGGCAACGCTGGCCTATAGTGCCAACCGCATTCCTGAAATTGCGGACACACCCATTGCGATCGATCAAGCCTTGCGCTGGGGTTTTGGTTGGGAACTGGGGCCGTTTGAAATTTGGGATGTGCTTGGATTTACAACCGTTTTGGCGGATCTGGAGGCGGCAGGTTTCCAGCTGCCAGATTGGGTCAAAATGATGAAGCAGGCAGGCGCAACAGGATTTTATGAGCAGTCGCACAGCGTCTATCATCCGGGCGATCGCACCTATGCGCCTCATCCTCTACCCAGCGATGAAATTCATCTCGAAACCCTCAAGACAAATCCCAAAGCGACTCTCTGGCAAAATGCTGAAGCTACCCTGCTGGACTTGGGCGATGGCGTTGTGCTGTACGAGTTCCGCTCGAAGGCTAACACCCTCAGCACCAAGGTGATTGAGGGCTTAGTGGAAGTGATGGACTGGCTGGAAACCCATGATGATTATCACGGCATGGTGATTGGTAACGAAGGCCCGAACTTCTGTGTCGGCATTAATCTGGCTGAAGTTGGCAAGATGGCCCAGTTTGAGAATCTGAATCCCTTCGACCACCACCACAGTGGTATCGCTCGTCTGCTCAATAAATTCCAGGCATTGGTGCAGCGTATTTACTACTTCCATAAGCCGATTGTGGCAGCCGTTCATGGTCGTGTCTTAGGCGGTGGCTGTGAGCTGGCGATGGCTTGCCCCCATGTCGTTGCCGATGCTGAAACCTATATCGGTCTAGTGGAGTTGGGCGTTGGCCTGATTCCGGCGGGGGGCGGATTGATGCGATTGGCGCGGTGGGCAGCAAAACAAGCTCTAACGGAGACACCTGGCGACATTCTGCCCTACTTAAAGCAGGTCTTTACCACGATTGGGATGGCAAAAGTTTCTGGAAGTGCCGATGAAGGTGTTGAACTCGGCTTTTTGCCCCATGACACTAAGGTCAATCTGAACAGCGATCGCCGTCTCTATGCTGCCAAGCAAGAAGTGTTATGTCTGGCTCGACTTGGTTATCGCCCCCCCGCCCGCGAACCAATCCCTGTTTTGGGCGCAATGGCACGAGCCACGCTGGAACACATGGCCTATGTCATGGAGGAAGGTCACTACGCTACCGCCTATGACCGTGCCCTGGCGGATCGGTTGGCTTACGTCCTGACTGGTGGCGATCTCGATTCCTTCACCACAGTCGATGAGGATTATTTGCTGGGTTTAGAACGGGAGGGCTTCTTGCCGCTAGTTGACAAACCCAAAACAAAAGAACGCATTTTGCACATGTTGAAGACCAAAAAGCCACTGAGGAACTAAGCCATGAAAGAGGTAAATCAAACTGCTTACATTGTCAGCAGCGTCCGCACAGCCGTTGGTAAAGCTCCTCGCGGTACGTTGAACACGACTCGTCCAGAAGATATGGCGGCGGCTGTTTTGCGGGGTGCGCTTGAACAAGTTCCAGAGTTGACTGCTAACGATGTGGAAGATGTTGTCATGGGTTGCGCCATGCCAGAAGCCGAACAGGGCTTTAACCTGGGACGACTGGCCGCCTTACGGGCAGGACTGCCTGACCACGTTTCTGGTTGTACCGTCAATCGTCTCTGCGCTTCTGGGTTGCAGGCGATCGCGATGGCAACTCAAGCGATCGCCTGGGGGCAGGCGGATGTCATGCTCGCAGGTGGCACCGAGTCGATGAGCCTGATTCCAATGGGGGGCTACCACTTCTTGCCTGATCCGCAACTATGGACGGATATGCCTGCAAGTTACCTGCCGATGGGGTTGACCGCTGAGAAAGTAGCCGAGCAATTCCAGATTGACCGGGCTGACCAAGATGCGTTTGCGTTGCGATCGCACCAGCGAGCTTTAGCCGCGATCGCTGCCGGACGCTTCAAGGATGAAATTATTCCATTAACTGTTCGTCGCACGCATTACGTGGATGGCAAATCCGCTGTTGAAGAAATTCGGTTTGATACGGACGAGGGGCCGCGATCGGATACGAACCTGGAAGCCTTGGGCCAACTGAAGCCTGTTTTTCGGCTGGATGGCACAGTCACAGCTGGGACTTCTTCCCAAATGTCAGATGGTTCTGCGGCTACTCTGCTGATCAGCGAGACGCGGATGCGAGAACTGGGGATTCAACCCCTGGGGCGCTTGCTGGGTTATGCGGTCACGGGTGTTGCGCCAGAAGTGATGGGCATTGGACCGATCGCAGCAGTTCCCAAAGTGCTGGATCAGGTTGGGTTAACCCTGGCTGACATTGGCTTAATTGAACTCAACGAAGCCTTTGCAGCCCAGTCTCTCGCGGTGATTCGCGAACTCGGTCTAAATCAGGAGATTGTAAATGTGAATGGGGGCGCGATCGCGCTGGGGCATCCGCTCGGTTGCTCAGGCGCAAAACTCACGGCAACTCTACTCCATGAAATGAAGCGCCGGGGTGTGCGGTATGGTTTGGTGACAATGTGTGTGGGTGGCGGTATGGGTGCTGCCGGAGTGTTTGAGAACTTGAGGATGTAACTCAGTGATGGCAAGCAAAATGGGCTGAATGGAAATCTTTTAGTCATCTGAGCTGAAAACACAATGAATTGCTTCTAATTTCCATCCAAATTATCTGAGAAATTACCATGCTAACGACTTCTCTCATTCTCCTCATCGCTACTCTGTTCTTAGTCATTTTGGTGCTGACATTACCCATTCTGCGGCGCAATCTCATTACCGTCTGGATTGTGAGAGCGATCTCACGCTTTAAACTGCTTCCCAAAATTTCTGACACAGAGCGAGCTGCGATCGAGGCAGGCAATGCCTGGGTTGAGCAAGAATTTTTTACTGGGAAACCCAATTTTCAGCGGATGCTAGCTGCTTCCTATCCCGAACTCTCACCGGAGGAGCAAGCATTTGTGGATGGTCCAGTAGAGCAAGCTTGCCAGATGGCGACGGACTGGGAAATCTACCAGCGTAAGGATCTCCCACCTGAGCTGTGGAAGTTTCTCAAACATGAGCGGTTCTTTGGCATGATGATTCCGCAGGAGTTTGGCGGGTTGGGCTTTTCCAACCGGGCTTATAGTGCTGTGATGGTCAAGTTGGCTTCTCGTTCGTTTACCCATGTGGCAACGGTTGGAGTCACAAACTCTCTGGGGCCAGCCAAGCTACTGCTGCGCTATGGCACGCCTGAGCAAAAAGCGAGGTATCTCCCACGACTGGCGATCGGTGAAGAAATTCCCTGTTTTGCCCTGACCGAGCCACAAGCGGGTTCAGATGCGGCGAGTCTTGTTTCTCATGGAGAAGTCTTTCAGGGTGAGGATGGCCAACTCTATTTGAGGCTGAACTGGAAGAAGCGTTACATCACTCTGGGCAGCATTGCCACCTTACTGGGCCTGGCCTTTCGCCTGCGTGACTCTGACAACTTGCTGGGGCAGGGGGTGGATGTTGGCATCACCTGTGCTTTAGTGCCGACCAACACTCCTGGTGTTGTGATTGACCATCGCCATGACCCAATGGGCGTTCCTTTCTACAATTCACCAACCGAAGGGCACGACGTAATCTTGCCCATTGACGCCATTATCGGGGGGCGATCGCAAGCTGGGCAAGGATGGCGCATGCTGATGCAGACGTTAGCATCAGGTCGGGGTGTTAGCTTCCCGGCTAGCTGTACCGGGGTGGGTAAGCTGGTGGCAAGAATTACAGGGGATTACACTGTGATTCGGCAGCAATTTGGCCTCGCGATTGGGCGCTTTGGTGGCATCGAAGAACCCCTCGCCCGGATTGCTGGGCTGACCTACATGCTTGATGCTGTACGGCTCTACACCGTAGGCGCAGTAGATGATGGGGAACAGCCTGCCGTTGTGTCGGCGATCGCCAAGTACACTACAACCGAATTGGCTCGCCGCATCGTTTTGGATGGGATGGATATTTTGGGTGGGGCTGGCATCTGTCGGGGACCACGCAACTTGCTTGCTAACGTTTATACCGCCATGCCGATCGCGATTACGGTTGAAGGCGCGAATATTCTCACGCGCAGTCTGATGATTTTTGGTCAGGGTGCGATTCGCTGCCATCCCTATGTGTATGACGAAATTCAAGCTTTGCAAACAGGCGACCTGGTAGCCTTTGATCGGCTCCTCTGGTCACACCTGGGGGCCATGCTCAGCAATGGTTTGCGCAGCTTCTTTTTAACCTTGACACATGGAGCTTTTGGGAAAGCCCCTGTAAAAGGTGAAACAGCTCAGTACTACCGCAAATTGACCTGGGCATCCAGTCTCTTCGCGTTTTTGAGTGATGTGGCGTTACTGAGTTATGGAGGCAGTCTCAAACGTCAAGAAAAATTGACGGGACGCTTTGCTGACCTGCTTTCCTGGCAATATCTAGCGATCGCGACCCTGCGACGATTCGAGGCAGAAGGCCAACAAGCCGAGGATTTGCCCTTGGTTCACTGGAGCTTGCAACATGCATTGGCTCAACTCAACCCCGCGTTTGAGGGTATTTTGGAAAATCTGCATGTTCCAGTCCTGGGGCAAGTGCTGCGCTGGATCGGGCTGCCCCTACTGCGGCTCAATCCGATTAGTCAACTCCCGTCTGATCAGCTTGGCAGTCGGGTCGCAGCGAGCTTACAAACCCCAGGAGCAGGGCGCGATCGCCTCACATCCGGCATTCATATTCCTGGTGATCCCAACCAAAGTCTTGGCCGTTTAGAAACTACGTTCAAACTGGTTTATCAGGCTTCAGGCATTTTGAAAAAGATCAAACAAGCCAGTCAGGATGGACATCTCCCCGCAGAAAAACCAGAAACACTTTTGGAGCTTGCCTATGAGCGAGGGGTGATTGATCAGGCAGAAAAAACTTTGGTGCGTGAGGCAGAACTGGCTCGCAATGATGCCATTCAAGTTGATGCCTTCACCTTTGAAGCCTATCAGCGCAGCGGGAGTATGGCCGATGGTTTCACAGGTAAAGCGTCCGCTCAAGTCCGGCGAGATACGCAACGAGATTAGAGTGATTCCGCCTCAAACGGATGTACATCAGCAGATGACTGAGCGCATTGTTTAACTCATTGAGGAGCATTTTTCTAAAGTCTGCTAACGGCTGTGTTGATGGATGGCAAGTTATAGAGTAAATTAGTCTTGCTCTTCAACCAGTAACCGCCCCTACTTGCGATTGAATTAGCTTAGCGAATAATTCTTAATCGCTGGTACGGGTGAATTGCAACGTGTTTGATGAGTCAAGCTGTTGCTAATTTGCTGATATGACCTTTCCTTTTGTGGCGATCGCACCCTGGTTATTGTTGCTCTACGCAGTAGTAGTGATGGCGGGGGGTGTGATGGGTTATGTGAAAGCCCAGAGTAAACCTTCCCTGATCTCCGGTTTAATTAGTGGGGTCGCCTTGCTGATTGCAGGGGTGATCACGTTTCAAAGTTACAACGTGGGAATGACCCTTGCCACAATTCTTGCGATCGCTCTCTTGATTGTGTTTGCAATTCGCTTTCGTAAAACGAATAAGTTCATGCCTGCTGGTTTGATGGCAATCCTAAGTTTGGTCTGCGCTGTTATCTTCGCGATCGCCCGTTCGTTATAAGATGGTTTCACTCTCACTTTTTGCCAGAGAACAGCTTCAAATTCATCCGCGCGTCTTTAATTTCTTTGCTCCAGGCAGAGCATAAAGACCTGGAACGATTCAAAGTCCCTCTGCGAAAATCTGCGATCGCGTTTAGTCCTGTTAGAATTTCTTTGCTCCAGGCAGAGCATAAAGACCTGGAACGATTCAAAGTCCCTCTGCGAAAATCTGCGATCGCGTTTAGTCCTGTTAGAAGCTATTTCAGTCTTAGCCAGGTTTGGATTACCCGTACCAGCCAGCGACAATTCTCCTCGTTTAAGCCTTTCCCCAAACATACCTCCACTTGCCCTGTTTGTAAAACAACCACTCTAGCTCTGTAACGACTTTTGCCACTACCGAAAGTTTTCAGCGTCTGAAACACATCTTCAATCGCCGAGGTCGGGCCTGTATCGATAGAAATGAGCCAACCAAAAGGACGCTTGTAGATGTAATATCGCCCCCGATCAAATTCGGCAAAAGTGGGCAGAAATTCCCAGTAAGTCATTGCAGTCAGCAGCACGACGACCAATAAGACAACCAACGGAGCCGCTGGAAAACTTGCGAGGAAAGCAGGCAGAATAGAACTGAACTGCTGTCCGAAGATAATCAGGACAATCGCAATCGGAATGAAAAACAACAGTTGCCAGAGTCCGGCTCCCGGCAAGCGAATCAGCAGATGGTCAGGACTTTGCTGCACCTGAATATCGGCTCCAGTCGGTGCAACAAAGGATCGGGTTTCAACTACGGACTGGACGGGTGGTGATGTTCGGGATGGTGCTGGTTCAGTCCGGTACACAGGTTTGGGTGGTTGATATTGTAAGGCGACCAGTGCTTCTCTTGCCGTCTGGAAGCGATCTCCCACATCGGGTTCGACCAATCGGCTGATCCACTGCTCAAAGCCTGGTTCAAGGCTGACGCGATCGGCAAACTGAATTCGCAGCTCCTTCTGAGGCAACTCGTTGGGCGGTAGACCTGTCACCAGATGAATGAGGGTTGCACCCAGTCCATACAGGTCAGACGCAGGAACAGCCCGGCCGCCAAATTGTTCCATTGGTGCGTAACCATAAGTTCCAACGACTGTAAAAGTAGTACCCTCTGCCGCTGCCCGGTTCTGCACTGCCCCAAAATCAACAAGATACAGGTGGCTATCCTCCCCTAAAAGGACATTACTGGGCTTGATGTCGCGGTGTAGAACAGGCGGACTCAGTTCATGTAAGTAGCTCAAAAGCTCTAGCAGACTGGTTGCGATCTGGCGCACTTCATCCTCGCTGAAGTGTCTTCCTTGCTGCAACAGTTGCTTGAGCGATTCTCCAGGCAAATAGTCTTGGACTAAGCCAAACCAAAACAGACGGTCTTCAACTGTAAAAGAATCTCGGTATTTGGGAATTTGAGGATGATTGAGTTGTTGCAACACGAGGGCTTCGCGTTCAAACAATTTCAGGTCATCCCACTCCATGCTGTCGCCTAGAGCCAGAAGTTTAACCACAACCGGTTCTGGCGATCGCAGGGACAGATCTTGAGCCAGCCAGGTTTGTCGTCCGGTTGTTTTACCCAAAGGGCGATCGAGTTGATAACGGTTTTGAAGAATCAGTCCAGGTTGCAGCATAGATGATTGCGCAGAAACAGGGGAGAGGAATGAAAGCCAATCAGACAGTGGGGAAGAAAAAGAATTCCATTCTATAAAAACGTACCCCTCCTTGCCCTTTTATCTCCTCAAGGCTTAGTTCACACGAGGTTTAGCGTGCCCGAAATAGGACGATCCGCACCAAAATTCCTGCAACCAAAAGCAGGTAAGCCACAAGAATCGAGATCCAGAGCGTGCGTGTCGGCAACGGTGGCAGATGGGAACCACGGAAGCCGCCGAGAATCGCTCCCCCAACTGACCCCACTGGAACTAAAACAATCAGCATGGCCAGGACAAAAACGCCAGCGTAGGCACCTCCATTGACTAACCCAGGTATTGAAAAGAGGGGCACAAAGGCGATCGCTAACGTCCCCAAAAACGAACCTAAAATGGCAGGAAATAGCGTAAATTTGATGCGGTGTTTTACGATTCCGATAATCAAACCAATCACACCCCCGACAACTAATCCAATGCTTAAAGACCAGATAGAAACAGACAAGACTTCAGATAGAACTTGTGCCAAAGTACGCATAAAGTAAGATTAGTGGTGGGGGGTGCATAATTTGATTGACATCAAGTAGAGATACACGCTTTTTCTGTATCTTTCCTGAATTGTCATTCAGAAGTCATTTTAGGGAGAACCATTGAATTTATATCTGCTGTATAACGCTTTGCTAATCGGGGAAGAAATAACTTTGTAGTCTGGTTCAGCAATTTTTACCAACTTTCGATAGGGGATAATTTTGAGTAAATAAACTATTCTGCAATATTGGAGGAAATACTCTAAGTTCAATGCAAACTTACAGTTTAAGATTAGCCTCTATAAAGGGATGTATGCACGTGCGAGTTTGCTTTTCAGCGATCAATATAACTAATTGTTTCAAATCGCAAATCTATTGTTTCAAATTATAACGTTGTTTATATTTCTCATCGATTATATTTCTCATCGATTATCCCAGTAATTACGCTTGTGCTATCTAAGTACGGTATTCGCAGTACATCAAAAAGCACATTACGACACCTGGTAGGAAAATATTATGAGCAGCGGAAGCGGATGCCCATTTGCGGGACACGGTCAGAATTCTCAGCCTCGTCATGTGCCGACGAATCGAGAGTGGTGGCCACATCATTTGAATCTGAGCATTCTCCATCAGCACTCGCCGCAGGGGAACCCGATGGGTGAGGAATTCAACTATGCTGAGGAGTTTAAAGCTCTTGACTTGGCGGCCTTGAGAGCTGATATTTTCGAGCTGATGACCACCTCTCAGGACTGGTGGCCAGCCGACTATGGTCACTATGGGCCGCTCTTCATCCGAATGGCTTGGCACAGTGCAGGCACCTATCGGATTGGTGACGGTCGCGGTGGCGCAGGCTCTGGTAGTCAGCGATTTGAGCCGCTTAACAGTTGGCCTGACAATGCCAACCTCGATAAAGCGCGTATGTTGCTCTGGCCAATTAAACAGAAATACGGCAAGAAAATCTCCTGGGCTGACCTGATGGTCTTCGCGGGCAATTGTGCCCTGGAGTCGATGGGCTTCAAGACCTTGGGCTTTGCTGGCGGGCGTGTGGATGTTTGGCAGCCAGAGGAAGATATTTACTGGGGTTCTGAGAAAACCTGGCTTGGCAATGAGCGTTACGAAGGCGATCGCGTCCTGCTAAATCCTCTCGCTGCTGTTCAGATGGGTCTGATCTACGTCAACCCAGAAGGGCCAGACGGTGAACCTGATCCGGTTGGCTCCGGGCGCGATATTCGTGAAACTTTCGGTCGAATGGCGATGAACGATGCCGAAACGGTTGCGCTTACGGCTGGTGGGCATACCTTTGGGAAATGTCACGGAGCGGCTGAAGCGACACACATTGGTCCTGAACCTGGAGGTGCGACCATTGTAGACCAGGGCCTCGGATGGAAGAGTACTTTTAACACAGGAGTCGGTGTCGATGCGATCACTAGCGGGATCGAAGGCGCATGGACTCCCACACCGACTCAGTGGGACAACAGCTACCTCGAAACGCTATTCAAGTATGACTGGGAGCTGACGAAGAGTCCGGCTGGGGCGTGGCAGTGGAAGCCAAAAGGCGACGCAGGTGCGGATACGGTGCCCGATGCCCATGATCCATCAAAACGGCACGCCCCAATGATGACGACCGCAGATATGGCGATGAAGATGGACCCCGTCTACAACCAGATTGCGCGGCATTACCACGATCACCCCGATGAGTTTGCCGAAGCGTTCGCTAAAGCCTGGTTTAAGCTGACGCACCGCGATATGGGGCCGCGATCGCGCTATCTTGGCCCAGAAGTGCCTCAAGAGGAGTTTCTGTGGCAAGATCCGATTCCCGCAGTTGATCATGAATTGATCGATGAGCCGGATATCGCTGCCCTCAAGGCTAAGATCCTCGCTGCGGGACTGTCTGTTTCCCAACTGGTTTCAACTGCCTGGGCATCAGCGTCAACGTTTCGCTGCTCTGACATGCGCGGTGGTGCAAACGGGGGACGCATTCGGCTCGCGCCGCAGAAGGATTGGCAAGTCAACCAGCCAGAGCAATTGGCGACGGTGCTGCAAACCCTGGAAGGGATTCAACAGGAGTTCAACAGCTCACAGTCGGGTGGAAAGCGAGTTTCGCTGGCTGACCTGATCGTGCTAGGCGGTTGCGCAGGTATCGAACAGGCGGCGAAGAACGCAGGCCATGATGTGACGGTTCCCTTCCATCCGGGACGTACGGATGCATCGCAAGAGAAGACAGATGTCGAGTCTTTTGCGGTGTTGGAGCCGAGGGCTGACGGATTCCGCAACTACACGAGCGGCAAACACACTGAATCGCTGGAGGAACTGTTGGTCGATCGGGCGCAATTGCTGTCTCTATCTGCCCCACAGATGACGGTACTCCTGGGTGGCTTACGAGTCTTGGGCGCGAACTTTGGCGGGTCTAATCATGGTGTCTTTACCCATCGGTCAGAGGCGTTGACCAACGACTTCTTCGTGAACTTGCTCGACCTGGGCACAACCTGGAAGGCAACCTCGGAAGAGGAATACGAGTTTGAGGGGCGCGATCGCAAAACTGGCGAACTCAAGTGGACAGCTACCCGCGTCGATCTCATCTTTGGTTCTAACTCTCAGCTTCGCGCTCTGGCGGAGGTTTACGGCAGTGTGGACTCGCAACCAAAATTCGTGAATGACTTTGTGGCGGCATGGAACAAGGTGATGAACCTTGACCGCTATGACCTCCGTGCAGTCTTAGCGAAAAGCTCTGCAAGGGGCTTCTAAGCATCACACCTGCCCCAATCTTGGGCGTGCTGATTGGAGGTTGCAAAACCTGTGTAACCCCAAATAATGAGGGCGATCGCTGTTGGAGAGAGCAGCGATCGCCTCTGTAACTCATCGGAGGCATAACTGAGGCAATTGGCAGATTCCAGTGCCTAAAAGAGATGTCATTTTACTTGACCTTAAAAATGACATCTCCGATGAGTCTGCTGCTTACAGCCAGTCTAGTTAGCTTGTTTTGCGCTGACGAGTCGTCGTACCCGTTGCCTTGCGTGCCGTTGTCGTTTTAGCAATCGGTGCTGCTTTGGCAGCAGTCTTGCGGGTAGGTTTCTGCGCGGTGCTACTCTTTGAAGTTGCTCTTGTCGTCTTCCGTTTAGGAGTGGCAGGTTCTGCTTCAGGCTGCACAGGCTCTTGAACAGTCGGAGTCGCAGGTTGCGTAGGCTGGATCGTTGCATCTGCTGCTTTTGACTTCGCCGATCGCTTGGTGCTACCTACTTTTTTACCAGCAGAGCGCTGCTTACCTCGTGGAACGTAACTCTTGAGGGTATGCGGACTAATTGGAACGCCATGCTCACTGAGCATAGTGGCAATCTCCTCATAGCTATAACCTTTCACTAAAACAGATTGGATCGGTTCGGCTAGATGGACGATCGCTTCTTTGAGAGAAATCTGATCTTTGGCTTTAGCAGGCAGATCACCGAGGAAACCAGCAACTTGTCCAACAGTGTCATTCTTCACAATGGAGCCTCGCGCTCCCCGATTACGAGTTTGTGGCATGAATCAATATCCAGCTAGGGTAAGGTGAATCAGATGAGTTAGAAGACTAATTCATCAATGAGAATCTTATCAATCATATAGGCAGATTGAGTATTTGAAATCGCTCATGATTGATAATTGCGATGATTTTAGCGGTTCAAGATCAGTTGGACAAGGTTAGAAATGCTGACCTTTAAGATTCGGTTCTGGGAACAGCGTGATCGTTTGAAGCGAACCGAACTCCGGAAAGTTGCACATTGAAACTGTATACCTATTCGGGTAGCGTCACACAGCATGAGGCGGATGGTCAGTCTAGTTTGACTGAATGGCTGTATTCAGCCTTTGTTTAAACAAACAAAAAACCTTCAGCTGATTTAGAGTCTAATAGGTTTATCATAGTCAGCCCAAAAGCTAATTACAGTAGCCCCCGGTAAATAATAACCACTTAAGAGTATGTCAAGGTTTTATCCTCGTTCTGTGAAAAAATTGTCATCAGCATCTTTCCCTGATTTCGCTCAGGCGCAGCATCGGTCTGGGTTAAGAGCATCGCTCTGGTTCGTGAGTTCAGCTTTGCTTGCTCAGGCACTGCTGATTGACTTCCCCGCGATCGCCCAAACAGGTCCTCAAGGGGCATGTCCTCCGGGATATTTTCAAGAACAAGGGCCTGGTTGGACGAACTGTGTTCCGATTCCTGGAAGTGCCACTCCACCTGCGACAACTCCACCCCGCAGACCTAGACGACAACCCGCCCCACCCCCAAGTCAGAAAGCTCCGGTACCAGAAAATAACTGGTATGCTGACATTCGAGAGGTTAATGGCATCGGTAGGGGTAGCTGCCAACCAGGAAGCGCACGTTGCTGGTATGCCTTTTGGGGCTCAGGGGTAACACCGTACCGCAAGCTTTTCTTTGCTGACGTTATGACTCGTCAGCCAACCAGCGATAAAAACATTGTTGAGATGGACATCGTCACAGCTTTTGAAACCCATAACCCGCATGAGCGCGTTTCGCATGACCATGTGTTGCTGACCTTTCAGTTCCAATGCAAAAAGAAACAGATTCGTCTGGTTGATGGATATGCCCTCCTATGGAACGGCACAACAAACCGAGTCCCTGAAGCCTCACCGTGGTCTCCATTTCAGGCAACATGGATGGAAGTAGCCAGCCGAGTCGCCTGCGATCGGAATGTGCGGCTCCGACCGCAAGACAACCGATTAGTTTGGTTTGGCAATATGGAACGACCGGCTGATGTGGTGACAACGACACGCCAAGCGCTCTGGAATCAAGCTTCGAACGTTCGCTGATTTAGAGCGATCGCGCATTCAATCGCCTAAACTTCAAGCTCAACTATCTTTGCATCCACTGAAGTGCCATTCAACCGCAATTGAGCGATTGCAATCGGCAGCTTAAATCGGCGTGGGCCTGCACTACCGGGATTCAAAAACAAAACACCATCCTGCTCTTCAATCGACGGTTTGTGAGAATGGCCCGTAATCACGACTCGCACGCCTTTTTCTTTAGGGTCAAAGGCTAACTCTTGCAGAATATGTAGAAGATGGATGGAAACGCCTGCGATTTCAACGGTTTCCTGGTCAGGAATAGTCTTTGCCCAGGTATCCTTATCGTTATTTCCCCGCACTGCAATCGTCGGCGCGATCGCTGCTAACCCCTGTAACACCTCTGGTTTGCCAATATCACCAGCGTGCAAAATCAAGTGAGAACCCGCCAACGCGTCAACCGCCTCCGGTCTTAGTAAGCCGTGGGTGTCTGAGATCACGCCAATGTAGGTTCCTATTTCTTGCTTTGGTCGTCGGCTAGCCATTGTTCTAAACATGAAATGCTATTAACACTATAAAGAAACATGCTTAAGTTGGTAACGACCAAAAGTTTCAAGCCGAAGATTAAATTGGCCTCCAAATCAATCTGTTTCACACTTTGGATGTTGCAAACCGCGATCGCCTGGAACTGCTTTTAAGAATTCTCACCGCCCTTGCTATGACAAGGAAGCATCACAATAAATTTTGTACCTCCTTCAACTGGGTTCTCAATATGAATTCTGCCATCTTGAAGTTCCAGACACTTTTGCACGACGGCAAGCCCTAAGCCACTTCCGCTCAATGATTCTACATTCTGGCCGCGATAAAAGGGAGTAAAGATATCTTCGCGATCGCGCTCTAAAATTCCGATTCCTTGATCTTGCACTTCAAACTCAACTTGTTGTGAACCGCAATACAACTTGAGGTCAATTTGGCTACCTGGAGATGAATACTTAATTGCATTCTGTAATAAATTACTCAGAATCAAGTAGAGTAATTTTTCATCTAAAAAAACTCGCCCACACCGACCTTCGCTGCTGAAGTGGAGCCTATGTTTCAGTGGGTTAGACGATTGAACATCATCTAGTAAGTTCAGACAAAAGGCTTCAATGTCGAGCCATTCCGGTTTGCATTCAAGCTTGCCAGCTTCCGCTCTTGTTAGTGTCAAAATATCGGTGATGAGCCGATTCATTAACTTTGCTGAGGTTTGGATGCGATATAGATTTTTGAGTTGGCTTGGCTCGATTTTTGATTCTAAAATTTCAGCCAGGAGTTGAGAAGAAGCGAGAATTACACTCAGCGGAGTCCGAAATTCATGCGAAATCATTGAAAACAAACGTAGTTTCAACTGGTTGATTTCTTGTTCTTGAGCTAGTGTTTGCTCAAGTATCTGAAGCTTTTGGCGGCGTTTTTGAGCTAAAAGAAATACAGTAATCATACCTCCAGCAACAACGAAACTGAGCAATATGCCAGTACGTTCAATGGATGCTCGATATTGAATATTTGTGCGTGTTTGCTCTAATGAATCTTGCAATTGCTGATTTTCTGCATTTTTTATATCTGCTAATAAGCTTTGAATTTGCTCTCTTAATTGCACGCTATAGTCAGTAATTGAGTTTTGGGTTTGTAGTGCGGCCGTTGAGCGATCGCGCTGATAGAGATCAAGAGACTGCTGAAACAATCTCAACCGTTGGGTTGCAAGCTTATTTAACTGCTGCACCCGCTGTTTTTGAGACGAGTCAAAATCGTTATGGTGTTGAAGCTCATTTAACTTCACTGTCATTTGTAGCACAGCGGCCTGATGCCGTCCGAGTTCTTCCACGCGTCCCGAAAAAATATAGCCGCGCCGCCCTGATTCTGCTACACTCATTGCCGCATAAAAATCAGTCAGGCTACCGAGTATGTCATAGGTCGATTGAACCCGATTCGCATTTTCTACTAACTCTGTTGTATTTTTAGGAGACATTAGGTTAACTAGGCCCAGCAGGAGTAGAATCGCTCCTAAACTACTGGCAATTACCTTTTCCTCAAGCGACCATCTCATAAACGGACTGTGGCATAACATGACTTTTCAATCGTGGCATAGCTTATGCGGATTTTGATTGTTGAAGACGATATTCAATTGTCGGAGGTACTCACAGAAGCGTTGACTCGTCGGCAACATGTCGTTGATGTAGCACACGATGGGGCCGCCGCCTGGAATTTAGTCGAAGCGATCGCCTATGACTTAATTGTTTTAGATGTTACCCTACCCCGGTTGAATGGCCTTCAGTTTTGCCACCAGTTACGCAGCGCAGAAGCTCAAAACCTGAAGCAGTTAAGGAGTGCAACTCCCATTCTGATGCTGACAGCACGTGATACAGTTGCCGACAAAATTGTTGGTCTTGATGCAGGGGCTGATGACTATGTGACCAAGCCCTTTGATTTAGAAGAACTAATGGCTCGTGTTCGAGCTTTACTCCGACGGGGACTTTCGACAAGTGAGTTTAATCTGCATTGGGGGCAACTGCAACTCAACCCCAGTGCCCATGAAGCTTCTTATCAGGGGCAACTCTTAACCCTAACCCCCAAAGAGTATGCTTTGCTAGAGTTATTAGTTGCCAGTGGCAGACGAATTTTGAGTCGTTCGGGCATCATCGAACAGTTGTGGGCTGCTGATGATACGCCTGTTGCTGAAACAGTCAACTCTCATATCCGTGGTCTGCGCCATAAATTAAAAGCACTCGGCGCTCCAGATGATTTTATTGAAACCGTTCACGGGTTAGGCTACCGACTGAAATAGCTGTAAAAAACAGAAATTTAGAAGTATCTCAGCCGTATGCATCCTCATCTGCACTATTTCTGCATTTTTTCTGCACAAAAGCTCCACTATCTTTTGGTACTCTTCCCTTGGACAGAGACTTGATTCATTCTAAAAGTAGATGTATCGTGTAGCTCTTCCACTGTGTATCAGTTGTTACAGATGTCTTGAAACAGCATGGCAGAAGTTCACGAAGAGTTTTATCACGGTTGGACAATTTGTATCACTCGGCAGCAAGCAGGCTACGCTTTTCAGTGTTGGATTGCAGAACATCAATTGAGTGTGACCGACGCTCAGTATTACGCAACATTTGAGCAAGCCCTAAGTGCAGCACGATTACGAGCAGATTTAGAATGTGTGCGGTTGTCGTTAACAGGTTTCTTACGCGGGAAACTCAATTTTTCTCTGTTATTTCCGGGTGAACAAAATGCCCTAGAAAATTCGATCGCGCAGTATATCAACACAGCCAAGCCATTGAGTTAATTGATCAACCGCTGCTCTCGCATCTAAACCTAGAGATGACTAACAGCGGCGAGTAAAATTCAGCCAGAGCAAGGAGATGCCTTATGATGCAGACTTCGTCACCCACTCTTGCAGCCCAACCAGCAAAAACTGAACTGTTTTACTACCGAAATGTGACCAGCCAAATTCAAATTGTTCGAGTTGATCAATCAATATCTAAACGCTTTGAAAAAGTTATCTTTCCAGGAGAACAAATATTGTTCTACTCCACATTAGAATCTTCTTTTGACGTTTACACTCCAACCTCAACAGGTTTAACATTAGCAGTTCGAGTTCCCTGCGCTCAATTACGAGTGCTTGTGAATGCTTAAGCGCTGTTCAATAGACCACCGTCAAACCCAGTCTAAGTCTATGGTAATTTGTTCTTCACCTCAGCAGCCTGAAACATCTCTTTTAGAGCAAGGCGACTACGTGCGATACATTGGTGCTAACCCTAAAAGTAACCGTTCAGGGGGTGCAGTCTTGAATCGGTAGCAAAGAGGGTGCTGGTAGACCTTGGCGAGAGGCACGACACGCTTGCACTAAATACTCCAACACCGAGCGATTTTGGGCACGCAAAG
>Ga0209172_10004091_pt1 | contig 20550 bp, 16 predicted proteins | sample LarsenN4metaG_FD_184113 | JGI IMG/M metagenome (GOLD analysis project Ga0209172, IMG submission 184113) | Hot spring sediment bacterial and archeal communities from British Columbia, Canada, to study Microbial Dark Matter (Phase II) - Larsen... ... | reverse complement strand
CCCGTGCCGGCGCCGTCTCTAGTCGGAGAACGCCAGGTACGGAAGGCCGATGATGGGGATAAAGGCCGTGATAATCCCCCAAATGGCGCCCTTTCCCCGAGCCTCGGCGATGCCGATCCAAACCAGGATGGAAATGACGATGTTGACCAGAGGGATCAGGAAAAGAATGATCCACCACACGGGCTTGCGAGCGATATTGAGCATCAAGATGATGTTGAGGATGGGAATCCACGCCCACCAGGCGTTGTCCGTGTTTGTCTTCTGCGCGATCTTCATCAGGCAAACGGCGATCAACGCCCAAATCGCCACGAAAAACAGGATAAAAAACAGGAAAAAGCCCGCGATAAGACCCGCAGGCGGCTCCTGTTGCTGCAAGAACCCCAGCAGCGCTGCAGCGCTCATTGGCTTCTCCTCCTAAAGGAGATGGGCTCCCCCGCGGAGCCGGTCGGTACGGTTGTGGCAGAAGGTAGGCCGGGGACAGGGGAAAGTCAACCGCAATCTTCTCGTCCGCGGGGCAAAGCCCGCCGGGGACGATTACCGCGAGACTTTGGTGAGCAGCTCGACGAACTTCTCGCGCCGCTCCGCCTGGTCCTGCCCGAGATACTTGTCCATTTGTTGGCTGGCGTTCATGGAGCAGAACTTGGGCCCGCACATCGAGCAGAAGGCGGCTTCCTTGTAGTAGTCGTCGGCGAGCGTCTGGTCGTGCATGGCGCGGGCGGTTTCGGGGTCGAGCGAAAGCTCGAACTGCTTGTTCCAGTCGAAGAGAAAGCGGGCGTAGGAGAGGGCGTCGTCGCGGTCGCGGGCGCCGGGGCGGCGGCGGGCGACGTCGGCGGCGTGCGCGGCGATCTTGTAGGCGATGACGCCCTGCTTGACGTCCTCCGGCCCCGGCAGCCCCAGGTGCTCCTTCGGCGTGACGTAGCAGAGCATCGAAGCGCCGTACCAGCCGATCATGGCCGCGCCGATGGCCGAGGTGATGTGGTCGTAGCCCGGGGCGATGTCGGTGACCAGCGGCCCCAGCGTGTAGAAGGGCGCCTCGTGGCAAAGCTCCATCTCCTTCTTCACCTGGAGCTCGATCTGATCCATGGGGACGTGCCCGGGGCCTTCGATCATCACCTGGACGTCGTGCTCCCAGGCCTTGAGCGTGAGCTCGCCGAGAACTTTGAGTTCGGCGAACTGCGCTTCGTCGGACGCATCCGCCAGGCACCCCGGGCGCAGGCCGTCGCCGAGCGAGAACGAGACGTCGTGTTTCTTGAAGATTTTGCAGATTTCGTCGAAGTGGTCGTAGAGCGGGTTCTGCTGGTGGTGGAAGGCCATCCACTGGGCGAGCAGCGCGCCGCCGCGGCTGACGATGCCGGTGATGCGCGAGCGGATGAGCGGGAGGAACTCGCGCAAGACCCCGGCGTGGATGGTCATGTAGTCCACGCCCTGCTCGGCCTGCTCTTCGATGACCTCGAGCAGAACCCCGATGGTCAGGTCTTCGGCGCGCTTGACGCGGGTGATGGCCTCGTAGATGGGCACGGTGCCCACGGGGACGGGGCTGGCCTCGATGATGGCCCGGCGGATGCGCGGGAGGTCCCCCCCGGTCGAAAGGTCCATCACCGTGTCGGCGCCGTACTTCACGGAAAACTCGAGCTTCTTCAGCTCTTCGTCAATGTTCGAGCTGACGGCGGAGTTGCCGATGTTGGAGTTGATCTTGCAGGTGAAGTTCGTGCCGATAATCATCGGCTCGAGCGAAGTGTGGTGGATGTTGGCGGGGATGATGGCGCGGCCGCGGGCGACCTCGGCGCGGACGAACTCCGGCTCTACTTTCTCCCGCCGCGCCACGTACTCCATCTCTTCGGTGATGACGCCCCTGCGGGCGTAGTGCATCTGGCTGACGTTCAGCCCCGCCCCATTGCCCGAGGCCGCCGCCTGCCCGCTGGAGCTCGAAGAGCGTAGGCGGGCCAGACGCTTCTTCACCCACTCGGCTCTCACGTTCGCCATGGTCTTACTCCCTTCGCCTGCACTCCATTATCGCACCCTGCCCCTTCACCCGCAACTCACGCGCGGCGCAGGGTGAGCAGCGTGATTTCCGGCGGGGCGTTGAGGCGCACAGGCATGGCGATGGTGCCGATTCCGCGGCTGACGTACAAGAAGACGTGACTGGTGACTGGTGACTCGTGGCTGGTGAAAGAAACCCCCGAAGGGCGCTCGTAGAGGCCGGAGATGAAGGGAGTCATGAAGCGGGCGGGGCTCCAGCGCGTATCGAGGATCTCGACCCGCACCTGACCGCCGTGGGTGTGCCCGGCCACGGTCAAATCAATCGCCAGCTCGGCGGCGCGCAGGAAAGGGTTCGGGTTGTGGCTCAAGAGGATGTTCGGCATCCCGGGGCGCACGAGGCGTTCGACGCCTTTCAAGAAGTTCGACGCCCACTGCGCGGGGTCGAGCCCGCGGGGTTGCCGCTGGTAGTCCACGCCGACGAGGTTGAGCTTGGCGCCGTTGATTTCGAGCTCGGCGCTGCGCCCGCGGAGGATGACGACGCCGCGCTGGCCGAAGAGTTCAGTCGCATAGTCTTCCACCCCGGCGTAGATTTCGTGGTTGCCCAGGCAGCCGAACCGGCCATAGCGGCCTTCGACTCGCGCGAGCTCGAGGATGGCCGCGCCCAGCGGGTCGCCCCGGCTGGTGATGAAGTCGCCGGTGTGCAGCACCAAGTCAGCGGCAATCTCCCGCGCCAGGCCGACGACCCGGCGGATCTCTTCGACCGGCATGTAGGCGCTGGCGTGGACGTCGGTCAATTGCAATAGCCGCAGGCCGTCGAGCGCCTCGGGCAGCTTCGCGATCGGCACATTGACTTCCTGGACGCCGTATTTCTGCCGGCCGATGAGAAAGCCGTAGCCGACCATCACGAAGGGCAACGCTCCGGCGGCGTAGGTGGCGGTCTGGAGGAAGTGCCGCCGCTCGGGCTGCGGCGGGTCGTTGGCCGCCCGCCGAGCCAGCAGGCGCTGCCCCAGCCAGCCGGCCCCGCGCACGAGCCCGATGAGCAGGAAGGAAAACATCGAGGCCGTGAGCCACAACCCGATCGGGATCATCACTTCCGAGCGGCGGAACTGCATGAAGAGGGACAGCAGGACAGGGGCGCCCCCGGCCACCGCCCAGCGCAGCGGCGCCGCCACAAAGACCACCAGCAGCAGCAAGAACCAGCCGTAAAGCGGAACGCCCAGTGCCCACCGCTGCCAGCCCTGGGGCCGGCTGCGGACCAGCTTTCGCGCCCGCCAGAACCAGAACGCTTGCGAGCCAACAAGCAAGCCGAGGACGGAAAAGAAAATCAAACCGGCCAACCAGACGGGCATCATGGCTGTTTAGACGCTAACGGGCCGCAGCCATGATGGCCGCGGCCAGCTCCTCCGGCTTCGAGACGGGCGGCTGGCAGGTGGAGTTGACGCAGACGAGTCCCACCGGACCGCCGGCAGCAAGATGCGGCAAGGTTGAAGCCAGGCCCGCCGGCAACCGCTCGGCGGAAATTTCTTTCGGCTCGTACTGGAGCACCGCCTTGCCGAAGCGGAAAGTGTGGTGGGCGGCGCGGGCGAGCGCCTGGGTGCGGGCGTCCGCGCGCTCGCCGACGATAACCACCTCGAGCGGCTGGCGCACATGCAGGAGCGCCGCCAGGCCGTAGGTGGCGGCGAAGAGCCCGTAGCTTTCGGCCAAGCCGGCGAACGCCTCGAGCGTCTGCCGGGCCTTCTCGCGGTAGTCCCGGTTCATCGTGTAGCTCGCCAAGCGGTCGAGCGCCATAGCGGCGACGGGGTTGGCGGCCGGCGTGGGCGAGTCCTGAAAAGGCTTGCGGGGGATCTCCAGCCCGGCGGCGATGGGCGGCGCGCCTTGCGGGCGGTCAAAGAAGCCGCCGTCCTTCGCGTCCCAGAACTTGTTGAGGCAGAGCTTCATTGCACGCTCGGCCTGTTCGAAGTAGCGGCGCTCGCCCGTGAGTTCGAAGGCGTCGAGCAGAGCCGCGGCCATAAAAACCTGGTCGTCGAGCACGCCGCCCGCCCAGTCGGCTTCGTTGGCACGGCCCTCCGGCGGGCAGATGTGCGCGAAACCCCAGGGGTCGCTCCAGGCGCTCTCGAGGATGCGGTCAAGCGTGCGCAGGGCGAGTTGCCGGCAATCTTCTCGCCCGAGGACGCGATAGGCCTCAAGGTAGGCGGAGATGAACATCGCGTTCCACGACACATAAAGCGTAGTGTCGACGTGCGGCGTGGGCCGCTTCACACGCGCTTCGAGCAGCTTTTTCTTGGCGGCGGCCAGGCGCTTCTCGATCTCTTCCAGCGGGACGGCGCGCTTGCGGGCCAGCTCTTCGACCGGCTCGGCGACCCAGAGCACGTTCTTCGCCGCGTTGTGGTGCATCTCGCCCTGCTCGGCGACGTCGTAGTGCTCGGCGACAAGCGCGGCGTCCTCGGCCGGGAGCGCGGCGCGGACTTCGGCGAGCGTCCAGGTGAAGTAGTCGCCGTCATCGTCGAGGCTGTAGTCGGCGTCCTGGCTCGAGTAAAAGCCGCCGCGCTCGAGATCAGCCAGCGCGATGTTGACCCAGTTGACGATGCCGTCGGCGACCTCGCGGTAGAACGGATTGCCGGTGACCTGGAAGCCGTGCAAGTAGTTCTTCAAGAGCTCCGAGTTGTCGTAGCTCATCTTCTCGAAGTGCGGCACGCACCAGCGGGCGTCCACCGAGTAGCGGTGGAAGCCGCCGGCCAGCTGGTCGTAGACGCCGCCGCGGGCCATCGCGCCGAGCGTGGTGGTGACGACGGTGAGCAGGTACTTCTCGCCGCTCGCTTGGTAGCGCTCCAGCAGCAGCTCAAGCGCCGTGGGGTGGGCGAACTTGGGCGCGGTGCCGAAGCCGCCGTGCTGGATGTCGAAGAGGCGCACGGAGGAGTCGGCAATGGCGTCGACGACCGCGGGCGAGAAATCGCGCCGCGCCCCGACGAACATCTCCGCCTGGGCCATGGCTTCGACCAGGTTGTCGGCGCTCGCCCGAATTTCGGCCTGGCGCGTCTGGTAGTTGGCGGCGATGGTCGAGAGCACGCGCTTGAAACCCGGCCGCCCGAAGTAGTCCTCCGGCGGAAAGTAGGTGCCGCCGAAGAAGGGCTTGCCGTCGGGAGTGAGGAAAGCGGTGAGCGGCCAGCCGCCCTGGCCGCTGATGGCGCTGACGGCGGCCTGGTAGCGGGCGTCGATATCAGGGCGCTGGTCGCGGTCGACCTTGACGGGGATGAAGTGCTGGTTGATGAGCTTGGCGGTCTCTTCGTTTTCGTAGCTTTCGCGGTCCATCACGTGGCACCAGTGACACCAGACGGCGCCGATGTCGAGCAGGATGGGCCGGTCCTCTTTTTGCGCGCGCTCCAGAGCCTCCGGGCCCCAGGGATACCAGTCCACGGGCTGGTGGGCGGCGCTCTTGAGATAGGCGCTCAAGGAGTTCTGCAAACGGTTGGCTTTGTTCGCGCTCATGAGAGAAGTGTCCCCGCGGGGCGTCCCGCCCGAACGCGGCCGCCGGGGCATTAGTTGGGCTTGGGGCCCTCGGGGTTCGAGGCGTCCGTGGGGCCGAGAGGCTTGCGCCCGGCAAAGCCTTCGTCCATCCGGTGCCAGTAGCGGATGCGCTCCTCGCCCAGCTTCCAGCAGAGATAGACCTGCTCGTCGTTGACCATGCTGGGGAAGTCGACCAGGCCGACGTCCAGGTCCTTCACCACGCACCCGGTCTGCTCGATCTTGCCCAGAGCCTCGCGGATGGCGGCCACACACTTGTCGCGCTCGAGCTTCTTCTCGGCCAGGTAGGCGTAGGGCGGGATGATGCCGCCGTAGAGCAGGATGCGGTTCTGGATGCGGGAGAACTCCTGCTCAATGACCTCGCTGGCCTTTTTCTTTTCGATGGCGGTGGCCAGGAGCTGCTGGAGGAGCGGCAGCAGGCCTTCCGCCTCCTGGCGGTTGAAGAGCCGCTCGGGGCGCTCGGCTTCCTGCTCGCCGTCCTGCTCCGGGTCCTGCTCGTCGTCGTCGGATTCGAAGTCGTCGTCGCGTTCGTCGTCGGGCATCGCTGTCCTCAAGCCAAGCTCAACATCCGCTCCAGGGCCACCCGGGCCCCGCGGCGGGTGTCGTCACTTACTTCGATGCGGTTCACCACCTGCCCGGCCACCAGGTTCTCCAGCACCCAGCAGAGGTGCTGCGGGGCGATGCGGAACATGGTGGTGCAGACGCAGACGTTGGGGTCGAGCGAAATCACGAGCTTGTCCGGGTTCTCCTTGGCCAGGCGGTTCACCAGGTGAATCTCGGTGGCCACCGCCCACTCGGTGCCCGCCGGGCTCGCGGCTACTTGCTTGATGATGCCTTCGGTCGAGCCGATAGCGTCGGCCTTCTCGCACACTTCCCAGCGGCACTCGGGGTGGGCGATGACGCGGAGGCCGGGGTGCTCGCGCCGGACGCGGTCGACGTGCTCGGGCAGGAAGCGCTGGTGGACGGAGCAATAGCCCTTCCAGAGCAGCACGCGGGCGCGGCGGATCTCGTCTTCGCTCAAGCCGCCGCGGGCACGGTGCGGGTCCCAGACGGCCATCTCCTCGAGCGGGATGCCCATGCGGTAGGCGGTGTTGCGGCCGAGGTGCTCGTCGGGGAGAAAGAGCACGCGCTCGCCGCGGGTGAACGCCCACTGCATGACCTTGGCGGCGTTGGAGCTGGTGCAGATGGCCCCGCCGTTCCGGCCGGTGAAAGCCTTGATGGCAGCCGCCGAATTCATGTAGGTGACGGGCACGACTCTCAATCCGCCGATGGCCTCGAGCTGCTCCCAGCAGTCTTCCACCTGGCCGATGTCGGCCATGTCGGACATCGAGCAGCCGGCGTTCAGGTCGGGCAGGATGACCTGCTGGTGGGGCTGGCAGAGGATGTCGGCGCTTTCGGCCATGAAATGCACGCCGCAGAAGACGATGAACTCGGCGCGCGTCTGCGCGGCCTGCTGGGAAAGCTTGAGCGAATCGCCGCGGAAGTCGGCGAACTTGACCACTTCGTCGCGCTGGTAGTGGTGGCCGAGGATGACGACGCGCTCGCCGAGCGCCGCCTTGGCGGCGGCATTGCGAGCGTCGAGCGAAGTGTCCGGCACCAGCAGGTAGTCGGAGAAATTGCAGCCCACGCCCTTCTCGACTTCGGGGACGCGGATCGTCTCCGGCTGCTTGAGCGGCTCGAGTGTGGTCAGGGGCATCGTCTTATCCGCCGATAAAAACCATCGTGCGGCTGGGCGGCGCAAAGTCCGGGTCGTTGATGTGGTGGCCGTCTTCCTTCATCGCCACGATGCGCTCCACTTCGCCGGCAATCTCGCCATCGGGCGCGCCGGCGCGCAGCAGCCCGCGCAGGTCGTGATCCACCCGCGAAAACAGGCACGTCCTTATCTTACCATCGGCGGTCAGGCGGATGCGGCTGCATTTGCCGCAGAAGGGCTCGGACACGGGGGCCACCAGGCCGATTTCGCCCGGGGCGCCGTCGGCGAAGCGGTAGCGCAGCGCGGTCTCGCTGTCGTACTGGCGCGGCAACTCCGCGAGCGGCAGCCCGGCTGATTCGAGCGCCCGGCGCATCTCGCCGGCGGTCACGACGCGCGTGCGGTCCCAGATGTGGTCGGCGTCGAGCGGCATGAACTCGATGAAGCGCATGACGAGGGCGCGGTCGCGGGCGAAGCGGGCGAAGTCGGCGATTTCGTCGTCGTTGAAGCCGCGGACAATGACGGCGTTCACTTTGACCGGGGCGAGCCCGGCGGCCTGCGCGGCGTCAATCCCGGCGAGCACCCGGGCGAGCGCGCCGCGGGTGCGGGTGATGGCGTCAAAGCGCTCGGCGCGGAGGGAATCCAGGCTGACGTTCACGCGGTTGAGCCCCGCGGCCTTAAGCGTGGCCGCCTTGGCAGCGAGCGTGTAGCCGTTGGTGGTGACGGCGACATCTTCATAGAGGCCGAGGGCGGCGAGACGGGCGACGAACTCCTCGACGCCCGGGCGCACCAGCGGCTCGCCGCCGGTGACGCGGATCTTTCGCAGGCCGAGCCGGCCGAGGATGGTGCAGAGGCGGAGCAGTTCCGGCCAGGTCAGCAGGTGCTCGGGCGGCTCGTAGTTTTCCGGCTCGGCGGCGCGGCAGTAGATGCAGCGGAAGTTGCAGCGGTCGGTGACCCCGACGCGCAGGTCGGTGATGCGACGGCCGTGGCTGTCTTTCAGCATGAGGACATCGCCAAGGGGAGAAAAGCAGATCCCTCGCCCCGGGGGCTCGGGATGACAACGCTTTGTTCCGCGGTCTTCATAAAAACCTTCAGCCTATACCCGCGCTTTCGCAACCGGGTATAGGCTGCGCGCTCTCCTTTCCAAAACCCCTCAACCCTTAGTCGGGCTCACCGGCTGTGTGCCGGGTTTTGCCCTGAGCGAGCCCGTTCACGGTGAACCCGCAGGGCGAGTCGAAGGGCCTTCGCGGGACGCATCCCCCTTTCGCGGGACACGCTGTCGCCCCGGCGCCCTAGGTTGTCTCTCCCGTAGGCGGCCGGGGTCGGAGAACGATGCCATTCTACCGCTGGTTCGAGGCAAGGGCAAGTCCCGAGAAGGCCCAAGGAGGCGGAGGTGACTCCCGGACGAAAATCGAAAAGCGAAACTCGAAACTCGGAGGAGAGGGAGCCGCCGGAACCGTTCTTGGCGATTTTCGCTTTTCGAGTTTCGAGTTTCGGTAGTTAAACGCCGAGGATTTGGAGCTGGAGGGAGCGTTCGCGGGGGCCGTCGAGCTCGGCGAGAATCACCGCCTGGAACTGGCCGAGCACGAGCTCGCCGTTCTGGACCTGCAAGGCCAGGTTGTGGCCGAGGAGCATGGCGCGCAGGTGGGCGTCGGCGTTCAGCCGGTCGCAGTCGGAAAACTGCGGGTCGTTGTGCTTGTAGTACTGGCCGCGGACCACGGTCTGCTCGAGGAAGTTGCGCATGTCGTCGAGCAGCGCCGGCTGGAATTCGTTGATGAAGAGGGCGAGCGTCGTGTGCAGCGAGTTGACCAGGGCCAGGCCGTCGCGCACACCGCTGCGCCGGACCTGCTCGGCCAGGCGGTCGGTGATGTTAATCAGCTCCAGGCGCTCCCGGGTCTGCACCGTCAGGGTCTCGGCACGCAGCCGCAGGCCGTTCACATGCTCGACCGCCGGGCCCGCTGTTGCCAGCGCCTTCTCGCTCATCTTTCGCTCCCTTCGGCTCCGCTCAGGGCGAGCACCCCCGCGCGCGGCTGCGCCTGTTTTCTATACGTTGGGAACGCCTTAGGGGATTCACGATTCTTCGACGCCACGGCGGATTATAGACGAGCCCGCCGCCGCCTGTCTATGCCCTTTTCGACTTTGCACGAAGCAGGATGCACCGCAGAGACGCAGAGTACGCAGAGGGGGCGCAGAGAAAAGCAAAAGGCGGAGCCGGTCGGGCGACCGGCTCCGCCTTTTCGGAAGCGGAGTTAGTTGATTCCCTAGTCGTCGCCGTGGGCGGAGGCACCGGCTTGGCCGACGACGTCGTCGAGCACGGTGGAGAGCTGGTTGAGCAGAACGTCCGGGGCCTTCTCGGCGCTGCCGAGACGCCCGTCGGTCATCCCGGCGAGGAGGCTGCCCGGGTAGGCGTTCTGCCCGAGCACGACCAGCTGGTTCTTCTGGCTGGCGGTGATCTCTTCCCACTCGTGGATGTTGTAGACGCAGCCCGGGTCGCCGGCCTGGATGTCGCCCGTGTAGCTGACGGCGCGGGCGCGGCAGCCGCCGCAGTAGTGGCGGTAGTCGCAGATGCCGCAGTGGTCGCCGCGGTCGTCGCGGTCGCTCAAGAGGTCAAACAGCGAGTTGTTCCAGATGTCGAGGAAGTGGGACTTGCGCAGGTCCCCCACCTCGTGCGAGGGGATGTAGACGCAGGGGTTGACCCGACCGTTCGGCTGGATGGAGCAGTAGCAGCGGCCGGCGCCGCACCCGCCGATGTACTTCGAGAGGACTTTCGTCTGCTTGCCGCGGCCGGAGCCGGCGTGGCCGGTGGCCATCAGGCCGTCCTCGGAGCCATAGACGATGCAGGCGCGCCCGAACTGCGGCGCGGTGGACATGATGGAGATCTCGCCCTCCTGCAGGAAGCGGTTCAGGGTGCGCAGCAGGTTCTCGCGCTGGGCCGGGGTCAGGTCGTACTGCGCGATCTCCTTGCCGCGGCCGACGGGGATGAAGTTGAAGTGGACGAAGGTGGTGCAGCCCAGGTCCTTCGCCAAGTTGATCATGTCGTCGGCGGTGTGGACGTTCTGCCGGGTGAAGCAGGTGGCGATGCCGGCGCGCAGGCCCGGGGTGGTGGCGACGTTGCGGATGCCTTCGGTCGAGCGCTTCCAGGCGCCGCGCAGCCCGCGGAAGCTGTCGTGCTCGTCGGGGTCGACCGAGTCGAGCGAGACCTCGACGTACTTCACGCCCACTTCCACCAGGCGCTGGCAGACTTCCCGGGTGAGCATGGTGCCGTTGGTGGCCACGGTGACGTGGATCTTGCGCTTCTTGCAGTGCTCGAGCACCTTCCAGATGTCCTTGCAGACCAGCGGCTCGCCGCCGGCGAAGGCCACGAAGGGCACGTAGCTGTCGGCCATCTCGTCAAGCACGCGCTGCTTCTCTTCCCAGGTGAGCTCGTCGGCGAGCGGCTTGTGGGTCGCGTCCTGGTAGCAGTGCTTGCAGGTGAGGTTGCAGGCCTGGGTGATGTTCCAGACGACGATCAGGGGCGCGACGAAGCGCTGCGGCGTGGTGAGCCCGTAGGTGGCGATGGACTTGGCCGTGTTCACCAGCGACCGCACCGTCGGCTGGTGGTGGAAGACCTTCTCCTTGATGACGTCTTTCGAGACGTTGGCCTTGTTGCGGAAGACTTCGATGAGCTGGTGCGGCAGGCCGTACTTCACCTTCTCCATCACGGAGAGGTCGGGCCGGTCATAGCTCGTGAAGAGCTTCTCCAGGTAGCACTGGCCGTCGGCGCCCTTCTGGGTGAGCAGGCCGAGGAACTTGCGCATGTAGGGATTGGAGAGGTAGTCCTCGAAGGGGTGCCGGTCGACGCTCAGGGGCTTGGTGACCTTCTCCACCTGCGGCCGCCGTGCCGTGAGCATCTTCAGTGCTTCCGCCATGACGTAGCTCCTTTGTCAGTCCGTTTCTACTGCCTGCGCCTAAGATGCTTCGTCGTTGCTACCCGTTTCCCGCGCCTAGTCGTCGCCGTGCGCGGCGGCGCCCACCGACGGGCTGGCCGGCTGGGCGTTGCCGATCTGGACGACGGTCGGCTTGGGCTTCTTCAAAACCATCTCCTCGTAAATCTGCCGGACTTGCTTGGCCTCGTAGGCGGCCTTGCGCCGCAGGCGTTCCTCTTCCGCGGCGGTCTGGGGGATGTCGTGGGCCAGCTCGCGCTTGCGGTTGACGTCGTCGTCGTTCAGCCGCAGCGAGTGCTCGTAGGCGTTCAGCTCCACGGCGCGACCCTTGGCGTAGATCTCGTGCTTGCCGTGGGTCTTGTACCACTCGGCCACGGTGGCGTTCTTGTGCATGTTCTCGATGATCTTCCGCCAGCCCACGCCGGTGTTGTAGGCGCAGAAGGAGATTTCGCCTTCCTGGGTGGCGTAGGGGATGATGCACATCTCCGTGCGCCGGAAGTCGTAGTTGAACAGGTCCTGGAACCACATGCCGGCCACGAAGAGGAAGTTCCAGGGGTCCTGGCGGCGCTTGACCGCGTCGGCGTAGGTGCGGTCGGGGGTCGACTTGCCGTATTTCTGGCTCTTGTCGCCGGTGACGGCGAAGGACTTGTCGAACTTTTTGAGCAGGTCCCACAGCGTCAAGCTGGGGGGCGACTGGAAGGGCTTGTAGTGCTTGAGCAAGGCCAGGCCCATGAGGGCGGCGGAGAAGTAGCGCCCGCGCCCGGCGTCGGTGATCTTCTGCATGTCGCGCACCAGGCCGGGGATGTTGAGGAACTGCGGCACGGGGCCCCACTCGCCGGTGTTCTTGTTGATCATCAGCGCGGTGCCCACGCCGCAGTTGGGGTGGCAGCCGCAGCCCACCTGGCCCCAGTCGGTGTCGGGGCCGTGGACCACGTCGGCGAAGTCGGTGAAGGCGTTCATCATGGAGATGGGGAACCAGTCGCGGGTGGGCTCGGTGATGCCGAGCTGCTTTTTGACGTCGTAGGCGAGGTGCGACAGGGTGTAGCGCTGGCGCAGGCGGCGCTCGGCGGTGACCTCTTCGTCGCGCCCGGTGAAGCTGACGGGCTGGAAGGCGATGAAGGCGATCTTCTTGGGGTTGTCGCGGGCGAAGCGGATGATGGGGCCGACCTGGTCGTTGTTCACCCCGTTGATGAGGGTGATGACCAGGATGATTTCAATGCCGGCCTCGTGCATGTTCTCGATGGCCTTCAGCTTGACGTCGAACAGGTTCCCCACCTGGCGGTGGCTGTTGGCGTCGTTGCCGATGCCGTCGAATTGCAGGTAGGCGTAGCGCAGCCCGGCCTCGAAGGCCCGGCGGCAGAACTCCTTGGACTTGGCGAACTCGATGCCGTTGGTGGCCGCCTGCACGCTGTTGTAGCCGAGCTTGCGGGCGTAGCGCACGGCGTCGATGAAGTAGGGCGACATGGTGGGCTCGCCGCCGGAAAACTGCACCGACATCTGCCGGCGCGGCTTGATCTTCATGGCGTTGTCGAGCACTTCGGTGATGTCTTCCCAGGCGAGCTCGTGGACGAAGCCCACCTGGTTGGCGTCCATGAAGCAAGGGTCGCACATCATGTTGCAGCGGTTGGTGAGGTCAACGGTCAGCACCGAGCCACGCCCGTGTTTGATGGTGCTGGAGCCGTGCTTGTGCAAGTCCTTGTCGTTGTGGGCCGGGAGGTCGCGTCCCGGGAAGTTCGACTCGATCCAGGAGAGGAACTTCGAGTCGATGGCCATGATGTCTTCGTAGCGGCCGTGGAGGGGGCAGTCCTTGACCATCCAGACCTGGCCGTCGCGCTCGATGATCTCGGCCTTGATTTCGCCCACCTTTTCGTTGATGAGGGTGCGCCAGTCCTGCTCGCCGGTGATGATGCGGTCGCGGGCTTCCTTGACGCAGCCGGGGCAGAGCGAGTCGGTCGTGCGCGGCCAGCCCAGCTTCGGCTTCGACTTCTGCCAGGACTTCAGCAGGGGCTTCTCGCTCCACTTCGGCGTGAAGGACGGGTTCGGGCGGTACTTGTTGAAGAATTGAATGACGTTAAAAGCAAGGCTGGCCGTGGAGCAGATGGCCTGATCCACGTACTTCAGCACCCGGGTGCTGATACTGGGCATATAGCTATACTCCCTTCCTCATAAGTCGGTTGGGTTGGGGTGGGAGTCAGGAGCGGCGCAAGCAATTAGGTAAGATAACCGCGCTGCTAAGAATTATCTTTTTGCTGCCGTTTGTTGCGCTCTCCGTGCTCCGTCCCTAACCTCTTTCTCCCGCGCATTTTACCCCAGGTTGTCAAGCCTGCCAATAGCTTTTTCACCCGAACAGGGAGAAATGGGGGTCGGGCGGCGTGGTTCGCCCCCCGAACGGAACCTATGTTGTTGCCATAAAAAGCCTTTTCATGTCAGGGCTGCTGCGGCAAAAGGTCGAAGGATTTGCCTTGCGGGTTCCAGCGGAGCCGGAGGCTGCCGGGGGGCGCGGGCTTGCCCCTCTGCGAACGGCGGAAAAGCAATTCGTCGGGCTGCATCACGGCATGAAAACGGACCGCCGCGCGGCCGACGACCGGCGGATAGGGAAAATCGTAAACCACCACCACCCAGGGCCGCCCGGCGCCGGCCATGTTGGCGTCGAGCACCCTGATGAGCTGTTCGGTGGGCGCGGCGCGCTCGAGGTACTGCGAGTCCTTGCGCCAGAGATAGGCGACGTTGACCGCCAAGCACAGCGCGAGCACACCCGCCCAGGCCAGCCGCCAGCGCCGCGCGCTTGACCGCTCCCAGACGAAGGCGAACAGCAGACCCACGAGCGCCGCCGTCGCCACCGAAGGAATGTACGTATGCCGGCTCGACAGTTGCCGCTCGTAGAGGATGAAGCTGTACGGCACAATCGTCACCAGCAGCCACCCGAGGAAAAAGAGAAACGGTTTCTGCCGCAGCACCGGGGCGAAGGATTCTTTCTTCAGCCGGCTGACAATCCACCCGAGCGCGAAGAAACCATAGACGAAAAGCAGCAAGCGGTTCAGGCTGCGCAGGTAAACGCCGAAGAAGTGCAGCGTCGCCCCCGACTGCGTTTCACCAAACGGGTACGGCCAAGGGCCCGCGTACATCAGCCCAATGTAAACAGCCGTGGCCAACCAGAAAGGCGCGTGCGCCCGCCAGCGCTCCCGCCAGCTCCCCCTGCCCACGCACCAATCCGCCAGCACCAGGAGCGGCGGAATCACGAGAAAGGATTCCTTGGCAAAGACGCTGAAGACAAACGCCACCAGCGCCAGCGCGTACCAGCGCCGCCGGCCGCTCTGCCGGTAACGCAGGAAGGCGAGCGTCGTCGCGAGCACGCCGAGCGCCAGCAACAGCTCGTGGCTTGCGCCAATCCAGAAGACCGGCTCCTGGTGGCGCTCGTAGGCGACAAAGAAAAGCCCGGCCGCGACTGCGGCCCGCCAGTTGCCCGCCACGGCCCGCACCAGGTGCACCACCAGAAAGCTGTTAACGATGTGCAACCACAGATTGGCCCAATAGAAGAGCAACGCCGTGGGACCGAAGACAGCAAAACAGGCAGTGAAGAAGAAGTTTGAGACCAGCCGGCGCCAGCCGAGCGGCATCGCCAAGAGCGCCGCGCAGTGCTCGGAGGCCTTTTCCGCGCCGAGGAGCAGGGCGTAGTCGTCGGCGATGAAGGGGTTGTCCACCGCCGGCCAGTAGGCGGCGAGAGCGAGCAGAAGCACGCCAAAAGCCGTCAACTGTCGCAGCCGGAGTTCAGTCATAGGTGGCCGCCGCGGGCCGATTGTCAACGCCGGGCAAAGCTGCTATTTTGGCGGGAAACCGGCGCTCGCGAGGCCGGCCAGCAGGAATGAGCCGCCAACGCATCGGCATCTTCGTCATCGCCTACAACGCCGTCTCTCACCTCGCCCGCACCTTGGAGCGCATCCCGCCGGAGGTGATGGAGAAGGCCGAGGAAATTTTCGTCTTCGACGACTGCTCGAGCGACAACACCTACTACGCCGCCCTCGGCTACAAGCAGCAGAAAGGCTTGCACAAACTGGCGGTCTACCGCAATGAGAAAAACCTGCGCTACGGGGGCAACCAGAAGCGCGGCTACGAGTACGCGCTCGAGCGCGGCTTCGACATCGTGGTGATGCTCCACGCCGACGGCCAGTACGCCCCGGAAGTCCTGCCGCAGCTCCTCGAGCCGCTTGAGCGCGGCGAGGCCGACATGGTCTTCGGCTCGCGCATGGCCCCCGGCTGCGACCCGCGCGCCGGCGGCATGCCGCTCTACAAGTACCTCGGCAACCGCATCCTGACTTTCTTCGAAAACCGTCTCACCGGGCTGCGCCTCTCCGAGTTCCACTCCGGCTACCGGCTCTACAGCTGCGCGGCGCTGCGGCAGCTTCCCTTTCGGTTGAACTCCGACGAGTGGCACTTCGACTCGGAAATCCTCATCCAGTTCCACGAAAAAGGCCTGCGCATCGTCGAGCGGCCCATCCCCACTTACTACGGCGATGAAATCTGCCGGGTGAACGGCCTCGTCTACGCCTGGAACTGCGTGAAGGAGGCGCTCAAGTACCGCCTGCACAAACGCGGCTGGATCTACGCGCGCAAGTACGACCTCGCCCCGCGCGGCTACGCCTTCAAGCCCGAGCCCCACAGCAGCCACCAGGTCATTCTAGGGCTGCTCCGCGGGCAGCCCCCGCTGGCCGTGCTTGACGTCGGGGCCGCCAGCGGCTACCTGGCCCAGCCGCTGGCCGAGCAGGGCCACCAGGTCGTGGGCATCGAGAACGACGCCGCAGCCGCCGTCGAGGCGCGGCGCCACTGCCGGGAGTTCATCGTCGGCGACCTCGAGCAACTCGACCTGGCGCCCTTCGCCGGCCGCTTCGACCGGGTGCTGCTGGCCGACGTCATCGAGCACCTGCGCGACCCCGACGCCGCCCTGCGCCGGTTGGCCGCCTGCTTGCGCCCGGGCGGACAGGTGATCCTCTGCGTCCCCAACGTGGCCAACCTGGTCATGCGGCTGTGGCTGCTCACCGGCCGCTTCACCTACCAGAAGCGCGGCATCCTCGACCGCACTCACCTGCGCTTCTTTACTCTGGCGAGCGCCCAGGAGCTGGTCCGGGAGGCCGGCTTGCGCGTGGCCGCCGTCCACTCGACGCCCGTGCCCCTGCCCCAGATCGTGCCCTCCACCATGCAACACTGGCCGCTGCGCCAGCTCTATCACCTGCTCGCCTGGCTGGCGCGCACCTGGAAGACGATGTTCGCCTACCAGTTGGTCCTGGTGGCCGAAAAAGTCGCCTACCGCGGCGTGCCCGCCCGCCGCGAAGAAGCCGTCCTCCCCGCCTCCCGCTAGTGCCGTTCCAACTTTTCCGCCTAACTGCCTGCGTCCGGGCTTCCCGCTGGTAGGCAACCTCGCGCTCGACAGAGATAGACCCGATTAGTTGGAACGGCACTAGCTGCCGTAGAATGGCGGCAATGGTTTCCGCCGCGTGGGTCAAGGAGCAGGGGCGCGCCCTGGGGTTCGACCGCGTGGGCATCGCCCCGGCGACGGAGCTGCCCGAGCTCGCTCTCTTCCCCGAGTGGCTCGAGCGCGGCTACGCCGGCGCGATGGACTACCTGCGGAACCCGAAGCGGCGCGACGTGCGGGAGCTGCTGCCCGACGCCCGCTCGGTCATCTGCGGCGCTCTGATCTACGACACCGAGCAGCCGCGCTCGACCGAAGTCCCCCGCGATTCCCAGCGGGGCTGGATCTCCCGCTACGCCTGGGGCGACGACTACCACGGCATCATGGAGAAGAAACTCGAAGCTCTGCGAAATGCCATCGCCGAAAAAGTACGTGATACCTCAGTCGTCCCGGCGGCGGGGGCCGCCGGGCTGAGCCAGGCGGAAGGCTTCAAGGTCAAGCTCTATGTGGACACGGGGCCGGTGCTCGAGCGCGTTTACGCCAAGCACGCCGGCCTGGGCTGGCAGGGGAAGAACACCTGCCTGCTGGACGCAGAGCTCGGGTCGTTCTTTTTCCTCGGCGTGCTGGTGACGAACCTCGAGCTGGCGCCGGATGCGCCGCTCGCCGACGCTTGCGGCGCCTGCACGCTGTGCCTTGCAGCCTGTCCCACGGGCGCGCTGGTCGAGCCGTATGTCATGGACGCGCGGCGCTGCATCAGCTACTTGACCATCGAGCTGCGCGACTCCATCCCGGAAGAGTTCCGCCCCGCTGTGGGCCGGCACGTCTTCGGCTGCGACATCTGCCAGGATGTGTGTCCTTACAATCGGAAAGCCCGGCTGACGCAGGTGGCGGGCTTTCAGCCGAGGCGCGTGAACAGCGAGCAACGTGCAACGAGCAACGAACAACGGGAAAACCCGGAGCCCGATGCCCGACGCCCGATGCACGAGTCTCTCTTCCATCCGCACCTCGACTGGCTGGCCTCCTTGACCGAAGCGGAGTTCAAGCAAGTCTTTCAGAACAGCGCGGCGCGGCGCGCGAAGCAACGCGGCCTGGTGCGCAACGCGCTGGTGGCGATGGGCAACTCCGGCAATCCGAAGTTTCGCTCCGTCCTGGAACAGTTCGCCGCCTCGCCCGACCCGCTCCTGGCCGAGCACGCTAAGTGGGCTCTCGCGCAGCTTGCCGTAAGGACAAAAGGATGAGGGAGCGACCCCGGTTTCGCGGCTTTCATCCCGAAGCCTTCCGCTTCTTCCGCCGCCTGGCGCGCTCGAACCACAAGCCCTGGTTCGACCGGAACCGCGCGGTCTACGAGGAGCACGTGGCCGGGGCGCTCAAAGGATTGTTCGAAGCCCTGGCGCCGCGGATGCTCGCGCTCGACCCGGGCTTCGAGATCAGCGGCAAGACCGGACGGAACTTCTCCCGCATCAACCGCGACATCCGTTTCGCCCGCGACAAGTCCCCCTACCGCCGCAACCTCTACCTCTACTTCATTCCGCGCGGCGCCGAGAGCGACACGCGGCTCTATGTGGGCCTCTCGGCCGAGGGCGTCACCTGCGGCTGGGCCGCCCGCAACGGCCGCGAGAGTCCCGAAGCTTCGGGACTGGCGCGCCTGCTCAAGCCGCGCCGGGCGAAGAACCCGGCCAGGCTCGAAAGATTCCTCCGGCGCCTGCTCCTTCGCGGCAAGCGCTCAGGACAAGGCCGCCGCTACGAGATGTACTGGCACGCCACCGAGCGCGGCGAATGGAAGAAATACTCCGGCGCGCCGAAGAGCGACAAAGACTGGAAGCGCTGCCGCTCCTTTGTGGTGAGGCGGAAGTTCCCGCCCGGCCGGCGGGAGCCGCGCACGCCTGCCTTTGCCCGCACGGTCGAAAAGATTTTCCGCGAACTCTTTCCGTTGTATGCTTTCAGCGCAGTTGAGGGCCGCGCGGGCGAACGGGCTCTGCACTGAACACGCACGATGAGAATCTCAAATTTGCGATTTGAGATGACGGCTCTGGCGCTAAGCCTGGCCTTGGCCGCTTCCGGCGCTCTCACCGGCCGCATCACCGAATACGTGGTGCCGACGCCGGAGTCGCTTCCCCACGACCCGGCCGTGGACCCGCAGGGGCGCGTCTGGTACACCGGCCAGCGCGCCAACCTCATCGGGATGTTCGACCCGGCGAGCGAAACCTTCCGCGAGTTCCCCGTCCCCACGCCCGACTCCGGGCCCCACGGCCTCACGAGCGACGCCGCCGGCAACATCTGGTTTACGGAAAACACCGTGGGCAAGATGGGCCGCCTCGATCCGCGCACCGGCAAGTTCCGCGAGTTCAAGGCGCCGACCGCCAAAGACCCGCACACGCCCGTCTTCGGACCCGACGGGAGGTTGTGGTTCACCGCGCAGCAATCGAACCTGGTCGTGCGCTTCAACGTCGAGAACTTCAACATGAAGGAGCTCACCGTGCCCACGCCCGCGGCGCGGCCCTACGGCATCATCGCCGGGCCCGACGGGCGGATGTGGTTCTGCGAGCTCGCCGCCGGCAAGCTCGGCGCCATCAAGCCGGGCACGAGCCACATTGACGAGTATCCGACGCCGACGCCCGACTCCGGCCCGCGGCGGCTGGCGACCGACGGCACCTACCTCTGGGTCAGCGAATACCGCGCCGGGAAGCTGGCGCGCTTCGACCCGAAGACCGCAGAGTGGAAGGAGTGGGCGTCGCCCTCCGGGGCCGAGTCACGCCCCTACGGGATTGCGGTCGCGACGGACGGCGCCGTCTGGTACAACGAAGCCGGGGCGAACAAGATGGTGCGCTTCGACCCAAAGACGGAAAGTTTCGAGACCTTCCCCATGCCCTCGCCCAAGAGCGTCGTCCGCCACATGGTGCGCGACGCCAACGGCACGCTCTGGCTCGCCGTCAGCGGCCCCAGCGGCACCGACAACAACCAAATCGCCCGGATTGACTAGGCCTTTTCTGTCATTCTGAGCGGAGCCCGTTCACCTGGATCCGTTCAAGGTAATCCCAAGGGCGGAGCGAAGAATCGCAGCGGTGCCACATGCTGCGCTGGGATCCTTCGCTTCCCCTTCGCGGAGCCTGCCCTGAGGCCCGCTCAGGGCCGAAGGGCTCAGGATGACAGGCTCTTTGCCAGGCAGCGGACTAGAGAAGGGTAGCGCAGGTTGCCCCGAGCGTCCCGAGGGCTTCGGGACGAGGGGCTACCTGCGGTTCTTGGAAAAGGCCGCAGGAAGGCCCTGCGGGCCATCCTGCGCTACCCGGCCGTTGCCAGGCGGTAGGCGATGAAGGCGAGCACGAGGACTTCGGCGGCGTCGAAAGCGGCGATGCCGGCGAGGAGCCGGCGCAAGCGCCGACCGGCTCCGCCCGCGTCCTGTGCGGCCCGGGCGGCGACTTCCTCCAAGCGCGGGAGCGAGTGCTTGCGCTCAAGCGCCGCCCAGCCGCCCAGGTGAACGGCGCCGAGCAAGAACACCGCCACGCCGGGGACGTTCGATTCCGTGAAGAGCCAGAAGGCGAAAAGAACTACATAGTAGAAGGCCTCGAAGCGCAGGAAGTTCATCAGGCCGAGAAAGCCGGTGAGCGACGAGCGCACCGCGACGCCGGTGCGCGCCGCCCGCGCCACCCGCCCGAGCAGCACCCACTCGCCGGCGTGGGCGAGAATCATCGCCAGCGTCAGGGCGAAAACAATCGTCATGAGCATGGCGGCAAGATTCTACTGGACAACGAAACCTGCGCAACGACAATAACGCCATGCAGTACCCGCCCGGCTCGGCTCCGACTGACCCGGCGGCCTTCAGCCGCTTCCTGAAGATTCTCTACTTCACCCTGTTCGGCACCGTGGGGTTGTACTGGCTGGTGCTGGACACGGTGGCGGCGAATGTCGCGCCCCGCGAACCCGGCATGGAGAAGACTCTCCTGGCGGCCCTGGCCGCCGCCTGCGGAGTCGTCGTGCTCTACTTCCGCTTCTCTCGCATTCCGCCGCTGCTGGCGGAGGCGAGCGGCGACTTC
>Ga0209172_10004090_pt1 | contig 20552 bp, 19 predicted proteins | sample LarsenN4metaG_FD_184113 | JGI IMG/M metagenome (GOLD analysis project Ga0209172, IMG submission 184113) | Hot spring sediment bacterial and archeal communities from British Columbia, Canada, to study Microbial Dark Matter (Phase II) - Larsen... ... | reverse complement strand
ACCGTGAGCGCGCCGGACAGGGTCATGACCACGTAGCAACTCTTGTCTCGCGCCATGGCCTCCAGCACGTCGGCGGCGTCGCCCACCTGCCGGCCGGTAAACGCGGTGCGCCCCAGGGCGCGCACCAGGTCGTCAATCGTGCGGATGCGCGAAAGGTCCAGCGGATAGATGGGCTCCAGCCGGTCGCGGTGCGGATCGTGCAACACGCGCTTGGGCCAGTGATTTTTCTTTGCCATTCCCTGTCCTCGCAGGTAATGTATGCCCCGGCGCTGGAGTGAAACGCCGAGCGCCGTTCTTTCCGGGTTGATCTTACAACGTTGGTTTGAGGAAACGAAACGCCATTCCGCCGCCCCGCAGAAAAAGGCGGAAACACAGGGCAACGACGAGGCTGTGCCTACCAATGGCCGCTGGCGATCGGCGAGCCCTGCGAGCGGCACACGCTGCAGGCCAACGGAGTGATGCCGGCTTTGCGCAGAACTAGCGGATCGGATCGCGACGACGGCAGATGATCAGAAGCTATACGCCAGCCCCGCCGGAGAACTTCGGCGCACTGCCCGAGGAGTACTCCCGCTACGAAACCGCGCGAGTGGTGATTCTTCCCGTGCCCCTCGAACGCACTACCAGCTACATGGCCGGGACGCACAACGGCCCCGCCGCCATCCTCGCCGCCAGCCGCAACATGGAAACCTACGACGAGGAGCTCGGCGTCGAAACGTACACGAAAGTGCGCATCGCCACCCTCCCTCCGGTGGATACGCAGACCGGCTCATTGGAAAAAGTCCTCGCCGAGCTGCACACCACCGAACTGGCCCTGCTGCGCGACGGCAAGTTCCCCGTGGCGCTCGGCGGCGAGCATTCCCTGACCGCGCCGCTGGTGGCTGCTGCGGCCAAAGTCTTCTCTGGCCTCAGCGTGCTGCAGATTGACGCGCACGCCGACCTGCGCGAAGCCTATCAAGACAACCCGGCCAGCCACGCTTCGGTGATGCGGCGCGTCGTAGAAGTCTGTCCGGCGGTGCAAGTTGGCATCCGGTCGGTTTCCGCCGAAGAGGTCGAAGCGATTCCGAAGCTGCCCACGAAGATCTACTGGGCCAAAGACATTGCTCATCGCGCGCCGGAAGAATGGGTTTCGCGCGTGGTGGCCGATTTGAGCGAGCACGTGTATTTGACCGTGGACCTAGACGGGTTTGATCCGGCGTACGTTCCGGCCACGGGCACGCCGGAACCCGGCGGGCTCAATTGGCACCAGATCACGACGTTGATCCGCGAAGTGGCGGCGCGGAAGAAGATCGTGGCCATGGACGTCGTCGAGCTGCTGCCGCAGCCAGGCGACCACGCCTCGGACTTTCTGGCCGCCAAGCTCATCTACAAGGCCGTGGGCTACGTCTTCTGCGCGCGGAAGCCTGGGCCGTAAGGCACGCAGGGGAGCGCATGGCAGCAATGGCCGCAACCCAGCATGCCCCGGGGATGAAAGCATGAGATTCGATCTGACGCTGGGAGGGTGGATTCTCGTCGGCTTGCTGGCCGGCTGGCTGGCCGGCAAGCTGACCCGCGGGCGTGGCTTCGGCTGCCTGGCCAATTTGCTGCTAGGTCTGGCGGGTGCCGTCCTGGGCGGCTGGGCATTCAACCAGCTCGACATCGCCGTGGGCGGCTTCCTCGGCAGCCTGGCGGCGGCCACCGTCGGCGCCGTGCTTCTGCTGGCTCTCGCGCGACTTTTGGTCGGCGGTAACGAGTAGCTCGCCTCCCTACTCGCTGCTTTCGAGCCATGCTAGGATGTGCGCCATTGGGGGCTAGAGAGGACTGCAGGGACATTGACCAAAGCGACGCTGTGGGCCATCCCGCTGGGCGGCTTGGGCGAGTTCGGCATGAACATGCTCGCCCTGCGCTACGGCCACGACATGATCGTGGTGGACGCCGGGCTGATGTTCCCCGAAACGGAACTGCTCGGCGTGGACCTGGTCATCCCGGACGTCAGCTACCTGAAGCAGAACCGCGACGCCTTGCGGGCCATCGTCCTCACGCACGGCCATGAAGACCACATCGGCGCCGTGCCGTACCTCCTGCCCGACCTGCCCGCGCCGATCTACGGCACGCAGTTCACGCTCGCGCTGCTCACCAAGCGCCTGGAAGAGCACGGCCTGGCCGACGATGCCAAGCTGCACGAAGTCCAGCCAGGACAACGCGTCGCGCTGGGGCCCTTCGAAATCGAGTTCCTGCACGTCACGCACAGCCTCATTGACTGCGTCGCCCTGGCCATCCGCACCCCGCTCGGCGTGGTCATACATACCGGCGACTTCAAAGTGGACCCCACGCCGGTGGACGGCCGGCCTTTCGACCTGCACGGATTGGCCCGCTACGGCCAGCAAGGCGTGCTGGCGCTGTTCAGCGACAGCACGAACATCGAACGCCCGGGCTTCACACCCTCGGAGCGCGCCGTGTGGCCGGCGATCGAAGACCTCTGCCGGGCCGCTCCGCGCAAGGTGCTGGTCTCCTGCTTCGCCACTTCCATCCATCGCATCCAACAGGTGATTGACATTGCGGCCGCCGTGGGGCGCAAGGTGGCCTTCGTCGGGCGCAGCATGGTGGACAACGTAGAGATCGCACACGACCTGCGCCGCCTGCACATTCCGGACGGTCTGGTAGTGCGCCCGCAGGACCTGCGCAGCTTCGACCCGCGCCAACTGGTGATCCTGGTGAGCGGGAGCCAGGCCGAGCCGATGTCGGCGCTTTCGCGCATCGCCGTGGATAGCCACCGCCAGGTTACGCTCGAGGAGCAGGACACCGTCATCCTTTCCTCGCGCATCATCCCCGGAAACGAAAAACAGATTTTCCGCATGCTCGACCACATGTTCCGCCGGCGCGCCCTGGTCTATTACGAAGATGCCGGCGGCGCACCCATCCACGTCTCCGGACACGCCAGCCAGGAAGAAATGAAACTGATGCTGAACCTAGTGCGGCCGCGATATTTCATTCCCATCCACGGCGAATACCGCATGCTGTTCCGGCACGCGGCGCTGGCACAGAAATCGGGCGCGGTGGCCGGCGAAGTGCTGCTGGTGGAAAACGGCCAACCCATCGAGTTCACTGCCGACCGCGCCATCCTGCGCGAACCGGTGACCGCCGGGCGCGTGTGCGTGGATTCCGGCTCGCTGGAAGAAATCGAGGAAGTGGTGATCCGCGACCGGCAGCACCTGGCCGAAGATGGCGTGGTGGTGCCCATCATCGCCATTGACAAGCACACCGGGCGCATGGAATCCCAGCCCGAGATTGTCACGCGCGGCTTCCTTCCCCCGGATGACGGCCGCGTGCTGATGGACGGCGCGCGCGAGGTCATCCTGCGCACCATCGAGCAGTCCAACCCGGAAGAAAAAACGGACTGGAGCGTCATCAAGGAAAAAATCCGCGCCGACCTGAAACGCTACTTCAACAAGCACACCGCGGCCCGCCCGCTCATCTTGCCGGTGATCCTCGAAGTCTAGAGGACAGCCTCAGGTCAGCTCCCCCTGCGTGGGGATCCGGGCCTGAGCCGCAGACTCTGCTCCGAGACCGAGGAGACAGGGAGGGCGCAAAGAGCTTTCCGCAGTAGAATTCTGCAGTGGCAGATGCGTTCGTTCGCGAGTACACCGGCGCAGACTTCGAGGCGCTGTACGCGATTGACCAGGCCTGCTATCCGCCCGGAATTGCCTATACGCGGCGGGTGCTGCGCTGGTTTCTGGCGCTCGACGGTGCCATCCGCCGCGTGGCCGAACGCGACGGGCGGATAGCCGGATTCATCCTCGCGCTTGACGAAGGCGACTCCGGGCACATCATCACCCTTGACGTGCTGCGAGCGCACCGCCGACAGGGGATTGGCTCCCTGCTGTTGACCTCCGCCGAGCGCGAACTGGCTGCCCGCGGCGTCCGGCAGGTCGAGCTCGAAACAGCAACCGACAATCACGCCGCCGTTGCCTTCTGGCAGAAGCACGGCTATCGTACCTGCGCCGTCCTCCCGCGCTACTATCTGGGCCAGCACGACGCGTTCTGGATGGCGAAGCAGTTGGACACGGAGACCTGACAGGCGCATGCCCCTCTACCAGGTGGTCATCCTGGCACTCGTCCAGGCCCTGACCGAGTTCCTTCCCATCAGCAGCACGGCCCACCTGTTTCTGGTTCCCTGGCTGCTGGGCTGGGGCGACCCCGGCCTGACGTTCACCGTGGCGGTCCACGCGGGGACGCTGGCCGGCGTGCTGGCCTTCTTCCTGCAAACCTGGGTGAAGCTCGGACTGGCCGCGCTGGGCGTCGGCCATCCGCGGGGCGCGCCCGAAGAGGAAACACGCCGCCATCGCACGCTGTTTTGGCACATGGTGGCGGGCACGGTGCCGGCGGCCATCGTGGGTTACTTTTTCGAACGGCAAATCGAAACCACTTTGCGCGACGCGCGACTGATGGCCGTTATGCTGATTGCTTTTGGCTTGCTCCTGGGCTGGGCCGACCGGCGCATAAGAAGCGGGCGAAGTCTCGAGACGGTGACCCTGGCCGACGCCTTGGTCGTCGGGGCGGCCCAGGCCGTATCGCTGGTGCCGGGAGTGTCGCGTTCAGGCATTACCATCACCGTGGGGCTTTTCCGCGGGATGTCGCGCGAGGCTGCGGCACGGTTTACCTTTTTGCTTTCCACGCCCATCATCGCCGCTGCGGCCGTGCGGCGCTTCCTCGAGTTACGCCGCATGCCGGTGGACGACGGCACGATGGTGGCCCTGGCGCTGGGAGCCGTCGCGGCGGCCATCGCCAGCTACCTGGTCATTGCCTTCTTCTTGCGCTATTTGCAAACACGCACGCTGCGAATCTTTGTTTACTACCGGGTGGCCTTTGGTATAGTCGTCCTGCTGCTGGTGTTCCTCCAGAGGAGTGCGCGCTAGCGCCCGCGCAGTCTTCCTTCCCCACGGTAGCGGCCGGATGTCGCCGCAAGGAGATCCTTGTGCGCCTGTTCACGCCCACGGAGAATCATCGCAGGAATGAGTTGATCGGATTCCTCGGCATGGCCCTGGCCCTGCTGCTCGCGCTGAGCTTGCTGAGCTACAACCCGCTCGACCCCTCGCTGAACACGGTCGGCGCGGCCGAAGGCGGCCCCGCCGCGCGTAACTGGATCGGCCCGCTGGGCGCGCATCTGGCCGACGTGCTCTTTCAGGGCCTGGGCTACGCGGCATTCCTGCTGCCCGTGGCCTTGTTCCAGCTCGGCCTGCGTTGGCTGCGCAGCCAGAGAGTTGAAACGCCGATCGCCAGGCTGTGCGGCTTCGCCCTGCTGCTGCTGGCGCTCCCGTCCTGGCTGGCTCTGCTCGACCTGCCCGCGGTGCGTGACGCGCTGCCCGCCGGCGGAATGCTCGGAGCCGTGTTGGCGGACGGGCTAGTGGCGGTGCTGAATCCGGTGGGCGCGCACCTTTTGACGGTTTCCGCGCTGCTGGTTGCCCTGTTGCTGACCACGACGTTTTCCTTCACGGCGGCCGCTGGCTGGCTGCGCAAGCCGGTGCGGTCGCTCGGTCTGTTCGGCCGAGTGGCCGCGCGCTGGCGGGCCTGGCGCGCGGCGCGCGAAGAGCGCCGACGGAGAATGCGCCTGCAACAGACGCGCATTGCCGGGCGCCCGCCGGCGCCCTCCCAAGCCCTCGCCCCGAAAGAACAGGCCTCCGCCCGCAGCGGAGCCGAGCCGGCGGGAGAAACGCTCGGCCCGGTGCTGGTTCATTCCCGCGAACCTGTTCCCGTCGATGCGGCGCGAGCGGCCGGGCCACCCAAGATCGCCAAGAACAGGCAGGGTTACCGGCTGCCTTCTCCGGGCCTGCTGCGTCTGGCCGAACGCGGAGAAAAACTCCAGGAAGACGACCTGCGCGACTGCGCGCGCACCATCGAGCAGAAACTGGCCGAGTTTGACATCCACGGCCACGTGACGCAGATCAACCCCGGCCCGGTGGTCACCACGTTCGAGTTCAAGCCCGAAGCCGGCGTCAAGTACAGCCGCATCACCGGCCTTTGCGACGACCTTTGCCTGGCCCTGCGCGCCGAGTCCATCCTGATCGAGCGCATCCCGGGCAAGTCCACCGTCGGCATCGAGGTTCCCAACCACCACCGGCAGACCATTGCCCTCCGCGAAGTGATCGAATCGCCGGAGTTCGGCCATTCCCCGTCGAAGCTCACCGTGTCGCTGGGCAAGGACCTGATCGGGCGCATCCAGGTGACCGACCTGACGCAGATGCCGCACCTGCTGATTGCCGGTGCGACGGGCACGGGCAAGAGCGTGTTCATCAACTCGACGGTCATTGCCGCCCTGTACAAAGCCACGCCGGACGAGTTGAAGCTGGTGCTGGTGGATCCCAAGCGGCTGGAGTTGGGGCTCTACGACGATATCCCCCACCTGTACACCCCGGTGGTCACCGACCCGAAAGTAGCGGCCAACGTGCTGCGCAACGCCACGCGGGAGATGGAACGCCGGCTGAAGCTCCTGGCCCAGCGCGGCGTGCGCAACATCGAGCAGTACAACCGCACCTTCGCCAAGGGCCAGTCGTTTTCCCTTTTCGACGACCTCGACGACGCTGAACACCAACCCCTGCCCTACCTCATGATCGTCATTGACGAGCTGGCGGACCTGATGATGGTGGACACCAACGGGGTCGAGGAGTCCATCACCCGCCTGGCACAGATGGCCCGCGCCGTCGGCATCCACCTGTTGCTCGCCACCCAGCGGCCTTCCGTGGATGTCATCACCGGGCTGATCAAGGCCAATTTCCCGGCGCGCATCAGCTTCCGCGTGGCCAGCAAGGTGGACTCTCGCACCATCCTCGATGCCAACGGCGCTGAATCGCTGTTGGGCCGCGGCGACATGCTGTTCCTCCCGGCCGGCTCGGCGCGGCTGCACCGCATCCACGGCCCGCTGGTCACCGAAGACGAAATCGTGGCCGTGTGCGACTTCTGGCGCGCCCAGGACAAGGCCCGCTACAACGAGGAGCTACTCAAGCCACCCGAGGAGGAACCCGCCAAGGCCCCGGCGGCCGCGGTCCAGCCGCCGGAAGAAGACCTCGACGACGAGCTCTACCAGGAAGCCTTGCGCATCGTCTGCGAGATGGGCCGTGCTTCTACTTCCACCCTCCAACGCCGGCTGCGCATCGGCTACGGCCGCGCCGCACGGCTGATTGACATGATGGAAAAAGACGGCATCGTCGGCCCGGCCGACGGCACCCGCCCGCGCGAAGTGCTCAAGAAAAAAGACTGGATGCGCGAGTTCGACGAATCTCCCAAGTAGGGGCAGGTCTTTCGCGCAGCTTGCGGACCCAATTGCAAGCCAGCAGGTTCATCCGGTAATCTGCCCAGTTTGACAGTCGCAGCGCGCCTCCCTAGAATGACTCGCATGCCGGTGCCGGGGTAGCTCACCGGTAGAGCGCGGCCCTGAAAAGGCCGGCGTAGGCGGTTCGATTCCGCCCCCCGGCACCAGAAATCCCAAGGAACAGGGGTAGCAGGGTAACCGTGCACGCGGCCCGAGATCTCCCACACGTCTCTCGATTGCTTGCGGACGGCATCCCTTAAGCGCGAAACCGAGAACTGATTCCTGTCCTAACGGCCCAGGCGGCCTCCGTCAGCGCGTGGAAGTCCGCGCGAGCCGCAGCCAGCGCCCGGCTGCCACACATGAACTCCATGCGCCAGTACTGCTTTTGGCGCTCCTGCTTGCCCAGCAATACCAAGACGGTCCCGCCGGTGCGCGCGCTCCCTCGGGAATGACACTGCAAAGAACGCTTCAGCCTTCCAGGGCCTTTTGCCAGGCTTCGCCATACTTGTAGCCCGTGCCCGTGTTGAACAGCACGACGCATGTGTCCGGCGCCATCCAGCCCTCCCGGGCGAGCCTGTGCGCGGCCACCACTGTGGCTGCCCCTTCCGGCGCGGCAAAGATGCCTTCGAGCTCAGCCAGTTCCCGGCCGGCGGCAAGCATCTGTTCGTCGGTGGCGGCCACCGCGCGCCCCAGGCTAGCGCGCAGGGCATCCAGGATCAGGAAGTCGCCCAGCGGTTTGGGAACACGCAGCCCGGCGGCCATCGTCTGCGCATTGTCCCAGAACTCGCAGCTTTGGCCGCCCTTGCGGAAGGCTTCGACTACCGGAGCGCAGCCGGCAGCCTGCACAGCAACCATGCGCGGCCGCGCGGGGCCGATCCAGCACAGGTGTTCCATTTCGTCGAACGCCTTCCAGATGCCGATCAAGCCCACGCCCCCGCCGGTGGGATAGATGATCACATCGGGCAAGCGGCCTGCGAACTGCTCCCATAGCTCAAAAGCCATGGTCTTCTTGCCTTCGATGCGGTACGGCTCCTTCAACGTGGAAACCTCGAACCAGCCCTCGCGCCGCGCGTGTTCGCTCACGTAGCGCCCACAATCGGAGATCAGGCCGTCGAGCTGGCGCACTTCGGCGCCGAAGGCGCGGCACTCCAGCACATTCGCAGCAGGCGTGTCGGCCGGCATGACCACCACGCTCTTTAGCCCGGCACGCGCCGCGTACGCCGCCAGGGCCCCACCCGCATTGCCGGCCGTGGGGATGGCCAGCGTCCTTGCTCCCAGCTCTTTGGCGCGGCTGACGGCCGCCGAAAGCCCGCGCGCCTTGAAGGAACCAGTAGGGTTGGCGCCTTCATCCTTGATGTAGAGACGGGAAAGCCCCAGCCGCTCGCCCAGTCGAGTCGCGTGGATGAGCGGGGTCATGCCTTCGCCCAGCGAGACGGGCGCCGCCGAAGGCAACACTTCCTGATAGCGCCACATGCTCGCGGGGCGCAGGCGCAACGCTTCCTGCGTCATCGTCTGGCGCGCTGACACCACGTCATACCGCGCCAGCAATGGGCCGCCGCACGCGCAGAGGTTTTGCAAGCGGTCGTGGGGCAGAGTCTTCCCGCAGCGGGAGCATTGCAGGTGGGTCAGCGTGGAGGACATCGCGCGGCGAGTCTAGCACAGCCCCCGGCCGCGCCGCCGGAGCCCGCGAGCTCGTCCTGTCAGGCCTTGAGCGGCGCGACGCCCAGCAGGCTGCGCGCGGCAGCACCGAAGGCCAGTGCGGCCAGCAGCAGGAAGGCGACCAACCCGCCCAGGGGAACCAGCAGGGCCAGGCTCGTCGCCAAAGCTCCCAGGAAGCCGGCCAACGCCGAAGGCACCCCGGATGCAATCCTCTTCCCCAACCACACGCTGATGCCGGCGTAGCCGACGGCGTAGGGAATACACGCCAGGGTCGCCAGCGCCAGCAGGTAGTACGGAATCCACGCGCCCAGAGTTGTTCCCAACCAGTAGAGTCCGAGCACCAGCAGGCCGACGCCCGTCCCGACCCCCAACGTGCGCCAGGGGTGCTCTGAGACCGCGTGCGCCACTCTCCTGACGCGGCGTGGCCGCGCCAGCACAAACGCCAAAAACCCGAGAAGCAGGTTGCCCAGGATCAGGCCGGCGGCCCCGCGAAGGAAAACCTGCCGCTGGCCCGGCAGATGGAACCACGGCTGGGCCTCCGCGTTGCCGTGGAGCGTGGCCTGCGGGTCGCGTTCGACCCGGCCGCCCGTGGCTACCGCATCGCCGTCCACCGTGGCTCCCGGGAGCAGCCGGACGCTCCCGCCCAGCGCCACCACTTCTTCCGCGCGACCGCGCACTTCGATGCCGGCCCCGATGGCCACCACGTCGCCCTTGACCGCGCCTTCCACGCGCACCATGCAGAAAAAGCACACCACTTCGTCCAGCGTTTCCCCAGCGGGCACGACCAGGTCGCGGCCATAGCTGATCCGCTCCTGGGCCACGGCAACAGAGGTCCGCGCCAGGACCACGAGCATCAGGAACGCATAACCAAGCATGCGGTGGGACAAACTCACGGCTCGCCTCCTGGTTCCGACGGCTTGACGCTTTGTCTCCTGTTACTAAGCCTTATACAACACCGGAGCATGGCTGTCATTGGCGAGGTGCGCGAGGTCAAGCAGGCAGGTACTATGGCCCGGCTTTACGGGCGCAAGGTACAATGGCCGTGCATGGCTGTGAAGCTCATCGCGATTGATGTTGACGGCACACTGCTCGACAGCCAATGGCAGGTGCCGGAGGCGAACCGCAAGGCCGTCGCGGAGGCCGCGGCACGGGGCATCGAGGTCGTGCTGGTCACCGGCCGGCGGTTTGATTTCGCCCTGCCCATCGCTCGCCAGCTCCATCCCAGCGTGATCCTCATCGTCAACAATGGCGCGCTAGTGAAAGCGCTCGACGGCACGACCCACCTGCGACAACTGCTTCCCTGCGCGACGGCGCGGGCCGTGCTGGTAGCCACGCCCGAGTTTCGCGCCGGCGCGGCCGTCGTGTTTGACCGGCCGCGCGAGAATCAGGTGGTGTTCGAGCACATTGACTGGGAAGACCCCGAGCGCCGCAACTACTTCGCGCGCAACCGCACTTTCCTCGCGGAATGCTCGCCCCTGGAGCAATGTCTTACGGAAGACCCCATTCAGGTGATGTTCACCGGCCCGGTCGAGCGCATGCGCGCAGTGAACGCCCGGCTGTGCGCCATGCCCTTCTCGCACCAGTTCGCCCTGGCCATCACCGAGTACCAAGCGCGCAACTTCGCCCTGGTGGACGTGGTGCGCGCCGGCTGCTCGAAAGGAGCCACGCTGGCTCGCTGGGCTGCGCACCGGGGCTTTGCTCGCGGCGAAGTGATGGCCATCGGCGACAACCTGAACGACCGCGAAATGCTCGAGTTTGCCGGCCTGCCCGTGGTGATGGGCAACTGCGTCCCGGAACTGAGGGAACTCGGCTGGCCGGTTACCTTGACCAACGACCAGAGCGGCGTGGCCGCGGCGATTGAAGCCTACGCTTTGGGGGCAGATTGATGCGCAGGGCGCGGGAGGCGGGAGGGCCGCAGTCCAAAGGCCGGCGAACCCTTCTGCGCCGGGCCCTGTCGTTGGTGGCGGGCTTTTTTCTGTGCGCTCCTGCAGCGCAGGGCGACTACGCCGTACTGCGCAATGGGCAGCGGCTGCGCATCACCGGGCTGGAACGCCAGGGCGATACGGTGCGGCTGCGCATCCCGGGCGGTGAGCTGCTCCTGCCCACCGCTCAACTGGTCGCCGTCGAGCCGGAGGAGATCTTCCCTGCTATCGCCCAGCCGGCCCTCGATGTGCCCTATGCGGACTTGATTCTGAGCGCAGCGCGGCGTCACGGAATGGATCCGCTGCTCGTGGCCAGCGTCATCGCCGCCGAGTCCAGTTTCGATGCGCGCGCCGTTTCCCGCAAGCAGGCTCGCGGGCTCATGCAACTGATGCCGGAAACGGCTGCGCGCTTCGCCGTTGCCGACGTGTTTGACCCGCGGCAGAACATCGAAGCGGGCACCCGCTACCTGCGCGAGCTGCTCGACCGCTTCCAGGAGAATCATCGGCTGGCGCTGGCGGCCTACCATGCCGGGCCAGAACGCATCGAGCAACATCGCGGCGTGCCGCCTTTTCCGGAGACGGAAGCTTACGTGGCACGGGTGCTGGACGACTGGCAAGCGCGCCGCGGCCAGCGCAACACGCAGCGGGCGGTGGGCGCCGCGCGCGAAGCCACCGCCAGCAGCCAGTAGTTCCTCTGCTTCCTTGCTTCCCTCCCCTGCAACGCAGAGGTCGCGGAGCCGCAAAACACGCAGAGCCAAGCGGTCTACTGTGGCGGGCGTGGCTGCGGCGGAGGCGGCTGGCCCGGCCCTCCCGGCGTGCCCACCACGGCAGCCCCAAGCGTCGGGTCCCAGATAAACTCCCACTGACGGTAGTTGTCGTAGCCCCGGTATGCCTTGATGGATGGACGGTTCACTTTGCTGCCCACGCCGATGATGTTGCCTCCCAGCACAGCGCCTTCCGTAAGCCCCGGAGTCGGCGCGGTGGCCGGGGGCGGCTGGCCAGCAGGACGCGGCGCGCCTCCCTGGGCCGGTGGGCCGGGCATTTCACCAGTGGGCCGCGGAGGCTGGCCCCCAGCAGTCTGCTGCAGCGTGGGAAACTGAATCAGGCCCGTGCGGGTCAGGCTGCCGATGAGCTGGCCGCCCGAGCCGACATAGATGAACCGCCAGGAGCCGTCTTCGCGGTTCATGGGGTCGGCATAAGGCTTGCGCATGAAGCGGATCCTGTCCTTGGGCTTGACCAGCTCTTCAGCGGATTGCGGCAAGCGGCCATACTTCCGGAAGTAGAGCGTGACGCCGCGCGCGTACTGCTCGCCGCGCCAGATCATCTCGTCTTCCATCTCCCGCCGTCCCTCTGTGAGCAGCACCGGCGCCGCAACGGAGACGGCCAGAATCATCATCGCAGCCAGGAACACCACGAACAGCAGTGCGTAGCCGCCTTGCGCGGTGTGGCGCTCGCGCTTGCGGGATGGGAGGCATGTTGGCATCGGCATAGGTCCTGAATCTAGCGTAGCAGAAACCCGCACCTTCCCCCAGCTTCAACTCGGAGGCAGCGGCTCTATGACCAGGGTGGCGCGCCGCCCGGTCGAAACCTCCTCAACGACCGCGGAGTCGTTCCCGATGCGCAGCACCCGGTAGCGTCCCAGCAGCATCTCGCCTTCCGCAGCGATCCAGATGTCTTCCCCGTTGGTAAACGTGGCGCGACGCCTGCCCGTGCGCGCGTTCTCGACGTAACCGAAATAACGAAATGGCACGACCAGCGGCTCCCGCCCGGACGGCTGGCTTATCTCTGTCCGGGGCGGTGGGTTCGCGGGGGGAGTGGGCGGGGGCGGCAGCGCAGGACTGAAGATGTCGCGGCGCGTGCCGGAGTAGTCCAGCTTGCTGATCTTGGCCAGCAGATCCAGGCGCAGCGTGGGATTGGGAATGTCCAAGGGCGGCGGAAGCCGCTGGCTGCCGGCAAGCACCTGAGCCAGTTCCGGTGAGCCGCGCAGGTTGAAGTACAGGAGCACGGCCAGGACCGCGAGCAGGGCCATCAGGACGATCAATTTGACTCGTCGCGACATCAAGTCGGTCGCAGGTACGTCTTCAACTCCAGATTCAGTTTGATGCGCCCGGCGGTGGTTTCGGCCAGCGTTAAGCCCTCCATCAGGTAGAAGTTCTCCGACCGTTCCAGGCCGTTGACGAAGCGTACCAGGCCGGGATAGTCGCCTTCGACGGACGCCTCAATGACCAGCTCGATGATACCCTGCTCTTGCTCCTCCCGCTCGCGAAAACGCACGGAGGAAAGGGTCAAGCTGGTCCGGCGGAAGATCGCCGTCAGGTCAGCGAGCACTTTGCCCTGGCCCCCGGCAGTGGAAAGGAACCGCTCCGCCAAGAACCGCTGGCAATCCTGGCGCACCTGGGGCAGACGCTCGCGGATCTGCGCAGCCTTGCCAACGTCGGCGCTGAGCAGGTTGTGCTGCTGCTGGAGCCGGGCGTGCTCCTCGCGCAGGGCCTCCGGAGCGGCGCCGGCGCGCCAGACGGCCACGAGCAGCATGGCATCCAGCCCCAGCAGGATCATCAGCGCTAGGCGCACCCGCTTCTTCCACGACTTGGAGTTCCCCGCCATCAAGGCATCCCCGATGCGTACCAGGCCACCAGTTCGACGACAATGCTGTCCGCCTGCCCGGGCCGGTTGGCGTGCGTTTCGGAGACGAGCTGGACGCGGGAGAACTGGCCGGCGCCGTCGAGCGCCTGGAGGAACTTCAGCTTGGCCTCGTCGCTCGCAGCGCCCACCACCAGCCGCACTTCCACGCGGCCCTCGCTCATGCGTGGCGCAATGCTGATGACGCGTACCCCCTCCGGCAGCAAACGCTCCAGGTCCGTAAAGATCTGCGTCCAGGGGAAGCTGCGCTGCTCGATCAGCCCGTTCAGGAAGGCGGCCCGCTCCATCACCCGGCGCGTGTCCGCGGATTTGAAGAACGCTTCCAGCTCGCGGCGCAGCGCTTGGAAGCGGCGGAGGTCCGCCTGAAGAACAGCGATGCGTCCGCGCAGCTCACCCGTTTCGCGATAGCTGCGGTAAGCGCTGTAAGCCAGCCAGGCAAACGCGCCCAGGGCCAGGATGCCCACCAGCGCCGCGCCCAGGATGAATCTCCGGTTGTTTTCGAGCGGCGTGGTGGCCAGATTGAGCCGGATCTTCATCGTCGCTTCCGCTCATCTATTCTGGCAGCCTCGGCGGGCGTTGAAAAAGCTTCTTTGCGTGTCAACCCGAGTCCGCCAACGGTGGCTGGAGAACCCCAGCGTGTGCCTCGCTCCGAGCGGACAAGCGATCGCAGGCGTGCGCTCACCGGGAGATGCTTCGCTCAGCATGACACCTTGACGAGCCCGCAGCAGCCCCCAGGAACTCTCATTCTGGGTCCCCGAAATCCGCCGCGGCGGCTCGGAGACAAAGAACCTCACCCGGAAGATACGGGACGCCTGTGGGGCCATGGCTGCATGATGAGATTCTCCCCTCGCAGCCTTGGTCGAACAGGCGACCGCGGCCAAGCGCTCCCTGAGAATGATGCCGCATCATGAGCATCCTTTTGTCAGGCTCCGCGGTTTGCCATCCACCCCACCAGAGGCTCGAGTTGCTGCTCGGCCAGCCCGTAAGCTTCGCTGCCCATCCCGGCAGCGATCCCTTCCGAGGAGAGCACGGGCTGCACCGGGCAGCCCAGCTCGCTCTGCAGCACCTGACGGAATTCCTCGAACCTTTCGCCCAGGCCGGCCACGCAAACCGAGTGGAGGGTTTCTTCCCATGTGTCCTGGAAATAGGCTACGGCGGGATAGAGCTCATCGAGCACGGACTGCGCAGTGGCCTCGCGGCCGTCGGTGGAAACCTCGGTGCAGCGATAGATGCAGATGGTTCCCTCGCGCAGCACCACGGCGGTCAGCGTCGTGCCGGAAAGCCGCGCGACGAGCCTGGGCCGGTCGTCCTGCACAAGCGGCAGGGTGGCCAGCGTCGAACCCAGCACCACACCCGGCTGCAGCCCCACCGCTTCGGCCACTTCTTCGTATTGACGGATGACGCGCCGGCGGGCTAAGGCCGTCACCACATCCACGCCTTCGGCGCGCGCGGCCTGGACCGAGTAGGACAGCACCGTATCTTCGATGTCGAACGGAAGGCTTTTCTTCAGCCGCCAGCGCAGCAGGGGCAACGCTTCCTCAGGATTGGCTGGAAAACGGTCAAAGTGCACGACGAAGACGCGCAGGGCCTGGTCGGGGACGAGCAGGGCCACCGAGTCGCCGCGCGCGCCCAAGCGGCCCAGCACCATGCGCGCCACGGCGCGCACGGCCTCCGCCTGGGCCAGGTTTTGCTCGAGCAGCGAAGGAACAATGGCGCCTTCGGGCAGCGGCTCGATGGCAAACTGCTCCAGCCCCACGCGGCCGCGCGCGCTGCGGGCGGCGGCAATCCGTTGCGGCGCAATCTCGCAGACCCAGCGCGGGTGGGGCATGGCCGCCAGCCAGTGCAGGATCCCTCTCGATCCCCAGCTTTGCCCAAAACGGTTGCCGAGACCCGCCGCCCTATTCAATGAACGTCACCTTGTTGATTTCGCGCAGGGTGGTGAGGCCCGCGCGCACCTTGGCCAGGCCCGCGTCGCGCAGGAAGGTCATGCCTTCTTCGCGGGCGATGCGCTTGATTTCCGAGGTAGGCCGCCGGGCGATGATCATTTCGCGGATGCGATCGGAGAGGTCCATCAACTCGCCAATGGCGGTGCGCCCGCGGTAACCCGTGCCGGAGCATTCGATGCAGCCGCTGCCTTGGTAGAAGACCACGTCGCGCCATGCGTTCGGGTCCAACCCGGACTCCACCAGCACGTCGGCCGACGGACGCACCGGGCGCTTGCAATTCTCGCAGATGACGCGCACCAGCCGCTGCGCCAGCACGCAGTTCAGCGCGGAGACGAAGTTGTACGGCTCGACGCCCATGTTGATGAACCGGCCGATGACGTCGGTGACGTTGTTGGCGTGCACGGTGGTGAACACCAGGTGGCCGGTCAGGGCCGACTGGATGGCGATCTGCGCGGTCTCCAGGTCGCGGATCTCGCCGACCATGATCTTGTCCGGGTCGTGCCGCAAGATGGAGCGCAAACCGCGGGCGAAGGTCAGGCCCTTCTTTTCGTTCACGGGGATCTGGGTGACGCCGCGAATCTGGTATTCGACTGGGTCTTCGATGGTGATGATCTTGTCCTCGTCGGTCTTGATCTCGTTGATGGCCGCGTAGAGCGTGGTGGTCTTGCCCGAGCCGGTGGGGCCGGTCACCAGCACCATGCCGTAGGGCTCGCGGATGTACCGGCGGAACTTGCGCAGATCTTCTTCGGAGAACCCGATGACGTCGAGCGTGAGGTTGCGGAACTTTTCGCTCAGCGTCTCCTTGTCGAGCACGCGCAGCACGGCGTCTTCCCCGTGGATGGAAGGCATGATGGAGACGCGGAAGTCAACGAAGCGGCCCTTGTAGCGCACGCGGAAGCGGCCGTCCTGAGGGATGCGTCGCTCGGCAATGTCCAGTTCGCTCATCACCTTGATGCGGGAAAGGATGGTGGAATGCCACTCCTTGGCGATGGGCTGCATGGCGTAGACGAGCACGCCGTCAATGCGGTACTTGACGGCGACTTCGCTATCGCGGCTTTCGATGTGGATGTCGCTGGCGCGGCGCTCGAGCGCCGTGAAGATGACGGTGTCCACCAGGCGCACGACCGGACTGACTTCCGTTTCGCCGGTCAGGCGCTCGGCGGAGATGGTCTCCTCGGCCTCCTCCTCAGAGACCACCTGGAGCGTAAAGGCCTCGGTGGCCTGCTCCAGCACGCGCTGGGACTGCTCGGTGCGCTTCAGCAGGTCGCTGATCTGCGACGGCGTGGCTACGCGCACGATCAGCTTGCGGCCCAGCAGCAGCCCTAGCTCATCGCTCATCAGCACCTGGGCCGGATCGGCCACGGCCACCACCAGCGAGCCGTTGTGCATCCCCAGCGGCACAAAGTTGTAGCGGAACATCAGCTCGGCCGGGATCGAGCGGAACAGGTCTGGGTCAATGCGATGCTCGCGCAGGTCAATAAACGCGCAGCGGTAGCGCTCTGCCAGTCGCCGGGTGGTTTCCCGCTCCTGGACATCGTCCACGAAGGCTTCGCCATTGATCGGCGAGCCGGGGTTGCGTGGCGTCATGTCCATGGCTTACCTCGCAATGCCGCCGACCGTGAACTGAAAGATCGGCGAGTACAGCGCATAGAGAATCGAACCCACGAAAAGTGCCACAAACACCAGAATCGAAGGCTCAATCACATTGACCATCGCCGAGAGGTGCAGGTTCACCTCTTCCTCGTAGAACTCGGCAATGCTGTTCAGCATAGGGGCCAGGGCGCCAGTGCCTTCGCCCACCTGGATCATGTCCAGGGCCAGAGCGGGCAACAGGCCCGTGGCCGCCAGGCTGTCGTGCAGCGAGCGGCCTTCGCGCACGGTGGCCCCGGCCTGCCGGATGGCCGAGGAAACCAGCCGGCTGCTGGCCGCACCTGCGGCGGTTTCCAGCGCCGACACCAGCGGCGTGCCTCCTGCCAGCAGGGTGGCCAGCGTGCGGGAGAACTGCGCCGTCTGGAACTGCACCCAGGTCGAGCCAGCCACCGGCAGCCGCAGCTTCAGCCGGTCCAGAAACATCCCTCCCGTCTCGGTGCGCGACCAGAACACGGCAAACACCGCCGCCACGGTCAACAACCCGGCGCCCGCAATCAAATACGGCCGCAAGCTAACCGCCAGGGTGACCACAAACTGCGTCTGGACGGGCAGGGGGACATTCAGCTCCTTGAACAGATCCGCGAAGCGCGGGATCACGTAGATGCTCAGCAGCGTAACGATGAGCACGGCCACGAAAACTAGGATGCCCGGATAAATCAACGAACCGATCAAGCGCCGGCGGAAGCTGGTGGCCACTTTCTGATAGGCGATGTACTGGTCCAGCACTCCGCTCAGGTTCCCGCTTTTCTCCCCGGCCAGCACCGAGGTGACGTACACGCGAGGGAACACGCCTTGGGCCTCGAAGGCTTCCGAGAGCAGCGCGCCCTCCTGCACCTGCTGGCGAACCTCGCGGATCAGCGGCCGCAGGCGGAGGGCCGCGGCGCGCTCGGCGAGCAGGTCGAGCGCCTTCAGGATGGGCAGACCGGCCTTAATGAGAGTGTTGAACTGTTGGTTGAAGACAAGGAAGTCTGTTCCGCGCAGGGCGCGGTCGCGCCGCCGGCGCAACACTTCGCCGACCACGCCACCACGGGCTTCCACCGAGTAGACAAACAATCCGCGGTCGGCGAGTTTCTGGCGGGCCTCAGCCACAGACTGGGCCGCTTCGAGCTGTTGAAAAACACGACCGCTCGAATCCGCTACTTTGCAGATGAACTCCACGTTCCTCGAAGGGCTCGCCGGCAAGCCCCGCCTGCTCAAAGTATAGCATCCAGCCGCGGGAGGGGAAACGGCGCGTTTCCTGAACCTCTGCGCTTGCCGCGGAGGCCTGCGCTACCCGGGGGAACGCGGCGCGGGGCGCGCAGAGGCCCTTTCGCGGAACGGGAAACTGCCGCGGGAGGCAGGTCAGCGCATGGCTGCTTCGACGATGGCCACTCCCGGCGGTGGGGCAAAGTGAAACAGATGCTCCGGCAGGGGCGGGTTCTCTGCCCAATCGGCAAAACGAAACTCCGTCTCCACCCCGCCCGCCTCGCGCACAATCACGCGCGCAAGCTGGTAGGCGGAATCCACTTCCAGCAGAACTTCCTGGAACGGCGCATCCCGAGCCTTAGGCAGGCAACGCAGCGCGGATGCGGCAATCGCTTCTACGGGCTCCATGCGCCCGCAAAAGCGTGACAGCCGGATCTTGCCCGCCAGCATGGCAAACGGCGTCTGCCAGTCGCTGCTTTCATTTACCTTCGTCCGCGTGACCGTGCGGTCCGCCGGCACGTAGAACCACACCTGCCGGCCGTCCACCAGGAACAACTTCTCTTCCGGCGCTTCGTATTCCCAGCGCATCCGACCGGGCCGGCTGAAGTACACCGTGCCGGACTCGGCCCGCACGTCGCGCTTCCCTTCCCGGTAGATTTCGAGGAAAGCGGCCTTCAGCGTGCGCGCCTTCTCGTAACGGCGCTCGATGCCGCGCACCAGTGCCGTGGCGTCGCCTTCCGTAATCCCCGTGAGCCCCAGGAGCAACAGCAGTGCCAGCCAGGCGCCCATACTTTCAGTTTAGCAGCAAAGCGGCTGGGCGGGCAGCTCCAGCCTTTCGTAGCGCCTGCATCCCGCTGGCAACGCCACTTACTGCTGCCGGCCGCAAGCCGGCGTCTTGACGCCACCGGGGGCCTTGCCGTGGGAGTGCTATTGTCGCGGGAAAGAACTTTGCGGACACAGACCGCGTGCAAGGCGGAAAACGCCGGAGGGCTGCACCCAGCCGGGCGCGACCTCTGCGGGCTATCCGATGGGCGGGTCGCTGGCGGTGGCCGGACCCAGCAGGTTGTGCCGCACCGTGCCCGATTCGTCGGTGAAGAAGTACCGCTGGCCGCTGGTGCCCAAGCTGACTGGATCGGCGTTGATGGTGTAACGGTCGATCTTGCCGTCGCCGTTGACGTCGGTCCCCACATAGGTGAACTGGTAGCCGCTCTTCGTTCCCGAAGCCAGCACAGAATCAATCAGGTCGGCCTGTGTGGCCGAGACGTTGCTACTCGCGCCGGGACCGAGATCGGACAAGGCGTTGGGGAAGCCGCCGTAAGTAGTCGAATAAATCAGGCATACTTTGTTCAGGGTCTGCAAGGTGGCTATCGCAGCCGTTTCGTTTGCGGTCACCCGCGTGCGCCTCATGTTGGGGATGGCAATGGTGGCGATGATCAGGATAATCGTTACAACGATCAGCAGCTCCAGCAGTGAAAAGCCTTTCTGCCGCTTCATTTCCGACTCTCCTGCCAGGCAAGCCCGCCCAGAACCGAACCCTGCCCGGCCCTAACCTACGGCTCTGCGGAGTGCCATTATCATACTACTCCGGAAGCTCCATGCGAAGCCCAAAACGAGGGGCCTGACCCGGCGGCAAGGCCAGCCGGGGCAAGCCCTTGAACCCCCCGTCTGGGCACAGACCTTCACAGGCCATCCAAGAACGGGCGGATCGCTGCTTCTGGCCGGGCGGCTAAAATTCGCTCTGCCCTCAGCGCTCTGGTCAGCCAAGAAGTACTGTGCTCCGCGCAGGCACGGGCTGGCATTCCAGGCGAATTCGTCCGTCAGGCGGGTGGCCGTTTCGCTCCGTCGCAATGTAGGCGGAGCCGTACCCACTCTTGGCGCCCAATGCGAGGACCTCGTCAAGGATGTCCGCGTGGGCGGCGCTCGGCGGACCGCCCTCGGGCCGAGGCCCTGCGCGGCAAAACGGCTCCCTCGGCGCGGACAACTACGTCCGCTACTCTCCCGCTCCGCAGAGGCGTGGGGGATACAAATTCAAGGCGAGAGGCGGAGAAAGGCTAGCCGATCGGAGGATCGCTGGCCGTGGCCGGCCCAGCCGTACTGGTTCGCACTACACCGCTCTGATCGGTGAAGAAATAGCGCACCCCGGAGACGCCCGGGTTGAAGGGGTTGGCATTCAACGTAAACGTGTCCACGACGCCGTCGCCGTTGTTGTCCGCCGAGGCATATACAAAATTGTAGCCGTGCTTGTTTCCGGAAGAAATGATCTCATCG
>Ga0209172_10004088_pt1 | contig 20579 bp, 18 predicted proteins | sample LarsenN4metaG_FD_184113 | JGI IMG/M metagenome (GOLD analysis project Ga0209172, IMG submission 184113) | Hot spring sediment bacterial and archeal communities from British Columbia, Canada, to study Microbial Dark Matter (Phase II) - Larsen... ... | reverse complement strand
CCCTCTCCCCGCTTGCGGGGAGAGGGTCGGGGTGAGGGGCGGCCACTTACTCGGCGTTGGGAGTGCGCCGCTGCCCCTCACCCTAGCCCTCTCCCCACTGACGTGGGGAGAGGGGATCCGCGCTTGCGTGGGGAGAGGGCACGGTCTCCCTCTCCCCGCTTGCGGGGAGAGGGTCGGGGTGAGGGGCAGCCACTTACTCGGCGTTGGGAGTGTGCCGCTGCCCCTCACCCTAGCCCTCTCCCCACTGACGTGGGGAGAGGGGACCCGCCCTTGCGTGGGGAGAGGGCACGGTCTCCCTCTCCCCGCTTGCGGGGAGAGGGGACCCGCGCTTGCGTGGGGAGAGGGGACACGTCTCACCGGTTCCGCTTGCCCGGCAGGATGCCCATGTGCTTGCAGATGATGGAGAGCATGACCTCGTCGGCGCCGCCGCCGATGGAGCCCAGCCGCGTGTCGCGGTAGGCGCGGCTGATCGGGCTCTCGTTCATGAAGCCCATGCCGCCCCAGTACTGCAGGCAGGCATCCGAGATCTCGCGCGACAGGCGCCCCGATTTCAGCTTGGCCATGGAGGCCAGCATGGTCACGTCCTCGCCCTTGAGCATCAGCTCGGCGGCGCGGTAGGTCAGCGCCCGCAGCATCTCCACCTCGGTCTTGAGCTCGGCCAGCCGGAAATGCACCACCTGGTTGTCGAGGATCGACTGGCCGAAGGCCTTGCGCTGGCTGGTGTAGGCGATGGTGTCCTCGATCATGCGCTCCTTGGCGACGAGGCCGGCGGCGGCGGCATAGAGCCGTTCCTCCTGGAACTGCAGCATCTGGTAGGTGAAGCCCTCCCCCTCCTTGCCGATGCGGTAGCGCTGGGGAACGCGCACGTCCTCGAAGAAGATCTGGGCCGTGTCCGAGCAGCGCATGCCCAGCTTGTCGAGCTTGCGCGCAACCGTCACCCCCCTGGTCCTCATCGGCAGGCAGATGAGCGACTTGTTCCTGTGCACCGGCCCGTCGGAGGTGTTGGCGAGCAGGCACATCCAGTCGGCCTGGGTGCCGTTGGTGGTCCACATCTTGCCGCCGTTGATGACGTAGTCGCCGCCGTCCTTCCTGGCCGTGGTCTTTATCGAGGCCACGTCCGAGCCCGCCCCCACCTCCGACACGCCGAGGCAGGCCACGTACTCGCCCCTGATGGAGGGCGCGAGGAACTCGCGGCACAGCTGCTCGGAGCCGAAGCGGGCGAGGGCCGGCGTGGCCATATCGGTCTGCACGCCGATCGCCATCGGCACGCCGCCGGCGCGGATGTGGCCCAGGGTCTCGAGAAATACGAGCTGGTAGGAGTAGTCGAGGCCCATGCCGCCGTACTTGGCCGGCTTGTTGATGCCGAGGTAGCCCTGATCGCCCATCTTTTTGAAGAGCTCGTGGGCGGGGAAGATGCCGGCCTCCTCCCACTCGTCCACGTAGGGGTTGATCTCCGCATCGATGAACTTCTTGACGCCGCGGCGGATGCCCTCGTGCTCCTGAGTGAATTCCATGGACGTCTCCTTACCGGACCTCGCGTCTATGTCTTATCCGGTTGCCCGGCGTCGAGATAGGGAGCGACGACCTCCCTGGTCTCGCGGCTCGGCACCACCGGCACGATCTCGAAGGTGACGCCGAGGCCGCGCCACTGCAGAACCCATTGCTGCAGGACGCGCGCGTCGTCACAGCGCATGAGCTGGAAGCAACGCGCGAAACTGGGCTCAACCCAGCTGTCGACGTACTCCAGGCCGTCGGGCAGGCCGCGGCCCTGATCGCGCAGGCGCCGGTAGACCGGCACCATGTCGTGGTCGCGGAAGCGCTCGATCACCATGAAGAGCATGCCCGCGTCCTCCCCTCACAACCGCGCGACGCCAAAGGTGTTGGGGCTGAGCCGGCGCACCTTGGCCTCGCGGCAGATCGACAGGCAGAGCGCGAGGACCTTGCGGCTGTCGCGCGGGTCGATGAGGCCGTCGTCCCACAGGCGGGCGGTGGCGAAGAGCGCCGTCGACTCCTTCTCGATGCGCCCCGCCACTGCCGCCTTCATGGCCTCGAGCCTGCCCGCGTCAACCGGCTTGCCGTCGCGCTTGAGCTTCTCCTCGGTGACGATGGCGAGCACGCCCGCCGCCTGCTCGGGCCCCATCACGGCGATGCGGTTGTTGGGCCAGGCGAAGATGAAGGCCGGATCGTAGGCGCGCCCGCACATGCCGTAGTTGCCGGCGCCGAAGCTCGCGCCGATGTGCAGGGTGAGCTTGGGCACGCGCGCGTTGGCCACTGCCTGGATCATCTTGGAGCCGTGCTTGACGATGCCGGCGCGCTCGGCCTCGCGCCCCACCATGTAGCCCGTCGTGTTCTGCAGGAAGACGAGGGGCATGTCGGCCTGGTCGCAGAGCTGGATGAACTGGGCGGCCTTGACCGAGCCCTCGGCGTCGATGGGGCCGTTGTTGCCGATGATGCCCACCGCCTCGCCGTCGATGGCCGCCTGGCCGCACACGGTCTGCGCCCCGTAGAGCGGCTTGAAGTCGAGGAAGTCGGAATCGTCGACGATGCGGGCGATCACCTCGCGCACGTCGTAGGGCCTGCGGTAGTCGACGGGCACCACCCCGGCGAGCTCGTCGGGATCGTAGCGCGGCTCCCGGGCGGGCCTCTTCGGCAGCGGCGGCAGGCGCTCGTTCCAGGGGATGGCGGCCATGATCTCGCGAGCGATCCGGAGCGCATCGGCGTCGTCCTCGGCGAGGTACTCGGCGACGCCCGAGACCGTGGTGTGCATCTCGGCCCCGCCCAGCTCCTCGTCGGCGGCGATCTCGCCCGTGGCGGCCTTCAGGAGCGGCGGGCCGGCGAGGAAGATCTTGGAGCGCCTCTTGACCACGACCACGTAGTCGGAGAGGCCCGGGTGGTAGGCCCCGCCGGCGGTGGAGGAGCCGTGCACCACGGCGATGTGGGGGATGCCCATCGCCGACATGCGCGCCATGTTGGCGAAGGTGCGCCCGCCGTCGACGAAGATCTCGGCCTGGTAATTGAGGTTGGCGCCGCCCGACTCGACGAGCGAGATGAAGGGCAGCTTGGCCCGCATCACGATCTCCTGCACGCGCAGGGACTTGCGCAGGCCCATGGGCGCGGTGGTGCCGCCCTTGATGCCGGAGTCGCTCGCAGTGATGACGGCGCGCACGCCGGAGACATAGCCGATGCCGGCGATGACGCCGCCGCCCTGGATGTTCTCCGCCCCGTCGTCGTCGTGCATGTTGAGGCCGGCGAGCGTGGAAAGCTCCAGGAACGGCGAGCCGCGGTCGAGGAGGTGGGCGAGGCGCTGGCGCGGCGTGAGCTGGCCGCGGCGCTGGAACGTCGCCAGCTTCTGGTTGGAGGTGTCGCGCACGCGCTGCTCGAGGGCGCGGAACTCCGCGATCAGCGCCAACATGTCGCGGCGGTTGGCGCGGAACGCCTCCGAGCCGGTGTCGATGTGGGAGGACAGCACCGCCATCAGCCGTCACCCGCCCCAAGACGCGTTCTTGTCGCCGGCCGGCAGCGGCATTCACTCCTCCTCGAGCAGCCTGGGCGGCACGGAGCGGTGGAAGCCGTTCCAGGCCCGGGAGCGGTCGTGGGGGGCAAGCTCCATCGTGCGCTTGGCGTTGGGAGCCGCGCCGTCGACGCGCAGCGTGGCCCCCGAGATGAAGGCGGCCGCCGGCGACAGCAGGAAGACGATGGCGGCGGAGACCTCGGCCTCGGTGCCGAACCGCTGCAGGGGGGTGAAGCGGCGCAGCGAGCGCAGCAGCGGCTTGACCGGGTCGGGGTAGGTGTCGAAGCCCGACGAGGCGATCCAGCCCGGCGCCACGGCGTTGACGCGCACGCCCGAGGCGCCCCATTCGGCCGCCGCCGTCATGGTGAGGTTGACCATGCCGGCGCGCGCCGCCCCGCTGTGGGCCATGCCGGGCATGCCCGCCCACATGTCGGCCACGATGTTGACGATGGCGCCGCCATGCGCGCGCATCCATTGCCGGTAGCACTCGCGGGCCATCAGGAAGCCGCCGGTGAGGTTGGTGCGCACCACCGCCTCCCAGCCCTTCTGGGAGATCGACTCCAGCGGCGCCTGGAACTGGCCGCCGGCGTTGTTGACGAGGCCGTCGACGCGGCCGTGGGCGGCGAGGATGGCGCCGACCGTGGCCGTCACGCCCTCCTCCTCGCGGATGTCGCAGGCGTGGACGGTGGCCGTGCCGCCGTCCTCGGCGATCTCCGCGGCCACGGCCGCGAGCCTGTCGGGCTTGCGGCCGACCAGGGCGACGGCGGCGCCGAGCCGGCTCAGCTCGTGGGCCGTGCAGCGGCCGATGCCGCTGCCCCCGCCGGTGACGATCGCGACCTGGCCGGCGAACAGCCCGTCGCGGAAGATGCTGTCGTAGCCCGCCCTTGCCAAGCCGTCAGACCCCCAAGCCCGATCCCCTCAGCGGCGGCGCGCCGGTCCGGCCCCGCGCCGTGCGCGGCCAATGCATCAGAGCGTCTTCTTGCGCTGCTGGATCATCATGTAGTTGTCGTAGGTGTGGTCGGCGAGCTGCAGCCACAGGTACTGGTCGGCGCGGAACGCCTTGATCGACTCCCAGTGCTTCTTGAAGTCCTCGTTCCTAGCGCTGATCTCGGCATAGACCTCGTTGGCGGCCTTGAAGCAGGCGTCCAGGATCGACTCGGAGAAGGGCCTCAGCTGCGTGCCGGTCGAGAACAGCTTCTTGAGCGCCACCGGGTTGAGCGCGTCGTAGCGCGCCACCATGGCGTTGTGGGCCTGCGCCGCCGCCGCCCTGAGGATGGCCTGGTAGGTCTTGGGCAGCTCCTCCCACCTCTCCTTGTTGATCTGCACGTGCACCATGGCCCCGCCCTCCCACCAGCCGGGGTAGTAGTAGAACTTGGCCACCCGGTGCAGGCCGAGCTTCTCGTCGTCGTGGGGGCCCACCCACTCGGCGGCATCGATGGTGCCCCGCTCCAGCGCCTGGTAGATGTCGGTGCCGGGCAGCTGCTGGGGCACCACGCCGAGCTTGGAGATGACGGCGGCGGCGAACCCCGCGATGCGCATCTTGACGCCCTTGAGGTCGTCGATGGTGTTGATCTCCTTGCGGAACCAGCCGCCCATCTGGGCCATGGTGTTGCCGGCGAGCAGGCCGTAGAGGTTGTACTTGGCGTAGAAGGCGTTCATCAGCGCCTCTCCACCGCCCTCGCGCCACCAGGAGTTCTGCATGCGCCCGTTGAGGCCGAACGGCACCGCGCAGCCGAAGGCGAAGGTGGGGTTCTTGGCCCACATGTAGTAGGGCGCGGTGTGGCAGGCCTCGACCTGGCCGCTGGAGACGGCGTCGGTGACCTCGAGCGGGGGTATGCGCTCGTCGCCCACCACCGGGCGGATCTGGAAGCGGCCGTCGGTGGCCTCGGCCACGAACCTGGCGAACTGCTCGGCGCCGCCATAGAGGGTGTCGAGCGAGCGCGGCCAGCTCACGGGCATGCGCCAGCGGATCTCGGGCGCGGACTGGGCGATGGCCGGTGCCGGAAGCGCGGCCGTGGCGGTACCGGCCGCGGCGGCCCCGAGCAGCCGTCGCCGATCGATGCGTATCGAGCCTGCCATGGCGGCAATCCTCCGCGGAAACCACTTGCCGACGCGATCCGGGGCGGCAGCGAGAAACAGGCACGCGCCCGCCCCTGGGAAACGGCGCAGCCACCGAGGGCCTCTGGCGCCGTCGCCTGCCGGAGCGGACGTCAGTTGGGCGCGCACGCGTGATCCCGAGCTGAGGTCGGCCAAGGCCGTGTTCGGCCTCGCTTCACTCTAGGTCCACAACGCGCCGCTCTCAATGGTAGAATTGGCACAGGCATATGACGGCGCTTGCCTTAACCACAGGGGCTGCCGCACGGGAGGGCCCGCTTGGCCCATCGCCGGCAGCGCATCCTAGGAGACGATCTCGTGGCCCCGCGCATTCCCGCACAGCTCGAAGAGTTCGCTGTCCGGCCCGACCCCGACGACCCGCGCCTGTCGGTCAGCGTGGCCGGCATCGACCACGAGGGCAGGGCCGTGGAGACGGCCGTGGTCACCGAGCGGCCGCTCACGCTCTTTCTCAACGCGCGCGAGATCGTGACCATGATGACGATCGGCGACCGGCCGGACCTGCTGGCCGTGGGCTACCTGCTCAATCAGAACATGCTCAAGCCCGACGACCGGATCACGGCGGTCGAGTACGAGGAGGACATCGCCACGGTCGTGGTGCGCACCGCCCGCCAGACCGACTACGAGGACAAGCTGAAGAAGAAGGTCCAGACCTCGGGCTGCGCCCAGGGCACGGTGTTCGGCGACCTGATGGAGGAGTTCGACCGCATCGAGCTCGACCGCCAGGCCAAGGTGAGAACCTCCTGGCTCTACCAGCTGACGAAGAAGATCAACACCGCCCCCAGCCTCTACCTCAAGGCGGGCGCCATCCACGGCTGCGTCCTCGCCCGCCGCGACCAGCCGCTGCTCTACATGGAGGACGTCGGCCGCCACAACGCGGTCGACAAGATCGCGGGCTACATGTTCCTCAACGGCATCGCGCCGGAGGACAAGATCTTCTACACCACCGGCCGCCTCACCTCCGAGATGGTGATCAAGACCGTGAAGATGCGCATCCCCGTGCTCGTTTCGCGCTCGGGCTTCACGGCCTGGGGCGTGGAGCTCGCCAGGAAGGCCAACCTCACGCTCATCGGACGCGCGCGCGGCAAGCGCTTCGTGGCGCTCGCGGGCCTCGAGCGCATCGTCTTCGACGCGGGCGCGGAGGCGGCCGAGGAGGAGGACCCCAGGCATGCCCGCAAGGGCAGCCTGAGCGAGGTGACCGACTGATCCCCCGGGAGCCCCGGCAGCGGCATGCAGTGCGAGGTGTTGCGATGAGCGCGGCGGGAGCGGAAGTGGCGGGCGTCATCCTGGCCGGCGGCCAATCACGCCGCATGGGCGGCGGCGACAAGGGGCTGCTGGAGCTCGCCGGCAAGCCGATGCTCGCCCATGTCATCTGCCGCCTCTCCGCCCAGGTCGGCGCCCTGGTCATCAACGCCAACGGCGACCCGCAGCGCTTTGCCGCCTTCGGCCTGCCGGTGGTGCCCGACACGGTCGGCGGCTTCGTGGGCCCACTGGCCGGGGTGCTGGCCGGCATGCGCTGGTCGGCCGCCAACGCGCCCGCCGCACGCTGGATCGTGACGGCGGCCGCCGATGCGCCGCTGCTGCCCGGCGACCTCGTCGAGCGCCTGCGCGGAGCCGTCGCCGGCCGGCCGCGGGCCGTCGCGCTCGCCCAGTCGAACGGCGAGCTGCACCCCGTGATCGGCCTGTGGCCGGTGGCGCTGGCCGACGATCTGGAGCACCAGCTCGCTGCCGGCGTGCGCAAGGTGCTCGCCTGGACCGATCGGCACGGCACCGTGCCGGTGCCGTTTGCGGCCACGCGCATGTGCGGCATCGACATCGACCCCTTCTTCAATGCCAACACGCCGCAGGAGCTTGGCCAGCTGCGCGCCATGCTGGGCAGGGCCGCCAAATGACGAGCCCGCGCGGAAGCCCGCCCGTCATCGGCATCGCCGGCTGGAAGAAGTCCGGCAAGACCACGCTCGCCGAGCGCCTGATCGCGGAGTTCACCGCGCGCGGCCTCAAGGTGGCGAGCGTCAAGCACGCCCACCACGCCTTCCGCATCGACGACGCCGACACCGACAGCGCGCGCCACCGCCGCGCCGGCGCCTCGCAGGTGGCCATCGTCTCGAGCCGGCGCTGGGCGCTCGTGACCGAGCTCGCCGACGCGCCCGAGCCCGATCTCGCCGAGGTGATCGCCTGGCTCGGCCCTTGCGACCTCGTCGTGGTCGAGGGCTACAAGGCGGCTGCGATCCCCAAGATCGAGGCGCGCAGGCTGGCGGCGGCGAGCCGGGAGCCGCTCGCCCCCCGCGACCCCAAGGTGATCGCCGTCGCCGCCGACTATGCGGCGGAGGGCGGGGGGCTGCCCGTCTTTGCGCTCGACGACGCCACCGGCATTGCCGACTTCATCGCGCGCGCAATCGGCCTGCCGGCAGGGGCCCCGCGGGCGGCGGGCCCGGGCGGGGCGTGAGCCATGGGCCTCGCCCTGAGCCTCCTCCTGGCCGCAGCCCTGCTGGCGGCTGCGCCGGCCCAGGCCCAGCAGAGAAAGCCGCCGGTGCCGCCGGGGCGCGATCCCGGCGGAGTTGCCGTGGCACTGCTCACCACCGGCATCGACTACCGGCTGCCGGCGCTAGCGGGACGGCTGGCCCGGGACGGAGAGGGGGAGCTGATCGGCTGGGACCTGGTGGACGGCGACCGGCAGCCCTTCGATGCGGCCATGGGCACCGCACCTCCGGAGCGCGGCGGCGACGGCACGGCGCTGGCCATGCTGCTGCTGGCGGCGGGGGGTGTCCGCCTCGTGCCGGTGCGCGTCGATCCCGGCGCGCCGGTCTCGTTCGCCCGCGCGCTGGCCTTCGTGGCGCGCACCCCAGCCCGCATCGCGCTCATGCCGATGTGGGGCCGGGAACGGCAGGACTGGGAGCCCGTGCGCCAGGCCGCCGAGCGCTTCGCCCACGTCCTGGTCATCGCGGCGCCGGAGGCCGGCGAGGCGGCCTATCCCGACGCGCTCTCGCTCGATAGCCTGCTCGCCGTTGAGGGAGCAGGGTCTGGCGCCGAGGCGGCAGGCTTCGGCGGCAGAACCCAGAGGCTGGCGGGGGCGCATGCCGCGCTCGCGGCCGCGGGCCGGGCCGCCGCGGCGCTGCTGGCGCGCGAGCCGGGCCTCGATACCGGCGCGCTCAAGCGCAGGCTGGTGCAGGCCGGCGGAGACGGTGAGTGGCGCCCGCTGGCGGGCGAGAGAACGAAGGGAGGCCGCCCATGACCGACACGAGCCGCAGGCAGCGCCGCGCCGCGCGCGCCGAAGGCCAGCTCGACACGGCCGCCTTCCTCAAGGTGGCCGACAGGTTCATCGATCTGGCAAACCGCCAGAACCAGCGCGTGCGGGCGACCGACCTGCACCTGGCCTTCCTGTTCGCCTCGGCCCGCTACAGCGCCCACGTCGCCAATGTCGTGCTCGAGGTCTCCGACCACGAGGCGTTTGTGAAAGACATGACGGTGCGCTATCAGGAGATGCTGCGCCAGCATCTGGCCGATCCGTCGCTGTCCGGACCTGCCCGCGCGTGACGGCGCCGGGGGCCCGCGAAGCCTGCACGGCGGCCCCAGCGAAATTGCTTCCACTCCCTCAATTGTGTCTTGCTTAGGGCGCAATCCTGTCCCATATAGCGCGCCAGCCGGTGCGCCCAATGGTGGAGCGCGCGTCAAGATCTGCGGTTTCGCTGCTTGCCCATATGGGCGGTTTGCCTTCCCAAGTCTGAGCTGCCGGGCCGAGCGTGCGGCCCTCCTTGACCGGCCTCTTCACGCAATCGGGAAAGGAACATCCCACATGCGCGTTACTGGTACCGTGAAATTCTTCAACACGGCCAAGGGCTACGGCTTCATCACGCCGGAGACCGGCGGCAAGGACGTGTTCGTCCATGCCACCGCCCTCGAAGCAGCAGGCATCCGCTCGCTCAATGAGGGCGACAAGGTGAGCTTCGTGCTCGAGGACGACCGGCGCGGCCGCGGCAAGCAGGCCGGCCAGCTGCAGAAGGCCTGACGCACCGACAGGTTGCCGAGGCTACCAAGCGAGCGCCCCCGCGGACCCCGCCGGGGGCGCTTTCGTTTGCGCGCACAGGTGCGCCCACGCCCGTTCCCCCGGGAACAGACGCGCGCCGACCAAGTCCATACCCTCCCGCCCATCGCACCCGAGATCGTCGGGTCCGGGGTCTTCGACGCCAAGCATGACGAGGAGAGGAGTGCCATGGACGAAGTCGCTGCCAAGATCATCGACGTGCTCAAGAAGCACATGAAGGAGCCCAAGGAGGACATGGGGCTCGACACGCCGCTGAGCGAGCTGGCCATCGAGTCGCTCGATCTCGCCATGATCGTGTTCGACATCGAGGACTCCTTCGGCATCGAGATTCCCTACAACGCCAACGAGGAGACCATGGACTTCAAGACCGTGGGCACCGTGGTGGAGCGCGTGCGCGCGCTCATCGACGCCAAGGCCGCCGACGGCGCCGCAGGCATGAGCGCGGCGGCGGCCTGAGCGGCCGCCTCCCCCACCCGGGCGGGACCCGCCTCCGCCCGGGCCCGGCGCGCTTGGCGGCGCCGCCGTTCCCCTCTATGAACGCGACGGCCGGCACCGCTGCCGGCCGGCGAGGAGGAGGGGATGGCGCAAAGCCTCAGGGGCGCGGATGTGCTTGCCCGCGCGCTCGCCGGCGCCGGACTGCGCACGGTCTTCACCCTCTCCGGCAACCATGTCATGCCGGTGTTCGATGCGGCGCTGGAGGCCGGGCTCGAGCTCATCCACGTCCGCCACGAGGCGGCCGCCGTGCACATGGCGGACGCCTTCGCCCGCCTCACCGGCCGCTGCGGGGTGGCCCTCGTCACGGGCGGGCCGGGCCACGCCAACGCGGTGGGCGCGCTCTACACGGCGCTGGCTGCCGAATCGCCGCTCGTGCTGCTGTCGGGCCACGCCGCCCTGTCCGAGCTGGGGCGCGGCGCCTTCCAGGAGCTGGCCCAGGCCCAGATGGCCGCACCCGCCGCCAAGGCCTCGTGGGTGGTGCAGTCGGCCGCCGCCTTGGGGCACGACCTTGCCAGAGCCGTGCACACGGCGCTGTCCGGGCGGCCTGGCCCCGTGCACCTGAGCCTGCCCTTCGACCTCCTCGAGCAGAGGCTCGCCGATGCGCCCGGGTTGTGGCCCACGGCGGCGGCATTCGCACCCGCCACCGCGCCGCTCGATGCCGACGTTGCCGACGGGATCCTCGCTGCCGTGGCCGCGGCCGCGCGCCCGCTGATCCTCGCCGGGCCGACGCTGTGCGCAGGGCGGGGCCGCATCCTGCTGGCCAGGCTCGCTGCCGCGACCGGCGCGCCCGCCCTCGGCATGGAGAGCCCGCGCGGCATCAACGACCCGAGCCTCGGCGCCTTCGCCGAGGTGCTGGCTGCTGCCGATCTTCTCGTGCTGCTCGGCAAAGCGCACGACTTTACGCTGCGCTTCGCCGACCCGCCGACGGTGGACCCCCGCTGCCGCTTCGCCGCGATCGACCCCGACCCAGCGCTGATTGCGCGCGTGGCGCGCGAGAAGGGGGAGCGCCTCGTGCTGCACGCCACGGCCGATGCGCGGGCGGCGGCCGAGACGCTCATCGCGCGCGCCGCCGGCACTCCGCGGCCGCCCGGCGCGTGGACGGCCGAGGTGGCGGAGGCCGTCTCCTACCGCCCGCCGGCGTGGGCCGGGCTGCGCGGCGGCCCCGGCAAGGTGCACCCCGCCGAGCTCAGCCGCGCCCTCGCCCCGTTCGTGGAGGGCGACCCCGCCGCCATCCTGGTCTGCGACGGCGGCGAGATCGGGCAGTGGCCGCAGAGCCTCCTCTCGCCCGCGCGGCGCCTCATCAACGGGGTGGCGGGCTCGATCGGCGCCGCCCTGCCGTTCGCGGTCGCCGCGCGGCTGGTGGAGCCGAGGGCGCCCGTCATCGCCGTGATGGGCGACGGCACCTTCGGCTTCCACATGGCCGAGATCGACACGGCGGTGCGCTACCACCTGCCGCTCGTGGCCGTGGTCGGCAACGACGCGGGCTGGAACGCGGAGCACCAGATCCAGCTGCGCGACTACGGCCGCGAGCGCGCTCACGGCTGCGAGCTGCTGCCGACCCGCTACGACCGGGTGGCCGAGGCGCTCGGCGGGCATGGCGAGTGCGTGACGGAGGCGGTGGCGCTGGGCCCGGCCATCGCCCGCGCCGTCGCCGCGGGGAGGCCCGCGTGCGTCAACATCATGATCGAGCGCGTGCCGGCGCCGATCGTGCGCCGCGGCCGGGCCGGTTGAGGCGGCTCGCGCTCACACGATGCGCTGGCCGGTCTTCTTCCAGTCGGCGAGGAAGAGCTGAAGGCCCTTGTCGGTGAGCGGATGGGCGACGAGGGCGCGCAGCACGGCGGGAGGCACGGTGGCCACGTCGGCGCCGATCATGGCCGCCTGCTTGACGTGCAGGACATTGCGTATGGAGGCGGCGAGGATCTGCGTCTTGAGGTCGGGGTAGTTGTCGTAGATGGTGCGGATCTCGCGCACGAGCTCCATGCCGTCGGCGCCGGCGTCGTCGAGCCGGCCGATGAACGGCGAGACGAAGGTGGCCCCGGCCTTGGCCGCCAGCAGCGCCTGGTTGGCCGAGAAGCACAAGGTGACGTTGACCATGGTGCCCTCGCCGGCGAGCGCCCGGCAGGCCTTGAGCCCGTCCCAGGTGAGCGGCACCTTGACCGCCACGTTCTTGGCGATCCGGGCGAGCGTGCGCCCCTCCTTGAGCATGCCCTCGACGTCGGTGGCGGCCACCTCGGCGCTGACCGGGCCCGCCACGGCGTCGCAGATCTCGGCCACCACCTCCTTGAAATTGCGGCCCGACTTGGCAACCAGGGAGGGGTTGGTGGTGACCCCGTCGAGGAGCCCGGTGGCGGCCAGCTCCCTGATCTCGCCGATATCCGCGGTATCCACGAAAAATTTCATGCCCGTTCTCCGATCGGCCGGGGGCGCGGCGGCCCCGCCTCCGCCCTCCGTTCGCCTTCAGTTCCGGCCTAGGCTATCGCATCGATTCGGGGTGCTTCTAGTCCCGGGGAGCCCGCTTGCAAAGCCTGCTCGCCAATCTCGATGAAAGCGGCGTGCCGCAGCAGCGCCCGCGGGGGCGCGTGCCGGTGCTGCTGCCGGTGGCGCTCGACCAGACCTACGACTACCTGCTGCCGCCGGATGTAGAGGCACCCCCAGGCTCGTTCGTGCTGGTGCCGTTCGGCCCCCAGACCCGCATCGGCATCGTCTGGGACGGGCCGGTGGGCGAGGGCGGCAAGCCGGTGGCCGAAGCGAAGCTCAAGGCCATCGCCGGCCCGCTCGCGGAGGTGCCGCCGCTGCCGGCGCTGTGCCTGCGCTTTGCCGAGTGGGTGGCGCGCTACACGCTGGCCCCCCCCGGCATGGTGGCACGCATGATGATGGGCTCCTCGGCCGTGTTCGAGCCCGCCAAGCCGCGCATGGGCGTCAAACGAAACCCCGAGGCGGCCGAGCCCGCGCGCCTGACGCCGGCGCGCCGGCGCGTGCTCGAGGTCGCTGCCGACGGCCTGGTGCGGGCGAAGGGCGCGCTCGCCGCCGAGGCGCAGTGCTCCACTGCCGTGCTCGACGGCCTGATCGCCGCCGGCACGCTGGTCGAGGTGGCGATCCCCGAGCGCCGCCTGCCGGTGCCCGACCCCGGCCACGCGCGGCCGGAGTTCAGCTCCTCCCAGCAGCGGGCGGTGCATGCCCTGGAGGCGGCGGTTGCGGCCGGAGCCTTCTCCGTGACGCTCCTCGACGGCGTCACCGGCTCGGGCAAGACCGAGGTCTACTTCGAGGCCGTGGCGCGCACGCTCGAGCGGGGCCGGCAGGCCCTCATCATGCTGCCCGAGATCGCGCTGACCAGCCAGTTCATGAGCCGCTTCTCCGGGCGCTTCGGCTGCCCGCCGGTGGAGTGGCACTCGGCGCTGTCCTCGGCGGAGCGGGCGCGGGCCTGGCGGGCGGCGGCGAGCGGGGAGGCGCGCGTGGTGGTGGGGGCGCGCTCGGCCCTGTTCCTGCCTTACCGCGACCTCGGCCTGGTGGTGGTCGACGAGGAGCACGACGCCGGCTACAAGCAGGAGGATCGCGTGCACTATCAGGCCCGCGACATGGCGGTGGTGCGCGCGAGCCTCGGCAAGGTGCCGGCGGTGCTGGCCTCCGCCACGCCCTCCATCGAAAGCCACGTCAACGCCCGCACCGGCCGCTACCGCTACGTCGAGCTGCCTGGCCGCTACTCGGGCGCCGAGCTGCCGCAGGTGGAGGCGGTCGACCTGCGCAAGGACCCGCCCGAGCGCGGCCGCTGGCTCTCCCCGGTGCTGGCGGAGGCGGTGGCCGCCACCCTCGGGAAGGGCCAGCAGGCGCTGCTCTACCTCAACCGGCGCGGCTATGCGCCGCTCACGCTGTGCCGCAGCTGCGGCCACCGCATCGACTGCCCTCAGTGCACCGCCTGGCTGGTCGAGCACCGCTACCGCCGGCGGCTCGAGTGCCATCACTGCGGCTTCTCGCTGCCGCTGCCGGAGAAGTGCCCCAAGTGCGGGGACCTCGACGCGCTGGTCGCGTGCGGCCCGGGGGTGGAGCGCATCGCCGAGGAGGTGGCCGAGCGCTTCCCCGGCGCGCGCGTGGCTCTGCTCTCCTCCGACCTCGTACCCTCGCTCACCGAGATGCGCGAGGTGATCCGGCGCATCGAGGCGGGCGAAGCCGACATCCTGATCGGCACGCAGATGGTGGCCAAGGGCCACCACTTCCCCCAGCTCGCCACGGTCGGCATCGTCGACGGCGACCTCGGGCTCGGCCAGGCCGATCCGCGCGCGGCCGAGCGCACCTTCCAGCTGATGCATCAGGTGACCGGCCGCGCCGGGCGCGTGCTGGCGGCGGGCCGCGGCCTGGTGCAGACCTACATGCCCGAGCACCCGGTGATGCAAGCCATCATCTCGGGCGACCGCGAGGCCTTCCTGGCGCGCGAGATGCGCCAGCGCCAGGGGGCGCAGCTGCCGCCCTACGGGCGCCTCGCAGCTCTCGTGGTGTCGGCCCGCGACAGGGACCTCGCCCAGCTCTTTGCCCGCGACGTCGCCCGCCGCGCGCCGCACGCGCCCCGCATCGAGGTGCTGGGCCCGGCGGAGGCGCCGCTGGCCGTGATCCGCGGCCGCCATCGCTGGCGCCTGCTGGTCAAGGCGCCGCGCGAGCTCGACCTGCAGGCCTACCTGCGCACGTGGCTCGCGAGCCTGCCCAAGCCGCCCGCCGACCTGCGCCTGACCGTCGACATCGATCCATACAGCTTCCTGTGACGGCCTGCCGCGCCGCAGCCTACCCGCCCGGCTTCTGAGCCGGCGAGCGGGCCGGGCGCGCGCGCGACCACCACAGGGCCAGCGGCCCCAGCAGCACGCCGGCGGCAAGCAGCAGGAAGCCCGCGAGCCAGCCCGAGGCGGTGCCCGGCCCGCCGCCCGCATCCAGCGCCACGCCCATGCCCCAGGCGCCCGCCGCCGACAGGCCGAAGCCCACCGTGGAGTGCAGCGCCATGGTGGCGCCGCGGCTCTGCGGAGCCGCGCTCGCCGCCATGCCCGAGGTGAGCGCGCCCGAGTCGGCGGGCACGGTGACGGCGTAGAGCAGGACGAGCCCCAGAAGCAGCGCCGGCGGCCCCCAGCCCGCGGCGATGCCGATGGCGGCGCCGACCACGGCCGAGGTCGTCATGAACACGGCGATGGCGCGGTGGCGGCCGAAGCGGATGGCGCACTCGTTGCCGATGATGCTGGCCGGCATGGCCATGACGGCGACGATGACGCTCACCGTCACCGGCTCGAGGATGGCGCCCTCGGCATGGCGCCCGGCCACGAACGCCCAGAAGGCCACGATCCAGGTGCGGACGCCGTAGAGCTCGAAGCAGTGGGCGCCGTAGCCCAGGATGTAGCCCATGGCGGGGCGGTTGCCGACCACCGGCTTGAAGTCGAGCAGCCCGCCCGCGGCCGGCGCCGGCCTGACGGGGGCCAGCGCCAGGGCGGCGGCGACCATGACCAGCGCGCCGGGCCCGGTGACGAGGAAGGCGGCCCGCCAGCCCCAGCGGTCGGCCGCGAGCTGGGCGATGAGGAAGGAAAGGCCGACGCCGAAGGAGAAGCAGGCGGTGTAGAGCGTGACGCTGCGCGAGGCGTCGCCCGGGCCGAGCCGGTCGGTGAGCGCCTTGAGGCCCGGCATGTAGGCGCCGGCAAAGCCGATGCCGGCCAGCGCCCAGATCAGGCTGGCCGACACGACGCCGTCGGCGAAGAGGCCGAAGGCGATGGTGGCAAGGCAGCTCACGGCCGAGCCGGCGATCAGCACGAGCCTGGCGTCGATGCGGTCGGTGAGGGTGGTGAGCACCGGTACGGCCAGCATGTAGCCCACCGCGAAGGAGCTCGCCATCAGGCCGGCTTCGCTGGCAGAGAGTCCCCACAGCGGCATCAGGTGCTGGGCCATGATCGCCGGCACCGCCACGTGCGGCAGCAGGTTGCCGATCTGCCCGAGGCACATGGCGGCCACCAGGCCCCTGCCGCTCAAGCGCATGCCGCCATCCTCGGGCCTCCGCCGCTTTCCGCGAGATTTCGAAGGTGATGAAAGTATCGCATAAGGCCGGCCGCCGCGCGGGGCAAGGCCGCGCCTCCTCGCGGCCGGGCGCGGCCGCGCCAGCTCCGGCGGCTGGCCGCGGGCTGCCGGCACCGCTAACATCGCCTTCGCCCCACGCCCCGCCTGCACCAGGGAGCCCGCCCATGACCTCCGCGATCGACCTCGGGACCGTCACCATCCACCAGGTGGTCGAGCAGCAGATCCCGTTCTTTCCGGTTTTCGAGTTCTTCCCCGGGCTCGCCCGCGAGGTGCTGGAGGAGAACCGCTCCTGGCTGGAGCCCAAGTACCTCGATCCGGCGACCGGCAAAGTCGTGCTGTGCTTCCAGACCTACACCGTGCGCACGCCGCATCACAACATTCTGGTCGACACCTGCTTCGGCAACCACAAGCCGCGGCCGATGCGCCCGGCCTGGCACATGATGAACTCGGACCGCTTCGAGAAGGGCCTGGCGGCGGCGGGCCTGAGGTTCGAGGACATCGACTATGTGATGTGCACCCACCTGCACGTCGATCACGTCGGCTGGAACACGCGCCTCGACAACGGGCGCTGGGTGCCGACCTTCCCCAAAGCCAAGTACCTGCTCGCCGAGCGCGAGCTTGCCTACTGGACCGAGCAGCACGGCAAGGACCCGGCGAGCCTGCCCTGGATCACCGACTCGGTGCTGCCGGTGGTGGCGGCGGGCCAGGCCGAGAAGGTCAGGAGCGACCACGCCCTCGACGACACGGTGCGGCTCGTCCCAACCCCCGGCCACACCATCGAACACTACTCGGTGCACGTCGGCCGGCCGGGCCGGGACGCCTTCCTCACCGGCGACATGATCCACTCGCCGCTGCAGGCCCGCTACCCGGAGCTCGGCATGCGCGCCGACTACGACACCAAGACGGCCGGCCAGTCGCGGCGGCGCGTGCTCGAGGAGCTCTGCGACACCTCCACCCTCATGTGCACGGCTCACTTCCCCTCGCCCTCGACCGGGCGCGTGGCGCGCTGGGGCGACGGCTTCCGGGTGCTCTAGCACCGGGCCTGCACCCGCCGGACATCGGCCGGCCCCTGGGTCCCGGATATTCCGCTTCACGAGATTCCAGGACGAAGCCCGGCGGCTGGCGGGAGCGCACCCCCTGTCGCCGGCAAGGCCCCGGACAGCCGCGTCACGGCGCCGCTTCCGGGGACGCAGGCGCGCGGGTAGGGGCGGCGCACGGGCCGGCACGCTCCTTTGCGCCGCCGCCGGCCCGGTGCTATAGGGCGCCCGTCGCGGCGCATGCGAGGGATCGCTCAGATGCAGAAGATCAAGGTCACCGGCACCGTCGTCGAGATGGACGGCGACGAGATGACGCGCATCATCTGGAAGCTCATCAAGGACAAGCTGATCCATCCCTATCTCGATCTCAAGCTCGAGTACTACGACCTCGGCATCGAGAGCCGCGACCGGACCGGCGACCAGATCACCATTGACGCCGCCAACGCCACCAGGAAGCACGGCGTGGCCGTCAAGTGCGCCACCATCACCCCCGACGAGGCGCGGGTCAAAGAGTTCAAGCTCAAGGAGATGTGGAAGAGCCCCAACGGCACCATCCGCAACATCCTCGGCGGCGTGATCTTCCGCGAGCCCATCATCTGCCGGAACGTGCCGCGCCTGGTGCCGGGCTGGACCCAGCCGTTCGTGATCGGCCGCCACGCCTACGCCGACCAGTACCGCGCCACCGACTTCCGCTTCCCCGGCAAGGGGCGCATCACGCTCAAGTTCGAGGGCGAGGACGGCACGCTGATCGAGCGCGAGGTGTTCAAGACGCCGGGGCCGGGCGTCACCATGGCCATGTACAATCTCGACGAGTCGATCCGCGACTTCGCCCGCGCCTCCTTCAACTACGGGCTGATGCGCAACTACCCCGTCTACCTGTCCACCAAGAACACCATCCTCAAGGTCTACGACGGCCGCTTCAAGGACATCTTCCAGGAGGTGTTCGAGACCGAGTTCAAGGCCGAGTTCGACAAGAGGAAGCTCACCTACGAGCACCGGCTCATCGACGACATGGTGGCGGCCTCGCTCAAGTGGTCGGGCGGCTACGTGTGGGCGTGCAAGAACTACGACGGCGACGTGCAGTCCGACACCGCCGCGCAAGGGTTCGGCTCGCTCGGCCTCATGACCAGCGTGCTGATGACCCCCGACGGCCGGACGGTGGAGGCGGAGGCCGCCCACGGCACGGTCACGCGCCACTACCGCCAGCACCAGCAGGGCAAGGAGACCTCCACCAACTCCATGGCCTCCATCTTCGCCTGGACGCGCGGGCTCGCCCACCGCGCCAAGCTCGACGGCAACGCCGAGCTCGCCAGGTTCGCCGAGACGCTGGAGAAGGTGGCCATCGCCACGGTCGAGGCCGGCGACATGACCAAGGACCTCGCCATCCTCATCAGCCCCGACCAGAAGTGGCTCTCGACCACCGGCTTCCTCGACAAGGTCGACGCCAACCTCAAGAAGGCGATGGCCTGAAGGGCCCTGCGGGCGCGCGCCGGCCCTGCCGGGGCCGGCGCGCGCGTGCCCGGCTAGAACACGTTGAAGCTCGCGTTGGTGAGTGCGAGGCCCGGATCGAGGGTGGCGAACTGCACCTGCCCGCGCGCCCTCGAGCCGTTGCTGTCGTAGTAGAGGGCCCCGCTCGCATCGTCGTAGATGATGAAGTCGTTGAGGTCCGCCGCCTCCGTGCCGACATGGAAGAAGTCGGCCGACAGCGGGCCCGTCGCCATGAGCCTGGTGAAGATGGCGTTGTCGAGACGGATGCGGTCGGTGCCTTCGAAGTCCGTGATGAGATCGACGTTGGCGCCGCCGAGGGCGGTGTGGAAGATGAAGTCGTCCTCGCCGTCGCCGCCGGTCAGCGTGTCGGCGCCGAAGCCGCCGAAGAGGACGTCGTTGCCCTTGCCGCCGTCGACCACGTCGGCCCCGGCGCCGGCCTTGATGCGGTCGTCGCCGTCGCCGCCGGAGAGGACGTTGCGGCCGGTGCTGCCGCCCAGCGTGTCGGCGTGGGCCGAGCCTGTCAGGTTCTCGAAGCCCGACAGGATGTCGCTGCCCGCGCCCATCGTGCTCTGCGCCGTCACCCCGTCCTGGATGGAGAGCGAGACCGTGACGCCCTTGGTCGACGAGGCGTAGGAGAGGGTGTCGCCAGCCGAATCGTTGGCCCCCCCGAACAGCAAGTCGGCGCCCGCCCCGCCCTCGATGGTGTCGTCGCCGGCCCCGCCCGCCAGCCGATTGGCGAGGCCGTCGCCGGTGAGGGTGTCGCCAAAGGCGCTGCCCGTGAGCTGCTCGACGCCCATGAGGGTGTCGAACCCCGCCCCGCCCGTTTTCTGGGGGCCGGAGATGGCGAGGCTCACCACCACGTCCCCGGGGGCATCGGCATAGGAGGCCCGGTCGCCCCCGCCCATGCCGCCGTCGAGGAGGTCGTCGCCGAGGCCGCCGATCAGGATGTCGTCGCCGCCGAGGCCCCTGAGCGTGTCGGGCTCGACGGTGCCGACGAGCGTGTTGGCAGCGCCGTTGCCGGTGAGCGTCACGCCGGCCACGTCGGTCAGCGTCAGGGTGTAGCCCTGGCTCGCGTCGGGGGTGGCGCCGATGGTGTCGTCGTCGACGGTGACGGTCACGCTGAAGGAGGCCTGTGTCTCGAAGTCGAGCACGGTGCCGGCCTTGAGGTAGAGCGCCGTGCCCACGATCTCGAAGGCGTCGTCGTCGGCCCCGGCGAGCCCCAGGACGTAGGACCCGAGCCCGTCGTCGGCCACCTCGATGTCGGCCACCTTGATGGCGGCGGCGGTCGAGGTGTTCTCGGCGAGCGTGCCGGTCACGTTGGCCAGGGCGAGCGCGGTCGGCGCATCGTTGGCGTCGGTGACCGGGCCCGTCGGGTCGCTGGTCAGCGTCTCGAGCGTGCCCTGGCCGTCGGTGTAGGACACCGACACCGTGATCGACGCGCCAACGTCGGCGTCGCCCAGCTGATAGGTGTCGGACGTGGCGCCGGAGATCGCCGCCCCGTCGCGGTGCCACTGGTAGCTGAAGGTGCCGAGCCCGTCGGCATCGGCGATGCCCGAGGTGTCGGCCGCGAGAACCTGGTCCTCGGTCGCCGTGCCGGTGATCGCCACGTTGCCCGATGGCGCGTCGTTGACATTGGCGACCGGCGCCGTCGGGTCGCTGGTCAGCGTCTCGAGCGTGCCCTGGCCGTCGGTGTAGGACACCGACACCGTGATCGACGCGCCAACGTCGGCATCGCCCAGCTGATAGGTGTCGGACGTGGCGCCGGAGATCGCCGCCCCGTCGCGGTGCCACTGGTAGCTGAAGGTGCCGAGCCCGTCGGCATCGGCGATGCCCGAGGTGTCGGCCGCGAGAACCTGGT
>Ga0209172_10004087_pt1 | contig 20580 bp, 18 predicted proteins | sample LarsenN4metaG_FD_184113 | JGI IMG/M metagenome (GOLD analysis project Ga0209172, IMG submission 184113) | Hot spring sediment bacterial and archeal communities from British Columbia, Canada, to study Microbial Dark Matter (Phase II) - Larsen... ... | reverse complement strand
GATGCGTCGAGGCAGGCCGCGAGGATAACTGAAGGCAACGATGTCCCCGCGCGACGCGACGAGCACAAACCTCCCGCTGAGGTGAACATACAGCCCCCTCGCGGGCGCGCCCTCGCTGATGCGGTAGGGGTCGTTCTCCCTGTCGGGAACCCAGTTGAAGACCTGAAAAGACCCATCCCGGCTTCGGTTGCTGATGAAAACGGCGCGCTCGCCCTTCGCGTCCCACGCGCATTCGACGTCGTTTCCCTCACCGCCAGGCGAGCGCTGAGAGCCGTCCGGCGCGATGGCGACGAGTTGCTGCCGGTCGCCGCTGTCCTTGAGGGCGACTATGTATCCGGAGGTGTCCGCCCGGGGGATGAGAGGTTCGAGGTATCCGGGCGGCTTGTTCTTCCACCAGACGAAGAACACAGCCAACGCGGCGAGTACCACCGCCAACACAATCGTTCCAATCAGCCGCTTCTGAACCGTACGCAAAGGGCACTCCTTGTACCCAGTTGAGGCTGGGTGTGCTCCGGTATTCTGACACCATAGATGTCTCTCTTTGAACCGGAGGCGCCGCACACGGAAGCGATGCCCCTCGCTGCGCGGCTTCGACCGCGCAGCCTCGAGGAGTATGTTGGTCAGGCGCACCTGCTTGCGGAGGACTCGCCGATTCGCAAAGCCTTGGATGCCGGGCGGCTCGGCTCGGTCGTCCTTTGGGGACCCGCCGGGTGCGGGAAGACTACGCTCGCGCGCCTGATCGCCCACTCGATGGATGCGCACTTCGTCGAAGAGAGCGCCGTAACTTGTGGTGTCGCACAGATTCGCAAGATTGCTGCAGAGGCGAGGAACCGAGCGCGGAAGACCGTGCTGTTTCTCGACGAGATTCACCACTTCACGCGAACGCAGCAGGATGCCTTATTGAAGCACGTGGAGAACGGCACGCTGACGCTCATCGGGGCGACGACCGAGAACCCGACGTTCAGCCTCGCGAACCCGCTCCTCTCGCGCTGCCGCGTGCTCGCGCTGAAGCCGCTGCAACCGGAGGAGATGCGGGCGATCATCCGCCGAGGAGAGGACGCTTTGCAGGTGTCTCTGACCGACGCGGCTGCAGACCAACTGGCTCGTTGGGCGAATGGTGATGCTCGCGTCGCCCTCAATGGTGTCGAGTTGGCGGCGCAGATCGCTGCGCCAGAGACGAGCATCGAGGCTGACCACATCGCCTCAGCGATGCAGCGGCCGCTGCTGAGATACGACCAGAAGGGAGACCAGCACTACGACGTCATCTCTGCGTTCATCAAGTCGGTCAGGGGTAGCGATGTGGACGCGGCGCTGCACTACCTCGCCCGCATGATTCGAGCGGGTGAAGACCCGCGCTTCATCGCCCGTCGGCTCGTCATCCTCGCGGCGGAGGACATCGGGAACGCCGCGCCGCTCGGACTGGTGCTCGCCACCGCAGCCTTCCAAGCCGTGGAGCGCATCGGGATGCCGGAGGCGCGGATACCACTCGCCCAGGTTACGGTCTTCCTGTGTGCTTGCCCGAAGTCGAACTCCGCCTACATCGGAATCGAGCGCGCGCTCGCCGATTTGGAGCGTGTGCCGCCTCCCCGCGTGCCTGACTACCTGCGCGACGCGAACACAAAGCGGAATGAAGGCGAACTGCAGGACAAAGAGGAGTACCTCTATCCGCACGATCACGGCGGGTGGGTCGAGCAACTGCACCTACCGGAGGGTCACGGCCTCACTTTGCCGTACTACGTGCCGATCTCGGCAGGGCACGAGCGGAAACTCGCCGAATTCCTCGCGTCGCTTGGCGAAGAGCAGGGTTAGGCTGCGCCGTCCGCGGGCCCTTCGAGCGAGCCTGACACTTCGATGACGCCGGGGTCGTCGTCGAACAGCATCAGCGTTCGCTGCTCGGTCGGTCGGATGCCTTGGAACCGCACGCTGACGCGCTCGGGTCGCTCCACGTGCATCTCGCTCCACGCTTCTCGGGCGGCGTTCAAAATGTCATCGGCGTCCAGGCGCTCGATGGGGAGCGAGCGCGTCCATCGCTTGTTGGGCGACCATGCGACGAGCGTCGCAGATCGAGCGGTTAGGCCGTTCTTCATCAGGCGCGCCACTCCACGTCGCACCAGGCGCGTCAGCGTATCAAGCGCCGAGTCACGCGTGCGGTGGGAGGCGTCCATCACGCGAGAGATCGTCGCGACCGACGGTGGCTCAGGCGGCACGTCCGCCCCGCGCAACGCACGGAACCACCATGTGCCCTTGCTTGTGCCGAGCGCCTGCTGGAGCAGGCGCTCTTCGGCGCGCGCAAAGTCGGCGGTTGTGAATACGCCCAGGAGGTTCAGGCGCGTGGTGTCTCTCGGTTGAAGGCAGGGCAGGGCCGCGAGGCGAACGCCTGCGAGTGCCTCAGCCGCCTGCTCGATCCCGGGCAGCACGGCGCGCCTGCCCTTGGGAAGCAACAGGGCGACCTTCGCGAGGGGCGCGCTCGTGCCGAGACCGACCGCGTTGGCGGCGTCGGCGCCGAGGACCTTCTCCAGGCGGGAGCGAGCGGCAGCCAAGAGGGTGTCCGCCCTTTCAATCGGGACGGCACGACGGAGCCCGACGCGGAAGACGCCCGGCTCGGCCTCCTCCACCGCCATGCGTGCGAAGGCGCGGGTGATCGCCGCGCGGAGGCGTCTCCTCGCGCGTGGGGTGGCTCCCCGCATCTCCTCCGGCACCGCAAGCGCCAGGGTCGAGATGGTCGTTCGTCCAGCAAGAGTCGTGTCACCCATGACCGTCTATAGTAGACAGACGTATACTGCGACCAAAAGGTTCCATCGTTGCTTCCGCTCCAGCGCTCGTGGGTGGGGGTCGACTTGAACATTTCGGGCTTGCAGATGAGGATTCTTGAGGGATTCGGCACCCGCAACTCAGGATTCCTTAGGCCCTTAGTCCCAAATCGTAAAGGTTGGATTGACACCGCTCATCTGCATCGCCCAGTATGGAAGGTGTCGCGCCGTGTGGCGCGGACAGGAGGAAGAAAATGAAAGTTCTGTTGAATCGAGAGCAGGCACTGTTGAAGCGCGCCCAGGAGGGCTGCCGCGCCTCGTTTGACGAGGTCGTCCGCCGCCACTACAAGGGCGTTCTTGCCCACGCGGTTCGGCTCCTGGGGAACCAGGACGACGCAGCCGACGCGGTGCAGGTGACGTTCGTCAAGGCGGGTCGCTCGCTGGCGGAGTTTGACCTCGAGCGGGACTTTCGCCCATGGCTGTACCGCATCTGCACGAACGTGTGCATTGATATCGCGCGTGCCCGCAAGCGTGCTTGCGAGCCGCTGGAGACGCACGCCTATCACCTCGAGAGCGACTCGGACCCCGAGGGCGAGGCGAGCAAGGCTCAGTTGGCAGCCCGTGTCCGCGCCGCGGTCGAGCGGCTGCCCGGGAACTACAAGAAGGCGATTCTCCTTCGACACTTCGCCCAGATGGACGTTGAGGAGATTGCCCGTTCGCTGGACGCCCCCGAGGGCACGGTGAAGAGTTGGCTGTTCCGCGCGAGGGCGATGCTCAAGCAGGAACTCGCCGGTGCCGGCTCTGCGGCGTAGCGCCTCTCCCCACGGACGGGGACGCCCGTGGGGAGAGGCAACTCCCGAAGGGGCTACAGTTTCGCCGCGAGGTTGGGGTCTACGCGGAATCCGGGCCCCATCGTGCTGCTCACGGTGATGCCGACGAGGTACCGCCCTTTTGCCGTCGGCGGCTTCGCCTTCATGATGGCGTTCATCGCGGCGGCGAAGTTTTCCATCAGTTGCTCTTCGGTGAAGGACGCTTTGCCGATCGGCATGTGGATGATTCCCGCCTTGTCGTTGCGGTACTGCACCAGGGTCGCCTTCTTGATGGACTCCACCGCGCCTCGGATGTCGTCAGTCAGCGTTCCCGCCTTCTTGTTCGGGGTCTTAGGTCCGAGCACGCGGCCGATTTTCGCCAGGGCGGGCGCCATCTCTTGCGAGGCGATGAGGACGTCAAACTCCTTGTAACCGCCAGCTATCTTCTCAACGAGGTCGTCATCTCCCACCTCGTCGGCTCCGGCTGCTCGCGCGTCGTCGGCTCCTGACCCGCGGGCAAGCACGGCGATCTTTCGGGTCTTGCCGGTTCCGTGCGGCAGGGTTGTAGTTCCGCGCACGTTTTGGTCGCTCTGCCGCGGGTCAATGCCGAGTCGGACGGCGATTTCGATGGTCTCGTCGAACTTTGCGGTTGCGGATTCTTTGGCGGCGCGAATCGCCTCCGCCGGCTCGTGCAGCGTTAGGCGGTCGCCCTTCGCGCGCAAGTCTTGGTACCGATTCGAGTGCTGTTGTTTCTTGTCTTGGGTTCGTGGCATGGTGTACTCCTGTGGTTGTCTTACGAGCGCGAGCGCTCTCCCACGGGGTGCGAGTTCAGTCTACGATCTCGACCCCCATGTTGCGCGCCGTGCCTGCGAGGACTTTCATCGCCTGCTCGACGTCGTTGGTGTTCAAATCGGGCATCTTCACTTCGGCGATCTTGCGAAGTTGCTCTTTGGTCAGCTTGCCGACCTTTTCCTTCACCTGGTTGCCGCTGCCCTTTTCGATTCCAGCGGCTTGCCTGATGAGGTCGCTCGCGAGCGGCTGCTTCACGACGAAGTCGTAGGAGCGATCCTCGAAGACGGTAATCGCCACGGGCAGGGTGCTGCCCATCTTATCCATCGTGACTTCGTTGAACTTCTTGATGAACTCCATCATGTTGATGCCTGCCTGGCCGAGCGCTGGGCCGATCGGGGGCGCGGGGGTCGCCTTCCCGGCGGGGATGTTCAACTTGATGATCGAAAGAATCTTCTTTGCCATTTACGCTTTCTCCACTTTATCAAATTCCAATTCCAGCGGCGTCTCCCGGCCGAACACCGGGATGAGCACCTTCAGTTTGCCCTTCTCCCCGTCCACCTCTTCCACCTTGCCGGTGAAGTCGGCGAACGGTCCTTCCATGATGCGCACCGTGTCGCCTACCTTCCACACGACGCGCGGGCGCTCTCGGCTCTCGTCCAGGCGGCGCAAGATGTTCTGCACTTCGCTGTCGTCAATCGGCGCTGGGCGACTGCCGCTGCTGACGAAGCCGGTAACGCCGCTCACCCGCTTGACGAGGTTTTGCGAGTCCTCCGTTAGGATCATCCGAACCAGCACGTAGCCGGGGAAAACCTTCTTCGAAACTTTGCGTCGCTTGCCGTCTCGTGTTTGTGCCACTTCCTCCGTGGGGATAAGCACTTCGAAGATCTCCTTGTCCCAAAGGCCCGCGTGCGTCGCCTGCCGCTTCAGCATGTCGGCGACCTTTTGCTCGTGCTGTGTAAGGGTGTGCACCGCGTACCAGGAAGTTATCATCGCTGCGCTATCCGAAGAGGTTGATTCGCTGCCCTTCCGCGGCGCGAAGCAGCGTGTCGACGACGATGCCCGCTGCCCAGAGGTAGACGACGAACACGACGCAAACGATGAGCACCGTCACCGTGAGCCGGGCGGTGTCCGGTAGCGTCGGCCAGACGACGCGCCGCATCTCGCGAATCACGCCTTCGATGAACGCCTTGAATCCCCGACTCATGTCGGGAACGGGCACGGACCCGCCGCCAGGCGCCGTTGGGACTTGTTTTCTTGCCATCGTCTGCTGCTTTCACGCCCCGAGGCGGGCTTCGCCACGAGGGGGGATGCCGGGAGTATACCCCGGCCGCGGCGTCGGCGCAAGGTCCGGTCACTCCGCCCGGAGGGGCTTGGATTCGGGCAGGTTATCGCCCGGAGGCGCGCATCGGTGGGCCGCCGCCGAAGTAGGCGCGGAGCTCGTCGAGTTGCCGGCGGAGCGCCTCGGGCAGCCGGTCCCTCGGCACTGCTGCCGCCCCGGTCTCGGGGACGGTCTCCTGGGTCCGATGCTCGACAATGACGCCGTCCGGATACTCGACCCTAACGACGTACTGAACCTCTTGGGCAGGCAGCAGCACGGCGAATTCGGGGGAGCCGTGTCGAATCGCCTCCGCCTCCAGCATCGCGACCTCATAAACGCTAAAGTTGTGTATGTATCCGTCGCGCGTCGTTGCTATAAAACCTGGAACGCGCGACACCTCAAGTGAGACGAGCGTGTCGGCGGGCACCCCACGCGGGTATCTCTCTGTCGGCTCGGAGGCGGCTATCTGGTTCTCGTCAGGGGGAGCCCAATGGTCGCCTGCTCTGTCCGCCCTGAACGTCCAGCGGTGTATAACCTCGCGCGCGCGAGAGTCGAGGCGCGCGAACGGCACCGGCTGGCGCTGGAGGGCGGAGCGCCCGCTCACTCCCAGAACGGTAAGAAGATCCACAGGCCGTGTCAACAGCACCTCGATCGCCGCGCGGTCGACCGTTGTCACCGAGTGCGAGATCAGGATGCGGTCCAGCGCGCCAAGCGAGGGTAGCCCGGGGCGCTCCGAGACGTACCGCATCGCCGCCTCCAGCGTTGGCTGCTTCGAGTCGTCCATCGTACTGATGAACCGTTTCGCAGCCTCGCGGGAGAACCGGACGCGACCGGAGACGGGCGGAGCGGGGCGCAGCAGTAGCCACTCGCTTTGTGCACGCTCGCAGTACGCGAACGAGCCCGAGGAGAGGAATGAGATGAGCTGCTCGACGCTACCCACCGCCCCCATGACCAGCCTGCGGCCCAGAGCCACGACAGCGTCGTCGGGAGCGGCGGCGACGAGCGGGCGATCCATCGCAACGGCGCACTGTCGAAGCAGGCTTCCGAGTACCACGCCAGTCGGGTCGTGCGCCACCGGATCGCGCAGGATGGGCCCGAACCCGAAGTCGGGTCGGATTCCTTCTTTCTCTGCGTGGCTGATGCCGTAGGAGAGGATCTCGCGCCTGCCCTCGGGCGTGGTCCAAGCGCCCCCTGACGCCATTGCGTAGCCGGCGTCCTGCTGGAGCCTGGCGAAAAGGCGCATCAAGGAGGAAACCTGCAGTTCCGCCCCGCCGTCATCCAGCGGAGTGTAGAGGGGCGGAGGGATCAAAACCTCCTGCTCCATCATCACCCTGCCGTCCGACGAGGCGACCACAATCCGCGGCCTCATGCCGTAGGGCGTAATCCCACGCAGGATGAGAAGTGTCTTGCCGTACTCGGCATCCGGGGCGATCACCCTCGGCAGAGAGGAGCTGCGGCTACGCCAATCGTCCGGTGAGCCAAGAGACCGCACGACAAACACTAGGCGCTCCAACGCACGCCGCGCCGATCTGGGCAGTGAGCGCTGCATTGGCGTTGGGTTGTCCGAGTAGACAACGCGATCGCCGGCCTCTAACCCAGCTAAGTCCTCCTCACCGATCGCGTCGAGCAGTTCGAAAACGAGACCCTCGATTGGGTTCGTGGTCGCGAGCGAGCGCAAGCCGGTTAGCCAGTCGGCGCCCTGCGGCTCGTTCGACGTGAACTCCTGGTACATCTGCACGAATCGGCGGAGCCGCTCTTGTAGGTCTCCATCGCCGTGTTGACTCAACTGGTCGTCTATGTACGCGCGCCACCAGCGTGCGCGCGTTTCCCGCTCCTCCCGCTCCAGCCGTGCGCGGAGGGAAGAGGAGCGGACGAGGGTGCGCTTGCCGTCGCGATCTTCCCACTCGGCTGCGACGACCCACGCCAGGGCATCCAAGACCTCTTCGAGAGGGCGGTCGCGGAACTCGGTGACGACCGGCTCCGCCGCCAATGCAGGGGAGCATTCGAGCGGGATTCCAGACTGCTCCGCAAGGCTCGCCACGAGGTCCCCCACCCTCACCGCGTTCGCCTGGTGAGAAACCGTCGGGGCGAGCGCCAGGATCGCTAAGGTCACCAGAACCATGGACTTAGTATAACTGGAATCGCCGCGACGTGGGGGGCGGTGCGCCGAATGGGGAAAGTGCTCTGCCACCGCCCGGCGGGGTTCAAGGTAGAATCAACACACTATGTTGACCCTTATCGCGATGGCGCATCTCTCCACGCTCGCGGCGGCGGACGCGTATGGCGGTACCGTGTACGTCAAGCCGCCCACCGAGGCCGTTCGCCTCACAAGCGAGGCGGTTACGCTCACTATTGCCCAAGAGGGCGTGCGGGTCGAAGCGCGATACATGTTCAAGAACCTCACGGACGCCGACGTTCCCCTGATGCTCGTTCTGCCGCTCTTCGCGCAGAACACAAACCGTTCCTTCTCTCGGAATCAGTTCGCCCGCCTCTCGGCGACATGGGACAAGGAGACGCTTGTGTTCGCCGAGCCGCCAGAAGCCGCGCAGATCAACGAACTTGCCACAACCTATGAGAAGCCGTTCGTGGCGAGCGTCACGTTCCGCGCGAACGCAACGCACGTCCTGCGTGTGCAGTTCTCCGTGCAGCCCGGCAAGGACGACTTGCATCGCTTCATCGCCTGGCGTACGGCGGGCGGCGCTTCCTGGGCGGGGCGCGTGGAGCGAGCGGACTACGCCTTCAGGTACGACGCCAAAACCGTCTTCCACGTGGTCGGAATCGAACCCAAGTGGGGCTGGCAGTGGGGGCAGACCGGAGCCTACGTCAAGCGCTCCAATTTCGAGCCGACCGCAGGCGAGGAGTTCCGCTTCCGGTACTACCCGCCGGACTTCTGAGGCGCCTCGTCCTCCTCGGCCTGTAGAAACGGCGGGAGAACCCGATAATGCTACTGGCTGCGAGTGCGCAGCCGGAGCGGTTGTACATGAGTGCAAACGAGAAGATTCACGGACAAGGCGCGGCGGTGAGCATTCGTGTCGCTAGCGCAATTACGGGTATCGAGATTCACACCCTCAGGTATTGGGAGACCGAGTTCCCCGAGTTCTTGACGCCTCTCCGCACCCGCGGTGGCCAGCGGCGATACCGACCTGAGGACATTCGGGCCATCTTCACCATCAAGCGTCTACTGCGCGACGAGATGTACTCCATCGCGGGCGCTCGCCGGTACCTCCGCCTGCAGCAGCAGCAGCAGAGCCTTCAGGCGCAGAACCAAGCCGCCTGACCATGAACCCGCACCAGGCACTCGCCGACGCCCGCGCCTTGCAGGCGCAAGGGCGGTGGGATGCCGCAGCCGACCTGCTCGAAGAAGCCCTTGCCCGCACCGATGACCCGGAGGTCGCCGCGGAGTGCGCGCTGGCTCGGTGCTACAACGCCCGGGAGAGCGACGCCGTCTCGCTGCTGCGCACGGCGGAAGGCGCGACTCGGTTCGCTAACCTGTTGCGCGTGCTCGCGGCCCACTTCAATGCGAGGAAGGTGATCGCGCAGCGTTTGAAGCGGAAGGACCTCGGCGCAGAGGACGGCGCGCGCGAGGTTCGGCGCCTTGCGAAAGCGGCGGGGATCTCCCTTGGAGCGATGCCCAAGCCGAGTCTCTCGGCGGTGCTCATCGTTCGAAATGAAGCGAAGCACGTCGCCGCATGCATCGAATCGGTGCAGCCTGTGTGCGATGAGATTGTGGTGGTAGACACCGGCTCGACGGATGGCACGGTCTCGATAGCCCAAAGGCTCGGGGCGCGCATCGGAACGTTTGAGTGGTGCGACGACTTTTCAGCAGCACGCAACCACGCACTCTCTTTGGCGACCTCAACCTGGTGCCTTTGGATTGACGCGGACGAGCGGCTCGACCCGCAGTCCTACGGCGCCGTGATCAGCGCGTTGATTCGCCCCCACTTCGGCGGCTACACGATCCCCATCGTCAACTTCCTGAACAAGGACGAGGCACAAGACCAGATCATTCACACCCCTTGCCGCCTGTTCCAGAGGTTGCCCGGTGTCGCGTTTGAGGGCAGAATCCACGAGCAGATCGCGCCTTCGATTCAGCGATTAGGTCTTCCGATTGCGATGCTCGATGCGCGGATTTTTCACTACGGCTATCAGGAGAGCGAAGTCGCTGAGAAGCGCAAGCATGAGCGCACTATCTCCCTGCTGCACATGGCGCTCAAAGAGAACCCGGACGACGACTTCCAGCAGTTCAACCTCGCGAACGCATATTACACAGCCGGGAAGTACGAAGATGCGCTGCCCTGGTTTGAGAAGGCAGCCGAGAGCATGCAGCCAGGCGCGCACCATGGGCAGTTTGCGTTCCAGAGTTGGGCGTTCTGCCTCTTCGCCTTAAGCCGCTTTGAGGAGGCGATTGCCGTTTGCGACCGAGCCGTCGAGCAGGGCTTCCCCGGTCCTCTCGTCGAGTATGCGCGCGCGTTTGCACTCAAGCAGCTCAACCGAAACGAAGAGGCGCTCGAAGCCATCCAACAGGCTGAGAAGATGCACCTCGACCCGCGCGAAACGGGCGACCGCAGCATCCTTCAATACAAGCTTCGTTTCCTGCGCGCGCAGGTGCACGCTGCCCTTGGAGAAACGCAGGAAGCCGGGCAAGCATATCGCGAGGTTGTCGCAACCGTTCCCAACTTCTGCCCCGCGCACCTCGGGCTGGCGCTGGAGCTGAAGCGCCAGGGCAGGCTCGAGGAGGCGTTTGACGCCTCGCAAGCGGCGCTCAACGCGGATGAAGAGCACGCCGCCATCGCCGTAGACCTTGCGGTCTCATGCGCGGAGGAGATGCGCGACCCGTTCGCCGCCGTTCGAGTGTGCGAAGAGGCTGCGCGCGCGCATCCGGACTCGCGGGCGTTGTGGGAGCGGTGGCTCGCGCGCGCGGAGCGCGCCGAAGACTGGCCCTCCGTCGTCGCAGCCTGCTCCTTCTTTGCCCATCACTTCGACGCCGAAGCGGACGTTCTCCTTCGGGCGGGGCGGGCGCTGATGCACACCGGCCAGTATCAACTCGCGCTGCAATGTCTGGAAGACGCTTGCGCACTCGACCCGGAGAACGCGAATGCGTACTGGCACGTAGGCGACCTCTTCTCACGCTGTGAGCGTTGGGCAGAGGCGGCGTTGGCGTATCGAAAGGGTCTAACGCTCGACTCCACGAACCCCGATGCGTGGTTCACGCTGGGGAACGCGATGTACTACCTCGGCAGGCCGGACGCCGCGGTGCTCGCGCTCGAGACGGCGCTCTCCTTGAAGCCTGACCACGAGCAGGCGAAGCACAACCTCGCGCTCATCCGAGATGAGTTGCGCGAGCGAGCGTCTTAGCACCGTCCGAGGTCTGCCCTTCTATCCGCCTTGTAGGCTGTCGGCAGAGGCGACAATGCCCACCTGCGCAACCGCCTCCTCGATGCTCTCAAAGCGGCGCATCGGCGGCAGATTCGCAAGCACCTCCTCGCCGTAGCCGCGAGTGTGGACGCGGGGGTCGAGCAGGCAGATGACGCCTCGGTCGCTGTCGTTGCGGAGGAGCCTCCCCGACCCCTGGCGCACCATCATCTTCGCCAGCGGCAGCGTGTACTCGCGGAACGGGTCTAAGCCGCGAGAGCGATACCATGCGTGCCGCACAAGTTGCTCCGGCTCGACCGGAACCTCGAACGGAATCCGCACGATGATAACGCACGACAGCGTCGCGCCGGGCGCGTCGAATCCTGTCCAAAACGAGCGGACGGCAAACAGGCTCGATGGCACGTCCTCGCGGAACCTGTCGCCCACGCTCCGCGCGCCCGACGAGCGCTGGATGAGCGTCGGCAACTCCGTGGAGTCGGCTACTCGTCGGTACACCTCCTCCATCTCTCTTCTGCTGTGGAACAACACCAGCGAGCGCCCACCGACGGCGGCCAGCACTTCGCCGACAACGTCGGCGACAGCCGAGTAGTACACCTGGGCTGTGTCCATGTCGCGCGTGGCGGTCGGGTCGGGGATGCGGTCGGGTGGCGGAACGAACAGCGCGGCGGCGCTCTTGGTGTCGAAAGCGGGCGGAAGCAACTCCTCGTATTGCGGCTTTAATCCGGTTTCGGAAGAGAGGAACTCGAACGAGCCGTCCACGGTCATCGTCGCCGACATCATCGTGCACGGCGGGCCGGTTTCCATCAGCCTCGCTAGGCGCGCGCCGATGTCGACAACGCGACGGCTGAGCATCAGCGGCTGAACGCGGTCTCGGCCAAAGGTAACTGCCGTGAGCGAAACCTCATCCGGCGCAGCGAGCAGGCGACAGCTGCCGATGAAGTCATCCAAGTACTGCACGAGGCTGACGATCGCCTCGTCCTCTCCGCCGCCGTCTTCCTGCTCGACGCTCTGCGCTTCGGCGAGGGCGTCGCGCACGGCTCCGAATCCGCGCTCAACTTCGTCCACCACTTCATGCAGGTGCGGCTCCAGGTCGCTGACATAGTTTCGTCCCACCTTGTCGTCCGTCAGGAGCGACTCGGGCGCGACCTTCAGGATGCCTGGGCGAGCGGCGTCTCCGAAGCGAGCGAGCGAAGCGGCGGCGCGTTCCTTCGCCTGCTGAAGCGCGCGCCTCGCCTTCGATACAAAGTGTGCAATCGCCTCGGCGCTCATCTCGTGCGCCCGCATCGCGCTCTCCACGACGCCCGCAACCGCCTCGATAGTCGCCGCGCTCAGGTCGAAGTTCATCGCCGACGCTGCCGCGGACGGGAAGTCGTGCGCTTCGTCCAGGATCGCATAGTCGTAATCGCCCAGCAGGTCTACGTCTCCCTCCGTCGCGTTGCGAACCAGGAGGTCGCTGACGAAGACGCTGTGATTGGTGATGACGAGTTGAGCCGCGCGCGCTGCCGACCGCGCTTCGAAGAAAAAGCACCGCCGATAGTCGGGGCACTCCCTGCCCTGGCATGCCGGCGGCACGGCGATGTCTTGCCAGGCGGCACGCTCTCGTCCCCCGCGAGCCGTTGCGTAGAACTCGGAATCCAAGCCCATGGTTGCGCGCTCAGCGAACCTCTTCACGACCGGCACCGAGCCGTGTTCTCGCATCCGCTGCCGGCAGGCGTAGCGGGAGCGGCCCACCAGAAACGCCGTTCGCGGCTGCGGCCGCTCATCCGTCCATTCGAACAGTTCCAGTGCGGTCGGGAGGTCTTTTCGCCAGTACTGCTCTGCAAGGACGTTTGTGTACGTGGCGATGACGACGCGCTTGCCCTGCCTTGCTTGCACCAGGGCGGGGATCAGCGCGGCGAGGCTCTTGCCCGAGCCGGTCGGCGCTTCGATCATCGCGCTCTCTTTCGACTCGATGCAATCGCAGATGAGGAGAGCGGCGTGCTCTTGCGCGTGCCTGTGGGTGAAGCCTCGCTGTTGAGCGAGCCTTTCGAGTGCAGAGCGAACCTCGGATTGCCGTCCCTCCATGTTGTCACCCGTGATTCTGACTCACGCTTCGAGGGCGAAGGGTTGGTTCTGACCCCTCCCCCGCTTGCGGGGGAGGTTGGGAGGGCGTAGACTCCGACCCCACCCCAACCCTCCCCGTAAACGGGGAGGGGGTTCCGCAGCCCCCGACTGTCAAGCCATCTTTCTGAGGACGGTGTGCAGGATTCCGCCGTTGCGATAGTATTCGACCTCGACGTCGGTATCCAGTCGTGCGATGCAGCGGAACCGTTTGGCGTTGCCCTGCTCGGCCTTCGCCACGACCTCGATTTGCTGCCTCGGCTGGATGGAGTCGTCCACGAAGACATCGAACGTCTCATGCCCGGTGAGGCCGAGCGACTCTGCGCTTTCGCCGTCGCCGAACGTCAGCGGCAGCACGCCCATGCCGACGAGGTTCGAGCGATGGATGCGCTCGAAAGACTCGGCGATGACCGCGCGGATGCCGAGTAGGAAGGTTCCCTTCGCCGCCCAGTCGCGTGATGAGCCCATGCCGTAGTCCTTGCCGGCGAGCACGACGAGGGGGATTCCGCGATCCTTGTAGGAAAGAGACGCCTCGTAGATGCTCTTGACCTGTCCGTCGGTGAAGTCGGTCGTCCATCCGCCTTCGGTATCCGGAGCGAGCTGGTTCCGGACGCGGACGTTGGCAAACGTGCCGCGGGTCATGACGCGGTCGTTCCCGCGCCGCGAGCCGTAACTGTTGAAGTCCTTCGGCTTGACGCCGTTCTCGATGAGGTACTTGCCAGCTGGTGAATCGGGTGAGATTGCGCCAGCGGGGCTGATGTGGTCGGTGGTTACGGAATCGCCCACTTTTACCAAGCACCGCGCGCCCAGGATTGGCTGAATCGGCTGGACATCCGGCGGCATGCCTTGGAAGAACGGCGGGTCCTGAATGTAGGTGCTCTCCTCCTTCCATTGATACAGCTTCCCGGTTGCAGCCTCGATCTTCTGCCACTGCTCGGCGCCCTCGAACACGTGCGCGTACTGCTGGATGAAGTCCTCTCGCGTCACGTTGGCAAGCATGACCTCTTGAACCTCCTCGAGAGAGGGCCAGATGTCCTTGAGGTACACGTCATCTCCGCGAGCGTCCTTGCCGATCGGCTCGTTGAGAAGGTCAATCTCCACCGTGCCGGCGATGGCGTACGCGACCACGAGAGGCGGGCTGGCAAGATAGTTCGCCCGAACCAGCGGGTTGATGCGGCCCTCGAAGTTGCGGTTGCCGCTTAGCACGCTCGCCACAACCAGGTCCCCTTCTCTCACGGCGTCCGCTATCTCCTCGGGCAAGGGCCCGCTGTTGCCGATGCATGTGGTGCAGCCGTAGCCAACGACATAGAAGCCGAGCGCTTCGAGGTCGCTCATCAGGCCGGACTTGGTCAGATACTCCGTAACGACCTTCGAACCCGGCGCGAGCGACGTCTTCACCCAGGGCTTGCGGGTCAGGCCACGCTCGTGCGCCTTGCGCGCGACCAAGCCTGCGGCGACCATGACGGAAGGGTTGCTCGTGTTGGTGCAGCTTGTAATCGCCGCGATAACGACGTCGCCATCGTACAGTTTATAGTCCCGTTCCTTCACAGCGACGCCCTGGCCCACGTGGGGCTCTGCCAGGGCGGTTGCCGGTTGTGGCGCGCCGCCCTCTGCAGCCCACCGCTCGACGCTTCGGTTGCCGTTGTGCATCGGGCGGTCGAAGGTGGTGACGAGGTCGCGCAGCCACTGCTCCTTCATTTCCGAGAGCGCGATGCGGTCTTGCGGCCTGCGAGGCCCGGCAAGTGAAGGCTCGACGTCCTCCAGGTCCAACTCCAGCACCGCGGAATAGCGAACCGGATCCCCCTCGTCTCGCCACAATCCCTGCTCGACGCAGTACTGTTTCACCATCTCGATGTGCCTCTCGTCCCGCCCGGTCAGCCAGAGGTACTCGAGCGTGCGCTCGTCCACAGGGAAGTAGCCGACCGTAGCGCCGTATTCCGGCGCCATGTTTGCAATCGTTGCGCGGTCGGCGACAGCCATCGAAGCAAGACCCGGACCGAAGAACTCGACGAACTTGTTGACTACGCCGTGCGAGCGAAGCATCTGCGTTACCGTCAGCACTAGGTCGGTGGCGGTTGCCCCCTCCCGAAGTGAGCCGGTGAGCCGAAAACCGACCACCTCTGGGATGAGCATGTAGATCGGCTGCCCCAGCATGCACGCCTCGGCTTCGATGCCGCCGACTCCCCAACCCAGAACGCCCAGCCCGTTGATCATCGTCGTGTGCGAGTCCGTCCCCACGAGTGAGTCGGGATAGAGGCGCGATCCATCGTCCCACACCACCTTCGCGAGGTACTCCAGGTTGACCTGATGGACGATTCCCGTCGCGGGCGGTACGACGCGGAAGTTGTCGAACGCCTGCTGCCCCCACTTCAGGAACTCGTACCGCTCGCGGTTTCGCTGGAACTCCAAGTCGGCGTTGATCTGCAGCGCCATCCCGCTGTTGAACGCGTCAACCTGCACGGAGTGATCGATCACCAGGTCGCAGGGCACCAGCGGATTCACCCGCGCCGGGTCGCCGCCGAGTTGCACGATGGCATCCCGCATCGCGGCGAGGTCAACAACAGCCGGCACCCCGGTGAAGTCTTGAAGGATCACGCGCCCCGGCGTAAACGGGATCTCGACGGCGGGGACGTTCGTTGCGTCGTACGTCGCCAGCGCCTCGATATGCTCTTCCGTAACAACCTTGCCGTCGAGGTGGCGGAGCGCGGACTCCAGGAGCACTTTGATCGAATAAGGTATCGAATCGAGCGAATGCCCGGCTTCCTGTAGAGGAGTGAACTCGCGCTCGCCGAGGGGAGTGGAGATGGCTCGCGTCATGTCTCGGATTATGGCAAACGGCGCAAGCCGACGCTAACCCGCGCTTCCGCTGCCGAGCACGGACTGCGCCCAGGCGACCGTGCCCACCTCGCCGACCGCCGCCGCCATCCGCTCACGAGGAATGCGCGCAGCATTCGACAAGCCGGATGCTCCAAACAGCCGAACCTCGACCACGCTCACGTCCGCCGCCGCATCCAGCACCGCCTTCGCAGCAAGCGCCATGAAGAGCCCGACATCGTCCCCGGTCCATCCCTCCGCGATCGCGCCGTTCACCACGACGACCGGCGAACTCCAAACAAGCGACAGCGCTTGGCCTTCGGCGTTCCCGACCATGCGCTTCACGGCTTGCAGAAGCGCCTGCTCATCGGGTGTCATCGCCGGGGCATTCGGCGACGCCTGCGAGCCTGTCGGCGGCTGCTCAATGGAAGGCGATTCCTGCTCGGGCGGCGCGGTGTCCCCTTCGGGGATGGTGGACTTCGGCGGCACGATGCCATTGATGTCTATCGGGTCGGTGTTGACCATCGAGTCGCGCAACCCCGCCTCCGCTCGCAGCTTGCCGTACCAAAAAGTCAGCCCGCCGAAGGCAACGAGCAGTACCACCACCGCGACGCCGGTCCAGAGCGGGGAGCGCCCTTCAGGAACCTCAAGGCGAGCGGCGGCGTCTGTCTCGCCTTGCCGATGCATCGCGTCGCGCGTGCGCTCCAGTTTGAGTTTCAGAATGGCGTTCTCCGGCGCGAGCGAAGTGGCGAGGTCGTACCACTGCATCGCCTCATCGAGCCGCCCAGAGTCCCAGTAGATATCGCCCAAGAGGATGTGGGCGCTCACGTTGTTCGGATAGCGCTTGAGGATGGCGAGGCAGATGCGCTCCGCCTCAGGCTCGTTGCCCCTCATGCGCGCCAGGTTCGCGCGCGCGATGTCGGGATAGACGATGGCGTCGCTGCCCTCCACCCCCTCGGTTACAGAAGCGCCGCACTCGGTGCAGAAGAGGGCGTCCTCTTCGAGGAGCGCGTAGCACTTATCGCACAACTTCATCTCGGACTCCGGTGCTGCCGAACCCGCCGACGCCCCTCGCCGTCTCGGGCAGGTCACCAACGCACTCCCACTCGACGCGGACAACGGGCGCGACGACCAGTTGTGCGATTCGATCTCCGCGCCGGATGGGGAACGGCTCGCTGCCCAGGTTGATGAGAATCACCCGCACCTCGCCGCGGTAGTCGGCGTCTATCGTGCCGGGGGCGTTGGGGATCGAGATGCCGTGTTTGAGCGCGAGCCCGGAGCGCGGGCGCACCTGCGCCTCGTAGCCCTCGGGCAGGGCAATGCGCAAGCCGGTGCCGACAGCGCGAACCTCCCCAGGCTGGAGCACGACCTCCTCGCACGCTTGAAGGTCCATTCCGGCGCTGCCGGCTGTGGCGTACTCCGGCAGGGAGCCTTCCTCGGAAACCGTCACCTGTACGCGAACCGTGGACATCGAGCGGCCCTCGGTATACCTGAATGCTCCCGAACGGGTATCTTCCCACCATCTTTTGAGGACAGCATGAAAATGGTGAATCTGGTACGACGAATTGCGGCTGCCACGGTCTGCGCCTGCTTGGCGGTAGGCACCGCGACCGCCCAAGGGGCGGCCGAGCAGGATCGCGAGCGGCGAAGAATCCCGGTTGGCGTGGACTTCGGCGTGTTCTTCCCGACCGACGGCGACACTCAAGATGCCTTCGGCAGCACCTGGCTGCGCTTCGGCCTCTCGCCGCTCAGTTTCCAGGAGGACAACCGCTGGAAGTTCACGTTCGACATCGGCTTCCTTCACCGAAGCGAAGGACCGAACCGCGCGACGCTCATCCCGGTTACGTTTGGCTTGACCCGTGGATTCACGGACGGCGAGGGCGACACCATCCCGTATGTTGCCGTGCGCGTAGGACCCTACTTCGGCGACGTTCGCGTGCCGTCGGTCGCAGTGGACGACGAGAAGATCGGCTTCAACGCCAATGCCGCGGTTGGCGTGTCGTTCAACAAGCAGTTCTACATCGAGGCGCGCTACGATGTGTTCAGCGACTTCTCAGGGATCGATTTCAACGGCTTCTTCCTCAACGCCGGCTTCAAGCTGTTCTACATTCGGTTATGAGCGCCATGAGGAGACGGCTTGCCTAAGGAGCCCCAGAGCACCAAGCCGCCCAAGCAGCGAGCGCTCCTCATGCTCGTGCACACCGACCCAGCGGAAGATGAGTACGCCGAGGCGGAGTTGACCTCGCTCGCAGTCGCGGCGGGGCTTGAGGTGCTCGGCGCGCTCCATCAACGCGTCGAGAAGCCGTCGAAGCACTCCTATGTGGGCAAGGGCAAGCTCGAGGAGCTGTTCACCGCCGTGCACGACGCGCAAGCCGACCTCGTGGTCTTTGACTGCGAACTCTCCGGCGTGCAGTTGCGCAACCTGGAAGAGACTCTGAAGCGGCGCGTGATTGACCGCACGCAACTCATCCTCGACATCTTCGCGCAGCGAGCGCATACCAAAGAGGGCAAGGTACAGGTTGAGCTGGCGCAACTGAACTACATCCTGCCGCGAATCACCGCCGCCTACACGCAGTTCGAGCGTCAGAAAGGCGGCATCGGCCTGCGAGGCCCGGGCGAAACCAAGCTGGAAGCCGACCGAAGGCACATCAAGCGCCGCCTGCTCTCCCTGAAGCAAGAGCTCGACGAGATCGAGCAGGCGCGACAGCGACAAAGGGCAGGGCGCCGTCGCTTCCCGTTCCCCTTCGCATGCATCGTCGGATACACGAGCGCCGGCAAGAGCACGCTGATGAACGTACTCACCGGAAGCGAGGTGTTCGCCGACCCGATGCTGTTCGCAACGCTCGACCCGACGACGCGAAAGGTAGACCTGCCGGACGGATACAGCGTGTTCCTCACCGACACGGTCGGCTTCGTGCGCAAGCTGCCGACGCACCTCGTCGCCGCCTTTCATGCGACGCTCGAGGAGGTTACCGGCGCCGACTTCCTCATTCACGTAGTCGACGCCTCGCACCCGAACTGGGAGTTGCAGCACGACGCCGTCATCGAGACGCTCGAGCGGCTCGAAGCTGGAGACAAGCCGACCATCACCGCCTTCAACAAGATGGATCGGCCGTTCGACGAAGACGCCGTTCGGCGCCTTGCGGAAGAGATGCCGCACACGGTGCTGATATCGGCGCTCAAGAAGCAAGGCATCGATGAACTGTACGACAAGGTGATCGAGGTCATCCGCAGCCTCCTGGTGCCGGTCGAGATGCTCATCCCCTACGCGGAGAGCAGCCTCGTGCAGGAGTGCTACGACTATGGAAGGGTGTTGGCGGTCGAGCATACCGACGAGGGGGTCCACGTGCGCGCAGAATTGATTCGCGCGATGGCGGACCGGCTCGCGAAGTTCGCCAAATGAACGCCGACGAGTGGATCGCGCGCGCTTCGGCAACGCTCGCCGAGCAGGGCATCGAGTCGCCCGTCGTCGAAGCGCGTTCTCTGCTGGCGTATGCGCTCTCCGTGCCGACAGCGGCGCTGATTGCCCACCCCGACTCGCTCGCGCCACCCGAAGCCGACGCCCTTCTGCAACGGCGGTTGCACGGCGAGCCGCTCGCCTACATCTTGGGGCGCAAGGAGTTCGCCGGGAGGGAGTTCTCGGTTTCCCGAGACGTGCTCATCCCACGCCCCGAGACCGAGGTTCTCCTTGAGGAAGCAACCTCCTCCGCGCCGGAGGGTGCGATTTGCCTCGACTTGGGCGCGGGCAGCGGATGCATCGGAGTATCGGCAGCGCTGGAGAGGCCCGACACTCGATGGGTGCTGAGCGACGTCTCGATGCCCGCTCTTAGCGTAGCCCGCGAGAACGCGCGCCACCTGGGCGCAGACGTCGCTTTCGCCCAGGCTGACGCGCTCGCGGCGTTCCGAGAGCGGTCGTTTCAGCTCATCGCGTGCAATCCGCCGTATGTCGCTCTCGGCGACGAGCGCCTGGAGGACTCGGTGCGGCGTTGGGAGCCTGCGGTCGCGCTGTTCGCGGAGGAGGGCGGGCTTGCGTTCGTGCGCCGCCTCGCGACCGATGCCCCGAGGGTTCTGGAACCAAGGGGCACGCTGGCGCTCGAAGTCGGCATCGGCCAAGCGGCGGCGGTGTCGGCGATGCTGGAACGTCGCTTTGACGTTCGCATTCGGCTCGACTACGCGGGGGTGGAGCGAGTCGTCATCGCCGCCTTGCGGTGAGCCGCTCGCGCACGGCGAACAGGAGCGACCACAGGAGTGCCGCGCCGACGCAGTACAGGAGCGGGAGGAGCCACGCGAACGCCTCGGTGTACTCCGCTTGCACGATGCGCTCCCCCTGGGGCAATCCGAGCGCCGCCTCGCGCAAGCGCAAGAACAGATACACGCACGGCGGGAGCGTGCCGGCGATGCTCCCGAGCAGACCGATGAACCCGCCCAGCAGCACCATCAGCGCGCCGAGCGCCAAGCCCGCACCGAACGCCACGCTCGCCGCGCCGACGACCGCGTCCATCGTCATCAGCGGGTCGCGCAGCAGGAACGGAATCACGACCGCGAACAACTGAAGCACGCACGCGAGCGTGAAGAGAGCGCAGCCGAAGAACATCCGCGTGTCCAACTCCGGCTCGCGCTTTCC